>Ga0334887_1000006_pt1 | contig 328618 bp, 310 predicted proteins | sample GraSluR1_MG_10_FD_207217 | JGI IMG/M metagenome (GOLD analysis project Ga0334887, IMG submission 207217) | Sludge microbial communities from methane-producing bioreactor in Wageningen University, Netherlands - Granular Sludge_18_07-R1 | ecosystem: Engineered > Bioreactor > Anaerobic >...
TAATCTATATGGTGTCCAGGATTCAAACTTATCACTCCTTTCAGGTAATTGTCTATTGCTCAATAACAATACTAACCTGATATATTCTTGATACCCGGAGTGTATAGTATGTCCTGGACACCGCACATTCTTACATTGACGTGAGAATATTAAACCGTTATGATGAAATTGCCGGGTTGGCCGGATAGCCGCAGTTCACCAGGTGAATTGAGGAAAGTCCGTACTCCAGAGAGCACGAAACCGGGGAAACCCCGGGACGGGGCAACCTGTCGGACAGGGCAACAGAAATATACCGCCTGCAAAGGTAAGGGTGAAATCGCGGTGTAAGAGACCACGGGCGGGTGCAGCAATGCACCCGTAAGGCAACCCCTTTCGGGAGCAAGGTCAAACAGGGATGGTACCACGGGCTGCTCGCCCGACCAGCGCACGCTGACCGTTCCAGGTAGACCGCATAGACAGATGGCTATCCAGGTATGGAAATACCGGACAGAATACGGCTTACAGGCTGACCCGGCAACTGATTTAGATAATAGGAGAATACCATGTCCGTCGTGCATCATTTCAAAAAGGAAGGCAGCGCTTACCGTTGGGAGGGAGTTGAGGCATCAGCGCTGCAAATAGATGGGATTGAAGGAGCGGTCAAGAATGTCCTGATCGGAGACCGTGAAGGCGCTCCCACTTTCATCATGCGCTATTTTGAGCTGCAACCGGGCGGCCACAGCAAGCTGGAGCAACATCCGCACGAGCATGAAGTGATCGTTTTGCGCGGTGAGGGCGAGGTGCAGCTGGGCGAAAAGACCACCGCGCTCAAACCATACGATACGGTGTTTGTGGAAGGCAACGGCCTGCACCAGTTCCGGAATACAAGCGAAGAGCCATTTGGGTTCATTTGCATTATCCCGCGGACGGCCACCTCATAGCCGAGAAAACCCGACATAATCCGACAAAACCCGACACTTTTACACTTTTACACTTTTATCCCATTCGTTCCGGAGAATCGACTCGGATCGCAAGCGAATAATAGATTCATAAGAATCTGAGCATAGCAAACGAGGAGTAGAGCATGCCGTATACATCAGACCCAAAAGCACCACCCACACGCACAGGGGATATCATCGCCAACAGCATCACCCATGGTATCGGGGTTGGCCTGAGTATCGCCGGGCTGGTGATATTGATCATCCGGGCAGTACGTCTGGGCAGCGGGTGGCATCTGGCGGGCTTTCTGGTATTTGGCATCTCACTGATCCTGCTGTACCTCTCATCCACCCTTTATCACTGCTTCGCGCGCCTTTCGGTGAAAGCGTTCTTTCAGCGGCTGGACCATTCCGCGATCTATTTCCTGATCGCCGGCACCTATACACCCTTCCTGCTCACTACCCTCCGTAATGGATGGGGCTGGAGCATTTTTGGCATTATCTGGGGTCTGGCGCTGGTGGGGTTGATCCTTAAATTGGGGTTCAAGACACGCTTTGAAAAGCCATCCGTTTGGCTTTATCTGGCCATGGGTTGGGCGGGCGTGATCGTGTTCTGGCAGGGAATCAACAACATGCGTACGATCTCGATCGTATTCCTGCTGCTGGGCGGGCTGGCTTACAGCCTGGGTGTGATCTTCTACCGCTGGCGCTCACTGCGCTTCAGCCATGCCATTTGGCACCTATTTGTTCTGGCTGGAAGCACTTTCCATTTCTTCTCAGTGCTCAACCTGGCACCATAATGGATTCGTTGATCAATTCGCAGGATCAAAATACTTGGTTTGATAAATTAAGAACGCGGCTGCCGCCCAGCCGCGTCTTTGATCATCTGCGCACCCTGCCGCACCATGATTAGTGGTTCGGGGGCTGGCGCAAAAGATTTCTCATTATTTACTTGCCAGTACGAACAGGGCACCTTCCGCCACGATGGTGGAGATGACACCATCAGCAATGACAACTTGCTGCTCGACCCACTGCCCGCCCTGCCAAACAAGGATGACGAGATTGGCAGTGTCTTGCCCAGCTTCAAGGTAGAAACCAACTTCCAGTTCCGCGCTATTAGCTGCGTACGCGTCAAAGGTGGCGCCATCAACAATGGTGAGGGTGGAGGCATTCAGGAAAGTATAACCCTCGGGTAGAGCAAAGGGGATCGTACCCAGTGCTTCGAGGACAAGGGACGCTTCCTGCCCGCACAGGGCTGGGAGGATAGCGAAAGCTTCGTTTTTGATATCGAGCATGGTTTGGGCATAGCAGCTCAAGGGATTTAATTCGGAGCCAGTGACAGGGATGATGGTGAGGGTATCACCGGTCACAACCGCAGTGACGGGCATAGAGACCGTTTTCTTCGCTTTTTCATCGGAAATGGGTTCTTCGACTTCATCAATGGGGTTGTCAATCACTTCTTCATCCTCGATCTGCTGAATGATATCGTTGATCACCGCTTTATCGATGATCAGGTTGCGGATCTCGTGGTTGTTGGTGTAGCTGCCGGAGGAAGCGGTGAAACCAAATTTGACAGTGGCGGGAGTGATGCCTGGGATGAGCAAGTCTTTGAAAAGTAGCTCGGGTTCCGTATCCGCGCCAAACTGCAAGGATAGCGTGAGCGAGAACTGCTGCTCTACAGGCATGAACATGATGGATACATTGCGATAATCTATACCGCTCTGGTCAGGACGAACTTTCATTTTTGCAATATCAATCCCTGCAGCGAATGTATCTGTTCCTGCAATGAACTCATACCCTTTGCCTTCATCACTCGCACCGCGCACGGCTACAGAATCCTGCTCCCGTCCATCTCCGCCATTGCGGCCTTCGCCCGAGGCAGAGAAGTTGCCAAACGCGTCGAATCCGATGCCGACAACCGCGTTGCTGAGGCCTTTACCAGGATAATCACTACTAACACGAGGAGCATAGCCAAGCGAACCACCGACACCGCCGGGGTTGAATTCTTCCATGGTTGTCTCACCATCCATGAGGAAGAATGTGATGCCGTCCGCTCCACGCCCACCCCAGGAAGTGTAATCAAAGTTGAAAGCAAGCCCATTCGCTGTGTCGAGAGCTTTGTCATAAACCGCATAACCAAGCGCAAAGGGGTCCGTACCAGTCAGGCGCAGCCAGCCATCGCCTTCGGAATCGGTTTTGCCATCGCCGGTCATTTCCGCATCGCCGCCGAGAACCCAACCTTCAGGCGCTTGCGCACCGCTGAAATCAAACTTATCGGTGTTATCATTTTCCTGGAAGAGCTCGACTTCTTCTTGTGCAAGAGCTTCAGAAGATTTGGTGTTTTGTGCTGCTGGTTGAGCATCCTTCAGTTCAGGTGTTTCACCTGAACCATTGTCTGCAAAAACCGCGGACAGGTTTGAAACTAATAATGCCAGGGTGATGATGAGGGTAAAAATCGTGTTCTTTTTCATTTTTTCGAATTTCCTTTTTGTTTATTTATTTTTTCTCTGTTATCTTATGAAATGAGCGTTAATTCATCGTTAAAAAGAAACAACAAATCCAGGGAAGATATTCAGGGAATTCGATTAAATGGGGTGGTTTTTGATTTTTTAAAGAATTTGGTCAATTAAATGCGGCGAGCTACGAGGATACAATGACCAAAATGAAAAGGTTGGAATGGGAATTCCAACCTTTGAAAATCATACCTATTTCCCGCTCTTGCGGGTGACAACGTCAAAGACAACTGCCAGTGCAAGCACAGCACCGCGCACAATGTACTGTGAGGAAATATCGACGCCCATCAAGTTCATTCCCGAAGTGAGGGAAGTCATCACCAGCGCACCTATGATCGAACCGGTCACCTTACCAATCCCGCCAGCAGAAGAGACACCGCCGACATATGCCGCGGCGATAGCGTCCAATTCAAACAGCTGACCGGCAGTGGTTGTGGCTGACTGCAAACGCGAGGCGAACAGGATGCCTGACAGAGCGGAAAGCATACCCATCGAACCAAACACGAGAAAGATGATCTTATTGACATTGATACCGCTCAGTTCAGCCGCCTCCGGATTACCCCCGACCGCGTAGATATAACGCCCCAGCACAGTCTCATTGGTGATGTAGTGGTATATAAGAACCACAACCAAAATTACGACAACCGTCCAGGAGATGCCATTATAGCCAGCTAAAATCCAGGTAACCCCAAAAATGAGCGCTGCAATGAACACTTCCTTGAGAATGAAAATATTAAGGGGAAGGACTTCAAATTCATATGAGATCTTTTTCTTGCGGGTTTGAAAATCATTGACCACAAACAGGGTGATCCCAATCAGTCCCAACAGCAGGGTCAATTTATGCATATCCGGCAGGACGTTCAGGCCGGGAATATCGGGAATATAGCCGTTGCCAATCGCGTTGAAAGTTGCATTGGGGATGATGATGGTACCGGTTTTGATGGTGACAAGCAAGATCGCGCCGCGATATGCCAGCCATCCCGCCAGGGAGGCAACAAATGAGGGAATGCCCACTTTCGCGACCAGGAATGCAGTCAGCATTCCCGCCAAAATGCCCAAACCCATCACCAACGGGATCACCACAAAAACCGGCAGATTCCATGTGGTGAGCGCAATCGCAGCGATTGCCCCCATGAATCCCGCCAGAAAACCAACCGAAAGATCAATCTGCTGAATAATAATGACAAGCGTCATGCCGACAGCAAGCACAGCAATATATCCTGTCTGATTAAAGAGATTGCTGATGTTGCGCGAAGAGATGAATAATCCATCCGTTGCAACGGTGAATATCCCCCCAATGACAAAGAGGGCGATGAACATCCCATACTCGCGAATATTCTCACGTAAAACTGATTTAATATTTTTTAAGAAGGACATGTCTTCTCTCCTTAGTTTGTTGCTAATTCCATGATTCTTTCCTGGGTTGCTTCCGAAGCTGGCATCTCACCGGCAATGCGCCCTGAGGCGACGATATAGACACGGTCGCTCATCCCTAGCACCTCTGGCAGTTCAGAGGATAACATCAGGATGCTCATCCCTTGTTCAACCAGTTTATTCATGATGGTATAGATTTCAAATTTTGCGCCAACATCAATACCGCGCGTGGGCTCATCGAGAATCATAATATCCGGGTTTACAAACAGCCATTTGGCAACTGATACCTTTTGCTGGTTGCCGCCGCTGAGATAAAGGACTTTCTTTTCTATGGTCGGTGTCTTAATATCGAGTGATTCTTTATAACCCTGGGCAACCACAATTTCTTTATTCTTATCCACTATGCCATTCCTGGAGATATGGTTGAGATTGGCTAAAGAAATATTTTGTTTAACATCATGAATAAGAATGAGACCATTGCCTTTACGGTCTTCCGTCACATAGGCAAGTCCATCTTTGAGCGCTTTTTCAGGATGGTTGAAATGGACAAGTTTGCCATCTATTTTCATTTCACCGCTGATGCGGTAATGCAACGGGTTTCCGAATAAGCTCAAAGCTAATTCCGTTCGTCCCGACCCCATCAAACCGGAAAATGCTACGATCTCCCCTTTCCGGACAAAGAAATTGACTTCTTTAAGTACATGGCGCCCGAGGTTGGGATCATACGCAGACCAATCTTTGACCTCCAGAACAGTTTCACCAAACCCCTTGGGTTTCCGTTGCGGATAGATATTGGTAATCTCACGCCCAACCATCTGCTTAATCAGATACTGTTCGTTCATATCATTGCTGGAACGGTCAATCGTGCAGACCGTTTTCCCATCCCGCAGCACAGTGATCGTATCGGCTATTTCAAGCACTTCGGACAATTTATGCGAGATCAAGACACAGGTAACACCCTGTTGTTTAAGGTCGCGTAAAAGGTTGAGCAAATTGGCACTGTCATCCTCATTCAAAGAGGAAGTCGGTTCATCCAATAACAGGATTTTGACATCCATACTGAGGGCTTTGGCAATCTCTACCAGCTGCTGTTGCCCGACGCCAAGATCTTTGACTTTCAAGTTGGGATTTGCATCGAGCTGAACTTTTTTAAGCATTTGGGTTGCCTGCTTGATAGTTTCGTTCCAATCGATCCCAATGCCTTTGTTGATCTCGTGCCCGAGAAAAACATTTTCATACACCGTCATTTCCGGGACCAATGCCAATTCCTGGTAAATAATCGCAATTCCCGCTTTTTTACTATCATCAATCTTTGAAAAATGCTGTGAAATGCCATTGATCAGGATCTCTCCCTGATAGGTTCCATTTGGATGGACACCACTAAGTACTTTCATCAATGTGGATTTTCCAGCCCCATTTTCACCAACCAGGCAGTGGATTTCACCTTCCCTGACTTTGAAGCTGACATTGTCCAGCGCTTTGACTCCAGGAAATTCCTTGGTGATATCCTTCATTTCCAGGATGGTGTTTGCCATAATTTCTCCTGAGAAAAAAAATAAAATAATTCCAAAAAAAAATTATACATGAACAGCAGCGGGAGACCCGCTACTGTTCATGGATTTAGTTATGGTAAGCGATTAATCCAAGCCGGTAAATTCACTCGCCTCGTAGTAACCACCTTCGATCAAAGTTGTTTTAACATTGTCAGCATCGACTGTTGTAACGGCCGATTGGATGGCAGGAACTTCTTTGACGCCATTGTCATATGCGCCGGATGCATCCGGTGTGCCACCCTCGAGCAGCGAAACAGCCGCAGCGATGGCATCCTTGACAAGCGTGCGAACGTCCTTCCAGACGGTCATCGACTGCTTGCCATCAATGATATATTGCACAGATGCTTTTTCCGCATCCTGGCCGGTGACGAAGTAACTGGTCACGTCCGGATCCACGCCAAAAGCGTCCGCTATAGCGCGGGCGGTGCCGTCATTGGGGGCGAGGATGAATACATCACCCTTGTCAGCGGCGGTGGTCGCGGTCAGGTTCGCTTCTGCCAGGCTCTTAGCATCGTCAAAGTCCCAGTTGGTTGTGATCTGGCCGATAATCTGGCTCTGCTCTTCGCGGGTCAGTTGTGCCTTATCCTGCAAGGCGACTGCCTGGCTGGAGTTCTTGATGACAAATGTGCCATCGGAAATCTTGGGTTGAAGAACGCTCCATGCACCTTCGAAGAAAATGAAAGCATTGTTATCAGATGCTGCGCCTGCATACAGGTAAAGTGGGTTGCCAGTGCCGGTAGCATTATCCACCAGGTATTGTGCCTGCGCTACGCCTACCGCAATGCTATCGAATGTCACATAGTAATCGACAGCTTCAGTTTCGCGAATCAAGCGGTCATAGGAGATGACATTCACGCCAGCCGCCTGGGCCTGATCTGCTGCGGCTGCGGCTGCAGTGCCGTCATGCGGGCAGATGATCAGGACCTGTACACCCTTTGATATTAGCGACTGCACGTTGGTCAACTCAACAGCAGAATCACCCTGGCTGAAGAGGATCTCAACATCATAACCAGCTGCATCAAGTGCGTCTTTAAAGCGTGTTTCGTCCTGAATCCAGCGCGGTTCATCTTTGGTGGGAAGCACGATTCCAACTGCCAACTTCTCTTCCATCACTTCTTCCGCTGCGGGTGCTTCCTCCACGGCTTTCTCTTCCATTGGCGCTGCTTCTTCAACAGGCGCTGCTGGCGCACAGGCGGAGAGGACGATCAATGATAGAACTAACATACTACCAATTTTTAACCAAATGTTCTTTTTCATTCTTACTCCTTTTGCATTTAATAAAATTTTTATCCACACAAAACCCCAGACAATTCGATAGACGCTCCTCCTTTCAAAATCTTTCAATAAAACGAGATATGCAATAATGACATTTGTATTGAAAAGGATAGCAAATTTGAATAGATATACCTATCATGAAAACCCCCGAGCGGTGATCAGGGTTAACCCTGATCGGGGTTTGCGGCAACGCGGCCATCGAACGCTAAATCGTTCACGCGGGGGTGGGGGATCTCAACCACGAGATGAAACCCTTTCTCCTGAGTGCGGTCGAGATGGATACGACCATTCAGGTTTGCCACTCGCTCGCTGATCCCTAGCAGACCATAATGGCCTTCTGCAGCCAGGCTGGCCAGATCAAGGTCCTTATCCACACCGCAGCCATTATCCGCTATAGAAATGCGCAACATGCGCGGAGAAGTATGCAGCAGGTCGATCTTCACCTCAGTGGCTTTTGCGTGTTTCCAGACATTGTTAAGCCCCTCCTGCACAATACGAAAAACAGGCAGCTCAATCTCCTCCGGCAAGCGTGCCACCTGAGAATCCATTTCCAGCTTGAGAACTATCCCGGTGCGCTGACACCATTCCTGTGTGAAGGATTGCAGCGCGGCCCGCAGCCCAAGACTATCGATGGTTGGCGGACGCAGGTCGCCACAAATGCGGCGCAGATCATCTACCAATTCACGGATACCGCCGCGCACCTCGACCAGGTAATTGGCGATCTGAGATGATATCTCGCGTTGTGTGCCCATATCTTCCAACTGGTAATTGATACCGAGCAAGTCCTGAATGATCTGGTCATGCAATTCACGCGCGAGGAATTTGCGTTCTGATTCCCGTTCAGAAAAAAGACGTTTTTGCGCAGCACGCAGTTCACGGTTGGTCTGATCAAGCACCTTAAATTGCTCCACTAGCTGCTCGGTCAATTGGCGATTAAGTGTCCCTTCTGAAGCCAGTTCCTTTTCCAGCAGCATACGATGATAACTGAGTTTTTCAAAATTTTCGCGAATGTAATCAAAACTATCAAAATCCCATGTGATGAGATCGTTACCGGCTGAATCCGTTGCACCGAGCAGATGTTTGAAGACTGTTTCGCGCGAGATGAGGTCGGTGCGTTCATCGACCACTTTACGGCCCTGGTTGAGTATGATAAGCCGATCTGTGATGGAGAAAAGATGGTCAAGATCATTGCTGCTAAAGATGACCGCAATATTCTGTTCGCGCCAGTGCTGTATCAGCTCTAACAGCTTGCGCTGGAACGGATAACGCAGCGAGAGCGTGGTGACATCGATGATGACAAGATCAACGGGATATGTCATCACACGCGCGATGGCGATCATCTGGCGCTGCTCGCCAGAGAGATTGGCGACTTTCTCACGCAGTGAAATGAAATCGACGCCAAGGTATTCTAGGATGACGCGCGCCTTTCGGTCCATCTCCTCACGGTCAAGACGGCTGAAGAGACCGAACAACCTGGAATACTTGATCTCATTGCCGAGAAAGATATTGGAAGTGATATCAAAGCCTTCTTCCAGCGTAGGGCGCTGATGGATGACACCAATGCCGTGTTTATTCGCGTCGTAAGGCCAGGATAGATTTTTTCCTTTGAAAACGATCTGCCCTTCATCTGGCGCATACAGGCCTGCCAGGAGCATCACCAGCACCGATTTTCCGGAACCGGTACTACCGGATAAACCAATCACCTCTCCGCGCTGGATGGTGAAATTCAATCCGCGCACAACCTTCAATTCGCCGAATGATTTCCAAAGGTTTTTCACATTCAGCAGGCTAGAAGGTCGGGCATATTCAAATGCTGCAGTTTGATCCCGCATAGCATGTGCCGATCGATTGAAAGAAACGTTTTGTGTGTATAGCGATTATACCTGATGCGAAATGCATCGCAGCCGCATAAACCGCACGTTTCGACACTGCTATGATATAAATTCTATATGGATAAAAAACGGATCCTGATTGCCGATGACCATGCCATTGTGCGGGCAGGGTTCCGGCGCTTGATTGACCAGATGGATGGCATTGCTATCTGCGGTGAGATCGCAAACGGGGAAGAACTGAGCGCATTCCTGGAAGAAAATGCGACCGATCTGCTGCTGGTGGATTTGACCATGCCGCATTTTGATCCAATCAGCGCGATTGAACATATCCGTGATCGTTATCCGAACCTGAAGATCCTGGTAGTGAGCGCGTATGATGATCAGCTGTATGTCAAACGCCTGTTCGAGATCGGGGTGCACGGCTATCACTTGAAAGATGAACCGCTGCGCACACTGGAAACCGCGATCCGGCGCGTGCTGGATGGCGAGCAGTGGATTGCTGAGCCCCTGTTCAAAAAAATGATCACCAACAATCAAGCCGAGAGTGATTTACCGCATCTGACCGAACGCCAAAAAGCAATCCTGCGCTGCCTGCACCGCGGTTGTGACAACAAGCATATTGCGGCGGAGTTGGATTTGAGCATTAAAACAGTGGAAAGCCATCTGACGAATATCTACCGCACGCTTAATGTGCAGAGCCGGTTGGAAACCCTCAACTACATTCACCGTTATCCACAGGTTCTCGGCGTGGATGGGCAAAAAATCTTACAGCCGGAACTACCAACCATTTCGAATCCACTAGAGCAGACGGGCATTCTCGTGCTGGATGACAGCACACGTTTCAGGAAGCAACTGCTGCACATGATCGGCAAAGCAGACCAGAAAGCGAAAATATATGAGGCAGAAACGATTGCAGAGGCAATTGACCTGGTGCGGCTGGTGCCGATCCGCCTGGCATTTTTGGATGTGATCCTCAAGGATGAGGACGGCATCAACGCGGCCAAGCGGATACACAAAGGGAGCCCGAAAACGCGCATCATTCTGATCAGCGCCTACCCCGACCGCGAGTTCCACCGCCAGGGTTTGGAAGCGGGGGCAGCGGCGTTTCTCGATAAGAAGAACCTTGACCTGGATACTATCCGCGCAATAGTTGTTGATTTGATGTAATAAGAAATGGTCCCCCTTTTTTTTCATCAATCATATATAGCCGGGAGATTCTAAGGGACTTTTTTGTTAACTTTATATTCTTATCGCTTGATAATACAACTGTATCTAATTCTATGAAATTGGGGATTCCTGATATAAGAATAGAGATGGACAGAAAATCGAAAAACTTGACAGGGGGTTTGAGACCGGCTTTGAAATAATATTCGCATGACTTTACCTGGTATCATCATGGAATGGTGTGATTGTGTTCTGTCAGGGAATCAACATCATGCGCACAATCTCTATCATGTTCCTGCTGCTGGGCTGGCTGGATTACAGTCTGGGTGTGATCTTCTACCGCAAGCACTCACTGCGCTTCAGCCATGCCATCCGGCACCTATTTTTTCTAACGGAAAGTACTTTCAACTATTTCTTGATCCTTGATTTGATTCCAGCGAATAAACGCCAGTCCTTGCATCATATTTAGATCTCGCGTACTTTCTCACCAAAGCGTCGGGTGATAACTCGCATCACACGGTCCGCGCTGGTCTCAATTGGAGCGTCGGTCACATCAATACTTATGACACTCAGTCGAGCAATCAGTTCCTGCATCAATTCGACCTCTTCTCGCACATGGTCCGCCTGTGCATATCTGGACGTACCAGATAAACCCATCCGCTCGATACGCAAACGACGATGGGTCAGCAGCTGGCCTGGATGCATAACCAGCGCGATGACGCGCCGCGTATCCAGTTCAAACACCGCGGGATGAATATCCAGATCCATCACTATCGGGATATTGGCCACCTTCCATCCCAAAACGGACAAATACAAACTCAACGGTGTTTTGCCCACACGCGATAAGCCAATTAATATGATCTCCGCATCACCCCACCCGGCAGGGTCCTTGCCATCATCATGGGCAAGCGTGTATTCGATTGCCGCCACTCGCTCAAAATAATCTCTGTGCAATTTGCGGTACAGGCCCGGATGACCCGCTGGCTGGACACCCAAGATTGCGCTGACATGATCGAGCAATTCACGCATGAGGTCGATACAGACGACACCGTGTTCACGTGCGCGAGCGACCAGGTACAGATTCAGCGCGACTTCTACCAGTGTAACGACCACAACGGCTTGTTTTTCAACCGCTTCACTTATGACAGCATCAATCCTTTCGCGTGTGCGCAAATTGGAGACAGTGATCACATGAAAGTTACTTTGCTGGAATTGGGCGAGAACCGTGTTCACAACCTGCTCACCGCTGGCGCCGCTTCCCCCGGAAACAATATAGATACAAGGCCGTTCTTTAGCGATCATCCTGCCCTTTATCTCATGAATAGCTCAATTTCACTATACCATGCCCACACATCAAATCCAACTAAGCAACCTGCAGCATATCATCCGATAGCGCGATGCCTAAAATTCATTTTTATCTTTTCCATCGGTAAATTTGTTATACTAAAGCAGCGATGAAGGAAAACACAGGCATTCTGGTCAAGGTGATGGGCGTTGTAGTGGACGCATCCTTCCCGGAAGGCAACCTGCCGGGTATCAATAATGCCCTTACGATCGCAGTGAATGAAAAACGCACAGAAGTTTTTGAGGTGCGCGAGCATATCAACGCTTCCACGGTTCGCGCGATCGCCATGGGCACCGCCAGCGGTTTACGGCGTGGATTGCGCGTCACCGATACCGGCGCACCGATCCAGGTGCCGGTTGGCCCGGCCACGCTCGGGCGCCTATTCAATGTACTGGGCGAACCGATCGATGGCAAACCATTGACAGAGGATGTGGAAAAACGCCCGATCCACATCAGCTCACCTTCGCTTTCTGACCAGGAAAACAAGTCACTGCCATTCATCACCGGCATCAAGGTGATCGATCTGCTGATGCCCTTTCCGATGGGCGGCAAGATCGGCCTGATCGGTGGAGCAGGTGTTGGCAAGACGGTGCTGATGATCGAATTGATGCGCAACACGATCCGCGAGCAATCCGGGCTGGCGCTGTTTGCCGGCGTGGGCGAACGCAGCCGTGAGGGCAATGACCTGTGGCTCGATCTGCAAGACAGCGGTGTGCTCGACAATACGATCCTGGTGTTCGGGCAGATGAACGAGCCACCCGGCGCGCGCCTGCGCGTGCCGCTGACCGCGTTGACGATGGCAGAATATTTCCGCGATTTTGAGAACCGTTCGGTGCTGGTGTTTATTGATAATATTTTCCGCTACATCCAGGCAGGCGCGGAGGTATCGGCCCTGCTGGGGCACCTGCCCTCAGCGGTGGGCTATCAGCCGACTCTGGAAAGCGAAATGGGTGAGCTTCAGGAACGCATCACCACCACCAGCTCGGGCAGTGTAACTTCTGTGCAGGCGGTGTACGTGCCTGCGGATGACCTGACAGATCCGGCGGTGGTGGCAACTTTCTCGCACCTGGACGCGTCCTGCGTGCTTTCGCGGCGCCTGGCGGGGCTGGGTTTCTACCCTTCGATCGATCCGCTGCAATCGAGCTCCTCGTTATTGACCGAAGAACAAATGGGCGAACGGCACTATCAGATCACCAACCGGGTACGATCGTTTCTGGCGCGCTATGAAGAGCTGCAGGATGTGATCGCTATTCTGGGCATCGAGGAATTGAACGCGCAGGACCAGATCGTGGTCAGGCGGGCGCGCCGGATGCAGCGATTTCTGACACAGCCCTTCTTTGTTTCAGAACAATTTACCGGCCTGGAAGGAAAATTTGTGGAGCTTGATGATACTTTGCGCGGTTTCGAGGCGATCGCCAATGGAGAATGTGACCACCTGCCTGAGCAGGCCTTTTATATGTGCGGAGCGATCGAGGAAGCACATGAGAAGGCAGCTGCGATGGAGAACGAACCGGAAAGTGAGCTGGTGGAATGAAATTCCTGATCCACTCACCCGCCGGTATTCAGGCAGAAATGGATGAGGTTGAGGCAGTGCGTACCATTCTGGCAGACGGCAAACCACTCACGATCCTACCTCGGCATGCACCGCTGATGGCAGAAATTGGTAAAGAACCGATCACTGCTTCCCGGTTCGGTGTTGAAGAATCATTTCGTGTGCAGAATGGTGTTGTGATCGTCGCGGACGATACCATCCGCGTGCTGACGGAGAGCATGGCAGAGGAGGAACCAAGTGATGTCTGATATTCTCATTGACATTCTGTGGGGTATCGCCGGAGCGGCGGTTGGCGTGCTGCTGGGCTGGTGGCAATCACGGGCGATCAGAAAAATGGGGAATAAGACGCCTGATCATATGATGGGGCGCGCTTATTTGAGCTCTGTCCCGCGCGTGCTGCTCATCTCAGCTCTGCTCTTTCTAGCGTTACGGCATGATATCTGGGCAGGCATCAGCTTTACGATCGGTTTCAGCGTCAGCCGCTGGATCTGGACCTGGATCGCTCTGCGCCAGTTGAAAAGGGAAGACAAATAATGGAATCGATCGTTCCCCGGGTATTATTTACACTATTTGGATTACCGATCACCAGCACAGTTGTGGCAACCTGGTGCGCGATGGCGCTGATCACGGTCACCATTCTGCTGATCTCCAAATTGATGCCATCAGCGCTGGAAATGATCGTGGATTTTTTGATTGGATTGGTATCCGGGATTATGTCGGAGGATAACGCCGAACAATATCTGCCGCTGCTGGGGTCGCTGGCGATCTTTATTGTCGTCGCAAATTCACTGGGCATTCTCCCGATCATGACCGCACCCACCAGTGACATCAACACCACCATCGCTCTGTCACTGACGGTTTTTGTTGGCGTGCACATTTACGGCATTAAGAAAAAAGGCGTACTGGCATATTTCAAAGGCCTGGCCACACCGGGCATCATGCTGCCTTTTGAGGTTATAGGACAAATCAGCCGCACCTTTTCGCTGGCGCTGCGCCTGTTTGGCAATGTCATCAGCGGTGAGCTGATCGCCGCAATCGTGTTCAGCATCGTCCCGCTGATTGCGCCGCTGCCATTCGTCGCGCTTGGGCTGTTCTTCGGCATATTGCAATCATATATTTTCACCGCGCTTTCCGCTCTATATATAGAACTGGCAGTCGCGGTGCAAGCAAATTAAAACAAAAGAAAAAGAGGAAATTTACTATGGACATCAATAACCCTGAATTCGTGATCACATTCACAACGATTTTGGTTTGTGGCATTGGCATTGTGCTTGGCACTGCTATCCCTACCACCATGCAGGGCAAAGCGGTACTAAAAGCGCTGGATGGCATCACCCGCCAGCCGGAATCCGCGAACGATATCCGCACGACATTATTGATCGCGATGGCCCTATTGGAATCGGCATCGATCTATGTGCTGCTGGTGATCCTGATCCTGTTATTTGCAAACCCGCTACTGGCTCAATTCTTTGGATAAGAGATGTTAGACATCAATCTCACCACGATCCTGTTCCAGATGGCCAATTTCGCCATCATGGCAGCGCTGCTGTACTTTCTGTTGTTCAAGCGGGTATCAACACAGGTGCGGAAGCGCAAACAGCAATTGGCCCAGATCGAGGCAGAAACAAAGGCGAATCTTGCGGTATCAGAGCAGGCGAAGGCAGAAGCGGAAAAACAGTTGGCGAACGCCCAATCGCTGATCGATGAAAAAATCTCGCGCGCAAAATCTGAACTGGAAGTGAATCGCTTTCAGATCATCGACAAAACCCGTAAAGAAGCCGAGCGTATCATCAAGGAGGCTGTCGCGACAGCGGAAATTGAACAGATGCGCTCGCTGGAAAAATACAATGACGAGCTCACTACCACGATCATCGCGATCGTCAAGAATCTGTTGCATCAATATTCACCAGAAGTGATCCACAATAGTCTGGTGCAGCAGACAAGCGAAAGGATCTGGGAACTTGGCAAAAAAGAAATGGATCGGGTGGAAGCGATCCGCCATTCATTACATGATAGAGAGCCCACGCTTGCCCTGGAAAGCGCCTTTCCGCTCTCCAAGGAACAGCAGGCGAACCTGATCCGCACATTCTCCGCGCTGGCAGATAAGAATCTTCATTTGAATATGTCGATCAGCAAGGAACTTGGTTCAGGGATCCGCGTGCGCCTGGGTGATTTCATCATCAATAATTCTCTTGACGCGCTGCTGCACGACATCGAACAGCAGGCCAAACAAGAAGTGGCTGATTTTATTGCGGGCCAGAAGGAATGATGCTTAAAAAGGTCAAGATCGAATTGGATCAGATCAAAACCGATCTGGGTTTTGATGATTTTGCGAAAACTGTATCTTCGCATATCAATTCGGTTAAGAAGGGGTTAGAAGGTAAGAAAGCGCCACTCGCTCTGACCGGGGCGATCATTGAAACATTGCGTGAGAAAAGCGCGGACATGCATAGCAAGGTGTGGTTTGAAGAAGTTGGCACCGTCCAGCATATTGGCAATGGGGTGGCAAACATTTCCGGTTTATCACAGGCATCGATCGACGGATTGGTCAAATTCCAGAATGGCAGCGAAGGGATGATCCTTAATCTTGAAAGGAATGCCATGGATGTGATCCTGCTTGGCAGCGATGAAGACATTCAGGGCGGCAGCCTGGTGACACATGGCAGAAGCCGCTTGAAAATTCCCGTCAGCCAGCTGATGCATGGGCGCGTATTCAACGCGCTGGGCGAACCGATTGATGGGGGTGGTGAGATCGAAGGGCAGGAAGAACGTTTTATTGAACGCCCTGCGCCTGGCGTTCTGCAGCGCACCCCCGTTAATCAGCCGTTACAAACCGGCATCAAGATCATTGACGCGCTGTTCCCGATCGGCAAAGGGCAGCGGGAACTGATTGCCGGCGACCGCCAAACAGGAAAGACAACACTGGCGCTGGATACGATCATCAACCAGCGCGGAAAGAATGTCACCTGTGTTTATGTTGCGATCGGGCAAAAAAAATCTTCGCTGTTGGCAGCGATCGATACCTTGAAAAAATTTAAGGCGATGGAACACACCATTATCGTCAACGCATCACCGGATGATCCACCTGCTTTAAAATACCTAGCGCCATTCAGTGGGATGACCATCGCGGAATATTATCTTGATACCGGCCGGGATGTATTGATCATCTTTGATGACCTGACCAAGCACGCAGACGCGTACCGTGAATTAAGTTTGCTGCTGCGGCGCCCGCCAGGCCGTGAAGCGTATCCGGGGGATATATTCTATCTGCATGCGCGCCTGCTGGAACGCGCGTGCAATCTGCACGCGGATGCCGGAGGCGGATCGATCACTGCCATCCCGATCATCGCCACACAACAAGGAAACATATCTGCATACATTCCCACCAACCTGATTTCGATCTGTGATGGGCAGATCGTGTTGAGCAAGGAACGCTTCAACAAAGGATATAAGCCGGCAGTTAATATCGGCATCTCTGTTTCACGCGTGGGTGGTTCCGCGCAGACCGATCTGGTGCGCTCACTGGCGAACCGGCTGAAATTGGATTTGAGCCAGTTTGAAGAAGTGGAGAAGTTCACCCAATTTGGCACCGAGCTGGATGAAGCCACCCAGCGTATGATCCAGCGCGGGCAGCGACTGCAGAGCATTCTCACGCAGGGCATCCACCGCCCGCTGCACGTGAGCGAGCAAGCATTGATCCTCTTTGCCGCAGTCAACGGTTATATCGACAGCGTGCCTGTGCGGGAGATCCGTGAGTATGAGAGGAAACTGATCGAGTGGGCGCATACCCATCAAGAAGATCTGATGGCACAGATGCAGGAAGAACAAGAACTAACGGATGACATCAAGCAGGAATTAGCAGCTATGCTGGATGCCTATTCCCAATTCCGGGAAGGAAAGGATAACGCTGATGAGTAAGATGTTGATGGCTGTCATTCCGCGCGATGAGGCAGAACTCGTGTTGGACGCTTTGATCAACGCGGGATTTTCTGCCACATTCATGGAAACCAAGGGCGGCATGCTACGCCAGTCGCAATACACCATATTCACCGCCTGTCCGGCAAAAAAGCTGGCTGAGGTGCGCGCGATCATCAAAGAGAATTGCACCCGTGATATTGAATTGGATGAAGACGATCTGACCAAACAGGAGATTCTCACCAATGCTGGCGTGCAAAAGATCGGCGGCGCGGTGGTATTCAGCTGGGATCTGGACCTGCTTGAAACGTACTAATGAGCCAGAATTTCCAGAGCATTTCCCGCCGAAAAGAGAACATCTCCGCGATCGAGCCGCTGATCTCAGCGATGCGCACAATCTCCCTTTCGCAATGGCGCATGGCACTCAACCGCCAATCCGGGCTGGATGCTTATCTGCGTGAGCTGGAAAGCGCGAATGCAACACTGCAGAATATTGAATATTATGGCTATGCGCAAAATAAGGATGACGAGGAAATCCTGATCGTTCTGGGCAGCAACCGCGGGCTATGCGGCAATTTCAATAAACATTTAGCGCAACTCGCCAGAAAAGAGATGCTGCACGAGAAGCATTTTTCTCAGGTGTTTCTGGCCGGCAAGCAACTGCCCGCCCTGTTTAAAGGGTTTCTAAATTGGCCTATTTCTGCAATCTCCTTTCCCGATATCGCGGATGTACAGCATGCGCCAACCACCTTCGCATTAAACTCGCTTGAAAAACTGGACGGGAAGACTGTGACAGTCTTGTATAACCGTTATCAGGGCGCAGGGCGGTTTGAGACGATCATCCAACAGATATACCCTATTCATCCCCAGAAACGCTTAGAGAGCCCCTCAGAGCAGATTGACGTCATTCTGGATACAGATGCTCGGTCACTGATGCGCACGCTGCAGTATCTAACTTTAAGCGCGCACCTGCAAGCCTGCCTGTATGCCTCGCTGGCGAGCGAACATTCGGCGCGCTTCGCACTGATGGAGAACGCAGACCAGAACATTGAAAACCTGATCACCGAACTCGAGATCCTGCTGCAGGATTACCGCAAGGGCAAGATCACCGCAGAAACCCAGGAGTTGGCGGTCTCCTCCGGCCTGTTAAGCCGCAAATAGATCGATCCCAGCTTTAACCGATTCTTAACAGAAAAAACTCCCGTAATTTATCCCGCGTATATATAATCTAGATGTTTTTAAATTACACAAAGGGTAATCATTGTTATGAGTCAAAGAAAATCGATCATTATTATTGGCGGGGGTATCGCCGGCCTGGCAGCAGGATGCTACGCGCAGATGAATGGCTATGACAGCCAGATCTTTGAAATGCACACCCTGCCGGGCGGCCTGTGCACCACCTGGCAACGCAAGGGATATACCTATGATGGCTGCATCCACTACCTGTTCGGCTCAGGGGAAGGGCAGCCGTTTTATTCGATGTGGCGTGAGCTAGGCGCGGTGCAGAAGCGGGCGTTTATCAACCACAGCCAATACCAGGTGGTAACGGATGGTGAAAAAAGGCTGACCGTATACGCTGACCCGGATAAGCTGGAAGCGCATCTGTGCGCCCTCAGCCCGGATGACGCGCGCTTGATCCGCGCTTTTTGCAGCGGCGTTCGCGATTTCACCCGCTTTGATATGGCCGCGATGTATGCGGTGCCGAAAGCGCTGATGGGACCAAAGGATTGGGCTTACTTAGGTAAGAAAATGCTGCCGTTCGTCCCGGCGCTTGCGCGCTGGGCAACGCAATCAACGCGCGAATTCGCACAGCGCTTTAAAGATCCCTTCCTGCGAAAAGCGGTGGCGCAGATGTTCTCGTGGGAGGAAGCGCCGGTGATGATGGGGATGATGCTGCTGGCTTACATGCACAGCGGAAATGCCGGTTATCCGCTTGGCGCTTCATTGCCTTTCGCGCAGGCGATCGCGCGACGCTACACCGACCTGGGGGGTGTCATCCATTATGATGCCCAGGTGGAAAAGATACTAACCGAAAACGGGCGCGCAAAAGCAGTACGCCTGTATCGCGATGATGTGATTGAAGCGGATATGATCATCTCCTGCGCGGACGGGCACGCGACCATCTTTGATATGCTCGACCGTGATTACAGCAACCGCCGCATCCGGCGCATGTATGATGGACATTTGCCCACCCATCAGATGTGCCAGATCTCTCTTGGCGTCAAACGCGACCTGACGGGCCATCCGCATTGGACGACCTACCTGCTAGATGAGCCGATCCTGCTGGCGGGTGAAGAACGCTTTGAGCTGGGCATCAAACATTATTGTTATGACCCTTCACTCGCGCCGAACGGAAAATCGGTGATGGGATTGATCGTGCGCAGCAATTATGCCTACTGGCAGCGCATTTATGGCCGCCGTATCTATGACAGCGAGCAGACACAGGTATCTGACCTGATCATCAGCCAGATGGAAAAATGGTATCCCGGCATTCGCGCGGATATCGAATTTGTGGATGAGGCCACACCGCTCAGTTATGAGCGTTACACCGGCAACTGGATGGGCGCGACCACTGGCTGGCTGCTGACCAAACAGACCACGCCGATGATGATCCTGGGGGTGCCGAAGACGCTGCCCGGGTTGCGTGATTTTTATATGGCCGGGCACTGGGTAGAGCCGGGCGGCACGGTCACGCTGGCAGCGGCATCCGGCAAGAACGCCATCCAGCAGATATGTAAAGAAGATAAAAGAGAATTTACAAAATTTTGGTAGGATTATTCAATGAAATATTTAATTTACCAATTGAATTCGAAATCCTCATCAGAGAAATTAATCAATGAAACCGATTATCACGAGATATTAATATCTCGTTCATGTCTTCTCGAAATATCGCTTTTCGAAGAGAAATATAATTTTATTATTGAAAATTATATTGAGTTTGAAAAGGAATTATTAAACATATCAACCCAGATGATGGTTCTTCAAATAATCGACCCTGTTGAAATGCGGGAATGCAAAAATAATTTGAGCCGGCGTATAGCAAACTTATTGACTACTTGTACGATGTATCTGGATTCATGTCAACATCACATGAAGACGATATTATGTAATCAAAAAGAAATAGATGAGAAAATTGATCAACTAAAAAATACTCAGTATGACAATATTCTTGGTTATCGGGTCATTGAAGCTTTAAGAAATCACACACAACATCGAGGGTTTCCAATTCACAACGCTTTATTCAGTTACTCATTAACCGCTGATGAACCTCACCTTCACAGACATTCTGTCATACCCGTGTTAGATTTATCTGAATTAGAAAAGAATAAAAAATTCAAGACAGCCATTCTACATGAGTTAAAAAGTCTATCTAAAAAATTTATATTCGATATGAGAATTTTTATTCGGGACTACATCGAAGCGATTTCTAATATACATAAAATCCTTAGAGAGATGTATGAAGAGAAATTTATCGAATCAGAAAACAAACTGAAAAATATTGTAATTAATAATGTTTCAGATTCAGGATTTAATTATTATTTGTCCGGGGTATCTTTGTTATCAATTGATGAAAATGGTGAGATGATCAATAGGCAGACCTTATATAGTGGTTTTCTTGAGAATTTGTATAACTATCGAAAACAAAACACAAGTTTAATAAATTTACGAAAAAGATATAGTTCAAATGAAATTCAAGATGAAGATCTTGATTAATCATCAATTTTGATATATAGACAAGACGCTGCCCGGGTTACGTGATTTCACCATGGCCGGACACTGGGTCGAGCCGGGCGGCACGGTCACGCTGGCAGCGGCATCCGGAAAGAACGCCATTCAGCAGATCTGCGCTGAGGATGGAAAGACTTTCATCAGCGCTGTCTGAACCCACAAATAACAATAGTCATCCTCCCCTCATCCACTAAACAGAAAATCTCATTTTCGCAGGATTTATGTTTCCTGTTGTATAGTATTAATAGAGAATGTGAAGGAAAGGATGGTCATGATGGAAGACAAGGTCAAGATCGGGATCATCATCTGCGACCGCTATCGGCGCTGCGCGGGCGGAAAGTGTTTGCGGGCAATGCGCGAGAAGGCGGGCGCATTCAGTATCTATCAAGATCAGAAGCTGGAATTGGTTGGGTACACATCCTGCGATGGATGCCCGGGCGGGAACGTCGAATATGCCGGTGAAGAGATGGTCAAGAACGGCGCGGAGGTGATCCATCTGGCGACCGGGCTGGTGGTCGGTTACCCGCCCTGCCCCTATATTGAGACCTTCCAGTCATTTCTTGAGAACCGTTTTGCGGTACGCGTTATCGTCGGAACGCACCCGATCCCTGCCAAATACCTGGCGATGCATAAAAAGCTCGGCACGTGGCAGGAGGCAAAGTGGAATCCTTTGATTGCGCCAACTATTTCGGATGCCGCAACACGCGCGGCGTATGATTAACGCGTAAGGCAAATTGGGAGAATTGCGCGCAGCAACTTCATTGATCGTACATTTCTAAAAAATCTATCTCCGAAACGCACCTTCGTTTGGAATTATTGCCACATCCAGGAGAGGTCCGGATCATTTTCAACCGCGCGTTTGATGAGCGCGCGTCCTTTTGTCTCGGCCAATTCGATCAACTCGTCCTCATCCGCGGTCAGCAGCTTACCCTCGCGCACGACCACATCCCCATTCACGACCACCATCTCCACATCGCGTCCGGTGCAGGTGTAGATGATATTGTCCACAATCGAATAATTGGGGACGGCGTGCAGCCCGTGCATGTTGACTACCGCCAGATCAGCCAGATAGCCGGGGATGAGCGCGCCGAGTTGTCCGTCCATGCCGATTGCCGCAGCCGCATCGACCGTCACCATCTCCAGGATCTTCATGCTGGGCATGGCGGTGCGATCACCTGTTAATTGGCGTTGGCCCGCACCGGCGATACGCAATTCGCCCAGCAGGTCCATGACATTATTATTGCAGACGCAATCGGTGGCGATCAACGCTCCAGCACCGGTTTGCAGCATTTCCCAGGCGCGCATGGGCTTGCCGGAGAGCGAATGGGCCATGGGACAGTAGAGCGGATGCGCGCCAGTTTGCGAGAATAGCGCCAGCTCATGATCTTCGATATACAGGCAGTGGGCGGCCAGCACATCGGGCTTGAGAAAACCCATTTCCGCCAGGTATTCCACACAGCCTTTGCCGAATTGGTCGTTGATGTAAGCCTGCTCTCGCGCGGATTGAGCCAGGTGCAGATGCAAGCCTACCTGCTGGCGGTCCGCTTCCTGCCGCAGCTCGCGCAGCCATTCGCTGGCGACAGTATCACTGGCGTGCGGCGCGAGCATGGGCGTCACCAGCGGATGCTTGCCCTTCCAGCGGGAGACGAAATCGATGCCTTCGCGCAGCTCATTCTCACCCGTGAACGGGCCGAGGCGGCTCATGATGGTATGGCCCAAAAAACCGCGCAGCCCGAGCTGAATGGTGGCTTTGGTGATCTGCTCTATCTGGAAATAATGATCGACCACAGTCGTGCAGCCATTCAGCAGCGCCTCCGCGCCGCCGATCAGCGCGCCGTCATAGATATCCTCTGAAGTGAGCGCTTTTTCCACCGGCCACATGACGCGGTACAAGCCCTCCGGTACGGCCTGGGTAACGCCTTTCTGCAGCGACATGGCGATGTGCGTGTGGGAATTGATCAACCCCGGCAAAACCACCTTGCCGCGGCCATCGATCACGTCGATATCCGGATAGTCCATCAATACCTGCCCGGCAGGGCCGATGGCAGCAATTCGGTTGCCGTCGATGATGATGGCGGCAGAAGGCAACACCTCACGCGTTTCATTCATGGTGATCAGGGTTGCATCTTTGATCGCAAATGGTTTGTTCATACTTGCTCCTTGGTGCGTTTGGGTTTATTTTGTTTAGATTTTAACCACAAAAACAGCGTCGCCAGCCCATACACAGCCATTGCCATCAGCAGGATCTGCACACCATTCTGCCGCAACGCTTGCAGGTCGGGCGTATCCGGGTTGAGGAAAGTATGCAGAAAAGTGAAGACGGATACCCCGAAAAAGCCAAACCACAGCAGCTTGTTCCAATCCCAGATATTGCGCCCTTCACACACGCTCAGCGGCAGCAATTCAAACAGGACACCCTGCACACTGATGGTGAAAATGTTCAGGAAAAGCGGCTCGATCCAGGGGGCAAACCCGGCCAAAAAATGGGAAATAACCCAGAAAACAGCCCCGCAGGTGAACAAAGCCGCCAGAATTGCCGCTGACCGCTTGCCGTTCTTCTCCCTATCAGTCAGGTCCGGCAGCAGGAAAATGGTGCCAAGCGTTCCGAGGATGTAGCCGGGGGTGAAGGCGACCAGGCGCGAAAAGACCACGCTGGCCAGTGCAGCCGCCAGACCAACCCAGCGCACCTGCGCGATCAGTTTCACCTCTTTCAGCAACCGCCTGCGCGCGAGCCAGTCCGTGACCCATTCGATGCTGGTGACGAGCAGCCCGGTCAGGAACAGCGACAGGATGATGCGCACCCGCTGGGCATCCAACAGGCGCGGGTTGGGCGCGAGAAATGATTCGATCAACGCATTGATAAAAACGATCGCCACCCAGAACAAAATAAAGCGCCATTTTTTCTTCGACGCGTCCGACAACATCACCGGTTTTTGTGCGTTGAACCAATCCTTTAATTTGCGCGGGATGAGATTGTCTGGAATGATGCGCATATTATTCTCTTTCACCAGGTCATTGAACACGGTGGTGGTGAAACCAAAGAACACCAGCGAGATCACCGCCAGCGAAAGATTGGTGCCGATCACGGCCGGATCGGTGGAGACCTGGGAGGGCGCGATGATATCCGGCAGTTCCTGCATCACAATCAGCGCGGGGTTTTGAATATCATCCGAGAGCATCGACGAATTGCCATCTTCCGCTGTTGCCAGCGCTTTGAGCATGCGCTCCCGGAACGCGCCCTGAGAAAGCGTGCAGATGAATTCACCATCCGCGTTGGCTATTGTGGCACATTCGAAAAACCGCGCTTCGCCCTCCCAATCGGAATAGATTTCAACAACCTCACCAGGCCCAGCCAAGCCCTGCACACGGCGGCTGCTGACCCGGGTGATGCGGGGAGATGCAAGCGCATCATTCGCGCCGTCTTCAAGGTAGATAGCAATCCCACCATTATTGTGGATTTGGTTGGCAGTGATGGTATTGCGCATTGTCTCCGCGCCGCTGATGGTGATGCCATTGGCCGCGCTATATGAGATCTGGTTACCCGGGCCGATCTGATTATCATGCGCGCCCAGTTCGATCATGACACCCTGATCCCCTTGTAATCCATATACGGGATGGCCAATGGTATTGCCGATGATGCGGTTGGCGCTAGACGCGGGTCCCTGAATGCTGATGCCATCATCCGCGTTACCGCAGATGAAATTGCCCAACTCCACATCTTCGCCGCCAATGAGCGTATCAGTGCTGTTCTCAATGCGGATGCCAAAACCAGAGTTGCCGATGTTACGTTTCATGGCTGCGTCCAGACCGATGATATTGCCCTGGATGACCGTAGCGGATGAACCGTTGGTGATCAGAATGCCTCCCTCACCATTTCCGCTGATGATATTGCCTTCGACGCCAAACGCACCCCCGATCACATTGCCCTGTGCGCCATCACCAACATATACTCCGATCGCGCTGGAGAGGTGCGTTTTGCCTTCGCGATCAATACCCAGATGGTTATTGATGATGAGATTATCGTCCCCAAAAATGCCGAGGCTGTTTCCATCGATCCAGCCAATGGTGTTGCCCTCTCCGCGGCCGGTGCCTCCGATGATATTATTATTCCCGCTACCCTCAATCAGGATACCGAAATCCGGAAAACCGATGATCTGCAGGCCTTTGATGGTGTTGCTGGCGGAACGGATCCTGACCGCGCTCGTCCCAGAGAATTCGCCGTCTTTTACCAGAATGACACCCGCGCCGCTGGCGTCGATGGTGACGTTACCTGATTCCAACCCAGGCAACTCACTTCGCAATACGATCTCGACCGGATTGTTCTTCGGAAATACTTCCGGCGAGAAATTGATCACAGTGCCAGGGGATGCGATTTCAAGCGCTTCGCGCAATGTGCCGGCGCCGCTGTCTGCCGCACTGGTGACCAGGATAACCTGCTCATCCTGCGCGAACAATGCTGCCGGATGACAAAGCACTAATGCGACAAAAAGAATTATCGGAATGAATAACCATTTTTTCATGATGCGCTCCTCCGTGCGTGGGAAAATCCCCTACTTAGCGGTGTGTGACGATGTAATATGTACGATTATAATAATAATCCCGAATGGATTTTTAGGGTTGCAAAATCTGCAGCAACGTACTTCCACCATACGCGAACAGCATCATCTTCAGGATTTTTCCGATCGCGCACCACAGCAGGAAGCGCAGGATCGGCATCTTCAGCACTCCAGCCGCGATGCCTGCAATATCAAACAACGGGTTGGGAATGAAGGCCAGGGAAAGAACGGTCAGGTTGCCGTAGTGAGACATCCACTTAACCACACGGTCATACCAATCCTGCCGTGCGATTACGAATCGGCCGCTGTAACCAGCCAGATAACCGGTCAGCTCACCCAGCGCTGCGCCGGTGCCTGCTGCAATAGCGACCAGCAGCGGGTCATAAACGATACCCATCGCCGAGGTAAAAACGACGCCAGGCAGGGGAAAGATGATGGTCGCGTTTGCCAGTATCGATACCAGAAATACACCCAGATATCCCAGGCGTGAAAAGCGCTGGATTTCTTCGCGGTTGATGATGAGAGCAATGGTGAGCACGATCAGGGCGAGCAGCAGCAGGATGCGCGTGATGGGCACGCGGGGCTTGTTCGCCTGCTCGTTCATTCCGATCTCTGCAGCAGGGTCTCAATGCGGGCGATGACCATATCCATCGCCACTTCGTTCAAACCGCCTTCGGGGATGATGACATTGGCATAGCGCTTGGACGGATCAACAAACTCGAGGTGCATCGGCCGGACGGTGGTCATGTACTGGTGTATGACGTTCTCGGTGGTGCGCCCGCGCTCGGTAATATCACGCGTCAGGCGGCGGATAAAGCGAATGTCCGCGTCTGTGTCGACGAATAATCGCACGTCAAACAGTTCGCGCAGCTTTGGTTCCGCGAAGATCAGGATCCCTTCGACAATGATCACGCGGCGCGGCTCGACACGGATCGTTTTCCCTGTGCGCGAATGCGTGCTGAAATCATAGATCGGCAATTCAATTGGATGGCCCGCCTTTAGCTGCTGGATATGCGCGATCATCAATTCTGTTTCGAGGGAGTTGGGATGGTCGAAGTTGACCGCTGCTTTCTGGTCCGGTGGCAGGTCGCCCAGTTCGCGATAATACGCGTCATGCGGCAGGTAAGAAATACGCTCCTTTCCCACCCGTTTGAGGATGCCATTTGCGACGGTGGTTTTACCGGAGCCCGTTCCGCCGGCAATACCGATCACAAGTGGAGACGCATTCTTCTGCATAGATGGAATTATACATCAGAGAATAATTAACAACTTTGATACAATAATTTTCACCAGCATAATTAATATAATGATCAATCTCGAAATCTCTCTCTTCTATCATCTCAAGCAAAAAGCCGGCGTGAGCCCGATCTATCTGCGCGTGCCGCAGGGCACCACTGTGCAGCAGGTGAAGGATATCCTGGAAAATGAATATCCGCGCCTGACGACCCAGCTGGATAATGTGATGATCCTGAAAGGTAAACAGATCGTTTTGGAAGATGCTGTGCTGGATGAAGATGCGAAGATCTCATTTCTAACCCCCATTGGAGGAGGATAAACCATGCAAAAAAGAACGATCTTGATTTTAATATTTGCGGCCATATTACTGATCGCACCCGCGTGCGGAAGGCAGGATGACGCCGCAGAAGCGCCTGCGGCCGTGGTTGAAGAAGATACAGCCGCGCAAGTTGAAGACGCTCCCGCGCCGGCAGTTGCCTCCGGCCCATGCAACAATGTCCTGTTTCCCCTGGCGGATGGCAACCAGTGGGTGTATGAGGCCACTTCTCCAGGTGGCGACGGGAATCCAACCACCTCCGAATATGCCTGGTCGGTTTCCGCAGGCAGCGGGGACAGCGTCACGCTCGGTACATTATTCTATGATTCCGGAACGGTCGTTTCCGCCAATGTGCAATGTGTGGATGGCGCCGTGGAGAATTTTCCGCTGACAGTTTCGAATCTCGTCATTGGGGATTTGGAAGGCGCGATCGAATACACCTATGTTTCCGGGAAATACCTGCCCTCCCTGCAGGAACTGGAAGCGGGCAACTGGCAGAACACCTGGCAAACTGTGGTTAATGCCTCAGGCACGATCGCAACCGATTACGAAGGTCAGGGAATGACGATCGTGCTGGAAGACAGCCCGATCACGATGGACTGGCAGATCCTGGAGAAGGATGTCAGCGTGAGTGTGCCGGCAGGTGACTTTAGTGATGCGGTTCGAGTTAATCAGAAGATGAAATTTGAAATCAACTCGCTCTCGATTTCAGCGGATATGCCTATAAACATCTCCACCACGATGACCTTTGATTCGGATTACTGGTTTGTGCCCAACCTGGGATTGGTGAAAACACAGGTCAACTCCGCCTACATGGATTTGTTCGGGTCCAACTTCCCGGTGGAGATGACTGGCGGGTCCGTCCTCATAAGCAGCAATTTGCTAAACTGAAGAGAGGATTGGTTTAAATAATCAAATATCAGAGAACACCCGCCGCGCGGTGGGTGTTTTTTATTGAGCTGCGGCAGCGCTGTCGAAAACAGGCTGGCAGCTGATATCAGGGCGATACCATTTCGATTCCGCGTGGCCCAGCCGTACCAATTCAAGGTTGATGAACTTTCCGTTGGCAATCACATAGCGCAGCAAACGGTCATATTTATCGGTGTTGGATATATCCTTGAAGAGATAGAGGGTGCTGCCGGATAAAAGGCCGCGGTTGGCAGTGGTGGCTTCGATCGCCTGCTCCCGCTGCGGGCTGTCATATTCCGGTGTGTTGACGCCGATATAACGCACCTGGGTGGGCTGCCCATCCACGATCACCTTGATCGAGTCCCCATCGACCACATCGATCAGCGTGGCAACCTCGTAGCGGTCCAGGTTGGGAATACAGGCAATCCCATCAACACCCGCAAACAAGCCCTGTTCTTCTTCGGTTGCGGTCGCCGCAGGAACACTGACTTCTGTCTCAGCAACCCGGCTGGGCACCTGGCAGGCTGACAGGGCCAAACCAGCCAGGATAAACAGCGCAGCGGAAACAAATCGTTTCCGCTGCCACCCAATATTGTTAATTGCCGCGTGCCCCCATCGGTTGATCAATCAATGACCTCTTTCAGGAAGCTGGTGCCGATGGACGGCATCGGCAGCGAGAAAGCCTCCGCGATGGTCGCTGCCACATCCGCGAAGGTCTCGCGTATGCCCAGGTTGACATTGTTCTTTACCTGCGGGCCAAACACCAGCAGCGGGATATATTCGCGCGAGTGGTCTGTGCTTTCTGTGGTGGGGTCAACACCGTGATCGGCGACGATCATCGCGATCTCAGAATTCTTCATCTTCTCGCGGATCTTCGGAATATAGACATCAAACTCTTCCAGTTTTTTGGCATATCCCGCCGCGTCATTGCGATGGCCGTAGGTCATATCAAATTCAACCAGATTAGCGAACAACAGGCCGGTGAAATCCTCATCCAGAAAATCGACCAGCGCTTGAATGCTTTCCTGGTTGAAAACGGAATGATGCGTCTCACTGATGCCGCGGTTGCCGAACAGGTCATCGATCTTTCCGGTCGCGTACACTTTGTGGCCATGTTTGATGAGGGTGTCCAGCATCGTATCGGACGGGGCCAGGATCGGGTAGTCATGGCGGCGTTTGGTGCGCGTGAATGTCTCAGCATTTTCGCCGGTGAACGGGCGCGCGATCACCCGCCCCACGGCATGGTCGCCACGCAGCATATCGCGCGAAATCTGGCAGATGCGGTACAGTCCTTCGATTGGGATGATATCTTCATGCGCGGCAATCTGGAAGACGGAATCCGCGGATGTGTACACGATCGCTTTGCCGGTGCGCATGTGCTCCTCACCCAGCTCTTTGATGATCTCCGTGCCGGAAGCCGGTTTGTTGCCAAGCACTTCGTACCCGGTCAGGCGCGTGAATTCATCCAGAACCTCTTTCGGAAAACCGTTTGGATAGGTGGGGAAGGGTTTACTCACTTCGATGCCCATCAACTCCCAGTGCCCGGTGACAGAATCCTTTCCCTTTGATATCTGCGCGCATTTGCCATACGCGCCGCGCGTCTCTTCGCGCGGGGGAACGCCTTCGATCGGGGTGATATTGCCCAGGCCGATCTCACCCATGTTGGGCAGATCGATGCCGCCCAGCACACGCGCGGTATTGGATAAACTATTGCTGCCAACATCACCGTACTGGTCAGCGTCCGGTAATGCGCCCGCCCCCACACCATCTAAAACAATGACTGCTATGCGATCAATTTTCATGTGCCCTTCCTGTTACCTGTTGGATTGTAAGGATTATACTGCGCTGGCCGACAGCCAGCGCATAAGAAAAATAAAAGAATTATCGTGAGATTAAAAACAGTGAGCCACCGAAGGGAATCGAACCCTTGACCCGTCGCTTACGAAGCGACTGCTCTGCCGGCTGAGCTACGGTGGCGCGGGACAAATTATAACAGCATCCGACCATCTATTGAAAACCAGCAATGATACAAAAGAAATGACAGATGACATAACGCGGTCGCAATCAATACCAAAAACTTACCAGGCGGTCCAGCCGCCATCGATCACCAGATTTGCTCCGGTCATGTAGGAAGACGCGTCAGAGCACAGGAAAAGCATGGCCGCGTTCAGTTCATCCTTATCCGCCATGCGGCCCAGCATGGTGCGCTGGCTATAGGCCTGCTCGAAATCGTCATCATGGCCATTGAAGACACCGCCGGGAGAAAGTGCGTTGACGCGAATGTTTTGCCCGGCGTAATAGGCCGCCAGGTAGCGCGTCAACCCCAGCAAGCCAGCTTTGGTGGCGGAATAATAAGGCGGCTTGTATTGGCGCGGGCCATTTGGGCGTTCGTACAGCCGTTGATCTGGACCATCCAGCCCGTAGATCGAACCGATCAAGACCATCACCCCCTGCCCGCCTTCAAGCATGTGCGGCGCGGCCGCCTGCGCGCTGAGGAAAGCGCCGGTCAGGTTGACATCCAGCGCCTGCTGCCATTGGGGTAAAGGAAATTCTTCAAAGCTGTCCTGGTTGTTTTGTCCCAGGTGCGGGTCAAACTTGGGATCAATGGCGGCGCTGCATACCAGCACGTCCAGACTGCCGAACGCTTCACGGGCGGCAGCCATGGCGGCGCGGGTGGAGCCGGCATGGGTCACATCGATCTCGAGCGCCAGCGCACGGCCGCCTTCCTGAATAATCTCATCGGCCACATCACGCGCGTGGGCCAGATCCAGGTCCGCCACAGCCACCGCCGCGCCGGCCTGCGCCAGCGCGCGGGAAAAACCGCGGCCCAGCAAGCCAGCACCACCGGTCACGAAGGCGGTTCGGTTTTGCATGTTGAAACGATCCAGCACATTGGCCATACATTCTCCATCAAGGTTAAGATAGATGTATTGTATGAGAAAAAAGAACCATCTTTGTTAAGGATTGATAAGAACGCTATGACTGTGTGTGGAGATGGGTGTGGTTGCAGTATTCAGATCCTTAGACCATACGGAACATCATCAAGCGATTGGCGGCCAGCCATGCAGCGCGGGGTAAGCGCAATACCTATTGTGAGGATAGGCATACGGGTATAATGACACTGACCATGAAGATTGCCATCATCAGTTACCACACCTGCCCGCTGGCGACACTGGGCGGAAAAGACACAGGCGGCATGAATGTGTATGTGCGCGACCTGACCATGTATCTGGGCCAGTTAGGCGTGCACGCGGACGTGTTCACGCGCTCTCAGGACGAACATGTACCCCACATCCTGCATGATCTGGGGCATGGCAATCGTGTGGTGCATATCCCCGCCGGCCCTGAAAACCCGCGCCCCAAGCAGGAACTGCAGGACTATATCAAGGAATTTACTAACAATATCCTCACATTCGCGCAGGATAAAGAGATCGCGTATGATCTCATCTTCAGCCATTACTGGTTATCCGGGCTGGCCGCGCTGCGCCTGAAAAAAGCATGGGGCGTGCCGGTGGCGCACATGTTCCACACCCTGGCGCACCTCAAGAATAAGATCGCAGCCAGCGAGGAAGAGAAAGACGGGCAGTACCGCATCGATGGCGAGATGAAGGTGCTCAAGGGCGCGGACAGGATCATTGTAGCCACACGCGATGAAAAGGAGAACCTGCTCACGCTCTACAGCGCCAAAGAAAAGAAGATCAAGATCATCCCGCCCGGCGTGGATACCGCCCATTTCTACCCCATCCCGGTCGATGAAGCCAAAGAATATATCGGCATGCCGCGGGATGAAAAGATGATCCTGTTCGTGGGGCGGATCGAACCGCTGAAGGGTATTGATACCCTGATCCACGCCATCGCGCAGATGCGCAAAGCCGATGTCCTCTCGCGCTGCCCGCACTATCTGTATATCATCGGCGGCAACCCCGAGGCGTGCGGTGAAGACGCCAGCAAAGAGATGCAGCGGCTGCAAGCCCTGTGCGCGGAACTGGACCTGCACGATCTGGTGCTTTTCCTGGGCAAACGCGACCAGGATTCACTGCAATACTATTACTCGGCGGCCGAGATGGTCGTGATGCCTTCTCATTACGAATCGTTTGGCATGGTCGCGCTGGAAGCGATGGCCTGCGGCACACCGGTGATCGCCACCCAGGTGGGCGGTCTGCAGCACCTGGTGCAGGACGGCGAAACGGGCTTTGTGATTCCCAATGGCGACCCGGACGCGCTGGAAGAGAAGATCACGGTGCTGATCTGCAAAGAAGAGCTGAAAGATCAGATGAGCAGAAACAGCGTCGCCTACGCGCAGACTTTAAATTGGGATGTGATCGCGAAGAAACTGATCAAGCAGTTCAACAAAATGAACGATTGATGTTCGCCGCCTTACTTTTGTTTTGGCCCCTTGCGGATGATATCCGCTCCAAAGCGTTCCTGTAAATCGTCGATCGCCTTGAGCAGTTCGCGTTCCCGTTCAAAATCATGATCGAAAAGCGATAATTGCTGCAGATCGGATGTGAGATTGCTGACACCTACCCCCACCAGGCGGACTTTCATCCCCTGCTTCCAGTTCCCCAGCACGAGGTCTCTAGCGTTCTCGAAAATGACCGAGTCGTGGTTGGTCGGCTGACCGAGCGTCTGCTGGCGGGTGATGGTCGCGTAATCCGCCCAGCGCAGTTTTACGCGCACAGTCCTGCCATTTAATCCGCGCTTGCGCAGCCGGCGCGCGACCTTGAGCGCCAGCGCGCGCACAACCGAAAGCAGTTCTTCATGGTCTTCGATGTGGTCGAAGAATGTGAGCTCATTGCTGACCGATTTGACGCCGTCGTCATCCCCGACCGGGCGCTCATCGACCCCCAACGAGCGGCGCAGGAGTGTCGCGGCGAAATTGCCGGCGACGCGCTGCAGCGAGGGCTCATCCATTTTCTGGATATCAGCGAGGGTATTGATGCCCTGCGCCTGAAGATGCTGCGCGGATTTGGGGCCGATACCCCACATCTCGCGGATCGGCAGCGGCGCGAGGAAGGCCTTTTCTGTTCCAGGCGGGACGACCTTGACCGCCATTGGCGGGGTGGGCTGGTCGTGACCGGCTTTGCCGATGTTGGTGGCGATCTTGGCAACCAGTTTGTTGCTCGCAGCGCCGATCGAGCACGGCAGCCCGACCTCACGCTTGACGCGCATCTGGATCTCGACCGCGATCTCCTTGACCGGCTGCGGCAGGTCCGTAACATCCAGGAAGGCCTCATCAATGGAAATCGGCTCGACCAGAGGTGTGATCTGTTCAAAGATCTCCATCACCTTCGCGGAATATTCCGCATACAGGCCATAGTGGCCGCGCACCGTGCGCAAGCCGGGGCATTGCCGCAGCGCTTGCGCCATCGGCATGGCGGAGTGCACACCTTTCAGGCGGGCGGCGTAGGAGCAGGATGTGACCACCCCGCGCCCGTCGGCGGTGCCGCCGGTGGCGAAAGCGAGCCCGCGCAGGGAGGGGTCGAGCAGCTCCTCGACCGAGCAGAAGAAGGCGTCCAGGTCCACGTGTAATATCTTGCGCATGATGATTTAGGGTATATGTTCTATTATACCCATGCGGCTTGAAAGAAACTAAGAGCGAAAGTAATTTTAGTTATCCACTTCAATTTCGGTCCACGTGATGATTGGTGTATTTTTTCTATCCACCTCACCAAAACTCTTATTTGGATCTTTTTGAGGATTATTACGGACAAAAAAGAACATTACGATAAGCGAAAAAAACCACAAAATGATCGCTGAAGCAATCAAAAGGATTCCATTGATCTTATGTTGTAATAATGCCACCCCAAGCCATAAAAGAGCTGAAATTATTAGCATCAGAAATCCGATCAGACCACAACTTCTGCTAGCGGATGCGCTGGATTTCATCCAGGATTGAGTGTAACCGCAATTAGGGCATTGTTCATGACCATCATCCTGCTTATATATTTCTATACGATCTTTTAATTCATCGTATGCTTTTTGATAAACGATTCCCGCAAGTTTTTTACGGGTATTCTCTATACCTGAACGATAAGTCCATTCTTCTTTTTCAGCATCTGCCCTTACGGTAATTGAATAAGAAAAGTCACATCCACAATTTTCACACTGATAGGAAGTTATTTTGGTTGATTTTAATTTGCACACCTCTTTCACAACATATTCTGCCATCTTCTATTCTCCTTAGAATTGATATCCTGGTCGAATGATGAATTACGAACCGCGGATAATAACAATATAGCATTATTTTTACATATATCAAACAAAGATAACTTGATAATTAAAAGCGATTGTTTTCTATCCAAGCTGATTTTTAAACATTTCGATCGCCTCGACCGGGGTGGGGTCGATATCCAGCAGGATGGCGAGGTAATAGCTGATCAGGTCGCCGAACAGCAGTGCCAGCCACATATCGCTGAAGCGCGACTCGCCGCGCAGGGTAACCTCTTGTCGGTGCCGATGATGGCTACCATCAATTCAGTAAAGGTCAGGTTAACACGCTGCTGGACGCGGTCAAGGTAGTACGGTGACTGCAGGAAGAGCGGGAATAAATGGTTACTCGTTTTCTACTTTTTCCCCAAATTCATATAATTCCACCAATGAATCCAAAGGGATAATTTTCTCTTCAGGTAAATGTAAATTAAAAGCCTTCAAATCCGTTGGTTTATCCCCAACGAAATACCACGTTACCTGGAATCGAAATAAGTTTTCATCACCCTCAATTGTATCCAGAATAGAAGCCTTTACTTGGTTTAGTCTACATTCATTTTTATTGGCATCAAAGAGTTGAACATCCCAATCCTTAATTTTTTGTATATCAGCCATCTCACTTACAGTTACGATTGCATAGACAAGCACATTAATTATGTCATTTGCTGGGCCTAGTTCTTGAGTTAAAGGATTTATTGGATAGGCTTTATTCAAATTGACTATTGTTTTATTAATTTCCAGTTTGATCTTGTCAATTTCAACCGAGGTATTTAACCCTGGTTTTGAACAACTTGCTAAAATAAGAATTACCGAGCATATGATGGATAGAAATTTAATCTTATTCATTTTTCTCCCTTTCTTGTTCACTCATCACAAAAAGGCGAAATATTAATAATTAATCAGCTTATCATCCCAAAGATCAGATTTCCATAATCGGACTGAGATATCCTCATCAGGAAAGTACAGCGTAAACAATTCATCTATTGCCTTCTGCGGAATCGAAAACAGTAAAACAAACCTTTTATCATCCGGAAATAATCCGCAGTGAAGTCTTCTAGTTCGGGTAAATAATGAGAGATCATACCATCTCAATTCAACCCCATTAAACGCTGGGGTATTACACAAATCCTGATTCACAGAGCCAAGTATTTCTCCATCCACAACAACTAAGATCGATTCGCCAGTTGTTGAAATAGAAATTTCCAAACTCTTAGGTGTATATTCAGATGTTTTTCTAACATGATTTATGACAATTCGGTTACCACCTACTCTAACGGGTTTGTCGATGCCTCTTTGAACTTCCCCACAACCCGTTAATAAAATTAATAATGAAAAACAAACTAGAAATCGATTTAATTTGCTTTTCATCGCAATTTTCTCAAAATAAATTTTCCTGATTTCAATTTAGAAATAACTTATTCTTATGCGAGTTCCAAAATCATTTATTTCTGTGAAGAAATTATTTTTATCGTTGTATTTATTATTTTTTTATTGTTACCTATTGTATTTGGGTTCAAAATAACAATTTATTATTAGAAGAATGTTGCCAAACTTATCTCGGATTCCAGAATTTGAAAAACACAATTTTTATAATCGATATCCGGCGGAACTTCATAACACAGTAATACGGCTTGCAAATCCCCATTATCATTCTCAGAAACACCTTGCGTAACTGCTTTGTACTCTCCCTCCCCGCAAACCAATACCGAATTCTGATCAACCCAATCTATATCAGGAAGAATTTCTTTAATAAATTCTATTTCGAAGTTGTGGTCCAAGTATTCAATCAACCACTCCTCTACTACGCTTGCGCTAAGAATTTGTATCTTTACACCATCAATAATGAGTGGAGGGTCAATTCCTGCAATAGATGTGGTTTCGTCATATATTAATGAAGGCGTATCAATAGGTGTTTGAGATTGATCCCCAGAATTACAGGATATGGAAATTGTCAAAATTAGAATAATAAAAAAAATCTTTTTTAAAGAATTTGACCATTTTTTATTCATCAAGAACTTTCACAAATAGTAACTCAATTTATTAATCATTATACAGTCATAAATTTTGAATTACAACAGGGCTTAAATTGATGTGATTTGAGCGGCATTCGCCTTTATTTATTCAAATGTTTATGGAGAGGCTATGGACATGACAGAATCCAAAAACAAATGGTAATTTAAATTGTAGGGTTTTAGGAAAATATTGGATATTGGCCAAGAATCGGCTTTTTTGTAGGTATAGATTAGTGTGAAGGAAAAGGAATATTCAATTACTTAAGTAAAAACTACTTTTTATTCCAACTGTGCCTTGAACGCCTCAATCGCCTCAACCGGGGTGGGATCGATGTTGAGCAGGATGGCGAGGTAATAGCTGATCAAGTCGCCGAACAGCAGGGTCAGCCACATATCGCTGAAGGGCGTTTCTCCGCGCAACCCTACTTTATCAGTGCCGATGCCGGCCACCATCAGCTCGGTGAAGGTCAGGTCCACCCGCTGCTGGTTGCGCGCCAGGTAATGGGGGGATTGCAAAAAAATGGAGAAGATGCGCAGCAACTGTTCTTCCGGGAAGAGCGTGCCTGCCAGGGTATTGTGATTGGCTTCCGGTAGTTCTTCATACTGGCACCAGCTCTTGGCGAGCTCGTTGATCTGCGTCTTCCAGCGGCGCGCCACCGGAGCGAGGTGCTCCGCCCCAAACACAGCCACATATTTCCCGACCAGCTGCCCGGCGTAACGTTTGGCCGGATTTTGCGCGGTGGGGATATCAGCGCTGTTTTTCTCGATCAGCGCATCCATGGCAGCCGCGGCCTGCGCGACCGCTTCGTGTTGGTCCGCGAGCAGTCCCAGCCGGTGGAATAATGCCAATAGAAAGCCGGAAGACCAGCCCACCGCCGCGCGCGGCTGGCCTGTGTGAGTGAATTGCCACAACGGCAGCCCGGCGTGCGCTGCCTGTTCGGATAGTTTGCCGCCGGTGGTGATGGCGACCGTGCGGCAGCCGCGTTCGCGCGCCTGCGCAAACACCGAGAGCGTTTCTTCGGTATTGCCGGAATGCGAGGAACACACCACCAGGTATTCATCTCCATTAACCCAGTTGGGCAGGCGGTAATCACGAATGACACTGACCGGCAAGGGGAGCGCTTCACTGTAACAGCCGACCAGCATGTCAGCGGCAATGGCGGAACCGCCCATACCGGCGATGACGACCGCGCGCAGCCCATCCATCTCCGGCAGGGGGAGCTGCGTACCAAGGTCGTAACCGGCTTTAAGCTGGTCCGGCAGGGCCAGGATGGCGCCGTACATATCATCCGGGTCGATGGTGTGAAAATGGGTGTGCTGGTTGAGGTCCATCAGAGAAGGCCGTCTTTAATCGAAGGCCTTGACCACCTGGCGCAGGAAATCGAGCGCGATCTGCCATTCCTCGTTGAAGAAATGCAGGGTGACGTTGTTGATCTGCAGATGATAGGTGTTCTCGCCATCCGGTTCTTCGGCGATGTAGGCAAAGCAATCGTCTGTTTCGACGATGGTCTCAATATTGGTGTTGGGGTCTTTATCCATGGTCATTATTCCTTTGATTGATCATTATTTAGGGGCACACGCCGGGGCTCATCGCGTTGAAGAAGCCGGCGAACAGATCGCACCACTGGTTGGTCGCTTCGATAACGATCAGCGGGATGACACAGAAGACGACAATGAACACCAGCGCCGCCAGCAGGATCACCACCCATTTCGGGCGTTCCGCCGCGGCGGGCCTGGCTTTTTTGCTCGGCTCAGGCAACACGGTTTCATCCTCAGTTATGTATTCGTCAACCTTCGCCACGGGGACTGGTTCTTCGCGATAGGCATCAACAACAGGGGCCATTTGTGCTGCATCAGGCGCAGCATCGGCCTCAGGCAATGGTTCGAATTCATCCGCCGCTTGCGCTACAGCGCTTTGCGCGGCCTCAGGTTCGGGTTCGATCACTTCCAATCGCAGGGTGAAGTGCTGCCCGAGGACCAGCTGGTCAGCATGCCCGATCTCGGTCTTTTTCCTGATCTGTTTCCCGCCCAGGAAGGTGCCGTTGGTGGAATGTTTGTCTTCGACCATAAAAGCGCCCTTCTCGCGCGTCAGCACGAGGTGGGAACGCGAGATCTCCACATCATCGATCACCAGGTCGGATGCCGGGTCGCGGCCGACGACCACTTTATTCTGTTCAAACGCAAAAACGCGCCGGGCGCCTGTGCCATCTTCCAGATGTAATTTAAATGCATTTTGCATGCGCACCTCCTGTTTAGATATTAATAAATCATGCGGGACAAAAAGTCAAGCTGTTTAATTAAAAACTCCCCGCCATGCCGTGTGCGACGTAGTTTTGAACCTGCTTTCGCAGGATGGGCTCCCCTTCGTTGGCTCCGCCTTGGCTAATGCCTATCGCGTCACATCCGAAAGTCAGAAGCCCGTTTTTTAAAGTGTTGGCTCAAAACATTGTGTGCCGCATCACGAACACAGCAGGGTATTCATCTTATACCATATTTCAACCTTAGTGTGTAGATGGTTCCCGCCCACATTTTGGGGGATTAATGGGATACAACCCTTTTTTCTTAGTATAAATATATCCATGAGAACTTTTATCGCGGTCAAACCGCCCGCCCACATCCTGGCAGCAATGACCCGGGCAGCCGCCCCGCTTCAGAAAGCGATCTCCGGCGGGGTGAAGTGGGTGCCGGCGGAGCAAATCCATCTGACGCTTAAATTCCTGGGCGAATTCTCTGCGGCGCATGTCGACCCGCTGCGCGAAAAACTGGCTGCGGAATGCGGACGGATCGGAGCGATCGAAACAGCGACAACATCGATCGGTGCATTCCCGCCCCGGGGGAATCCGCGCGTGATCTGGTTTGGGATCGAGGCCAGCGCTGCGCTGACACGCCTGGCTAGGATGATTGAGGATACCTGCGCGGATCTTGATTATCCGCGTGAAAAACGTCCATTCACACCCCATTTCACCATCGGGCGCGTTCAGCGCTATGCGGGCAACAGTGAAGTCCAGTCAATTCGGCAGGCCCTGCAGGTATTCCCGGACCCTCCCAGCGATAATTTCCGCCTCGACAGATTGCATTTCATCGAAAGCACCCTCTCACCAGCAGGCCCGCAATATCGTGATGTGTTCACCATCGCGCTTTAGAAGGAGTATGCTACAATTTGCATTCATTTAATTTGACCATCAGAGGTATAACCTGAAAGAAGACAATACATTAGAGATGGCGCGTGAGCTTGTGAACGCGCTCGAAGATAAAAAGGCGGAGAACATCGTACTGTTAGACCTGCGGGGAATAACAGTATTTACCGATTATTTTGTGCTTTGCTCCGGCACCAGCGACCGCATGCTGCGCAGCATCCTCAAGGCCGCCAAAGAAGCGATGCAGATCAAGTTTGATGTTAAAGGAAAAATCGAAGGCAACCCCAGCAACGGGTGGATCGCCGTCGATTTTAATAATTTCGTGCTGCATATCTTCTCGCCCGACCAGCGCAAATTCTACGATCTGGAAGGGTTATGGGCTGAGGGCAAGGTGCTGCTGCACGTCCAGTAAATCCCTGGAAATTACATATCAGACAGCGCTCTGACCGCCTCGATCACTTCCTGTGAGTGGCTGGCCGGTTTGACACCTTTGAAAACCTTGCGCACCATCCCATCCGCATCGATCAGGAATGTGGTGCGGTTGACACCAAAATATTCCTTGCCAAAGTTCTTTTTCTTGCCCCACACGCCATACGCTTCACACACCTGGTGGCCATCATCCGACAGCAGCTCAAAAGGCAGATCATATTTTTCCGCGAATTTTCCATGCGAATCGACATCATCCGGGCTGATCCCGACAATGTCAACGTTCATCCCCTGATAGACGGAATAATCGTCCCGGAAACTGCACGCCTCGGTGGTGCAGCCGGGTGTATCATCTTTGGGATAGAAATAGAGAATCAGCGCTTTTCCTGAAAAATCCTTTAGACTGACGCTCTTCCCTTCCTGATTTAGGAGCGCAAAATCTGGTGCTTGTGTATTTTCTTTGATCATTTTTCACCTCACTTTCAATATAATTTATTTGTGTGTAATTAACTATAAGCGTATTATTAATGATCGGCAACCCAACCGGCCCGCAATCAAACCAAATCATATACAATTCAGGTATGCAGCGAAATCGCCTCACTGAAACGGAAACATCCTTCAAGCAGCGCATGATTGCAATTTTGGCGCTTGCGCTGTGCGCCGCTCCGCTGCTATCTGACAAGCCGTTGGCCAATCGATTGCTAATAAGCGCTAGCGCCTTCATCATTTACGCGCTTTCCCTGCTTTTCTGGGCTCACTTTCTGCCTTTTCAACACAATGGTAATTCCGGCAGATTGCCGATCTTCCGCATTGTGATGGGTAGATTTTTCAACAGCGGGAAATCGATCCAGCCGGTGAAGGATGGTTCGTTTGACCCGGATTATTTTGCGCTTCGCAGCAAGCCGGCCATTTCCGCACTGCTGATCGATGAACACTCTGCAGTCATCACCAAAGCTGATAACGGCAAACGCAGCCTGCTGTTGGGCGGGCTGCAGCCGCTTGATCAAAAAGCCACCATCGTGCATGTCTTTCATCTGCTGCCGGCAGCGTTCACCTTTGGGCCGGGCGGCAACCACAACCCACTCACACACACAGCTTCAACCAGGAACAGCCTGCGCAGCGGAAAAGCGCTGCACATGGATATCGAACGCACCCGCTGCCTGACCGCCGATGGGATCGAACTGGTCCCGGTTTTCAACATCCTCTACCGCATCAAAGCGCCGCAGGAATTGGAGAATGGCACGCGTGAGTGGCTGGCGTTTTCCGCCTTTCTTGAAAGCGCGAATGCCACTGGCAATGTTTCCCATCAGATCGCGCAAATGATCGGCGGGCAGATCGCCAACCAGATCAAACAGATGATGGCATCCACCTCCTGGGAGCAGATCGAACAGGCCGCACCTTCGCAAGAAAAATTGAGCGCTTACATCCAGCGCATGCTCGACCAGCCTGCGGATACTGGCGGCGGGCACGACCATCGCAATCTGCTGCCTGCAGCGTGGCGCAATCTATTCATCATCAGTGTCAGTGTCGGGCAGGTATGGACCAGATAAGAAAAGGCATGCGCGCGGTCTCAGAGGCGTTCCTGCCCGTCAACCCGTTTGCGGGTAAATTGCGTGCCCTGCTGGGTATTCTGCTGCTCTTCATCCTGTGGACCTTCAACGCGCAAAACAGATCCCTGCCTGTGGATGGATTCATCCGCCCCCAGCCGCAGGGAGGGTTTATCGCAAATGTGCTGCTTGATCTGGCTGGCCGCTATTTCCATCCCGCCACACTGGGGCTGACCTTCATCCCGTGCATCCTATTTTTTCTGGCGCGCCAACAAACCGCGCTGCTTCTCAGGCAAGTTACCGAGACAGATATTAAGACAGCACAGAAATTTCTCGATCGCTGCGCATTCTCCTCCAATGCAGTATCGATCGCGGCACGCGACGGTTCCCGTCAGGCGCGTGATCCGCACGCGCTCAGCGTATGGACTTTTGGGGGTCCGGCAAAGGTTTCAGTATCAGCCACTGAATACGTGATCCTGCGGTCCTCTGTGACCCAGCGATATCAACTCGTTCATTGTCCTGCAGATGACCGCCCTTGCGCGCTGCTCCTTGCCCACCATGAATATATCGCCGGAACCATTCCATTTTCCAACCTCACATTCCCGCTCTCCGAAGCGGATGCTAGAGAGTTTGGACGATTAAAATTACGGATCATCCCACCTGAAAACGCAACCCACACTGGTTTGATCAGGATGCAAGAAATCAGCATGGAGGACGCGCGATTCCTGCTGGAAACATTGAACCCGGGCAGGGTCATTCTGCCCAGCATTCGTCCCGCAATCCGGCGTTTTCTAGACACTCAGGATGAAGGGCTGCCCGCATCCACGGCAGTTTCCAAACACAGCCCCTGCGGCAGGCGCAGCCAGCCATTAAAAAAGCATTTCTGCTATGCTCAAACCACTGCACTTTTCCTGCCCGGCAAGAAATGGTTCGCGCGCCCGCGAAAACATACCCTCCACACCGGCGCGATACCAGCCGGCGTTGCTGCCAGTTCAACAATCCAGCCGCTCGCTGACCAGGTATTAATCGGGTTGGAGGCGCATTTGCAGCGGGAAATGGTATCATTTTTCAATCTTGATAAGATCAAATTCACCATCGAAAACCGAGGAAATGAATGAAACCAATCGTATTGTCTGAGGAAGTAAAACATGCTGTACATTCCGGCCTGGCTGTCGTCGCGCTGGAATCCACATTGATCACACACGGCCTGCCGCAGCCAACCAATTTTGAGACGGCTGAGGCGATGGAACAGCGCGTGCGTGAGGAAGGCGCGATCCCAGCCACGATCTGTATGTTCAGCGGCACATTCCATGTCGGTTTGAGCGAGCAGCAGCTGCACGATCTGGCAGCAGCACAATCCCCGGTCAAGATCAGCCGCAAGGATATCGCTTACGCCATCGCCAACCGAAAGGATGGCGGCACAACCGTCTCCGGCACGATGGAAGTGGCAAATGCGTCCGGCATCAAGGTCTTCGCGACCGGCGGCATCGGCGGTGTACACCGCGGCCATTACGCAGACACATCCGCGGACCTGCCCACCCTGGCACAGGTGCCGATGATCGTGGTCTGTTCCGGCGCGAAGGCGATCCTGGATATGCCATCCACCAAAGAAAAACTGGAAACCTATGGTGTGCCGGTGCTCGGATACCAGACTGATGAACTGCCTGCCTTCTACTCAGTCCACAGCGGCATCAGTGTCGACCGGCGGGTGGACACCCCGCAGGAGATCGCCGCCATCGCCAGGGCACAGTGGGATTTTGGGCTGCGTACGGCGCTGCTGGTAACCGTTCCTGTGCCCGCCCAGGATCAAATTCCGGCAGATGAAGTGGGACAGGCCATCGATCAGGCGCTGGCAGAAGCGGAACAGCAAGGTATTCACGGCCCGGCCACAACCCCCTTCCTTCTGGAAAAAGTTGCCCTGATCACGAAAGGCAGAAGCATGGCTGCCAACCTCTCGCTGCTCAAAAACAACGCGCGCATCGCCGGCAAGATCGCCAAAGCGCTTTCTGAGATTTAGCGGAAGAAAGTCGAGCGCCGCGTCGGCTGCGGTGTGAGCGTGATTGTTGGGGTACGCGTTGCGGTTTGGGTGGCGGTGGGGGCGCTCGTATTGGTGGGCGCCAGCGTGGATGTGCGCGTCGGTTGAGTGGTCAGGGTCGCAGTGGCGGTATTGCTGACAGGTGTGTTGGTCCGCGTGAGGGTCGCTGTTGGCTGAGGCGTTCCCGTTGGTACGGGAGTCTCTGTCGGTGTCGCGGTTTCCGTCAGGGTCGGAGTTGGTGTAGCGGTAGGCGGCACGCCAGCCACCTCAAAGCTGCCGGTCGTTTTCCATGTTTCCCCCACAAAAATCTGCACTTCGTAGATGCCCGGTTCCCATTCCTCTGCTGGCAGAATGAGATCAGCGAAGCCATATCCACCGGATGCGCCATTCCATTCGATACTCTCATAGGTGATCAGTTCCCCATCGCGGAACCATAGCGAAGTCCATTGTGCGCCAACCGTCATATTGGCATAGGTAAACGCGCCATAGATGGTTGTGATCGGCTGGTTGAAAGTCACACTCGGGTCGATCGGTTGCAGCACGCCATTCAATCGGCGCGCGAACTCGACCGGGCTGAATCGCGCTTCAGGATTGGGTGTCACCTCAGACGTGAAATCCTCACTGATCACCGCCGGCATGACCGGTGTGTAGGTAAACTCCGGCGTAATGGTTTCGGTGGGTATCAATGTCGGCGTTGGGGAAAGTGTCACGGTAGCTGTTTGGGTGACAGTAGGGGTGAGCGTGATGGTAGGCGAGGGTTCAAAAATCTGGTATGTGGCTGGTTCGCCATAACGATTGATGAGGAACGCGGCGCCGATGGTCAGCATCGCAAAAAGAACCAGCTGCCAGGCACGCGTCAGGATCTCACGGCGTTTGAGGAAAAAACGCAAGCGGCTCGCTTCGCGGAAAGCCCGCACGGCGCTGAAGATGATCCCAGCCCCCGCTGCCAGCAGGAGCAGAAAGATCACTCTTACGGTCGTTTCGATATCCAGATTCATACTTCTCTAATCTTACCTAATTATCCAATTCCTGTGATTGTTGTGTGCGGCGCAGCTTGCGCAAAAAGGTCTGCAAACGCGGAATTAATTCAATAAATATAGTATATGCGCTTTTTCTAATGGGCAGGTCATACGCGCCGATCCGCTGTACCGGCTGTGCCCCGAGCCCCTGCTTAAATCGATACACACCCCACATATCGTCGCTCTCATCAAATTCATCCGGCGCGCCCCATAGGTCATAGATCTCACATCCCAGGTCCCTGCTGACGCGGATCGCTTCCCACTGCAGCAAATAATTCGGCATTTTTTCGCGGTGCTCGCTGGTGGACATGCCATACAGATACCAGGAACGTTTTCCAAAATGGAACAGCATCAACCCCGCCACCGGCTGCTGTTCGGCCTCCGCAATCAGGGGAATCAGCATATTTGCCCGTATAAAAACGGACCAGACCTGCTGGTAATAGACACGCGGACGGATGATGAAACCGTCGCGCAGCGATGTTTCCAGATACATCTGGTAAAGCAGATCGATATCTTCTTCCGTTCCGCGGCGAATGGCAACCCCTTTGCGGTCGGCAAGACGGATGTTATAGCGCGTCTTTTGTTTCATTGCGCTCAGCAAATCCTCTTCAGAAGCGCCCAGCTGCAGCCATGCGGTATTCTTGAACTGGATCTGCTGTGAGGAATAAAGATATCCTCTTGCACGAATAAATCGAAGCATCTCCTGGCCCGCCTGCCACTCCGGGCCATGATGTTCTTTTTGCTCTGAAAAAGAAAGGATCACCTCAGGATCGATCTTTAAGGAGAAAGCACCTTCACGTTTTGCGATCATTTCCAGGTCTGCGAGCACGCGCTCATACAGCGCGCGATCGTTCCAATCCAGGAGCGGGCCCTGGGGAACGTAGATGGTCTTAAGGCCTGCAACCGGCAGTTTGCGCACAAGCACAAGCGCGGCTGCGACGGCGGTGTTGGAATCGTCGGACCACAGGAAATAGCGCGGCTGCCAGCCAAAACAGGCTTTGATCTGACCCCACTCCCATGTCTGCAATATACTCAAACCGGGCAGTTCCTGGATGGCGTTATTCCAGGTTTGTTGATCCGTTATTTGCTGATACGCGGTCACGATTTCAGGATACCAGAGTTTTCTTGAATCTCAAAATAAGATGATAGAGCGCGCTGATCGGATGGTTCAGCACTTTTTGATAGACACCAGCGGAACGGACGATCTCGCCGCCAAAACCGCGCTTGAAACGGTAAACCCCCCATAGGCCATCAGCGCGCGCAGTGAATTCTTGTTCCAGCTGCGCTTCTGGAAAATCAGGGATCCCCCATAGGTCGTATTGGGATACGCCGCGGTCCGCTGCCCAGCGCATCGCTTCCCACTGCAACAAATAGGTCGGCATGCGGTTGCGTTCGATGTTATTCGAAGCGCCGTAAAAATACCAGGCGCGCTCTCCGCGGCTGAAAACCATGATCGCGGCCAGTGGCTGGTCCTCATATTTCGCGATAAACATCGCGCAGTTTTCCTGTGGGGCGAAATAGTTGAACACCCTGTGGTAATAGGACGCGCTGTGAATGCCAAATTCATCCCGTTCGCCAGTCACTTCCATCAAAGAGACAAACGCTTCCACATCCGTTGAGCGTTCAATCTTTACTCCCTTTTTTTCAGCCAGGCGAATGTTATAGCGTGTTTTCTGCTTCATCGTTTGCAGCCAGTCATCCGGTTCCCCTTCCAAAGAGATCAGGGCCGTCTGGCGGGGCTGGATGGATATAGCGCTTGGTGAGAATCCGGCTGTAATCAGCTGCTCACAGCGGGAGCAATCCTGGTCCGCATCCGGTTCGACATACACAAGAAAAGCGCCTTCCCGCCTGGCAAGGTCAATGATCTCCGGCAGCAGTGCGGCCCAATCAGACCCTACCGGCCCTTTTGGCACATAGGCGAGCGAGCGTTTGAGAGGCAATCGCCGAAACAGAACCATCGCGCCAGTGTCGCCATGGACAACAAATCTTGCATCCCAGCCATAATGGCCTTTAAACTGTCCCCATTCCGCGGTTTGCAGGAGATGCGCATTGGGATGCGCGGTCATAAATGCCTGCCAGGTTTCTTTGGTGATTAATGCCATACAACCTTTTTTACTTCTTTCTCCCAGCCGGATGTTTTATCTCAGCTTCAGGAACTCTGTGATTGATCAAGTCAATGATCTGGTCCGCTTCCCCATCCAGAGCCAACGCGACCAGGGAATCCACGATATGTTCCAACGCTTCACCCTGCAAAACCAAATCGCTCTGCTCGCTGGAAATGGCGGGATGTTCGGTTGGATTCAGAGTGCGTCCATCATTCCACAGATCTTCGCTCAGCTTTTCGCCATCGCGAATGCCGGAAAAAACGATCTCGATATCCTTACCTGGTTCAAAACCTGAGAGGCGGATCAGGTCGCGCGCCAGATCAACAATGCGGATCTGTTCGCCCATATCAAGCACGAAGGTCTCACCGCCTTTTCCCATGCCAGCCGACTGCAGAACAAGGTAAACCGCTTCCGGAATCGTCATGAAATAGCGTGTCATCTCAGGATGGGTGACTGTCACCGGCCCGCCCTGGGCGATCTGCTGTTTAAACAGCGGCACCACACTACCGCGGCTCCCCAGCACGTTTCCAAAGCGAACAACTGAATATGACAGATGCGTCTGGTTCGCTGCATTCAGAACCAGTAATTCAGCAATCCGCTTAGAAGCGCCCATGATGCTGATCGGCCTGACGGCTTTGTCAGTCGAGATGAACACAAAACGCTTGACGTGATGCTTTACGCATGCATCAATGACCACTTTGGAGCCAAAAATGTTATTCAGCACGCACTCTTCGATATTCGTTTCCATCAGCGGGACATGCTTGTGCGCGGCCGCATGGAACACCACCTGCGGTTTGTTGCGTGAAAAAACCTGCGCGACGCGTTCCTCGTCACGGATATCCGCAATGGCGGTGACCAGCGCAACGGATGGAAAGGATTTTTTCAGCATCTGGTAGGTTTCAAAAATGCTGTTCTCACCATGGCCGAGCAATACCAGGCGCGAAGGCTGCCAGCGTGCGATCTGGCGGCACAACTCGCTGCCTATCGATCCGCCCGCGCCGGTGACCAGCACGACTTTATCCTTCAATATCTCGCCAACCGATCCTTCCATGATCGGCGTCGGCGGACGGCGCAGCAGGTCCGCGATTTCCACCTCGCGCAGCCGCGTCACATTTACATCACCGCCCAGTAATTCGTAAATTCCAGGCATCGTGCGGAATGGGATCTTATTACGCCGGCAGATTTCAGTGATATCGCGGATCACCCGCCCTGAAGCACTGGGGATGGAAATGATGACTTCATTTACCTGGTTATTCTTAATCACGCGCGCCAGATCGCGGATACGCCCGATGACGGGAATGCCATGCAGCTGCTGTTTATATTTTTCAGGATTGTCGTCCAGGAAACCGATCGGTTTGGATTTGAGCGCCGGATTCTTTTGCATTTCTTTAGCGACGGTCGCGCCCATATCCCCCGCACCGATGATCAGTGCGTTCTTCTGAATATCCACCAGCTGGCGGCTGGCCTGGCGGTTCTTATTGTTTTCAAAAACAATACGCAGCCCAAAGCGCAGGCCGCCCACGAAAATGAGTGAAATGACCCAGTCGATGATCAGGACAGACCGCGGAAAGGATGTAAACACGCGATTCGTGAAAAGCAGCAGCATGATGGCGGCGATGGCCGCAGATGCGGTTGAAACAGCCAGAATGATCAGTTTTAACTCGCGCACGCTGGCGTAGATCCACATCTTGCGATACAGACCATACACATAATACACAAGCGGCTTGATGCTAAGGGAAAGCAGCAGCATCCACAGCAGGGAAAGATAGTAATTGCTAAAGACCTCGATCAGCTCCAAACGCAGGACATAGGTGCCAAGCACAGAAATAAATGAAAGCAGCAGATCCCCGATCAGAATATAGCGGTTACGGATATTGATATTGATCTTCATTTATAACCCGCGGAAACCAAACATATCGCCGATGGTTCGGAAAATAATGAGAATATCCATAAAAAGATTACGATGCATGATGTAATACAGATCATGCTCAAGCTTGATGGCGTTCTCTTCAACATTTGATGCGTATCCATAATTCACCTGTGCCCACCCGGTGACACCTGGTTTGACAAAAAGCCTGGCCCGGTAAAAGGGAATATCTTTCTGGAGCTGAGCGATCATCTCAGGCCGTTCAGCACGGGGGCCTACCAGCGTGACATCGCCCCTGATCACATTGATGAATTGTGGGATCTCATCCAAATGGCTCCTTCTGAGAAAATTACCCACGCCGGTCACCCGGTCATCATTTTCTACCGCGAATATCGCCTTTCCGTCTTTTTCAGCATCCTTTTTCATGCTGCGGAACTTGAGCAACTTGAATTCTTTTCCATTGCGCCCAACGCGCACCTGCCGGAAGAGCACCGGAAATCCATCATCCATGATGATGATCAACGCGATGATCGGGTAAATGACCGTCAACAAGACCATACCTAAAAATGAACCGATCAGATCGATCAGGCGTTTGACCAGCTCATATGAATCAGGCGCATGCGCTCGATCGACAAATGAGCGCAGGACCCAGTCATCAGGCAGCAGCGAGATCGGTACACGCCCCATGATGGCTTCATACACCACCGGCATGGTGATCACATCAACACCTTTTTCTTCTGCTTCCAGAATGGCAGCATACATGCTGGGCCGCATATCTCCGGATATGGAAAAGATCAGATCGGTGATATGTTCATCAGCGATGATCCTGGTCAGATCGGTGCTGCCGCCAAGAACAGGCAGTGCGGACACAGTGGTATTTTGTTTTAATGGGTCGTCATCGATAAAACCCACCAGCTGGTAAGGGGGTGGATCAATATGGTTGATCTCTTCCGCGAGGGTAGACCCCGCCCGCCCCGCGCCGATGATCACTACCCGCCTGAGGAACGCGGGGGTGGTGAAGATACGGATATAAATCAATCGCCACAACAACGTCAATCCAGCCGCTGCCGCGATAAACGCCGCTACGCCGCGCCGGGGCAGTGATTTCGGTTCGGAAATGAAGAAGATACCCAGATAAAGCACGGTGGCGATGATCGTTGATGTCGCGACCCCGCGCATGGTGTCGTTGCGCCGCCCTGCCCGTTTGGGATCATACAATTCAATGATAAATATCAGCCAAAAGATGGGCAGTGAAAAATACCAGTCCGGCGGGCGGTCCTGCAAAAACTGCCAGGTAAAATCCATCCACTGGTCTTCCATCGCCCAAAAATAGAGCGCAATCACCAGCGCTATCCCTGCCATCAGCATATCGCCAATAAACAGGATAAACCGGCGCTCTCTATCCGTTATGCGCCAGAGCGGTTTCTGACCATTTCCGTTACTTTTCATTCTTGACGTATTATCCCTTGAACAAACTGCGTATTAAGCTGTAAAGAAAACCGGATCCCCATGAAAAATGCATCACGATGATCGCCGCGGGCATCAACAGGCATGCTTTCTTACGTTTCTGCAACAGGCATATCAAACCAGCAGTAATCAAGGCACAGAGATAAAGAAAGATCTCGCCTAAAAGTATTATACGTGCAAACGGAAAAACAATCCCGAATACCGCGAAAAACACCAGACTGCCGACAAATAGCGGCGGGATTGCCTGCCGCAGGCGCAGTGTATCAGGGAAACGCTGAAGCATCTTCACTTTCCAGAATCCATAGCGCCAGTATTGGACCGCGAGCTTTCGCAGGTTTGGGCGGGCATGATAGCGGGAAATGATGCGTGGATCCATGTATACTTTTCCGCCGTGTTGCTGCAGGCGCGCGTTAAATTCATAATCCTCATTCGCCAGCAGTGTTTCATCAAAAGCGCCGATCGCGAAGAATTTTTCACGGTAGAAAGCGCCGAACGGAACGGTATCAACATATTGAGCCCTGGAAGACACGCGATACTTGGCATCGCCCACCCCCAGCGGGTGCGCGGCGGCAAGCGCGATCGCTTTCGCAATGCACGTGTCCGCGCCTGGATGGATCTGCCATACACCGCCAACGTTATCCGCTTTTCCTTCAAGAAGAAGCGTTACACTCGTTTCAATGTATTCCGGATTTGGTTCTGAATGGGCATCCAGCCGAACCAGGATCTCACCACGCGCCGCGCTGGCAGCGCTGTTCACGCCAGCCGGGATGGTTCGTGCTGTGTTTTCCACTACACGCACCGCAAGATTTGGGTTTTCCGCCTTGAAATCCTTGATCTTCTCACGCGTGCTATCAGTAGAAAGCGCGTCTGAGATCACTACTTCCAGTTTATCGATCGGATAGGTTTGGTGAGAGAGCGCTTTCAGCAAAAGCTGGATCGTTCTTTCCTCGTTATAGCAGGGAACGATGACAGAAGTCAGAGGATAATTATTTTGATCTCGCATGAGTTATGGGTAGTTTTACCATAAAACATGCGCCCTGTCCCACATCGTTTTCCACCCAGATATCACCCCTGTGCGCTTTGATAATCTGGTAGGTGATCGACAGACCAAGCCCAACCCCGCGAGAAGATTGTTTCCCGCGCGATTTATCCGCCTGGTAAAAACGGTCAAATATGCGTTTTCTCTCCTCTGGCGCAATGCCTGGCCCTTCATCTCTAACCGAAATAATGGCAAATCTCTCATTCTGCTGATCGCTGATGATGATCCGTCCGTGTGCAGGTGAAAACTTGATGGCATTATCGATCAGGTTATTAAACACCTGAACGATGCGCTCTCCGTCGGCGAGAACCTTGTTAGATTGGATCAGGTTGATTTCCACCGTTAGATCCTTGTCAGAGATCTGAAAGGAAAAACGTTCGACGATCTTTTCCAGAATTTCATTCAAATCCAGCGGCCTTTGATCCATCGTGATCATGCCTGCATCCAGTTTTGCAAGCGTTAAAAGGTCATTGACCATATAATTCAGGCGGTCCGTCTCTTCCAAAATGACATGCGCTGCATTCTGCGTTCCATCCATAGACTCAAGAGTGCCATCATGGATCGCCTGCGCAAAGCCGCGGATCGATGTCAGCGGTGTTTTGAACTCATGGGAGACATTGGCGACAAAATCTTTTTGTGATTGCAGCATATCCCGCACCTGGCGGTCCATCTGATTGATAACGCCGGCCAGCCGTTGCACTTCCAGCGGGCCTTCCAGAGGAATTGGCGGGAAATCTCCGCTGGCTAGTTTGCTGGCGGATTCTGAAATACTCATCAACGGACGCGTGATCCATCGGGCCACAAACCAGCTCACCACAAATGCAACCAGCATGGCGATAATGCCCGCGCGGAATAATGGGTTGAGCAGTTCATCCTGGAAAATAGCGCTGATCTGCAGTTTGGGCCGCGGGATAGCGGATAACAGGTAAAGGGAATCATTGATCGGGTTGATCTGGTAAAACCAGTAATCGCGGTCATTATCCTGAAAAAGGCGAATGTTTCCATTCGTACGCTTGAATACCGTCGCTGGATCAGCAATCATTGGAAATGTTGCGTACGTGTCTGCCATTGAATCGAACTTGAGATAGCCATCATCATAAAATATCAGCACGCGTACATCCAGCAGCTCTGCCTTCTCCAAGAAACGATGGATCATCTCTTCCCAGTTATTTTCAACCAGAAAATCCAGCCGGTTGGCGAGCGAATTGGTGACATAGTTCAAGCGCACAAACTCGTTCCAGTAAAGCAGCGGGCTGTTGCGGAACGCGATCACAATGCCGGAAAACGCCACTGCCAGAACGAACAACACTAGCAGCACATAAGTGACCCACAGGCGCGAACTGATCCTGGTTAAGAACTTCATACCATCAATTTATAACCAAACCCGGTCATGGTCTCGATATGCGTTTGGCTATCCTGCATTTTTTTCCGAAGCTGGGCAATATGCACATCCACGGTGCGCGTTTGTCCCGCAAACGAATAACCCCAGGCATCTTTGAGCAGCTGTTCACGCGAGAAAACCCGGCCCGCGTCTTCTGCCAGCACCCGCAGCAGCTCAAACTCCTGCGTGCGCAGCGAAATCGGTTCTCCATTGATGGTGACCTCGCGCCGGTCGATGTCAATGCGGATATCACCAACCGTGATCACATCCTGTGAAGACCTGCTGGAAAGCTTGTTGCGCCGCAGTACGGCTTTGATGCGGGCGATAAGTTCGCGGGGATTGAAGGGTTTTGTGAGGTAATCATCAGCGCCAAGCTCAAGCCCGATGATCTTATCAATTTCTTCATCTTTGGCGGTGAGCATGATGATCGGAACATTATTCTTATCAGTTCGTAATGCCTTGCAGACTTCAAATCCATCCATACCCGGAAGCATCACATCCAGTACCACCAGTTCAGGATCGGTGCTATTGATGCCTTCCAGCGCAGACAGTCCATCTGTAAAGCTGATGACGGAAAAGCCTTCTTTTTGCAGGTAAATACGTATAAAATCGATAATGCGCTTTTCGTCATCAACTACACAGATCAGGTCTTTTTTCATCAGGACTACTTGATGCGCGCGATCACTTCAATTTCCACCAGGCCAAGTTTGGGCAGCGCTCCCACCTGCACCGTCGAGCGGGCCGGAGGATCGTTTTCGAAGAAGGTCGCGTAAACAGCGTTCATTTTCGAAAAATCATTAATGTCTGCGAGGAAGACACTTGTTTTTACAACATCAGAAAGGTCAGCACCGTTGTCTTGCAGCACATGCATTAAGTTGGTTAACGCTTGCTTTGTCTGCGCTTCCACACCGCCTGAGACGAATTCTCCGGTTTGTGGCTCAAGCCCCAATTGGCCGGAGAGGAACAGGAAATCGCCGGAACGAATACCCTGTGAATAGGGACCCACTGCTTTTGGCGCATTCGCGCTCGATATAACTTCTTTCTTTGATGACATTGATACCTCCATTTATTTCTATTATAAATCGCCCTGCCTGCGGATACCCCTTTCTGTGTAAATTTTAAGTAAGAAAAGCCCCACTGGTATAATTGTCGCAAATCCGAATATTAAAGAACAAAGGGAATTATTAATGCTGTTAGATAGCCTGAGTGCAGTTGAAAAACATTATCAGGATCTGGAAAAACAGATCGCTGAAAACTATGAAGATTACCAGATGGTCGCGGAACTTTCCAAAGAGAAGTCAGACCTCGAAGAAGTGGTGACCAAAGCGCGCCAATACCGCGCGGCGTTGGACGAGATCAAAGAAGCCGAACAGCTTTCCAACAACGAGGACGCAGCGATCGCGGAAATGGCAGCGGAGGAGGTTTCGCGTTTGAGGGAGGATATTGACCGGCTGGAAAGCGAGTTGAAATTACTGCTCGTTCCAAAAGATCCGCGTGATAAAAAGAATGTGATCATCGAGATCCGTGCCGGCACCGGCGGCGATGAAGCCGGGCTGTTCGCAGCAGACTTGTTCCGTATGTACGCCCAATATGCCGATAAGCACCACTGGGAATTGGAAGTGATCTCCCAAAGTGAAACCGGCATCGGCGGGTTCAAAGAGATCATCTTTATGGTAAAAGGCCGCGGCGCATATTCCCGCTTTAAATTTGAATCCGGCGTGCATCGCGTGCAGCGCATCCCGTCAACCGAATCGTCCGGCCGCATCCACACCTCCACCATCACCATCGCGGTCATGGCTGAAGTGGAAGATGTGGACATCAAGATTCCGGATTCTGACTTGAAGATCGATGTGTATAAATCCGCGGGGGCTGGCGGACAGAGTGTGCAGAAGAACTCCACCGCTATCCGCATCACCCACCTGCCAACCGGCATGGTCGTCGCCTGCCAGGATGAACGCTCCCAGCTGCAAAATAAACTGCGTGCCATGAGCATCCTGCGCGCCAGGTTGTATGAGATGGAAGAACAAAAACGTCAGGCTGCAGAAAAAGCATCACGCCGCGCGCAAGTCGGCACGGGTGAACGATCAGAAAAGATCCGCACCTACAACTTCCCACAATCGCGCGTCACTGACCATCGCATCAATGTCTCTTCGTACAACCTGCAGGCTGTATTGGAAGGCGACCTCGATATCTTCATCGATGAGATGGCCCAGCGCGAGGAATCTGACCGCCTGGCAGCGATCGAATCGGAGGATTAAAACGGGCACACTGGGTGCATGGCTGCAATCCGCCCGGTCGCGGCTGTCAGTTTTGGATGAACACATCTCCGTGCTGCATGCGCTCATCCAGGCCCTTCTCGGCAAATCCGCCGCCTGGCAGATCACACATCCTGATCACATTCTCACCGATGGCGAACTAAACAAACTGGAGGCGTTGCTCGCGCGCCTGCTGGACGGCGAGCCACTGGCATATATCACCGGCAAGCAAGCTTTCTATGGCAGGGATTTTCATGTCAACCCGTCTGTGTTGATCCCGCGCCCGGAGACCGAACTGCTGGTGGAACTGGCAATCGCAGACGCACAATCGATCGCGCGGCCTTTACGCGTCGCGGATGTCGGCACCGGGTCAGGTTGTATCGCAATCAGCCTGGCAAAAGAGCTGGATTCAGCCCGGATTACCGCCACGGATATCTCTTCGGATGCATTGTCCACTGCGTCCCTGAACGCTACTTTACATCAGGCAGGTGACCAGGTGCTGTGGATCCAATGCAATCTGATGGATGCGGTGAAGGATCGCTTCGATATCATTTGCGCCAATTTGCCCTACATCCCCGTCCATCACCTACGCCATCTTGAAGTCTCCAAATATGAACCGAAGTTAGCGCTGGATGGAGGTGCCGACGGGCTGTGCTTAATTCGTCCGCTGCTGGACGATCTGAAACATATCCGCAAACCGCGCTGCACCGCGCTGTTCGAGATCGACCAGTCTCAGGGAGAAGGCTTTCTTTCGATCAGCCGCTCGCTCTATCCACATGCTTCGATTAAAATTGAAAAAGACCTGGCTGGAAAGGACAGAGTCGGCATCATCCAATTCATAGCATGACATCACCTATCGTTATTAAACAGTCTGAAGCATCCGCGGCAGCGATTGCCCGTCAATCGCCCTTTGATCGAGACATCGGCGATTGCAGCGTTGACACACAAAAGGTCATGCGTGATGGCGCAATCGCCGATGCGGGATTAGAATTCATTCAGGCATAAAATCATCGGGAGGAAGTTCAATGCATTACCAGGGCATCATTGCAAGATACAAAGAATTGATCGATCTTCCGCTTGGCGCTGCCCCAGTGGCGCTATGCGAAGGCAACACCCCGTTGATTTCTGTCCCCAGGATCGCCGACACATTTGGCGGCGGATTTTCGCTCTATATCAAATTTGAAGGCCTCAACCCGACCGGTTCTTTTAAGGATCGCGGCATGACCGCTGCCATCAGTGAAGCCAAAGCCCGCGGCGCGAAGACCACCATCTGCGCCTCCACCGGTAACACTGCCGCATCCGCGGCAGCGTATTCCGCACGGGCTGGCATGCGCGCCATCGTCATCATCCCCGCCGGTAAAGTCGCAGCTGGTAAACTGGCAGGCGCTATCGCCTACGGCGCGGATGTGATCCAGATCGATGGATCCTTCGATGACGCGCTTACACTGGTGGTGCAATTATCCGAGAAACATCCGATCGCGCTGGTCAACTCGCTTAATCCATATCGCCTGCAGGGACAGAAATCCGCTGCGTTCGAGATCTGCGACGCGCTCGGTGATGCGCCAGATTGGCTCGCCTTGCCGGTCGGTAATGCCGGCAACATCACCGCTTACTGGATGGGTTTCCAGCAATACCATCAGCTCAAAAGCACCACCCTGCCACAGCTGCTGGGTGTTCAGGCGGCCGGCGCAGCGCCGCTTGTGCTGGGCCATCCTGTCGAGCATCCCGAAACCATCGCCACCGCCATCCGCATCGGCAAACCTGCTCGCGGAGAGGAAGCGCTTTCGGCCGCGCAAGAATCCAACGGCCGTATCATCAGCGCCAGTGATGACGAGATCCTCGCCGCCCAGCGCATGCTGGCGGATTCCGGCATCTGGGTAGAGCCCGCCTCCGCCGCAGGTATCGCCGGTCTGAAAAAAGAGATCGAATGCGGGCGTCTGCATCCAAAAGGAAAGACGATCGTGGCTGTATGCACCGGGCACGGGCTCAAAGATCCGGCGGTGATCACAGATCGTTTCAGCCAGCCGCGCGTCCTCCCGGCAACATTAGAGGCATTAGAGAAGGAGATCATCCATGGATAACAATCATTTTACTGTGCATGTACCTGCCAGCACTGCCAACCTCGGCCCCGGTTTCGACTGCCTCGGGTTGGCGCTTGGTCTATGGAATACAGCCACTTTTCGCATGGAAAAGCAAGCGTCCTTATTTGCGATCAGCGGCGAAGGTGCGGATGATCTGCCCCTTGATAAAAGCAACCTGATCTACCGCGCCATGGATCAGCTGGCACAGGCAGTTGGAAAAAAATTGCCAGAAGAATTGCATATCGACTGCCATCACACCATCCCCGCCAGTTCCGGTCTGGGGTCAAGCGCCGCTGCGGTGGTGTGCGGCCTGAAGGCTGCCAGGCGCTTGCTGGCGCTTGCCATGAGTGATGAGGATCTGCTGCAGTTCGCGGTCGAACTGGAAGGGCATGGCGACAATGCCGGAGCGTGCCTGCTGGGCGGGCTGGTGCTGGTCGGGAAGCACGCTGAGCGATTCACCTTCCGGCGATTATCGATCGACCCCGTGCGCGCGCTGGTAGCTGTGCCGAATTACCGGCTGTCCACTGTTGAAGCACGCAAAGCGCTGCCAGACAAGATCGCCTATTCACAGGCTATTTTCAATATGAGCCATGTCATTGACCTGATCGAAGTCTTTTACACCGGCGAATACGAGAAACTACACTTCGCCATGCAGGATCAGATTCACCAGCAATACCGCTTTCCGCTGCTGCCTGGGGCTGAAGCAGCGATTGACGCCGCGGTTGACGCCGGCGCGTATGGCGCGTGTCTGTCGGGCGCCGGCCCAAGCATGGTCGCCCTGTTGGATGCTTCCCGTGAGCTGGATGTGTCCAAAGCCGTCAGTGCCGCATACAAAGGTAAAGGTGTTGAGGCTCGATTATACGGGCTGGATATATCTTCTAACGGCGCGTTCATCAGTTAAACCCAACAACTTCTATACCCAGTCGCGCTACCTATCCGATTGGAATATTGTCTGGGCATGGAATATGTTGACGGTCAACCCTACCTGAATAGTTGGATTCATTTCCAATGGGAACTGTGAACGGCTTGCAAGTGATGAAAACGGTCTAATAAATAGATCATCCTGGTATAACCTAGAGCATCCAACTGATGGAACAAAACATACCGCCGTATACGAGTTTAAAGGTGTAACATCCGCATTGATATCACTGACCCTGAAATTACGAGACCTGATTAATTTAAATATAAAATACGCTACAGTCCCCCATGGGCGGGTATGAACTCCCAAAATTGATTAAAAATCCGCGCCATCGCAGCGCGGATAAGTTGTTTCAGGTGTTGTGGACTTTTAGACCACGATATTTATCAGCCGACCGGGCACATAGATCACTTGCCGGGGTGTTTTGCCCTGCAGGAAATTGATCACATTCTCGCTCGCCAGCGCCGTTGCTTGCGCGTCTTCTTTCGAAATGCCAATCGGCACATCGACCTTATCACGCAGCTTGCCATTGACCTGGATCACCAGCGTGAATTCCTCTTCTTTGGTCGCGGCTTCATCCACAGCCGGCCATTCCTGTGTATGCACCGAATAAGGCTTGCCTAGCCGCGCCCACAATTCCTCGGCGATATGGGGTGTGATCGGCGCCATCATCCTGATGTAAATGTCGACCGCTTCCTGCCATTCATCGGTATGCCACCCGCCTGCGTCTTTATACACGATCATTTCATTCATCAATTCCATCATTGCGGAAATGATGGTGTTGAATTCAAAAGTCTCAAAATCCTGCGTCACTGATGCCAGCGTCTGGTGCACCTTGCGGCGCATGTCTTTGCGCATTTTCTTTGAAACATCGCCTTTCCTGCCTTCTTCCAGCATCGCATGCCAGGTCTTGCTCAGCCAGCGGTGTGAGCCCTGGATGTTACCATCATCCCACGGTCCGCCTGCCTGCCAGCGGTAGCCAAAACACAGGTACGCGCGCACTGTATCCGCGCCATAATTATCAACTTCTTTATCAGGATCAACCACATTGCCGCGCGACTTGCTCATGCGCTGCCCGTCCGGCCCCAGAATTTGCCCCTGGCTGCGGAACTGCAGCATCGGTTCATCACCTTTGGTCACACCCAGGTCACGGAATATCTTATGGAAGAAACGGGTATAGATCAGATGCATAGTCGCGTGTTCGGTACCGCCGGTATAGGTATCGACCGGCATCCAATAATCATATTCTTTCTGGTCAAAGGGATAGGTATCGCAATCCGGGCTGAGATAGCGCAGATGATACCAGGATGAGCACATGAAGGTGTCCATCGTATCGGTTTCGCGTTCAGCCTCACCACCGCACTCCGGGCAGGTGGTAAAGCGCCAGGTCGGGTGCAATTTGAGCGGGCTTTCGCCGGTCGGCTTCCATTCCACATCATCCGGCAGCATCACCGGCAGCTTCACATCCGGCACCGGCACGGCGCCGCATTTATCACAGTAAATGACCGGGATAGGCGCGCCCCAGTAGCGCTGGCGCGAGATCAGCCAGTCGCGGATGCGGTAGGTCACCGCCGCTTTGCCAACACCTTTCTTTTCAACGAACGCGATTGCCGTTTCAATTGTCTTGTCAGCCGGTGTGCCATTCAGCGAACCTGAGTTGACCATCACGCCCCTGGCAGGCACCGCTGCCGGCATGGTCGCGCCATCCAGCGCATCCATGTCTTCCGGCTGGATGACTACGATCACATCCAACCCAAACTTGCGCGCGAACGCGAAATCGCGCTCGTCATGTGCAGGCACGCCCATGATCGCGCCAGTGCCGTAGGTCATCAGCACATAGTCCGCCACCCAGATCGGGATCTTTTCATCATTGACCGGGTTGATGGCGTATCCGCCGGTGAAAACGCCGGTTTTATCTTTGTCGGTCGATTCACGCTGGATCTCCGTCTGGCGCACGGCCTCTTCAATATACGCCTCCACCTCCGCCTTGTGTTCCGCTGTGGTGATCTTTCCCACCAGCGGATGCTCAGGGGCCAGCACCATGAAGGTCGCGCCCCACAGCGTGTCCGGCCGCGTGGTGAACACTTCCAGCGGGTCACCCTGCTCGGTTTTAAACACCACGTTCGCGCCGGTCGATTTGCCGATCCAGTTGGTTTGCAGCAGGCGTACACGCTCGATCCAGTCGATCTGGCTGAAATCGAGCAGTTCGTCGGCGTATTTGGTGATGCGGAAAAACCACTGCGCCAGGTCTTTCTTGATCACAGGTGTGTCGCAGCGTTCGCAGTGGCGGTCATCGCCCCACACCTGCTCACGGGCCAGGGTGGTGTTGCAGTTCGGGCACCAGTCCACCGGTGACATCTTGTTATAGGCCATGCCATTCTTCAGCAACTGTGCGAAGAACCACTGCGTCCAGCGGTAATATTCCGGATCACAGGAGACTGCTTCACGCCGCCAATCGAACATATTACCCATCGATTTCAGCTGCTCGCGCATGTGGTCGATGTTGGCATAAGTCCACTCTTTGGGATGGATGTTGCGCTGGATGGCGGCATTCTCCGCCGGCAGTCCAAACGCGTCAAATCCCATCGGGAACATGACATTGAAGCCCTTCATGCGCATGTAGCGTGCACGGGCGTCGGAAGGCGTCATCGCGTACCAGTGCCCAATGTGCAGGTTGCCGGAAGGGTAAGGCAGCATCGTCAGCGCATAATATTTCTGCCTGCTGGGGTCTATATCCGCATGGTAGAGTCCGTCCTGCTCCCATTGATCCTGCCATTTTTTCTCAATATTTGCTGGTATATATCGATCGGTCATCTCGGGCATCTATCCTCTTCTTCTCTGTTAATAAAAAACGCCTTCGCCGTCAGGGACGAAGGTTTTCTCCGCGGTACCACCCTGGTTGCCGTTGCCGGCCACCTCGATGTGCTGTAACGGGCTTTCCCGGGAAGGCTTACTTGTTTGTGTTCACCCTTCCAGCCTGGCCATGAAGACCTGACAGGCGAGTTCTGCCTCACGCGCTCCGCTTGCGCTGCCGGACTTGCACCGTGAAACCGGCTCTCTGGCGGATGGCATACTGCTCCTGCCCTGGCTTTTATAGTGGACCCAGAGGGATTCGAACCCTCGACCTCCTCAATGCCATTGAGGCGCGCTCCCAACTGCGCTATGGGCCCAAGTGGACCTGGAGGGATTCGAACCCTCGACCTCGTCAGTGCGATTGACGCGCGCTCCCATCTGCGCTACAGGCCCTTTCTGTCAGACGTAAAATTCTACCCGTACGCGCACTGCGTGTCAAGCAAAGCGCAGGAGAGTATACCATATCGGTTTACTGATTGTGATTTAAAAATCCGCTCAGTTCAGCGATAACTGTATCTGAATCTGTGAAGCGCAGCGCGTGCATGCCGAGCGCCTGCGCCCCTTCCACATTTTCCTGTACATCATCTATAAAAATCGTTTCTTCCGGTGCAGCATCCAGTCGCTCCAGCATGACGCGATAAATACGCGCGTCCGGTTTGCGCGCTTTGACCTCATATGAAAAGATTGAAATATCAAAGCGATCAAGAAAATCAAAGCGCTGGCTCAACAGCGTGCGCGCGTTCTCCCAGGCGTTGCTCAGCAGCGCCAGTGTATAAACTGGCTTGAGCGATGCGGCAAAATCCAGCAAACGCTGGTCAATGTAATCCCCGGCAAAATACTCATTATAGAGCTGAATATAATCGCCCACCGGCTGCCCGAAATGGCGCATAACATTGTGCCAGTGTTCCACATCTGAGAGCTGTCCCTCTTCCGACTGGATCGAGCTGTCACTGGAGAAGATATATGCCTCCAGCTCACGGCGCGTGACTCCAAAACGCTCTGCGATCGCTTCCCGCGCGCTTGCGTCGGCTGTCTTCAGCAGCACCCCGCCCATGTCAAAAATAACCGCTTTGATCTTCTTTTCGTTCATCATTCTGCCATTATAGCAAAGATGATTACCGCTATAATTTAATTAATAAAAACAACCAAGGAGACCCAATGCCCACCAAGATCATTTTAGATGTCGATACCGGGACAGATGACGCCATCGCCCTGATGACAGCCGTCTTGCATCCCGAAATCGAACTGCTGGCTGCGCTGAGCGTGAACGGCAACCAGACACTCGAGAAAACCACCGAGAACACCCTGCGAGTGATGGAATTCCTCAAACGCCCGGATATCCCCGTTTACCGCGGCTGCGAGCTGCCGATGGTCAGCACCCTCAACCCGGACCGAAAGCCGAATGTCCCCTATACCAAAAAATCCGATGTGCATGGCGATTACCTGCCTATCCCCAAGGCAACGATCGAGGTACAACCCCAGCACGCGGTCAATTACCTGATCGACACCTACATGTCTGCGAACGAGGAGATCATCCTGGTCCCGGTCGGCCCACTCACCAACCTGGCCATGGCGCTGCGCCTGGAACCGCGTATCGCTCAGCGCATCCCGCACGTGATCATCATGGGCGGTGGGCATATGATCGGCAACATCACGCCTTCCGCCGAGTGGAACATCTATGTCGATCCTGAAGCCGCGCGCATCGTCCTGCAGTCCGGCATCCCGATCACGCTCGTCCCGCTCGATGCCACCCACGCCGCCTACACCACCTATGATCAGGCCATCGCCATTCAAAACATCGGCACGCCTTATGCCAAAGCCGCCGCGTCCTTTATGCTGGAACGCATCGAGGGTTACAAGATCTTCGATAAGCAAATGGGCGCGCTCAACGCCACCCCGGTGCATGACGCACTCTGCATTGCTGCCATCCTTGACCCGGATGTGCTCGATGATGTGGTCGAGTGTTTCGTGGATGTCGATTGCAATGGTGAGCTGACCGACGGCCGCACGGTGTGCGATGTCAACTTCCGCACCGGTAATGCGCCTAATGCCAAAGTTGCGCTGAGCGCAAAACGTGAGAAATTCAACCAGTTCCTGTTTGAAACACTCTCGATCACCTGAGACCTGGCCGGATGCAAACGTATTTTCCATTATTGGATGACTTCAAACCTTTTGCCCTTACCGAAGGGCAAAAGGATCAATTATCCCAATTCAGTGCTCTGGTGTTGGAATGGAACCAGAAATTAAATCTCACCTCGATTACTGACCCTGAACAATTCTGGATCAAGCATATCTACGATTCACTCACCTGCCTGCCGCTGGTGTTCGCCTTCGGCGCCAGCTCTGTCATTGATATCGGCACCGGCGCTGGTTTTCCCGGCATCCCGCTCAAGATCGCCTATCCCGAAATGCGCCTGACCCTGGCGGAATCGGTCAACAAGAAAGCGGATTTCTGCCGGCTGGCTGTGGATACACTCGAATTACCCAATGTCACGGTAATCGCGGAGCGCGCAGAAATGCTTGGGCAGCATCCTGCCCATCGTGAACAATACGACTGGGCCATCGCCCGCGCTGTCGCGCCCCTGAATGTGCTGGCGGAATACCTGCTGCCGCTTGTGCATGCCGGCGGTCACGCGCTGGCTCAGAAAGGCGCTAATGTGGGCGAGGAGATTCGTATCGCGGAAAATGCCATTAAACTGTTAGGGGGAAAGCTGGAGAAAGTGGCGCAGATCGAGCTGCCACAGGATTTTGGAAGCCGGACATTGGTCACGATCAAAAAGATCAAACCCACCGCGGCTGAATTTCCGCGCCGACCGGGCATACCCAAAAAGACCCCGCTCAGCTAACCTTCGCGGATGGTGCCATCCTCTAAATGCCACACCACGCACTGCGCCACGAAATCCGGGTCAAAAAGATCCAGATCCGTGGTGGTCATGACCGATTGTGAGTTGGCAGCCAGTTCTGCCAGCAGCTGGCCCCGCCGCTGCTCATCCAATTCGGCCAGGGTCTCATCCAGCAGCAAGACGGGCACCTCCCCCGTCTTTTCCTCCAGCCATTGCACCTCCGCCAGTTTTAGCGCCATCACTGCGGTGCGGATCTGGCCGCGCGAGCCATACACACCCAGGTCGATCCCATTCGCGCTGAACAGCAGATCATCGCGGTGCGGGCCGATCGTTGTCACCCCGCGCCGGATCTCTTCATTGCGCAGTATTTTCAATTTTTCCAGATACATCACCTTGATCTGACCCACGTCCATTTCACGCAGCGCTCCACTTGCGTCCATCAAACCCGGCTGTCTGTCGAGGATACCTTCAATATAGTCCTCATCCAATGATGGCAGATATCGCAGTTCGGATAACTCCATCCCATTTGTCAGTTTGGTGTGCCTGCGCTGAATTGCTGCATTCATTTCATCCACTGTTCGCGTACGATGTAAAACGATCAAAGCCCCGCTCTCCGCGATCAGTTCATCCCAATACACCAATTGGTCTGCGCTGCCGCCCTGCTCGCTCAGTTGCTTCAGCAACGCGTTACGGCGTGTGATTGCCTGGTTAAATGTAGCCAGCGCGCGCACATAGCCGGGGTGTGCCTGCGAGATGGTGCGGTCCAGATATTTGCGGCGTTCGCTCGGCCCGTCCTCAATGATGCGCGTCATCTGCGGCAGGAACAGCACCGAATTAAAGAAACCGACCGTGTCGAGCAGCTTGCGTTGCACGCCATCGATCAGCACCTCCTTGCGCAGGCGTAAATTCGCATTGCCATTCTTGGTTAATATCAGGCGCGCTTCAATATGGTGTGGTGTTTCCTTCTTGATCACATCTGCCGTCACCCGCCCAACCGGAATATCCTCCTCCATCTCGCGGAAGTTAACCATCTCGCGGTCATGCCCTGCCAGAGGGGATGTCAATAGAGAGAGGAAATGGATCGCTTCCAGTACGGATGTCTTTCCCTGCGCATTCCTGCCCACGATCATATTGATATGGGAGGGAAATGACAATTCCAACCGCTGAAAAAAACGGAATCCGGAAAGGGAGAGGTGTTGGATGATCATACAGGCTGCAGATCAGACCTCAACCGCGTCTTCGAGCTCATCCGGTTGGAACAGCTTATCCGCGATATCGACAAACAACACACCATTCAGGTGATCGATCTCATGCTGGAAAATGCGCGCCAGCCAGCCGCTCGCTTCAATGCGGATATCAGCGCCGCGCTGGTTTTGCCCTTGCACGGTGATGGTTTGCGCCCGCTCTACCCGCCCATATAGATTGGGAACCGAAAGGCAGCCTTCAATGCCGCTGACAACCTGATCAGATTTGGCAGTGATCTCCGGGTTGGCAACAATGAACACCTTTGCCTTCGCGTCTTCAACGCTATCATCCTCAGGATATTCCACCACGATCAACCGCTGGGAAATATTGACCTGTGGCGCGGCCAGGCCCACGCCCGGTTCATCACGCATGGTCTGGATCATGTCATCAATCAATTTTTGCAGATCCTTATCATATTTTTCGACTTTATGCGCGCTGCGGCGCAGGGTTGGATGCGGTAGTTTGATTACTTCTCTTAATGCCATTTTATTTATTCTTTCCTATCATGCGAATTATACAGGAAAGGCTTATCCGGTATCGTCATTCTTATCCTTTTCTTGTTTTTGCAGCTGATGATATGATTCGATCCAATTTAGCGCGCGTTTCTGTTCTTCTAATTGACGCTTCGCCTTTTTCTTTTCGAGCACATCATCTTTTGCGTCAAAGATGAGCTGTGTCACCATTGCAGGACGGTAAATGTCATCAAAAGTGAACTCCTCGTCCCCGATACGAATAAAAACCGTTCCAAAATTGAATAGCAATCCAAAAGCGCCATTCTTTTTATAGCGGATGGATTGGATGCGCTCAAGCGGGGCGCTGCGTTTTTCCTCCGTTCCAAATGGCTTACGGTCGATATCGATCAGCATCGCATTTGTAATGATGAAGCGGTCATTATGCCAATCCGCATAACGGTAGGCTGCCCAGAAAAACAGGATCACGCTGTTCACCGCCATCACTGTCAAAAACAGCGTGCTTTCAGCAAACCCAAGCTGGTTTAGGCGGGCGAAAAGATAAAAAAGGAAATGGCTCAAAAGAAGCAAAACCGGAATGAAAGTTTTTGAGACCAATACCGTAAAGTGTTTGCGTAATATGATCTCTTCCGCATCTGGCCCGTTTGTGCTGCCCTCTCTGCCCGGGTATGGTTTCTCGGCCATTTCTTGCTGCAAGTCCCCCAACCCATCGTAATCACCAACACGGCTCGCACGCGGATCAATGCGCGCCTGCAGATCATCACGGAAAGCATCCATCATTGCATGCTCATCCTCACCACGCCTGCGCTGCACTAAAAACTGAAGCATCGCGAGGGCATTCTCGACGGCAGGCACCTGTCGGATACGGGCGGAACCGGTATAGGTGTTGATATCCAGATCGCCATAATCTAAAACCCTACCGACCATACTCTTACGCACCTGCACAGATTCGACTGCGTTCAAAGGTGATTCTCTGCGTTCCTCAAATAACAGATACTTGCGCCAGGTGCTGCTGGCGCGTTTGTCCGTAAAAAAGAAAAAATCATTCGCCCACTCAAAGTAAACATACAACAGCCAGGCCAATCCGGACGTGATCACAGCAACAATAAACCACCTGAAAAACCCGGCAGAAAAGATTCCCTGATCACGGAAGATGATGATCAACACGCCCGCAGCCGCAACAACCGCCAGCGTTAGAACGATCTGCCAGACCACAGCGATCGGGTGCGGTTGGGAAATGAAGCACAGCGTTTCGTCTGCAAATGATGTAAACCTGCTTTCAATCAAGTAATTATAGGATGCAAATTGCCGCAGAACTGCGCTATGAACTTCCGCGTTCTGCCCGGCAAGGGTATGAATCACATCTTTCTCCAGCTTGATCAGGATCGTGTCTTCCCGTGCCCTCGCGCTGGTCCGCCGGGCGCCGTTCGAAAAAATATCCTCACCAAAAGCATGAAAGGGCTTGATCAGATTCTTATGCAGGAGGGTCTGCTTTCGTTCCTTCAGAATCTCCACCTGTCCCTCAAAAACGATATACAGTGCTTCCGCGCGCGCGTTTTCAAGAAAGATCATCTTGCCAGCAGGGAAAAAAACCATTTCCGCCTTCGTTAAAAGCGTCTCCATCTCCGCACCCTGCAGGCGGTGAAACAAATATACTTTGCGTAAAGTGTTTGCCAGCTGATCCCGGCTGATGTCCATGGAATAAGTATATCAGCGTGTCAAACTAAAAAAATTACTTCTATATACCGCTGGATGTGCATTTTTCCATAAAATATGGGCCTTGTTGCAGTGTAAAAAATCTATTAGTATTGGAAAGTCGATATCTGGAAGTATTTGCGTCTGGTAAAATGTTTGGACGCTTCTGACTATTGGAGAAATTGCTTGAAATTCAATCGCTATAATCTCATCCGCTGGATCGCCATTCTGCTGATCGTGTCCGCAGCCATTCTGACTGTCGTGCAGTTGATCCGTTTCAGCCGACTGCGAGCCGGTTTCTCTCCCGGAACCCGCATTGCCGGCATTCCTGTCGGGGGATTGGATCAGCAGCAGGCAGCCGAACGCATCACGCAGGCTTTCAACACACCCGTTGAGCTTGCTTACGAGGACATCTATGTTCAAGCCAAACCTTCCGCGCTCGGCTTTGAGCTCAACCTGCCAGCCATGATCGCGGCGGCAGATCAGCAGCGTGTTACACTCCCATTCTGGTCGTCCTTCTGGAATTATCTCTGGAATCGGCCGTTCCAGACCAGCGAAACCCCCTTGCAGGCCGACATTAAAACAGATAGGCTGCGAAATTTCCTTTTATCTGAGATCGCTTCCCGCTATGATCAACCCGCATCCATTTCCATTCCCATCCCCGGCACGGTCAATTTCCAATCCGGGCAACCGGGCAAAATACTCGATATTGAGAGTTCCATTCCAATTGTTGAACGGGCTTTAACCTCCCCGGTCGATCGCAGTGCCTCGCTTGTGGTCAGCAATGTCGCATCCAAACGTCCCTCCATCGAGAATCTTGAAACGCTCATCCAGCAGACCATCGACCGCTCCGGCTACGATGGTCTGACAGAAGTATATCTTATGGATCTCAAGAAACGTGAGGAGTTGAATTTCGCGTACGAACGCGGCGTGAGTTATGATCCCGGCATCGCCTTTACCGCTGCCAGCACGATCAAGATCCCGATCCTCGTCTCTGTTTTTCGCCGGATGGAGGAACCGACCCCCCAAACCGCAGCGGATCTGATCGAAGGGATGATAGTTAGATCAGAAAACCCACCAGCCGATAGTCTGATGAACCTGTACATCGAAAATGATATTGGGCCGATTTTTATCACAGAGGACTTGCGTGAACTTGGTCTGGAGAACACATTTTTAGCAGGACAGTTTTATTTTGGCGCGCCTTTGCTGCAGCGCTATGTTACGCCTGCCAACACACGCCTGGATTACACCACTGCGCTGGACCCTTACAACCAGACCACTACCGCGGAACTGGGCATGATCCTCGATGACATTTATCAATGCGCGCAGACCGGCGGCGGCAGTTTTGCTGCAGTCTTCAATGGAGAAATCACCCAATCAGAATGCCAGCTCATCATCAGCTATCTCAATCGCAATAAGACACATACGCTGATCGAAGCTGGATTGCCGGAAGGGACGAAATTCGCCAACAAACATGGTTGGATCCGGGAAAATGATGGCGTGATCCGCACCATCCTGCATTCAGGTATTGTCTTTACCCAATATGGAGATTATATTCTCGTTATTGCGATGTATCAGCCAACCCAGCTCATTTTTGATGTCGCCAATGCGTTACAGGCGCAAATCTCCCAGGCAGTCTATAACTATTTCTCCTTAGCCCAATAATATCGCGCGCCTCATGCGCGCTTTTTAGCTGACCTGTTCCATTGATTGTCCGCGAGAGAAGATCAGCCGGATCAGCGGCAGCGCGAGAATATTCAGCGCCGCGATGATCAGGAATGTGATAAAGAATCCGAGCGAATCTGCCAGAACACCGCTCAATCCCAACCCAATCCCGGTGCCAATATTGGCGACCGCCATTAAGATCGAGAACATTGTGGCGGCAATCCGCCCATCTGTCACGCGCATTGAGATCGCGAAATAGACGGTTTCATAGAATCCAAAGGCAAATCCAAAAATAAACACCAACACCCACGCCATCCACGCAGCGGTGATGGCAGGCAGCAACCCCACTCCCAGGATCGTGACCGCAATGGCAGCCTGCACGGATCGTTTCTGCCCGATCCGAACGGTAATATTGCCGCCGATCAGACCACCCAGCACCGTCCCAAGGCCGATTACCGTCGCAACATAACCAGCGGTCGCGATGTCGATCCGGAAGCGCTCAACCAGGAACGGGTTGACCAGCTGATTGGCGCCATTAATGATCAAGGAATACAGCGCGCCCAGAATGCCCAGGGCGATCACATGCGATTTTGTAAAAGACCTAAAAGCTGCCCACTCAAAGCGCGATGATGCTTCCTTTTCTGCTTCCTTTGCGTTAAACACCAGCGGCAGCGGAAGCAATGTCACCACAGCCAACATCATGAAACCAGCGGCCCAGGAAAAGTTCTGGACGACCAGCCCCAGCATCGCCGAGGAGATCACCATTCCCGCTGCCCGTCCGCCGACCATAAATCCTTGGATGATACCTTCCTCCTCAGCCGGGGTCGTATCAAGTGCGATGCCATCCGTGCAGGTATCATAGAGCGCCATCCCCATCATCATCAGGAAGGCAACCAGCGCATACAGCCAGAATTGCTGCCCAGCGTTTATCAGGGGAACCATCAGCAAGCACGCCGCCTGGATGATCAGCCCGATGACAATATACGGTTTGCGATGGCCCAGCCCCAGCAAATTGACACTGTCGCTCAACATACCCAGGAAGATCTTGATCACAAACGGGATCAAGCCGATCGTGCCGATCAGTCCTGCTTCGCTCAAACCCAACCCAAATGATCGTAAATAGATCGCGTTCAATGCAGTGAAATACGCCATGATCGAACCCTGCGCAAAATACAACATGCCAAACATGAGATAACGAGAAGAACGTTTCATAACCACTCCTTATGATTTGACAACTGTGAGGATATCCGGGCCATTATCCGTAATGGCAATGGTGTGTTCAAATTGCGCAGAAAGCGAGCGGTCAGCAGTCTCAACCGTCCATTCATCCGGCATAAGGCGCGTATCCGCTCGGCCGATATTGATCATCGGTTCGATATTCAGCACCATCCCCACTTTGATGCGCGGACCGCGCGACGCCGGGCCAATATGCGGGATGAATGGCTCCTCCCACAGCTCCCGGCCGATGCCATGGCCGCCATATTCACGCACAACGGAATAGCCCTTGCTTTCAGCAAATTGCTGAATCGCTTCGCCAATCGCGCCGATAGGCTGGCCTGCCACCGCAGCGTGTATGCCTTTAAATAAACTCTGGCGGGCCGTTTCAACCAGACGAGCGGTTTCCTTCTCGGCCTTACCCACAATGAATGTTTTGCATGCGTCTCCGCACCACCCCTTAAATTTTAATCCGATGTCGATCCCAACAATATCACCGTCTTTTAAGACACGTCCATCGGGAATACCATGGCAAATCTCATGATTTACTGAAGCCGTAATGACGCCAGGGAATGGTCGTTGCCGCGGGCGCTGCTGAATACCTTTATAAAGTGTTTCTGCGCCCTTGGAAAGGATGAAATCTTCCGCTGCGCAGTCAATATCTGCCAGCACAGCTCCGGGTTTAACCAGTGGCGCGATCACATCAAAAGTCTCTGCGACGATCCACCCCGCAGCCCGCAATGATTCGATCTGGTGCGTGTTTTTTATCGTGATCATTATTTTCCTTTAGCAATCCAAAAGAAAATTATACTCCGCACACCACTTATTTCTTTTCATATTTATTAATATCCCAGGCGACTTGCTCGTATAATTAGCATACGCTAATCAATATCGGAAAAAATAATGAATAAAGCACCAACCGCAACCATTGAGGATTATCTCGGCATCATCTATACGCTGCAACGGGATGGGGAAGAGGTGATCGGTGCGCGCCTGGCAGAGATCATGCATGTATCAGCGCCCACCGTCACCGTCACTCTCAAACGCATGCTGCGCGATGGCTGGATTGAGATCGATGAAAAAAAGCGCGTGACGTTGACTGAATCAGGGTATGAGGCGGCCAGATCCGTCCTGCGGCGTCACATGCTGACCGAGTGGCTTCTTTCCCGCGTATTGAATATCCCCCTCTCAGAATTGCATGAGGAAGCCCACAAGATTGAACATACACTTTCACCGTTGGTGGAAGAGCAATTGATCACCTCGCTGGATGACCCCAATGTCTGTCCGCATGGCAACCCGCTTCCAGGCCAGGAAAATGCATCGCAACACTGGCTGCCTTTAACCGGGTTTATCGAAGGCAGTGTGGCCATTATCCGCCGCATCCACGAGTTGTTGGAAGAAGACTACAACATGATGACCAGGTTAGCGCAATTAGGCATCCAGCCAGGTGTGATCGTGCAGGTTAACGCCAACGATAGAGCAAACTATTTATTTGAGATCATTCTCAATGATCAATTAATTCAGTTATCATTTGAAACTGCTGAAAAACTATTTGCAGAAAACCTGCCCGGGCATTAAAGAAAGGAAATCTATGTACACATCAGCAAACCTTGGTTTTCCCAGAATTGGAAAAAATCGCGAATTGAAGTTCGCGCTGGAAAAATATTGGCGCGGAGAACTACCCATTACAGACCTTCTGGACACTGCCGGCAGCATCAGGGAAGCAAATTGGCGCTTCCAGCGTGAAACAGGAATCAAAACCATCCCAGCCGGAGATTTCTCTTTTTATGATCATGTGCTCGATCATACATTCATGTTCGGTGCGATCCCGCCCCGCTTTAAAGAGCTGGATTTTTCCCATCCGCAAGATCTCTATTTCAGCATGGCACGCGGCTACCAGGAATCAGGAAGCCAGCCGATCCCGGCCATGGAAATGACCAAGTGGTTTAACACCAATTATCACTACATTGTCCCGGAAATTGACGTCCATACCGCGTTTTCCCTGCATCCACAAAAACTAATGGATGAGATCGAACAGGCATCCAGCATGAATATCCAGGTACGGCCGGTGATCCTGGGTCCAGTCACTTATTTAGCACTGGCCAAGTCGTCCCAGAAATCGTTTGACCCGCTTTCACGCATTGATGACCTGTTGCCTGTCTATGCGCAATTATTCTCAAAATTAATAGACGCTGGCATCCCCTGGATCCAGCTGGACGAACCCGTCCTATCAACAGATCTCACCCCGCCCGGACATACGACTTACTTAAAGATGTTTAATGCGCTCGGCGCGCTCACCGCACGCCCAAAGATAATGCTCACTGCGTATTTCGCTGACCTCAGCCTCAACAGCAGTCTCATACAGCAATCACCATTTGAAGGGCTGCATGTTGATCTGACGCAAACAAGCGATCCCCAGACTTTCTGCGCGCAGTTGGGGCAGATCGAAGCTCTTTCGCTTGGCATCTTGAACGGACGCAACATCTGGCGCGAAGATATGGCGCGGGCGATTGCAATGGTTCAATCGATCGCTTCCCGCTCGCAAGCCCAAACCATTCAGCTGTCGCCTTCCTGTTCCCTCCTGCACCTGCCCTATGATGTCGAGCGCGAAGACGGGATCGATCCCGAGGTGCGGTCCTGGATGGCGTTCGCCCAGCAAAAGCTGCACATCCTGGCAGCGTTGGAAAAAGCACTGGATGCGAACGAAACAGATAGTGGTTTCATCCGCGCCAACCAATCCATCATTGCCAGCCGGCGCGCTTCCAGGTTCGTCAACGCTGATCTTCAGCTGCCGGCTCTTTCGGACATTGACCAAGGTCAGATCAATCGCCAGTCCGCATACCCTGAGCGCCGAAAACAGCAGGATGCCGCTCTGCATTTACCACTCTTCCCCACCACCACCATCGGGTCCTTCCCGCAAACGCCAGCCGTGCGTAAAGCGCGCGCTGATGCCAACAAAGGTACGCTCAGCCCTGAAGAGTACGAAGCATTTCTGAAAGAAGAGATCAAACGCACGGTGGATTTCCAGGAACAGATCGGTATCGATATGCTGGTACATGGCGAATTTGAACGCAATGATATGGTGCAATACTTCGGAGAAAAGCTGTCCGGATTCGCGTTCTCAAAATTCGGTTGGGTGCAATCCTATGGGTCGCGTTATGTGCGCCCCCCCATCATCTTTGGTGATGTCTCCCGTCCGCATGCGATGACGGTTGCCTGGACCGCCTACGCCCAGTCTCTCACCAAAAAACCGATGAAGGGCATGCTCACCGGACCGGTCACGATCATGCTGTGGTCGTTCATCCGTGATGACCAGCCCCTGGCAGAAACCTGCAAGCAAATTGCCTATGCCATCCGCCAGGAAGTCGCTGACCTGGAAGCTGCCGGCACAAAAGCGATCCAGATCGATGAACCGGCTCTGCGCGAAGGCCTTCCAATCCAGCGCAAGGGGTGGGACGATTACCTGGATTGGGCCGTGAAATGTTTCCGTATCGCTGCATCCGGCGTGCAGGACAGGACCCAGATCCATACCCACATGTGCTATGCCGAATTTAACGACATCATCGATGCCATCATCGCGCTTGACGCGGATGTGATTTCGGTCGAGGCCAGCCGCTCAAAGATGGAACTGCTGGATGCCTTTAAGGAAAAAGCGTATCCAAACGAAATCGGCCCGGGCGTTTATGACATCCACTCGCCAACCATCCCAACCCAGACAGAGATCGAAGATCTGCTTAATAAAGCGCTCACTGTCATCCCGAAAGAACGCCTGTGGGTCAACCCGGATTGCGGGCTGAAAACACGCCGCTGGGAGGAAGTGGAGCCGGCATTGCAGAACATGGTTACAGCGGCCAAAGCATTGCGCACACAGCACGAATAAAGAGGTTCCCTGATCATGGAAAGTGTGTTTGAAAAACGGATCGCAAGCCTGCAGACACTCATCGCAAAAAGCGATCTGGATCTGGTCGCGATCATAGCCGGCCCTAGCCAGATCTATTTCAGCGGGCTGCATTTTCATCTCTCAGAAAGGCCTGCTGTTCTGCTGGTATCAGCCGATCAAGAACCTGCCTTCATCTTTCCCGAATTTGAAACGGACAAGGTGGTGCACACGCCAATCCACTTAGCTGCTTTCCCTTACCATGAATCACACGCAGATTGGGTGAATACCTTCAGCCGCGCCATCAACCGCTTCAACGCTGGAAATCTCCTAATCGGGGTTGAACCCACAGCCATGCGCTATCTCGAGATGGACTTGCTGGGGTATCATTACGATCACATCCGCTTTACCTCTGCCGCAGCCATGGTCGAAACTCTGCGCGCCAGCAAGGATGAAGAAGAAATTTCGCATATCCGCGCTGCCATCCGCATCGCGCAAACCGCACTCAAAAAAACACTGCCCGCCATTAAAGCGGGCGTCTCGGAAAAAGAGATTGCCAACCAGCTGGTCATCAACCTGCTGCGTGAAGGCTCTGATCCGGAGCTGCCTTTCTTTCCAATCGTGGCATCCGGCCCGAACAGCGCCAACCCACATGCTGTCCCAGGCGATCGTTTGCTATGCGAAGGTGATCTGTTGATCATCGATTGGGGAGCGCGCTATCAGGGTTATATCTCTGATATCACCCGCACTTTCGCCATTGGCAGCGTTTCCCCCCAATTGGAAGAAGTTTACCGCGTTGTCAAAACCGCCAATCAAACCGCGCGCGATCTGCATAGCACAGAATTTACCGGAAAGATGATTGATGATGCCGCTCGTTCCGTCATCACTGACGCCGGTTATGGCGAGGCATTCCTGCATCGCACCGGGCATGGTTTCGGACTCGAGGCGCACGAACCGCCTTACATTTCTGCGGAAAACTCAGGATTTATCCCACAGGGCGCTGCCTTTACCATTGAACCCGGCATCTATCTGCGCGGAGTCGGCGGGGTCCGCATTGAGGATGATATGCGCTTGTTGGGTCAAGAACTGGAAACTCTGACCACACTGGACCGCGAACTGATCAGGTTACAGGGAGGATCATGATGGAAAAAATGACTGTACCAGGCGCTGAACCCTTTTTTCTGCCTGCGGGTAAAACGGGTTGCTTGCTTGTGCATGGCTTCACCGGAACACCCAAAGAGATGCGCCTGATGGGCGATGCTCTCAATCAGCAGGGCATCACCGTGTATGGCGTACGCCTCGCGGGGCACGGCACCGATATCAAGGACATGTCCCGTATGCGCTGGCGCGATTGGCTCACATCGGTGGAAGACGGTCTGCACTTGCTGCGCGGATGCTGCGATCATGTCTTCATCGCCGGCCTTTCCATGGGCGGCCTCCTCTCCCTTCTGGCGGCTTCTTACCTCCCGCTGAATGGCGCCATCGTCATGTCCACCCCATATCAGATTGAAGCCGACTGGCGTATCAAGATTGCCAAACCGCTAAGCCTGCTGGTGCCATTTGTCGATAAAGGCCGCAGCGATACGGTTGACAAGGAAACCGCAAGAACCCACATCGACTATCCTGCCTACCCCACCCGTTCCATCGCGGAGCTGATGGATCTGATCAAGGCAGTCCATGCCAACCTCAAATACATCCATATTCCCGTCCTGATGATCAACTCTCGTTCTGATCGTAAGGTGCCGGAAAGTCATCAGCAATGGTACACCAGCCATTTCCAGGGAAATGATCTTGAAACCCTTATGCTTGCAGAAAGCGGCCACGTGATCACAGAAGATGTCGAACGTGAGATCGTTTTCGCGCGCGCGTTGGACTTTATCCACAAACATGCTTTGGGAGATGAATAATGGGATTTGAAATTAATACATTCATCATCGGGCCGATCGAAAATAACACCTATTTACTCTTTGATAGCATCAGCGGAGAAGCTGTGCTGATCGACCCGGCCGCGCCCAGCCATGAGATCCAGAAGCATCTAATCAGCAATGGTTTACGACTCAAACAGATTTGGATCACGCATGCGCATTTCGATCATATCGGCGGCGTACACTGGTTTGTTGAGCAATCACAGGGCCCTCTGCCTGTCTTCATCCATCCCGATGCGCTGCCGCTCTGGGCGGGCGCGGGCGGCGCGCGTGATTTCGGTTTTGATTTCGATCCGGGAGCAGCCCCGCAAGACCTCGTGCGTGATGGCGATCTGCTCTCATTCGGTGCGTCATCATTCACCGTCCTGCATACACCGGGCCACACACCCGGTCACGTCACTTATTATTGTGCCGATGAAAATGCTGCTTTTTGCGGTGATCTGATCTTTTATCACGGTGTAGGGCGTACAGACCTGCCCGGCGGCGATGAATCCATTTTAGTCAAAAGCATCAGCAAGAAGATCTTCACCCTGCCCGATCACACCCGGCTCTTCCCCGGCCACGGCAGGGCGACGACAGTTGAGGAAGAGAAACTTAACAACCCATTTCTATAAAAAAGCGGAAGCCGATGGGCTTCCGCTATTATGTCATTCTGTGATTCTTCTATTTGGCGTACTCGATCGAACGTGACTCGCGGATCACTGTTACTTTGATCTGGCCAGGATACTGCATTGTTTCTTCAATATTCTTCGCCAGATCGCGCGCGATCCGGGCTGATTCGAGATCATCCACTTCTTCAGGCTTGACAATGATGCGCACTTCACGCCCCGCCTGGATCGCATAAGCGCTGCTGACGCCTTTGAATGAATGCGCCATTTCTTCCAGCGCTTTCAAGCGCTTGATATATTGCTCCAAATTTTCACGGCGTGCGCCTGGGCGCGCGCCGGAGATGGCGTCCGCAGCTTCAACGATCACCGCTTCCAGCGATTGCTGTTCCGTCTCGTGGTGGTGCGATTCGATCGCGTTGATCACTTTTTCATTGACCTTGTACTTCCGGCAGAAATCCGCACCGATCTGGGCATGTGTGCCTTCGGTGTTGTGGTCCATCGCTTTGCCGATATCGTGTAAGAAAGACGCAGTCTTGGCCACCTCAATATCAGCCCCGAGCTCCGAGGCCAGCATGGCGCCGATCCATGAAGATTCCACCGCATGTGCCAGTTGGTTCTGCCCAAACGATGTGCGGAATTTGAGTCTCCCCATCATCTTCATCACCTCACCCGGCAAACCAGCGATGCCGGCATCAAAGGCAGCCTGTTCTCCGGCTTCCTGAATGATCTTATTCACTTCCTTTTCTTCGGTGGCTAGCACTTTTTCAATATGCGCAGGGTGAATACGTCCGTCTACGACCAGCTGTGCCAGCGCGCGGCGCGCGATCTCGCGCCGCGTGGGATCAAAGCAGGAGATTGTGACTGCTTCGGGTGTGTCATCCACGATCACATCCACACCTGCCGCCTGTTCAAACGCGCGAATATTGCGGCCGTTACGCCCAACGATCCGCCCTTTCATCTCATCATTTGGAAGCGAGACAACCGAGGAGGTTACCTGCGCCACCTGGTCAGATGCCACCCGCTGGATACTATCGGTGATGATCTGCCGCGCTTTCTTCTCGCCTTCTTGATGCGCTTCTGATTCGATCTGGCGGATGATGCGTGCCATATCATTACGCGCTTCTTTTTCTACTTCAGAGAGCAATAACGCTTTAGCTTCTTCGTCCGTCATACGGGAAATCTCTTGCAACTTTTGCATTTCCTGCTGGTATAACTCCTCGACTTCATTGAACCGTTTATCAACCGCGCTCTGTCGTTTGTTCACCTGTACTTCGCGTTGCTCCAGCCGCTCCAAACGTGCGTCCAGATTATCGCGCCGGTTTTGCAGGCGATCCTCCTCGCGTGAAAGATCACTCCGTCGCCGGGTAATCTCGCCTTCAGCCTCTTCCTTGATCTTGATCGCCAGGTTCTTAGCTTCCAGTTCGATATCGCGTACTGATTCTCGTGCTTCCTGCAGGATCGCATCCGCCTTTTGGCGTGCTGATTTCCCCAGTGTTCGCGAAACCAGCAGGCCGCCCAGGAAGGACAGGGCCAGTACGACCACCACTCCTAAAATTATTAAATTGGTTTCCATCATTTCCTCATTCTTTCTTTAAATTATTTTTCATCTCAAATATCGTGATAATGACTTCTTCAATCACATCAAAAGGGAACGATCTGCGTGCCAGCACCCCTTTCAATTTGGTTTTGATCGTGTGCTCATCCAGGTGCATGTACCGCCGATAATATTTCTCGCCGAGCGAGAGGGCCATTTCTTCGTCAGCTGGTGCGCTCTCAAGCGCCTGGTTGATGATCGCATCGCTGATTTGTTTCCTGCGCAATTCATAACCGAACATCTTCCGGCTGCGAGGTTTGGATTGGGATCGGGTCGCGATCCAATTCTCAGCGAATTGGCGGTCATTGATGTAATTCTTTTCGCGTAATTCCTCTAATACATCATCGATCAGCGCATCGGAAAAGCCCAGACCGGTTAATTTTTCCAGTACTTCATTTTCACTGCGTGGATGATAACTGATGAAATACAGCGCTTTCTGGAACGCTTTCTCTCGCGCATCATGTGAAACCAGTTGTTCAATTTCTTCATTGGTTATTTTCTTACCCGTTGTCAACCACGCCCCCACGTAACGACTGATGCCAAAGGCAAATTCATCATCCAGGTAGACATTCAACCGGTTCGGGTTATTCTTTTGTGTCTCAATGCCTGTAATCGTCTTTTCCATATAAAAAACCGCAGCCGCCTACTGGCTACGGTTATTTAAGTGTATAGCACGCGATAAATACGATGAACTTTAAGTGAATTGCTTCTTTCTAATGAAAGATGAATATCAAAATAGCTTTCCCTTTATTGTCCGTATTTATTATGTAATCCCAGCTGCTTATAAAAGCAGGTCTTAAACAAATTCCGTAAGCCAGATACTGGCGTTAATATGCTCTCTCTTTGAGCAATATGATTATACAATATTTTAAGGGAAAATGATTGATCAGTAAATGCCGCATTAACCCGCATAAGCTTTTCGACAACTAAAACAAAAAGTCATGCGAAAATGTGGCTGCTGGATGATATTAACTCCATTGCTATACTTATTCGCCTGTCTTGCGCTGGATGTAAATTTGGAATATTGTTAACAATCAATTTCATTTTTTTCACTGATCGGCTGCAACGCGAGGGATGGAATATAATCAATGTGATGGTAGTAAAGCGTATCAAATACCCAGCAATACAAGCAACCAAATACGCAACTCCGGCATCAACGATATGATAAAAAGAACGAGAGGTTTTGTGAAAACAGTGATGACATTATTGAAAAAGCTGGTCAATCATCCATCATCCGCTTTCATCTGGCTTCTGGGCATCTCCATTCTAAATTTTGGCATCCTTATCCCTGTTCACGGCTTCTATTGGGATGACCTGCCCTATCTATATCAGTATTCCGCCTTTGGCCCGGGCGGCTTCCCGGCCTTTGTGGCATCCGATCGGCCCTTTTCCGCCTGGATCTTTGCCGCCACCACTGCATTGTTTGGCTACCAGCCGCTCGGTTACCACATCCTCGCCCTGCTCCTGCGCTGGACCTGCGCATCACTTTTCCTTCTGATCATGAACGAAGTTTGGCCCGCAAATAAGACTGAAAATGTGATTGCCGCCTCCATTTTTGCGGTTTATCCGGGTTTTCTCCAGCAGCCGATCGCGCTGATCTATAACCATCATTTCAGTGTGTTCGCCATGTTCCTCGCGTCACTCTACCTGATGACCATCAATCAAAAAAAAGAGAAACCATCGCTTTTAGTAACCATCATCAGTGTCGCCTTGAACTTCTCCATGTTCTCGATCGAGAACTTTGCCATGCTGGAATTCATCCGGCCCTTTATCATCTTGAAAACTAATACAGAAAAAATTCCATCACCAGGTTCGCGCATTCGCAGATCTCTGCTGCAATGGATTCCATACCTCGCTGTTTTCGCTGCCTTCATCGTTTGGCGGGTGTTCATTTTCAAATTCCCAACTTACCAGCCAGAAGGAATCGCCAGCATCGTTGATACACCCTTTGAGACGGTCAGGGACATCCTGTTCCGCATCCCGCAGGATTTTTACACGGTTGTGATTAATGCCTGGGCACTCACCCTTAATGTGCCAACAATTACTGACTTTGGTCGTTCAGCGACTTATCTCAACTGGGCAGTTATCGCAGCTACAGCAGGTGTTACGGTTCTCTTTTTTGCATTCCAAAGAGCAAACCAAAAAAATGAACCAGAATGGCAATTAGCGGATAAATCGCGCCTTGAGCAATTCCTTACGGCCATCCTGCTGTTTCTCCTGGCAGGATCAATTCTATGGGGGTTGGACCTGCCAGTGACCAACACATTCGCCTGGGATCGCATGACGCTCGCTTTCTTTCCCGCGGTCGGTCTCTTTGGCGCATCTCTCATCTCACTGCTGAAAAGAAAACGATGGATCATGATCATTGTGCTGGCAGCGCTGTTCTCACTGGCCTCAAGCCATAATTATCAAAATAGTGTTGCATTCAAACGCGACTGGGACAACCTGCAGGATTTTTTAACGCAGCTATCCTGGCGCATTCCATCGCTTTCAGAAAACACGATCTTCATCACTTCCGAATCGGGGTTTAGCTATTACAGCGATAATTCGCTCACCTCACCTATTAACCTGCAATATGCCGATCCCCTGGCGCAGGAAGAACTATCCCATCTCATATATCACACAGATGCCAGAACTGAAGATTGGTTTGAGAATGAAGAATTCCAACAAGAATATCAGAAAGGGTACCGTTCATTCAGGTTTTACGGCAACACAGGCAACGCCATCGCGTACCGCTTCGATCCACCTTCCTGCCTGCAGATCCTGGACCGCAAGTTCGCCAATTCGATCACAACCCCCAACCTGACCGATCGCCAGGTGAAGGAAATCCGCTTCACAAATCTTGATCTGATCCAACAATCCCCTCCCCATCCGCCCTTCGAGCCCTTATTCACGGCTTCTGATAGCGGCAGCTGGTGTTATTACTTTGAGTCCGCCGACCTGGCCCGCCAGTTTGGCGATTACCCGGAGATTGTACGCCTGGGAGATGAAGCATTTGCCAATGGCAAATCGCCGCGCATGGCTTCTGAATGGCTGCCATTCCTGGAAGGGTATGTTTGGCAGGGAGATTTTAGCACTGCGCAAATGATCATCGATCAGATCACGCAAGCTGAGGGCAATTTTACCTCAGGCATGTGTTATACCCTGCGCAGGATCAAGCGTGAGGATGGCTTTCCTTATCCAGACGAGCTGGCAAAGCTGTTAGCGGATAATGTATGCAAACCATAACAGGGTTGGTATGTTAAAATGCAAATGAGGAATGAAATTCATGACTGCTCAAAAAAATAATAAAAAAAACGCCTTTCTTCAGGTTATTCTTCCGCTCATCTTCTTAATCGCCGCCGTTGGAGCTGCGATTAATTATCTGGTCTTTAACCCCGCGACATCTCCGCTAACGATAAGTGAAACAGGTGATATCGCCACTATTTATTTACTTTTCTTATTGATCATGCCTGTCTTCATCACCATCCCGCTGCTGGCATTCATCATCTTCCTGATGCTGAAAGCATCCTCAGCGGTCTCATCAGCTTCAATTTTCATCACAGATAAAACATCACAGGCAAACGCCTCCACCCGTAAAATTGCAAGCGCTGCTGCCGCGCCTTTCGTTGAGGTTAGCGCGTGGGTGTACGCGATAAATCACATTTTTTCAAAAAAGCACACAGTTTTAGAAAAGGAAAGAGATGGAAAATAAAAACAACAACACCATGAAGTATCTGCTCGGTGGAATCGCCGGAGCGCTGGTTGGCGTTGCCGCGGCCTATCTGCTGGAGAAGTCAGGTGAATTGGAAGGGGATGAAAATCCTTTCAACCGGAAAAATTTGGGCAAAGTTGGACTGGCAACGATCTCGCTGCTCTATTCCTTGATCGGCAAGGGAAAAGGGAGCGGTAAAGGATTGGGCCGGATTCAATAAAGCCTGCGTACATCACGCACATCAATGAATCCATCCCGATCGGCCGACGCGATCATCGTCGGTGATATTTTTTTTGAAACCATCATCCAACATGATGGTCGTGTTTTATTAAGTTCACCGGGCGGCAGCGCCCTTTATTGCGCAACGGGATTCCGCTTGTGGGGCAAGCACCCCGGCATCCTCAGCAAGATCAGTGAGGATCGGCCTGAAGCCTGGATGCGGGCGTATCAATCCGAAGGTTGTGTTACGTCAGGGATAAAAAGAATTCGCGGGGCGTTTAATCAGGAACGTTTTTACGCCATCGATAATGAAGGCGATATCGCGATGGATAGTCCGCAGAAATATTTCTATGCCATCAATCAACCCCTGCCAAAATTCCTGCTGGGGTATGAACCCCCGCAGGCGTCTAAAGAGGTCACCCATTCCCGCAGACCATCCTCCATCACGCCTGAAGATATTCCCCCGGATTATTTGCAGATCAGCCAATTGGTTTTAGCCCCAACCGACCTCTATACCCAGATGATAGTGCCGCCCTTCTACCGAACTAAAACAGATGGCAATCTCATCTTTTGCGGTTCAGACGCATTTATGCAGCCGGCGTATTGGTATGAATTCCCAGCGCTGATTCGCGGGACACAGGCATTCGTCGCCTCGGAAGATCAACTCAGGCGATTATTTCTCGGCAAGAATGAGAATATGTGGGAAATGGTTGAGTTCGTCGCTTCAACTGGCGTGGAAGTCGTGCTGATTTTTAGTGATTCCGGAGATCACTTCCTCTTCGATCAACCCGCGCACAAGAAATACCGCATTCCGCGTTATCCCACCAGGCAGATCGACCCGATTGGTGTTTATCCTGCCTTCTGCGGGGGTTTCAGCAGCGGATACATCACCCATTTTGACCCGCTCGAATCCGCGCTGATGGCCAGCGTCACCGCCAGCATCAAGATGGAAGGCACCGCCCCCTTGTATCTCCTGCAAACCCTGCCCGATTTGGCAAAGGCGCGTGTCACTGCGCTGCGCGATCGCGTTGTTGTCACTTAACCATCGCACACACTATTCACGATCCGATCTTTCAGCGACTGCGCCCGGTGACCTGTTGTTAGCATGTATAATAATCAGACATTGGACATTTTTATTAATTAATTGGAGACCTCATGAGAAGAATGGGAAAATTTCTATTTGGCGCGATGCTGGGTGGTGTTATTGGCAGCGTGCTGATTTTGCTTTACGCGCCGGAGAGCGGTGATCAAACCCGCGAAGCGCTGAAATACCGATTTAATGATTTTGTCAGCCAGATCAAAGATGCGGTGGATCAACGCCGCGAACAGTTGTTGCGAGAAATTGAAGCGTATAAGGAACAGGCCTAACCGCTAAGGAATCTGCGTCACTCGCAGCCTGTATTGTGCGGGTATGTGTGTGTATCGCGTCAGCCCGCTTAACACCATCATCACCGTCTCACCATCTTTTTCCGAGCGAACCGGGATTGTGATGCTTGCAGGGTTTTCCTGAATGGATTGATATTCACTCACATACTCCTCTCCGCGTAACATGGTGATCCCCATCCGCTGCGGCAGGCTATTCTCGATCAACACAAATCCATCCGCCATCCAGCCCTGCGCAGCTCCTTCAAAATCTTCAGCATAACCGATCGCTTCAATGGCAACATCATCCAGCACAAACCCATCGCCATTCACCGCTGCGTCGGTGATATATTCAAACTCGATCGTGATCTCCTTGCCGCTAAAGCGCGTCAGATCAATCTCTTCCCGCAACCACCCTTCAGATTTTCCGTTATACCCGCAGCCATAATTTGCGCCAGTCGGGTTTGCTGCGGAGCAGGATGGTGGCCGCAAGTTTTCCCAATCCACCCCGTTTTCAGAGATGTTCACATACAGGTAGTCGTAATCCCGTTCAATGTCATACCAGGTCCAATACGATAACTTCACCTGGCCTTGCGCCTCCCGTAGGTCAAATGTCCGTGATAAGCGCATGGCGGATTCATCCCCGCGGTTGGACCAATAATAGCGTGAGCCGGAGGTAGGATCAATGGGCAGCACAGGCACATTTGCTTCCCACTCCAGCGTGATCTCAAAATCACCTGCGCAGTCGATCGCAATATAATCCGTGCCGAATTGATGGACCTGATGCGATCGTACCTCATCGCCGCAGGTGATCTGTTCGGTTTCGCTGAAAGGCAGCCCGATCAGCGCCCACTGATAATCGCTCATCTCACCGTCGATGTTCTCTGCCAGCACGAAATTATCGATACTCCAGCGCTGAAAGAGCGCTTCTGCCGGGAACTCTGCATCCGCGTCAATCAGTCCATGCTTTCGCATGACAGAAACGATCCCATCGAAACCATTTTCTTGCTCCGTTACCAGATCTTTGATGAAACCATCGCCATATAATGTGTGTAAATATTTGATAAAGAGGTATGAGGCCCCATAGTGCGGAGTTGAAGATCCCTGGTCACTGCCCGGCCAAAAATTGAGCTGCAGGTCCGGGTTGAGCGCAAACAAATATGTAAACCCGCCCAGATCAAAACCATTCAGATCAACAGCCAGTTCCGATAAACCCTCATTGATCCAGGCAGACTCATTACGATCGTTTTGCCAGTGGATCATATGCTGGAATTCATGCGCCATCACCCCATACACATAGTTGGTGGATAATCGTACGTGATCCGCAGACAGATAGAACATTTCTGCCTGATTAGAATAATTCTCGATCTGTGCGGGATATGAATCCGCGGAGGAAAAATATCCCGCCGCGCTTCCCAGGTCGTTAGCATACAGGATCGTCAGGTGCGGATCATTATCCACACCGGGTGTATATTCAGCTCCAAACAATGCCTGGTTGCGGGGGTAGATCTGCTCCTCAAATGTGTCCGTCAGCCGCTTGACATCACCCGGTTCATATTTCACCCCGTTTTCAATCCAGAAATGCACATGATCTGTCTGGTAAGCCAGCACAGCATCCGCCATTCGGTAGGAATTACTGTTCACATTCAGGATCCAAAAATTACGCATTTCCCCAATGTCATACACCACTGGCGCAGCTGACAACCTGACCGGAACATCGGTCACGCCCAGATACTTCTCAGCCAGCGCAAAAAGATCATTTTGCCCTACCCGCGTGCTTTGCAGGATCTCCGCAGTCGTCAGCGGTTTTGGTTCCAGATCAGCAGTTGCTGTTGCCTCTGTCATTGGTATAGAGGTTTCTTCCATCCCCTTACTAACAGACGGCGTCAGCGCGGAATTATTTGAAAAGAATAAGTCTTTGCGCGCCCAGGCGATCGCCCCCACAGCGATAACGATCCACGCTAATACTACACAGGTGATAACCAAGCCAATAAACAACTTGTCTAACCAATTCCGGTTTTGCCGCATTAGATCATCACTCCATTCGCAGGCATCCTCTTATTGTGAGAAGTTAATGATGATCAGGTTTTTAGCGCAGCTGGAATAGGTGTCAAAAGTGACTGCTTCTGCCAGCGGATTGCCGTTCAGGTCAAACACCTGCGCAGATAACATCCCCTGCGTTGCCAGCAGCTTATCGCTGAAAGGCACTTCATACCCGCCAGGTCCGTAAGTGTCGCCGGCCACAGTTCCCGTCACGCCGACTGCATCGATCACTTTCCCGCCATACACCCCCTCCACCACAACCACCAGGTTGGTTTGTGGCAAGCCCTGAGGCCCAAACACCTGCCCGGCTACGCCAATCCAGCTGCATCCGGCTTGTGGATGGGCATAGTTGCTGATGTATGCCGGGCTGCCCTGCTGCAACCTGTATGGCATTGAAGTAGCGGATGGAGTTCGTGTCGCGGTGGGTGTGCGTGTGGGGGTTGCTGTCCAGGTTGCGGTCGCGGTATTAGTTGCGGTAGCTGTGCGTGAGGGAGTTGCCGTGTATGTTTGGGTCGGGGTTGCGGTTTTGGTTAGTGTGTAAGTTGCGCTGGGAATAACCGTATTGGTTACAGCAGTCGATGAAGGTGCTAATGTTGCTGTCATACTCACTACTGTTTCGGTTGGTACTACTGTCTCTGGCACAGGTGTCGGTTCGAGCACGAGAATACAACTGCTCAAAATCATTGAGGTCAAAACCACCAGCATCAATGGCATGAAAATGCGAATTCTCTTTCTACCCATCTGTTTCTCCTTCATCGTACAACCCCAACTCCAGCACAATCTCAAAAACGCGCGATGGCAGGTAATAGCGATATGGTTGTCCATTTGCCGCCAGCTGTCGGATCTGGTTGGATGAGATTTCCAATAAAGGCGCATCAATAAATTCTAATTTGGAAAACAATTCCGGAATGCCATCCCGCAAATGATCGATATTGATCTGCTCGCCCGGCCGCCGCATGACACCCACATAATCACACACGTAAATGAAATCTACCGGTTTATACCAATCCAAAAGATGTTGCAGTGAGTCGCCGCCCATCAAATAGACCAGCGCATCCTCAGCGTATTCCTCTTGTAAAATGCGCATTGTATCAAGGATGTAGTGTGGTCCAGGCCGGTTGATATCCACATAGCTCAACGTAAAAAGTGGATCCGCGTCGATCGCCGCCTGTACCAGCGCGATGCGTGTCTCGATCGCTGTGATCCGTTTACCCTGCTTATGGGGTGGGTCCGGCGTAAGAACCCACAGCACCTGCTCCAGTTTCAGCTGGTCAGCCGCTTCCATCGCGAGAATCAGATGGCCCACATGCGGCGGGTCGAATGTGCCGCCAAACACACCGATCCGGCGATCATTCATCAAACCGCCCCCATATCATAGGTCCACTCAAATTCCTTGTCGCCGATCCTGACAGTATCGCCCTCCTCCACCCCCTTCTCCAGCAGCATCGCATGGATCCCCATCGCTTCCATGATGCGCTGAAAGCGGCGCACAGACTCAAAGTATTCCCAGTAGGTCATTTTTGCAGCGCGTTCAATGGCCGCGCCTTTGATCACCCAGCCCTCATTCGAACGCAGCACATCAAAAGCGTGCTCATCAGATTCAGGCCGGTAAATGGGCAGTGTTTCGGTTTTCTCGATCGGCTCGGGCGCTTCCTGCAGCAGATTATGCGCCTGCCACAGAATCTCTTTCGTATTCTCTCTCGTCACGGTCGATGTTGCGAATAATTTCACATTACGCTTCTTGAAGGCTCTTTCCAGCGCTGCGTAATTCTCCTTGACTTCCGGCACATCCATCTTATTCAGCACCACCACCTGCGCTTTTTCGCCCAATTCCGGGTCAAACAAAGCCAATTCAGAATTGATCTGGGCATAGTCGCTGATCTGGTCTTCAGATAAACCATCCAGCATGTGGATCAACACCTTCGTACGCTGGATATGTCTGAGGAAAGTATCTCCCAAACCCAGCCCGGTGTGCGCGCCTTCGATCAGGCCGGGAATATCTGCCAGAACCAGCACGACGTCATGATCAAGTACACTTACTCCCAGGTTAGGAACCAGCGTGGTAAATGGATAATCAGCGATCTTCGGTTTGGCGTTCGTCACTGCGGCCAAAAAACTTGACTTGCCCGCGTTAGGCATGCCGATGATGCCAATATCTGCGATCAGCCTCAGCTCAAGATGCAGCAGTTTTTCAACCCCCGGCTCACCCTTTTCTGCCAGGCGAGGGGCCTGGCTGCGCGCGCTGCGGAATTTTGTGTTCCCGCGCCCGCCGCGTCCGCCCGGGCAGATCACAACCCGCTCCCCTTCCTCAACCAGGTCGGCCAGCTGCGCGCCTGTAACAGCGTCACGGATGATCGTGCCCGCAGGCACTTCGATCACCAGATCTTCCGCAGAACGCCCGGTTTGCTTTTGCTTGCCGCCGCGCTTGCCGTCATCCGCTTTGAACAGTGTCTGATGGCGAAAATTTTCAAGTGTGTTCATATGCGGGTTGACCGCAAAAATGATATCACCGCCCTTGCCCCCGTCTCCCCCATCCGGGCCACCGCGGTTGATATATTTCTCACGACGGAAATGAACAACGCCATCACCGCCTTTGCCAGATTGGACCTCTAATTGTGCTTCATCAATAAACATAAGCCAATTATACGTCAGCGCGGGGATGCGCCGATCGTTTCATGCAATAATATGAGATATCAGGGGCGTTTTTGTGCACCCTGCGCCTATTGATCAAACTTTTTTATTAAGACATCAATTGGTCACGATTACACAAGTTTTGCATCCAGTGTGATCTCTACCGCTGCCAGCGCCTGCGAAACAGGGCAGCCTTTCTTTGCCTTCTCCGCTAATTCGAGGAATGACTTCTCATCAATACCTGGCACGATTGCTTTTGTGATGAGTTCGATCAGTGTGATTCCGGATCCCGGCTTCAGGTGCACTTTGGCTTCCGTTTCGATCTTATCTGGGATATGGTGGGCACCTGTTAGCAAATCCGACAGCGCCATCGAAAAACACCCCGCGTGTGCCGCCCCGATCAATTCCTCCGGGTTGCTGCCCTTTTCGTCTGCAAACCGCGAATGCCAGCTGTAAGCGCCTTCATAAGCCCCCGACCCCAGTCGCATCCTGCCTTTTCCTTCCTTGATGCTGCCTTCCCAGACAGCGGATGATGTGCGAATCGCCATGGTTATTTCCTCTCGTTAAATTATGTTTATATATTATTTATTGTATGGCGAAAACTCCTTATCCAACATCTGCGTTGTATTAATTAAATGGCCCGTTGTGAATGCGATTTCCCTATTGATTTTTGAATTATCATCCGTCCTTCTTATAGATCTTCGATAATTCATTCGGATCTCCTGCAATAAAATTCCATCAGCAATCAATCATGGAGCCATCGATATGAACCTCAAAAAAGTTTTGATATATGCAATCATCACAATAGCAGCTTTCCTGCTTTTGGGCATTTTTGGATTATTTATCTGGTCCCAGACCGGCACATATCCTGCCCGTTCGGTTGCGTTGGCCGCGCTGGAATCAACTGCGGAGGTAACTGTTTCTCAGGACAAATATATTATTTTCAGCCCAATTGAACAAGCGCGGACCGGATTGATCTTTTACCCGGGCGGATTGGTCGAGCCAGCCGCATATGCGCCGGTCATGCATCACCTCGCTCAAGCAGATTTTTTTGTCGTGATCGCCCCCATGCCTTTCAATATTGCAATATTTGGCACAGGAGCTGCGCAGAATGTCATCGATGCTTATCCAGAGATCAACAACTGGATCCTGGCCGGCCACTCCCTCGGTGGTGCCGCAGCTGCCATCTACGCGCATAACAACCCGGATCAGATCGATGCGCTGGTATTTTGGGATTCCTATCCGCCCAACAGCGCCACTCTCGCGGATGTCGCCATGCTACGCTCCTATCTCGACCTCGGTCAGGGTATTCCCACCGGCGTGCTCATCCAGGCTATGGGCGGCCTCTACCTGGGCGCGATCCTGATCGGCTTTGCCCTCGGATTATTCTATGCCGCCAACTGGGCCCTCGGCACCTCCCTTATCCCTGAAGACCGCGCCGGCGAGTTCTTCGGCCTCGCCAACCTGGCGGGCGCAGGCGCGGGGGCAGTCGGCGCATATATTGGTGGCCCCATCGCCGACCAGTTCAGCTACACCCTCATCATTGGGCTGTATGGTATCGTCATTCTGCTCTCATTGCTAGCTTTGCTTGGAATTAAGCACAACAACATACCTTAGCGGTATTCAACTGTATTAATTTTTTTTAAATATTTTTTGTTGTAAATGCAACTAGATTTCTTATGCTGTTTCTTATTGCATCCCCCAAGCCTCTTTGCGATATTTTTCATCCGGACGCTTGTGGATACGTTTTACGGCCTGCTCGCTTAGAAATTTTAGCCCTCCGGCTGCATACGCCCCCAATATCACGCGCGCTACCTTAACACCCATCGCAGTTATGTTCTGCACTTCCTTTATGCTGCTACCCAAAGCGATAAATCCATGGTTTTCAAGCAGGATTACCTTGGGCGATATTCCCCACAGGGTAATAAAATTGTCTACTTCCTCCCGCACCCGCAGTGCAAGTGGCAAGCCTGGATCTGTGTAAGGCACAAATACAACTGCTGGTCCACAGTAAACGATTTGGTCCGGAAAAAGCGGGCTGGAAAAAGCTTCTGCACCATGTTGGGAACATAAAATGCTATTCACCGCAGTGGGATGTGTATGACCAATGAAATTGATGTCCGTTACTTGTAACAAAATTGCATGCAAGAATGTCTCCACAGATGGATTCGATTTGCAATCTGGATCCACACATGCCTGCGCTAATCCTTTACTTATTTCCTCATCACTTAACATTTTCTGTCTTAGCATTGTATGTAGGTCCTCAAACCATACTTCAACAAGGTCCTTCTCAGTTAATGTCTTTAATGATGTCCCGCTCGATTTCACTAAAAAAGTATATTCATTATCCTTTCCTGAGATATTTCCTTCACCGAGGATGACGTAATCCCGAATTTCTTCTCCAAGGTGATGCCCAAGGCTGACCAGTTCTGAGCGCAATGATTCCATCTCAAATCTCCATAGTATTATTGTTGGCGTTTGAAAAGAACACCTCTTTCGTATTCTTTGACCACTTTCAGGTAATCCATTCCGTATGGCACATCATTTTTAAGGCAGTAATAATCCCAAATATCCGAGAGCGGCATCCATTTCTGGTTTTCCATCAGGGCTAAACGCTTGGTGAAATCACCTTCCTTTTCAGCCTGGGCGAGCATACTCTTCGGCTCCAGGAGCGCCGCTAAAAATGCTTTCAGTGTATTTCGTGCTCCAATTGTCCATGCAGCGACCCGGTTGATGCTCGCATCAAAATAATCAAACCCGATATACGTCCTATCGAAAGCTTCTTGCCGAACGACTTCCTGCGCAATAGATTGCAGTGCATCATCATACGTAACAACATGGTCGCTATCCCAACGGACCCCGCGACTGACATGAAGCAACAATGCATCCAGGTAAAGAAATAATGAAGAGATTTTGTCGCTGACAGATTTAGTTGGATGAAAATGTCCGCTGTCCAGCGTCAACAGAATACCCCGTGTAATAGCATAACCCAAATAAAACTCCATCGAACCGGTTACGTAACTTTCAGATCCAATCCCGAAAAGTTTCGGTTCGACTGCGTCCAGGTTATAACGCTTGTCTATATTTTCCGCGAGGACCCGATCAAGCGAATCAACCAGACGCTTCCGAGGAGACACACGGTCGAAAGGTGTGTCTTTGTATCCATCGGGGATCCAAATATTCGTAATAGCCGGTTTTCCTAACTCGCGGCCAAATGATTCGCCAATTTTGCGACATGCGATACAATGGTCAACCCAAAACTGACGGATTCCTTGATCTGGTGAGGAAAGCGTAAAACCGCTATCTGCCTTTGGATGAGAAAAACAGGTTGGATTGAAATCAAGGCCATGCTGATTTTCCTTAGCCCAATCAACCCAACCCCGAAAATGCTCAGGCAGGATCTCATCACGCGGAATTTTTTTATCTGATTCTAGATAGATCGCATGTAAATTAAGCCGGTGCTTTCCTGGCAGAAGTCTATATACCAGATCAAGGTCTCGTCTCAATTCATCCACGCTTCGCGCCTTTCCGGGATAATTTCCAGTAGCAGCAATCCCGCCCGACAGACCGAAATCTCGATCCTCAAAACCAGCAACATCATCACCTTGCCAGCAATGCAGACTGATTTCTAGCATTCCCAGTTTTAATAAAGCACGCTCGACATCCACTCCAAAATTTGCGTATTGCATTTTAGCAAGTTCATACTTTTGAAATATTTGCTGCTCTGTATGCGCCATCTCGATTTCCAATAAGATATACTTACAAAATCTAAAGCGATTAACTTCCCGAAATCAAAAAAGATATGATGATCACCGCTCCCATTTCGTTCCAGTTGCCAGCGCAACACAGTTATATGCGCCATCATATATTCCAATTCGCTTATTCTTCACTATTGAATTACAGAATATTTCCAATACATCATCATTATTTACGAGCATGTCGATCGCTTGTAAGGTCTGGGGAATGGTGATCGCTTCGACAGTCCCATCGCCCATTTCTGCCCCTCGGATCGCGCCCCACATCTCATGCCCACCCACACGAGCATTAAATATTTTTGGGATCGGGTAAAAAGCCAGCTCACTAGGTTTGGTGATCATCACATCCACCACCCGCATGAGATAATTTGTTGAATAAACAGCGTGAAACGTATTGTTGTGAAGGAAAACATGGATTCCACTAACAGATTCCTCCCGGATGAAATCTATAAATGCTTTTGTATCATGCCAATCCATGTATGTCATTACATCGATCGCGTTTTCCTTCAGTTCGACCTGCAACCATTCCCAGTTATCAACATGATCACCCAGGTTGACGAATAGAGCCATTTTCTCTTTCTTCACCAGCGGCAAACAATATTCAATGATTGCCTTGAACAGCTCGCGCTGTGCACCTGCACCACCCATCGTCAACAATACTCTACACGGTTCATTATTCCGCATGCGCCTGATGCGGGCTGTATTATCAATCTCAATATTCTCCACCAACTCATGGTCGATATGGGCACCGGTGTAATATACCGCATCTGCCGGGGCTGGTTTCATGATCTTCCCTTTGTCGTCAAATCCACGCATTGTCCGGAAACCATAATAAGCAGAGGGTGATTGAATACCATGCTTGGCTCCTTCCGTTAATTGGAAAGCCATCGGCCAATTGTCAAACACCATATCGACCACGTTTTTCATCCCCCCGGCCACCGCACCCATTGCGTTCCACATGTGCGAGGTCAACATGGGAATATCAGGGGGTAGTGCTTCGTATAAATTTCGGAACAGCTCCGACATCTTGTAATCTTTTATGTTTGTTTTTAGGAACCGCCATGGCCAGGTTACGATCCAATGGTTAAGAATCCCATTAATAATTGGCAACGATTTATTGCCTGTGGTCAGGATTTCCCATATATATCTATTGAAGAATTTATTCCGTTGTGAGATACGTGAAAAACGGCTGTAATTGGTATTGCACCAGCTGATCACGTCTGTTGTAATTCCGGGGATAGCCAACAGGTCTAACCAAAGCGGCGTATAACCCATCGCGCGTGCAGCTGATGCGCCAGCCATCGCTATACGGTAATGCCCATACCCCATTCGAATTGTCGAGATGACTACATTCCCTTTCTCGGGGATTTCATTACCTTGGTCTGTACGCAGAATATCCTTTATTCCCAGCTCATCGCTTAAGAATTCATTTTGTTTTATATGGAGATGATACTGCTCTTCCGGGTCATAATTGAACTTCTTCACAAAGAAATGTTGCCACCGATCAGTTGCACGGGACTTGGCCACAGATAATTCATTCCCATACAGCATGTATTTTCCATTTATTTTCTGCATGAACCATTTCTCCTTCAGCTTGTTTTTAGATGATTTATAGTCTGCTTTCTTGATGATTCCATTCTAAATAGCTGTGACGAGGCTCTTAAATTGATGGGTACCCGAACCCACTTCAACCGTTTCTGAACCATCTGGCATTTGCACAACCGCACGCGTATTAGCCGGAACACCTATTTCAAGCGTGAATTTGCCTTCTTCGATCTGCCATGCCGAACAGATCTCACCATACATCGACTGATAGCGGGCTTTTGCATAAGTCAAACCGCCTCCTGGTTGCGGTTTTATTAAAATCCGCTTGAATCCAGGTGCAGCAGGTTGAATTCCGGCTATAGTCTGGTAAATCCATTCACCAATCGATCCGTTCGCGTAATGATTAAATGAATTCATGCGCATATCTTCAAAACTACCATCGGGTTTGATGCTTGCCCAATGCTCCCAGATCGTGGTTGCCCCATGATCGACCGCATACAACCACGAAGGCGGACTTTCCTGCATCAGTAGATCGTATGCGATTTCTGGATAACCGAAACGCGTTAGCACAAGACAAACATAAGGGGTGCTCAGAAAGCCAGTCGAGAGATGATTGTTATTTTTTCGGATCAACTCCACCAATCGATCTGCAGTTTCTTTACGTTCAGCCTGCGGTAAAAGGTCAAACATCAAAGCCAGGATGTAGGCAGCCTGCGTATTCGGTCCAATACGCCCGCTTGGTGATACAAACTCATGATTAAATGCGTCTTTAATCGCATCCCGCAAATCACCATACTCTTCTGCGTCTTCTTCTTTATTCAGGATGGTGGCTGTACGAGCTAGAATATCAGCTGAATGAGCAAAAAAAGCGGTCGCGATCAGCTCGATATTGGTCACGGGCGAGGGGAAAAGGGGATGAGGCGCAAAACCAGCTAGCCAATCCCCGAAATGGAACCCGGAATCCCAAATCTTGTTCTCGCCAGCCTGTCGCCATATATAATCCACCCAGCTTTGCATACTTTCATATTGCAGCTCCAGTATGCGAGTATCTCCATACATTTCATACATAGCCCAAGGTATCATCGTCGCCGCATCACCCCATCCAGATGACCCCGCTTCCGGCAGGAAATCTGGAACCACATGGGGTACGCTCCCATCGCTACGTTGGTCCACAGCCAAGTCAAAAAGCCATTTAGTAAAGAACCCTGCTACATCCATGTTGAATGCAGCTGTACGAAAGAACACCTGTGCGTCTCCGGTCCAGCCCAGACGTTCATCACGCTGTGGACAATCTGTCGGCACATCAAGGGAATTCCCCTTTTGGCTCCATAAGATGTTCCGGTAAAGCTTATTCACCTTTTGATGCGAACATATAAAATCACCACTCTGTGCAACGTCAGAGTGCATCACCACTCCACTCAGATCTTCCAGTGTTAGGGTTCCGGGAAATCCTTCGATGGATACGTAGCGGAAACCCTGAAATGTGAAACGAGGTTGATAGATCTCATCACCTTCACCCTTCAGAATATATTCCACCTTCTGCGCTGCGGAGCGCAAATTATCGCAGTATAGGTTCCCTTGAGGGTCCAGCACCTCGCCATGGCGTAGAGTCACTGCCACCCCGACTTCCCCGCTCACATGCAGCCGCACCTGCCCCACCATGTTTTGTCCAAAGTCGAAAATAGTCTCTCCATTAGGTGAAGTCATGATTGCGGTAGGCTTGAGTATTTCGACCATCCGTACCGGTGGTCCAACCGGCGCGACCAGTTCAACCGGCGGGGGGTTCATTGCCGCCACATTAACCCACCCGCTTTCATCAAACCCAGGCTTGGTCCAACCGATCATCTCTTGCCGCGCGTCATACGTCTCGCCTTCATAGATTCCAGATCGCATGATCGGGCTATCTGCAGTTTTCCAGCTCTTATCACTCATAATCAACGTATCAATGCTGCCTTGGCGCCCTCTTAATTCCAATTGCAACAACAAACCACGCTTGTCACCATAAACATTGCTCCGTCCTTCCCACCCCAACCGACCGCGGTACCACCCATCCCCCAGAATGGCAGCAATCACATTATCCCCTTTTTTTAGCAGATTGGTTACATCATACGTTTGATATTGCAGCCGTTTCCCATAACTGGTCCAGCCGGGCGTGAAAAATGCATCCCCTACCCGTTCACCATTTAACCAAAGTTCATACAATCCCAGAGCAGTCACATAAACCCGGGCCGAGTTAAAATCTTGTGTAATTTGGAAACGCTTGCGCATCATTGGGCATCTTGTTTCATCGTTTGCCCGAAATGAATCAGCAGTGATCCATTTCGCCCGCCAATCCTCCTTACTCAACAGTCCCATCTCCCAGTATGACTGTTCGCTCCATGCTGTCAAACCGCCATCCGTTAACCATGCACGCACCTTCCAGTAATATCTCTGTCCGGTGATCAACTTCCTGCCAACGTAAACCTGATGGATTGATTGTGGCTGATGCACAACGCCCGAATCCCAGCAATTCCCTTCATCCCCATCCAATGCTTTCGCGGTATCAGCGACCAAGATCTGGTATGCAGCCTGTTCCACATTTTGTTCATCAGACTGAAGCATCCAGCTCAATCGCGGCGCAACAACATCAATTCCGATCGGAACATACTGGTATTCACAGCGTAAATGAGTGACTCTTGTCGTCATGGTTTGTTCTTGCCCTCTCCCGGCTTACCCTTTTACCGCGCCGCCTGCCATACCTTTGATGAAATGTTTTTGTAGAGCCATGAAAACGATCACTAATGGCAGAATTGATAAGATCACCGAAGCCATCACCAGGTTTAGTCTGGTGTTATATTCCCCGATAAAGGAAAAGATGGCTAATTGTAGTGTGCGCATTTCTTTTTTCGGCAAAAATAATAGCACGATGAAAAAGTCGTTCCATAGGCTCATAATATTTAGGATTAGCACAGTTGATGTCACTGGTTTCAGAAGAGGAAAAATTATCTGCCAGAAGATACGAAATCGGTTTGCGCCATCTACCATCGCTGCTTCTTCTAACTCATGATTGATACCTTTGATGAATCCTGTATAAAGGAAGATTACCATCGGTAGCGAAATCGCAACGTAGATCAGAATACCTCCGGCATAGGTATTAATCAGTTCCAGCATCTTCATCAGCCGGTAGAGAGGCAACATCGCCAATTGGAAGGGCATCATGATTCCTGCCAGGAAGTAGAGATAGACCGGTTTCCATTTGGTGCGCCGCGCCAGCGGGTAGGCAGCCATGGAGCCAATCATAACGATCAATACGAGAGAGAAAGATACTAGGATTACACTATTTCCCAATCCGCGTGCTAGCTTCGCATCCGTCCACGCCTGTCTGAAAGTTTCCCATTGAATTTTTTGTGGCCATCCAAACGGATTCGTTGCTTGCTCCTCCGGCGATTTAACCGCCGCAGATAACATAATAAAAAGCGGCACAAGGATGGCGATCGCCCATATTAATAGCACAATAAAAGATATGATTGTCGACCATCTATTTTTTTTGTTCAAGTTCATTGCTGCAGCTCCCGTTTCAGCAAATATTGGATTTGTATCAGGGATAAGACCAGGATAATAGAAAACATCACAACCGAGATTGCGGTGCCGTATCCAAATTTGTTCGAGTTGTATGCTTGGGAAAAAATATAGGTTGTGAATGATTCTGTTGCCCGTCCAGGTCCGCCTTTTGTCATTAGGTAGATCAGGTCAAATTCTTTCAGCGAACCGATCATCGATATCACCACGTTGATCGTAAATGCGGGTGCAATCAATGGGAATGTAATATAACGGAAGCGCTGCCAGCCGTTCGCCCCGTCAATACTGGCTGCTTCCTGGATCACAGTCGGAACCGCCTGCAACCCGGCCAGGTAAATAATCATCGACATCCCCGTCCACCTCCAAATGGTTGTAGCTACCAAACTGTAGAGAGCGATATCCGGGTTTCCGAGCCAGTCCTGCGTCCAGTTCTCAAGCCCGACCGTTGTTAGGATCAGGTTGATCGCTCCATTGGGAGCAAACATATATTTCCAAACACTCCCCAATGCAACACTACTCAATAATGGCGGAATAAGAAACAGCACCCGAAATACCTTAAAGTGTTTATCTGAAGCCGCCAGTGCTAATACGAGACCTAAAATATTCTGTATGGTGGTCGCGAAAAATGCGTATTTAAAGGAATTCGTCAGAGCCGTCCAGAAGTGTTTGTCCGACCAAATTTTTATGAAATTATCCAGACCTATAAACTTTAGCTCTGGATTTAGCCCGTTCCATTTCGTCAGGCTGATATAAAAACTACTAATCACCGGATAGGCAAAGAAAATTGAAAAAATTACAATAGCAGGCACAAGGAATAAGGCGTCTCCCAGGAATCGCCTCAAGCGTAATGTATTCGTGAAAATTCTGCGCGCTTGGGGATTTCGCATATTTTTTGCTCCTGCAGTATATAAAACCCGGAAGAAATGTATATTCCTCCGGGTCTCGACTCATGGTTCAATATTCAAAGATGATATACATTCTTTTATACATCTGGGTTGTATTACTGGTCCATCCCGTCAACCCAGGCTGCATCCATATCAGCTAACATTTCCGTGATCGTCATATCCCCTGTGAAAACCGATTGAATACCAACGAACATAGCGTCCTGTACACCTGCAGGCCAGTTCTGATCGAGGAAGGGATATGTGCCGGCTTCCATATAAGGAATCATTTCTGCTGCTGCAGCATCAATGACGGGATTCACACCGACAGATACAGGAAATGCCCCTTTTTGTTCCAAATACATCTCGGCGATCTCAGGCCGTGCCCAGAATTCCAGGTATTTCTTTGCTTCTTCGGGATGCTCGGTGTCAGCCGAAATGGTAATCGTGATACCGACAGCGGAAGATACCCAAACATCACCGCCCGCATCATACGGCAGCGGGAACATTCCCCACTCCACATCCGGCGCTTTTTCACGCAACGCTGCAACTGCCCAGTTTCCCTGGACTAACATTGCTGCACTCCCGTTTGCCATCAGGTCGTTTGCCAGTTCATAACCGGTGCCCATCTCATTGGCGTTGACATAACCCAGGTCGCGTAAAGCCAAATAATCTGCCATAATTTGCTCCCAGGCAGAGCCAACAAAAGTACCTTCACCAGCATATAGAGCCGCATCAAAATCAAGAGTATCTCGATAGATTGCTGAGGGTGCCATAGCATATGGAACCAGCTGCGTCACCCATGCATCCTGCAAGCCAAAGGCAAGTGGCGCAATCCCCGCGGCCTTTATCTCTGCAGATAAAGCTAGGAATTCTGTCCATGTGGTTGGAATTTCCAGGCCAAGATCTGCGAAGATACCCTTGTTGTAGATTACGCCGATTACATTTGCATCAACTGGCATGGTCATCACCTTGCCTTCGTAGGTTGAAACAAACTTTGCTCCTTCAAACAGGTCAGCGACCCATGCTTCATCGCTTAGATCCATCAAGTATCCAGCTTCGGCAGTCGGGTGGAATTTCGTACCCGGAAAAACACCAAAAATATCTGGCGCATCATCTGCTGATAAACGGGTGGCAATCACCTGTTCGTAGGTGTCCGTGTCTGCAGTTTCAAATTCAATAGTGATATTGGGGTTCTCCTCGTGGAATTTATCATTAATTTCCTTGATCAATGTGTCGCCAATGTCAGCGCCAAACCAATGATAGAATTCAAGAGTAACCGGTTCCGGTTGCACTTCCTCTGCAGGGGCTTCAACTTCTGCAGGGGAAGCTTCTTCTACGGGAGCTGCCTCCTCAACGGGTGTAGCAGGCGCGCAGGCTGACAGCGCCAGGACTAACACCATAAAACCAAAAAACAACGCTTTTTTCATTTTTTCCTCCAAGGATTTATTTAATCATTCTTATTTCTTTCAAAAATTACCGGGACTATCTCTCTATATGCTCACCTCCGCTCTTTAGGGCTGTTGATTGCCTCTCGACCAGTTCCACCGCGATGCGATGGGAAGTCTCATTCTCGTCAGGATGCTCGATCTTATGAATCAGCGTCCGCGCCGCTTCCTGGCCGATCTGGTTGAAATCCTGCCGTATAGTTGTCAAGGGTGGGTCAAAATATGATGCCAGCGGCATATCGTCAAATCCGATCACAGATACCTGCTGTGGGATCTGAATATTTGCATTCCGCAGCGCATGCATCGCGCCAATTGCCATGCGGTCGTTTTGCGCAAATACTGCACTGAATTTCTGGTCTTTCTCTAATGCCGTCTCAATCGACTTATACCCCGATGTAGCTGTCCAATCGCCGCAAAATAGGAGCGTTTCTTTCGGGCTGATCTGTTCCTCTTGTAAGGCGCGGAAATAACCCAGCGTGCGGTTCTGTGTACATGCATCCGAGATAGTCCCTTGGATACACAGGATCTCTCGGTGGCCAAGTCCAATCAAATGTTTGACTGCCATATAGCCAGCTAATTCATCATCCAGTGCGACCCAAGCAATTTCGTCATCTTTGGACTCGTCGCCAACAAAGATCGTGGGAAAATGGGCGGGGATGAATTCATAACGGTAGTCAATATAGGGATTAATGATGATCAGGCCATCAATCCTCCTGCGGCCTACCAACTCATGCACAATCTCAGCAAAAGTATCTTCATCTGAACATGAGGACGATAATAGGTAATAACCCACTTCGCGCGCTTTTTGCTCCGCTCCTTCAATAATGCTTGCAAAGGTAAAATCTGTCAGATTTGGCGATAAACATGCCAATGTGCGAGTTTTTCCCCGCGCCATCGAGCGCGCTATCGCGTTCGGCTGGTAATTTAGTTCCTCTATCACCCGCTCCACCTTTTCACGGGTTCCCGGGCTCACCTTCTCCACTTTGTTAATGACGCGAGACACTGTCTGGTGTGAAACACCGGCTAATCTGGCAACATCGCGGATTGTATAGTGAGTGTTTTTCATTTCAAGTATTTAGTCTGTGTTACCGGTAACGTGACCGGTAACATTATTATAGTAAACTCAATTTATAATGTCAAGCAGCAAATATCTTAAAAGAAACTTTAATGACTAATTTTCTCCTACTTATTGTCATCCGCTTATCAGACATTGGATCCTGGTTTCACCCCAACCGGATTGAGCGTATCGATCTAGACTAGACTAGCAATCCAAACCCGGTGCTCCTGCCCGCCTTGAATCAATCATCATTGAAACTCCTGATCCGCTTGGTCCTTTTGGCGCGCGCGGCATGGCAGAAATGCCCTTTGGGCCTGTTGCTCCGGCGATTCTCGCGGCAGTGCACGACGCCACCGGGATTTGGGTAGATGAGTTACCTCTCACGCCTGAGGCAATGCGCACCATCCTGGAATCCAGATCAGAAAACCAGGCCCGTTGAAAGGTCAAAATCTAACTTTATAGAATTAATTGATAAAGAATGAAATCCCGTATATCACCCTTCGGGATCAAATTTTTGCTTTTAAGGTGATGAGGTTTGGATATTATTACTTACAACGAATACTAACCATCCCGCCAGTATTCGCTTTGTTGATATTCCGGCAAACTATTTAAGAACACTTCGACAACTTGTGGATCAAAATGAGAACCAGACAGCGCTCGGATATGTGTGATCACCTCCTCCTCGGACCATTTTTCACGATACGGCCTGTCTGACCTTAACGCATCCCACACGTCCACGACTGCAAATATCCTGGCTGAAAGGGGTATCTCCTCCCCCTTTAATCCCCGCGGATATCCGCTTCCGTCCCATTTCTCATGGTGGCAATAAGGAATCTCAAGTGCGGGGCGTAAATAAGCGATCGGTTGTAGCATATCATATGCGAACTGTGGGTGCTGCTTCATGATCGTCCATTCTTCATCAGTGAGTTTTCCAGGTTTTAATAAAATATGATCTGGTACACCCAATTTTCCCATGTCATGGAGCAACGCACCACGTGAAATATGCACGATTTCTTCCTTGCTTAATCCCATTCTGCGGGCGATGCGAACCGTAAATTGCTCCACCCGAAGGGTATGCCCTTCAGTCTCCTCATCCCGCAGATCCATCGCGCGCGACCAGCCAGCTATTGTGGCATCGTACGCATTCCTGATTTCTTCTAATGACTGTTTTAATCCTGTATACAGTTGAAAGTTATCAATAGCAATCGCGACCTGTCCAGCAAGCGTGTCATAATAATCAAACCAGCCGGCATCCGGGGTTATCGCATCATGTTTGAAAACCTCGATCAGACCCTTTACGGTTCCTTTTGCTATCAACGGAACGCGGCAGAATGTAACAAACTCTTCTTGAACGATGATCGATTTCTCGATTGTCGATTCTGCCGACAATCCTAAATCACCAATAAACAACCGAAGTTTCTCTTCCGCGGTGAGTGTCTCAACGGATGCGCGATTTTTTAATTGCTTTTCCGAATACTCCTTAAAAGAGAACCCTGCATGAAATATTTCCTCAGGTTCAGAGGTAATCGATGGATTTACAACGATCAAAGCTGCGTCCATGGCCAACAGCGACAGGGCATGTTCAAGGCAGATCGAAAGTACCGTTTGGAGATCCTCGCCGTTAAGAATGGTTTGGTCGATTTCCCGCAACGCTTTAAGCTGGTCAATTTGATATTCGATCTTTTCCTGTGCTGCGATTTGCTTGGTGATATCGCGTAAGATGACATGGACCGCATTCATCTTCTCATACGGAAAATATGAGGCGGATACTTCAACATCGACCATGGTTCCATCCGTACGGATGATTCTTTCGTGGATGGCTTCAACAGACTGCCCGATTTTGGTCAATGATGCGATCCGCGCACTGATCACATGATGGAATTCTGGGGCAAATAGTTCATAAGGAGTTTTTCCCACAATATCCGCTGCGTTTTCAGCACCAAACAACGCCGTGCAGGCCGGGTTGGCATAAACCACCCTTCCATCCTGATTGACGAATTTTGGTAATGGGGAATAGGTGGCCATATTTCTGTAATTCTCTTCGCTGGTTTCCAGCGCCTCCTGGGCAAGAGCCGAAAATCGCCTTTCTTCCTCCAACAGCTGCATCCTGCGGAAAAGATCCAAAAATAAAAAAATACTTGTTGCAAGCACAAAGGCCATACCCTTATAGGTCTGCGCGATTAATAGTGCATTCGTGTCTTGAAAAATTGCCCCAACGATCTGATCAGAAAACAGAATCCATAACCCCGCGGCGATGAAATACCGCAGGGAAATGCGGAATGCGAATCTCCTTAGGTCTTCTTTCACAACTTCAGCCCCTTATCTGACTGTTGATAGCATTTTGCTCGTTGATGTTTGATGCAGAAAGTCCTGATTAACCGATCAGTCATGTGATAGATAATGTATCGCTTGTAAATCTAGTATATAACAAAATAGAACCATCAAATCATCATTGATCGAATATGGATAGATCTCTGCCTTTTTCAATCGTGTCTATCAAAGGGAAACCTGGATATGCAGTATAAGTCTATGGCATTAAAAATTAAATTCTCATCATCCCAACACTCCCTTTTCTGTCTTTGCGAGAAGCGCAGCGACGAAGCAATCTCCCTCCCCGCACTACGACACACCTATCGCCCATCACACAAAAATACGGATGATCATTGGACATAGATTATCTTGATAGAATACAAAACATCAATAAAATGAATTACTCTAACATGCAAACCACCATCTTTGATATATTGGAAAACCTATCTATCCCCTTTGAACGCGTCCATCACCCCGCAGTCTATACCTCAGAACAGGCGCGCCGCTTGGTCCCCAAAAATCCGGCCAAAGCACCAAAGAATCTATTCCTGCGCGATAAAAAGGGCCGGAATTTTTTTCTGCTGGCGGTAGAGGAACATAAGACTGTGCGATTTGATGATCTTGAAAAGCAAACCGGACTCAAACGCCTTTCTTTGGCTTCCGAAAACAGCCTCCAAAGGATTCTGGGTATCACACCCGGGGCTGTGTCGCTGCTCGCGCTTATCAATGACACCCAGGGTCAGGTAACTGTCCTCATCGATCGAGAGCTCTGGCAGGGAAACCGCATTCAGGCGCATCCGCTGGTAAATACAGAAACCTTGATCCTTTCTATCAAAGATATGGAAAAATTTATCGCCTTTAGCGGACACGCCATTCAATTTGTGGATGTGGCATGACACAGCTCGGAAATTTCTTTATTTGTAAACCGCTGATCGAGCGACCCGATAAAGACATCTTTGAGAAAGATATCGTTTAAGCGCTGCGTTTGTCCAGTTCCATGCCAGGGATCTTCATCCGTTTTTCAACCAATCCCAGCAAATAGGTAATGATACCGATAATGATCAGATACACCACCCCAACAGTAATATAGGTCTGGAATGGGTTGAAATAGCGTGCATATAATTCCTTGGCCACCGTCATCATTTCCGGTACAGCCACCAGATACAGGATCGAGCTGATCTTGATCATCGATACCACCTCGTTCGACCAGGCGGGAATCACCAGCCGGAATGCCTGCGGCAATATAACCAGCCTGATCGCCTGCATGCGCGTCATCCCGATCGAACGCGCCGCTTGCATCTGCCCGCTGCTGATCGCCTGGATCGCGCCGCGGAAATACTCTGTCTGATACGCGCCGCTGTTCAAACCCAGCGCGATATAGGCCGATGTCAGTGCGCTGAATGTGACACCAAATTGCGGCAATCCGTAATACACCAGGAACAACTGCACCAAAGCGGGCGTGCCGCGGATGACTTCAATGAAAACGATCACGATCCTCTGCATCCATTTTGGCCCATACACCCGCGCGAAAGCGGCTGGCACACCAATCAACACACCGATCAACAGTGAAACCAGCGTAACTTTAAAGGAGATCAACAGCCCTGCCATTAATTTGGGTATTGCGATCGATAGATAGGTTAAGTAATCCATGAGTATCCTCTAATGCAGATCGCTAATCTTACCCAAAAATTGCCGGGTTCTTTCCAGCTTCGGGTTGTTTAGGATTATTTCAGGCGGTCCCTGTTCAACAATGTTGCCATGCTCCATAAAAACGATCCGTGTGCTCACATCGCGCGCGAATCCGATCTCGTGCGTCACGCATAACATTGTCATGCCATCCAGCGCAAGATTTTTCATCACCACCAGCACCTCCCCGATCAATTCAGGATCCAGGGCGGATGTAGGTTCATCAAATAGCATCACCACCGGCTCCATTGCCAGCGACCGCGCGATCGCGACCCGTTGTTTCTGCCCGCCGGATAATTGTCCGGGATAGTTTTCATATTTATTCGCCAACCCAACCCGATCCAGCTCCATCATCGCCTTCTCCCGGGCAGCGTCTTTGTCCATTTTCAACACATGCACCAGCCCAAGCATAATGTTATCAAGCGCTGTAAGGTGATTGAATAAATCAAAACTTTGGAACACCATGCCAATATGCTGGCGCGCCAGGTCAATATTCGTCTTCGGGTCTGTCAGTTCAACATCCCTCACCCACACGCGCCCGGCGTCAGGTACTGTTAGTTGGTTGATGCAGCGCAATAAGGTGGATTTTCCGGTTCCGGAAGGCCCCACCAAAATCACAACTTCCCCTTCCAAAATATCCAGGCTTATCCCTTTCAAAACCTCTTCCTGGCCGTAGGATTTATGTAGATCTTCTATCTTGACGATGACATTCTTGTTCGGGTCCATATATCTCCTCCAGTTGATTAAGATGGGATGCGAATACGTTTTTCGAGCGCGTCCAGGCCTCTATTCGTGATGAATGTCAACACAAAATAGACCACAGCCACCGCCAGATACGCATTGAATGGTTTGGTTGGGTTTCTGCCGCTATAATATTGCGCCTGGCGCATGATCTCTGGAACGCCAAGAATGTATACCAGCGAAGAATCCTTGATCACGATCGCGGCTTCATTCGACCATGGCGGGATCATATGGCGGATCGCCTGCGGGATGATGACATACCAAATTGCTTGTTTACGCGTCATCCCGATCGACCGCGCGGCGATCATTTGTCCGCTCGGTACAGATAAAATCGCTCCGCGCACTATTTCGGATTGATAGGCACTGCTGATGATCGCCAATGATACCGACCCCGCCCAGAATGGCGTCAGGTTGACAATACGCGCGATCAGAAAGTAGATGATCAATAACAACAAAATATGCGGCAGCGATCGGATCACGCTCACATACATTGCGATCAATCGGGCCAGCGCCTGGTTGCCATACACTCGAATAATGGCCAGCAATGTCCCAAATATCAGACCAAAACTTAAGGCGATCGCTGTGACCGATAACGTGATGTTCAAGCCGCGCAGGATATATGGGATCAGTGTGGTGAAAATTTCCATTTTTTCAACCTTTCAGTTTATTTATATCCAAAGAGGTTTTTCCCACAATTTCAGCTTCTGGCCAAGCCCTTTTTCTTTCGCGCTCTGATAAATACGGTTCGCGATGGTGATGTCAAGCGCGCCCATTCCCAGGTTGGCGAACAATATCCGTTCTTCAGCGTTCACCCGCCCCTGCTTTCTGCCAAGCAGGATCTCACCAATATCGGTGATACCATCCTCAGCAATTTTCCCTTCCCGGTGAAGCCGTGTGGCCGCAAAGAAATCCCAGGTTTTCAGTGTATCCCAATTATCAACCACTAATCGATCTGTGTTGATATACACTGCGTCTTCCCCTTCCGCGAAGGACATATGCGCGTAATAACTGCCTTGCGGCACCCATTCATCTTTAATAAACGGCGCCCGTGATGTGGTTTGCGAGGTCACAATATCTGCGCCCGTAAATGCTTCTTCCACATTGTCCACGACAACCACTTTGATCTGGTCAGCGAATTCATTTGCCAGTTCTTCAGCGCGCGTTCGGTTAAGATCATGCAGTCTGATTTCCTCCAGCTGCGGGACTGCGGTGATCAAAGCCATGATCATCGTGCGGCCGATCACGCCTGCGCCGATCAATCCCGCAATGTGGGAATCCTTTCTTGCCAGCACTTTAGCGCCCACGCCGGCAACGGCTGATGTGCGCATGGCTGTGATCAAACCTGCTTCCATGATCGCGTAAGGGATTGCGTGCTCCAGGTCATGCAGCAGGATGATGTCGATCCCCATCGGCATATCCCCGCGCACAGCGTTGCCCAGCGATTCCGCCGCCCATTTGTGCCCGATCGCGTCGACCTCTCCGCCAACATACACCGGCATCGAGACTGCCAGGTAATATTGTTTCTGGCCAGTTTCTTTATTGTCAAATCTGAACACCGGCTTATGCGGTTGGTCAACCTGGCCGGAGGAAAATAATTTGTACGCAGTTTCAACATCCTGTTGCGCCAATGCCATATCAAGCGCGCCAGCGGCGATCACATCTTCTTGTTTCAGATATAAGAATTCAGGTGTGGATAATTCCTTCATTGCGGATCATTCCTGTGATATTTAACACAGGGCAGAAACAAGTGTGTCTTTGCTTCTGCCCCGTCTATTTTTTTGTGAATTGTTCTATTGTGTCAGGTTAGTCGATTCCGTAACCATCGAGCGTTGCTCTGATGAAGCCCTCACTGAGAAGGTCGGTGATGTGCTTGTCCAGTTCCGCCTTCAATGCAGACTCGCCCTTCATGATGGCGATTGCCTGTCCGTTCGGGTCCATCGGTCCGCGCCAAACCTGAACAAATCCGAAAGCGGGATCTGCCATGAATTGCTTGCCGGGTTCCAGGTCCATGATGCCCAGCTGGATACGACCCGCCTGCAGGTCAAGTGCTACCTGTTCATTGCGTTCGTAGAGCGATAGTTTCTCGGATGCCATCAGTCCGGGGGCGATCAGGTTTGCATCCACCCAGTAATACATGATCGTGCCAGATTGTGTGCCGATGGTGTAATTTGCTGCTTCCAGCGGATCGTCGAACGCAATGCCGGAATCGGCTGTGGTGACGATCACATTATCGCCAGCGTAATAAACCATGGAGAAGTCCACGGATTCTTTGCGTTCATCTGTGGCAGCCATGGCGGCGATAGCGACATCCACCTTACCTTCCTTGACGGCGGTCACAAGCGCGTCAAACCCCAGGTCCTGGAATTCGACTTCAACGCCCATGCGGCTGGCGATTTCCCGCATGATATCCATATCCGCGCCCGCAAAATCGTTATTGTCATCCATGTATTCCCAGGGTTCATAGTCAGCGGATGTCCCGACAACAATTTTTCCCGCCTTTTGTATGGCTTCCAGCTTATTGGCAGGTTCCTTTGCGCAGGCCGTAATCGCCAGCGCTAACAGGGTAATAATAAGTAAACCTCTTGTCATTTTTTTCATGTGTCTCTCCTTTTTCTTTTATTATTGATCATAATAACTCTATCACAATTTTTTCATGGACACCTCCAGAATTTCAAGTGCCTTATCCGCCTGTTGTGCTGTAATATTCAATGGAGGGATCAAGCGGATCACATTACCGGTCGGCCCGGCCATATACCCCACCAGCCCATTGTCAAGCATCGTGTTTAATATTTTAAATGCTGTTTCTCCATCCGGCGTTTTCTGCCCGTCTGGTTTGACGATCTCAAGCGCCAGCATCAATCCCAACCCACGCACATCACCGATAAAGTCATATTGTTTCTGCAATTCCCGCAAACCGTTGCTGAGCCGCTCGCCCATCATACGGCAGTTTTCCAGCACATTTTCCTTCTCAAAAACCTCCTGCACCGCCAGCGCTGCCGCGCAAGCAACTGGATTGCCGCCAAATGTCGTTCCGTGTGAACCCGCCTTCCATGCGCTCATCAGCTCCCGGCTGGCCACAGTTGCCCCCAGCGGGAACCCATTCGCGATCCCTTTGGCAATCGACATGATATCCGGCCGCACGCCTAGCGTTTGCGCAGCGAACATCTGGCCTGTTCGCCCAAACCCGCTTTGCACCTCGTCAAAGATCAGCAGGATGCCGTGTTCATCACAGGTTTGCCGCAGGTTTTGAAGGAACTCTGCCGGCGGTACGATATACCCGCCCTCACCCTGGACAGGTTCGACCAGCATCGCTGCCACTTCCGATGGCGCAATCAAATGATTGAACACATTCTCCAGGCTCTGCATGCTCCACGCAACCGCGTCCGCGGCTGTATCACCAAGCGGGCAGCGATAAGGGTTTGCGTAATCTGTGAAATAAACGCCCGGCACCATTGGCTCGTAATGCAGCCGGTATTTTGATTTGACCGATGTGACCGATACCGAGGCGTAAGTCCTTCCATGGAACCCGCCGCGGAAGGCGATCAACCCGGGACGGCCGCTGACATATCGCGCCAGCTTAAGCGCGCCTTCGACGGCTTCAGAACCGCTGTTGCCGAAAAAGAACATGTTCATCCCTTCCGGCATCACCGTCGGCAGCACTTCTGTCAATCGCAGCAGCGGCTCATGCAGTGTGATCCCAACCGCGCTGTGCGAAAATTTCTTCATTTGTTCGATCGCCGCGTTCAAGACATGCGGGTGGTTGTGGCCCAGGTTGGTGACACCAATCCCCGAGGTGAAGTCAAGATACTCGCGACCATCTTCTGTATATAAATAGGCGCCTTCCGCCCGTGTGGCAGCCAGTTTCGGCCAATCTTCAGAGAAGGACGGCGCCAGGTTAGCATACACTTTTTCCAACAGCGTTTTGTAACTTTGGATCGTCATTTTTCTTTATGCCTCCATATATGCTAATAACTACATTATATAACGCGTTCCATGGCCAAAAGCCCCATGCTGCGTACAGGCGCTCGCAGCATATCGCGCTGCTTCTGCCAATGCTTCTTCGATCCTACCCTTTTCAATATACTTGGTCAGAAAACACGCGGCAAATGCATCTCCTGCCCCAAGCGTGTCAATCGCGTTTTCAATGGGAATGATCGGCTGAAAATAAAAATCGTTCCCATCATACACCGCAGCCCCCTGGTCGCCGCTCGTCACCAACACCAACTTCGTTCCCTGCGCAACTGCCCATTGCAACAGTTCCGCATTTTTACGGATATCCCCCACCGTATGAGATATCAATGCGAAATCAACCAGCGGCAGCACCTTCGCGAGCAATGCCTTATCCCATTCGTTCGAAAAATCATACGAGAGATATTTTGCGCATGCTTTGATCTCGGCCAGCGTTTCATCCAGAAAACTGTATACGCTCGTATGGACCAGGTCAAATCGTGATAAAAATTCAAAATCATCTTTGTCCAAAACAAGCTGGTCAACCATCCCGCCGCTGTAATCGCCAAATACACGCTCCCCATCCACCAGCCGGATATCACAGAAAGCATTCTCTCCCGCCATCCGCCGCATTCTTGTGACATCCACGCCTTCTTCCGATAGCGCGTTATAGAGCAACGTGCCTGCCGCGTCATCCCCAACACAACCGATATACGCGCTCACATGCCCCAATCGCCGCGCGTGCACCGCCACATTGACTGCATTCCCCCCGGGATACATCATCCCTTGCTCCACGTACCGGTCAACGGTGTTATCGCCAACGCCAACAACCGAGATCACGCTAATAATCCACCTTTCCCATATACCGCCGGATGTCCAGCGCGTGCCCGCGCAGGATCGCCAGTTGCTCCACCACGTTCGTCAGCGCAGCGTCCACAATAAAGGGTGCCGCGATTGGGCGTATGAGCGGGTCGATCCCATCCATCGTGAATGAAACCGCGTCATAAGTGATGCATCCATCCAGATAGCGCTCACAAAATTGCTCCACCCGCTCATCATCCGGTCGGAAAACACCTTCACCCTTTAGCAATATGATCGCTGTGGATGCATCCATAAGCTCGAATGGACCATGTAAAAAATCCAGCGCGTCAACAGGGTGCGCGTTCATGCGCTGCATCTCCATCAGAAAGCACGCCGCAAACACGTATGCGGTCGTGTACATCGGCCCATTACCCACCACAAACAACGCCGCTTCATTCTGCAGCGCTGCTGCGTGGCGCATCCCATCCGCCATACTCACCTGTTTCGCGTCAGCCAGCGCGCCTGGCAGATGTTGCAGCGAAGAGATCAGCGCCGCATGGACATCCCATGTGGGTGAATGTTTCTTTAGAAAAGCGCTCACCAGCGCCAGCGTTAATATCACCGCTGAGAAATAACCCTGTTTGGATGGGCCATAATCCAATACCTGCCTGACACTTTCACCCAGCGCAGAATCTGCTCGTTCTGTGATAGCCAGCGTTTGGCTGTTGCTCCCTTGCAGCTCCTGCGCGGCGCGCAGCGTTTCGGTTGTCTTCCCGGAATGCGATCCGAAAATGACGGCTGTCCTTTCATCCACGTGATATCGCGGGTGACGCAATTCCGCCGGATAGATGTCCGCGATACGGTTTTCTTTGGTCATCGATCCGATCCACATGTTGATCGCGCGGAACATGTAATGCGGCGCGCCGCACCCCACCAGCAGCAGCCGTTCAATCCCTTCAACCGCCAACGATTCCCCAATTTTCTCCGCCTGCGCGATCATCGCCACGGATGCGCTCAAATCTTTCAGAAAGGCCGCCCGATCAAATGAGATCTGTTCTATTGTCAATGCATTCTCCAATTCCGACGTCTATGAATTAAACTGATCAAAAAAGATTATACAATCTAAGTTTGTATAATATGGAAAATACCAATAACAACAAGGATATCACCATGGAAAAAGACAACACCTTCGCGGGTCTCACCGCGTGTGCCGACCTCGGTAAACTGGATGCTGATATCGCGCTGCTGGGTATTCCCTACGCCACCCACTACCAGCCGCAAAAACCGCCGCATAGTCTCAATGCCCCGCAGGTCATCCGCCGCGAATCAAACCGCTATCCTGATGATCCGCTTGCCTGGGATTTCGATTATGACGGCACCTTGCTTGGCGCGTCATCCAAAAAGATCGCCGATTGCGATGATCTGCCCGGCAGCCAGCAGGATCCCGCCGGCAACCGCGCGCGTATTCAGGATGCGATCGCCACCATCCTCGCCAAAAATGCCATTCCCGTCATTCTTGGCGGTGATGATTCCGTCCCCATCCCGGTCATGCGTGCCTATTCCGGCAGCGAATCCTTTACAGTCCTACAGTTGGATGCCCATATCGACTGGCGCGATCAGGTCGCTGGCGTCCGCGATGGCTACAGCAGCACCATGCGCCGCGCCTCTGAATTGGGCTGTGTTTCCGGCATCATACAGGCCGGTATCCGTGGTGTTGGCAGCGCGCGGTCCCAGGAACGCCAGGCCGCCCTCGACTATGGCGCGCACATCATCCCCGCGCGCACCATCATGCGCGAGGGTATCGATCCCATCCTGCAGCATCTTCAGCCTGGCAGCTGCTGCTTTCTTACCATCGACTTCGATGTCCTCGATCCCTCGATCATGCCCGCGGTCGGCGCGCCCACCCCCGGTGGCCTGGATTACCTGACCGTAATCGACCTCATTCATGCCCTCGCTGCCCGCAACACCATCATAGGAGTGTGCCTGGTCGAGTTCGTCCCCGAAGCTGACCTGCACAACCTCGGTGCCATCACCGCCATGCGCATCGTCTGGAACATCCTCGCTGCCCTGGCCAACAATTGAATTCTGGTTGCGCCAAAATGTACTGGGTAAGAAAAATCATTTGATCCTCGGCCTTATTCAACAATGACCGTGATCGGATCGACCATCCACATCGAACACGAAATCTGGTACCTGCCAGGCTCCGGCGAGGTAAATTCTACTGTGTTCAACCCGGGTTGAAGAAGAATGATCTGGTCATATAGCCCAGGCGGATAAACCGCTCGCGCGCAACCGATAGATCCGGAATCGGTGATCTCAAACCGGGTAGGCATGTTGGCTTTTATAGTTATCACTTTAGGAAAATATTCAAATCCCCTCGCTTCCATCATCATGATTTGAAAATTCTGCGGTGATGCTATTGTTGAAGGCATTTCTGTGATTTCAGGTGCTGCTTCAACAACGGTATCCGATTGACTGCCGCCACCCCGCATAAAAACGCTGGAAAGTTGCGGTAACCCCAGAATTCCAATTTGCCCATTAATGGAAAACAAAGCGAAAAAGATCACCAAAATTCCGGAGAATAATTGAAAAGCCGACGAAAATCTAGGATTGCTGTGAAGCTTAATGCTGGAAAAACTGATCAAAGCAAGCACAGGTAGTGTACCGAATGCAAAAGCGCTTAATGATACAAATCCCATCCAGAAACTTCCCGACCCGATCGCCTGCGTTTGTGCGATGATGGTAAATCCGCAGGGAACAAAAAAGGTCAGCGCGCCCATCGCGATCGGATATATATTCGAGGTTTTGTCACTCTCATCAAGTCCGTGGTTAAACATCCGCCGAAAAGGATTAAAAGCTATCCCTTTGAGCCATTTAAATCCCACCATCTGCATTCCCACTACGAACATAAATACAGAAATAACAATGGTTAAAATTGCTGATCCAAAAATGGATATTTTCAATGCTCGCCCTAATAATCCCAGTAACCCACCCAAAACAGCATAAGTCACGAGTCGCGATCCATTAAACATGATGAAAGGCAGATATTTGTTGCCAGGCTTTCCATCTTTATTGCTTAACCAGGAATTTTGCACAGAAAGGATCATCCCGCCAACCAGCGCAGCGCAGCTTGATATCCCTGCGGCAAGCCCGAATAAAAAAAACGAAACTGCATTGGATTCCGGCGTCACATATACACCAGATATGAACGCAGAATCTCCTGCAAGCAAGAAAATGGTGATGAAAACAGTGATACCGATTCCAACCCAAAAGTAATCGCTGAAGGTTTTTTGTTTGGTTTTAGTATTCACGCCATGTGGAACAATTTCATACCCGTATTTTTTAATGGTTGAATTGATTTGGTGAACGGTCGGTAAGTTCTTCTCCGATTGTGCAGTAATGGTCAATTTTGAATCAACCAATGTTGCCTTAGCTGATTTGATCCCCTTGATCTTTTTGACTGCGCGTTCGACATTGATCTCACAAGCCGAACAATGCATTCCGTTAACAATATATGTCTTTTTAACCATGAATTTGTTTCACCTCACAGATCGTATAAACAGAATATGAATTTTGTGTCGGTATTCAATGCATGTTAGTTTATGAAATTATTACCTATAAATGAATATTATCATATTTATAGTATATTTCATGGTTATTCGCGTGCGAAGGTTAAATGCATCGCAAGATCTTTTTTTCACCATCGTTGATAGTTGATTTTTTTTATTATTTCATATAAATTGGGAAAAATCTGCATATGATGTTCAGAACTTTTTTCCTTCCAACGCTTATAACTTCCAAAGCTGAATTCGCCAATTAACCATCTTCTAATGGCAGCTTGGTTTGCATGCAACAAAGCAATTCCCATGGTGAGTATTTTTCAGAGCCCCGATAAGCATCAATATAGAAGCCCATAGTTTTTATGCCATTCACCAGTAATCCAACACAGGCAACGGTAAGCCGCGAAATGATGCGGACGAACCGCTTTCTGGTTTGCATGTTCCCCACCACTTCAGTAGCTATGTTTTTTAATCAGATTCGAGACTGTCTACTATATCTCCTGGCCATCGCAACGCATCGATTCCGTTTTATTGCGTCCCAGACAACGTTTTTATTACACTTGCGCCATAATATAATATATAATATATATTAAGGATTATCGGTAACTAAGAACACCTCAAGCAGGAATATTATGCCTTGTAAGATTTCCATAATTTCAGACGGCACCATAATCGAGAATAAACTGGATGGAGAATGCAGTCCGGAAGAGATCTTTCAATCCGTCAAAGACGTTGCGGTCTACCACGAGGAAAAAGGCATCACAAAATTCGTCGTTGATTGCTCAACATTTGAGTCTAATGATCGCTACCCTACTCTCAATGCATATAAAATTATGCAATTATATGAAGAACTGGATGCAGGGCGCTCCGCCAATGTCGCCTTGGTGGTACCCTTTGAAGGATCAATAAAAGAACACTTGAAATTCTTTGAAATGGCAACGAAGAACCGCGGCTTTCAGGTTCAAATATTCCCTGATCGTAAAAATGCGCTTGCCTGGTTGAAACGGCCTTAATAAAGTAATGATTTATCAACCGCAACGATCCTTGCTCACATCCCATGGGTTGTGCCATCTGTAAATAAAGATCTCGCCCGGTACCGCAAATTTACCTGATGGCCATTGCTTACCAGGCCAGCCAACATACCAATCTCCTTCACCAATTTCAAATAACGCCTGTCGTTTCCGCCCTTTTCGCCAGATCTCCCGATTCTTCTCTATCACCCTCTGCCTTTGTTGGCATTGTTTGTTTTTTCAAAAAAACAATAAAAGCTGGGCATTCATCCACTGCTCAGATTTATCTGATTGAATCTTCCTTGCTAACGCGATCAATCAACTTATTCCACCAAATATCCCACCGCTTGCGTCATCACGATCTTCTCATGTTCCTGCAGTCGCAGTTTCTTACCTAATATTTTCCTATCGATCAACATCAGCGCCACAGATCCCATATTGGCAGCCGTGCAATAAAGGTACACGTTCTGGCTCACAAACCCTGTGTCCACCCACGCGCTAAAACGTTTCGCCTCGTCACTCCGCATATATGGGTTCGTCATTCGCGATAAGTCCGCCACGTACACCAACCCCAGCGGTGCAACTTTCATCATCTTTTGCGTGCCAACATGTTCACGGATATCCTCTGATAGGATACATGCTAGAGCGTGCGTCTCTTCCTCATATCGAAACACGCCTTCAGGAAGCAGCACATACACCCGGATCTCTTGCGAATTACAGGCTGAAGGTGCGCTTCGTTTGCACTTCACCTTGCCATATTTCTCTTTCGTCACACCACACGCTGCCCACAGCAGGTTGGATAGATCTTCTTGTGAAATTGGCGTGTCCTGCCATTTTCTTATCGATCGCCTCTGTTCGAAAGCCTCCATCAACGGAAATGATGAGTTTTTATTTGGAGCTGGCAGCATTACCACATTCTCCTTGTTGTCTTCCGGTCTATCCATTCTCGATCCTTTCTGGCTTCCCATCCATTTTTACTATCAGATCAGCATTGCATGAACACAATTTCTGCTTTTAAAGCTAAACTCCTGTCATATAGCGGTTATTTGATTGATTTCCACTTTGCTGCTCCGGCATGATTCGCTGGCAAAGCGCATTTAACCTGCGAACAATCTCCACGTTGCGGTCTATCGCCACCATGCAGGGCTTCCTGCCCGCGTCCCACCCATTTGATCATCCTATCAACGAACACCGGTATTTCGAATGATTGCTATCTTTTTCAGCCCTGGCTTGCTATTTGGATGAGTGCGTCTTGGGCTGGCGCATCATCGCCCAGACGCGCAAATCACCCTTTGGCGTTGCGCCATCGCTGACAACATCAAATCCATGTTTTTGATAGAAAGCCAGGTTTGCCTCATTTTGTGTCTCAAGGTAACATGGCAGCCCGTCATTCTCAGCCCGTTCCAGCACCGGTTTCAAAAGCGCGCCGCCCAGCCCTTTCCCCTGTTGGAAAGGATCGATCCCCAAAACCCACAGATACCAGTGCGGCATGGGTGCGCATTGCTTGTGTACCGTTTCTGTATAGGCAATCACCTCATTGAAACGCGCAAAACCGGCCTTTCCAAACTTGAATGGCGTCGTCAGTGCTCCCGTACGCAGCATACCAATCAAAGATGGCGAAGTTTGCCCGGGTGCCAGCCAGCAGGCAGCGCCTTCGGCTGCCGCAGAAGTCCATACTTCCCCATAAAAATAACAATACTTGACGGCAACGCTGACAAACCCGGGTGTCAGCCGGGCGCGGTGCGCGTCATCAGGTGCGATATATTTCAGGAAAGGGTCATCCAAAAATGCCCTGCTCACGGCTTCGATGGTTTGCTTGAGCTGCCCGCGGGCCAAACGGATGGTCTGAAATGATTCTGTCATAGGTTCTCCTGCCTTTCTTTGATGGTGCCGTTATTGAATATGATTGCCGCACGCCTATAATGAAGGACTTCCTTACTGGTTCTTTCTCAATTTTGACTTCTCATAGTTGAATGGAATACTGGTGCCTGCGACCACGTCCTCAATTTTCTCAATGATCAGCCAATCATCCATGTTGCCCTGGCGCTCAAATTCCAAAGGTTTGATCGTTTTCACATCTGAGAATTCCACCAGGCATAGAAACCTTTTATGCCATCGCTCTTTTTGTTCTTCCGATAGGGAGAGTTTGCTTTGGTTCGCCGCTAGCGTGCGGGTGATTTCATCATCTGTCAACCGCTCGTAATTCTGAACCGATACCACAGATGCGCTAGCGGAAATTTGCTTGGTCCCTTTTGTCATGAAATACAGCGTTTCACCCTCAGAAACTCTGCTGTGTGGGATCTTTCTTCCTGCCGCGCCGCGAACGATCATCGTCTTTGTGCCTGCCAGGATCTTTTCCAGAACTTTCGCTTTATCATCACAATAAACCAAATGCACCATCAATTCCTCCTTTGTCAGATCAATTGATTTCCATTTCAACTATGTTAATAATAATTGCATTACTCACAAAACGTTTACTATAAACAGTTGGTGTACTTAATACTAAGCGTCAGTTGCAGCCAACCTGCACAACCTCGGAGCCATCACCGCCATGCGCATCGTCTGGAACAATCTCGCTGCCCTTCCCAGTAAGAAAATATCAGAGATAGTGTTCCGGTTTTTTGTCATCTAAGACCGCGCTAAATATCCTGTTGCTTCTCGTCAGAAAACATTACTGATAGCCCATCAGCGCATCCAGCAATGGCTGATCCCAATTGCCGCTTTCACAATCCATCACCCGGAATTCACCGCATATATCCCAGTAAATCCATCCGATGCCGTGCCGCTGTGCTTCCCCGACCAAAAAAGAAGTCCAGTTGTGGCGTGAAGATGCATCCGCGCCGATAATCGCCCCAAATTCCCCCAACAACAGTGGAATGCCATACCGCTGTGACCACCCCATTGCTTCATCCATCATCGTCACGATCGCTCGTTTCTCTTCTTCTATACCCGCCCATTTAACATCAATCCATTCCTCAGCGCCTGCCACCCAGGATGCGCCCTGGTGTGTGAAAGCAAATGGTTCATAAAAATGAAAAGTGGCGATGAGCCGTTCATCATCTGGCAAAACCAATGCATTCAGCGAACGGATATGATTAAAATCAACACCACCCACGATGATCCAGCGCTCCGGATTGCTGATGCGGATCTCCGCGATCGCTTTCGCCAGCAGTTGATTCCATTGGTTCGCTGCCATCCGTCCGTGTGGTTCATTCAGCAACTCAAAATACAGGGCGTCGGGTGCTTCCCGGTACCGCGCCGCGAGCTGCTGCCAGATCGCCAGAAATCTTTCCGCGTGGTCTGCCGGCGCTTCCATCATCTCTTCGTAATGATGAAAATCGAGGATCACTTGCAGCCCATTATCCAGGCCATGCTGAATGGACTCATCCACTAGCGCCATGAAATCAGCATCCAGTGTATATGGTGGTTGCGGGCTGGCATGCGCCGAAAATCGCACCGGAATGCGTACGCTGTCAAAACCAGCTTCGCGTATGGCAGTGAAATGCCACGGCTCGATCGTCACACCCCATACACCCGGATTTGGCGCTTCCAGCCAGTTCCCCAGGTTAATGCCTCTGCTGATTGCGATATGCGGGATCGGTTTGGGCGTTGGTTCAGCCGTCGCAGGTTCTCCGTCAGAATTTGCGCATCCAGCCAGGATCATCATCCCAATCCCCATCAGCCGCAGGCTAAGCCCCGGCCAGCTTTTTACTTTCTTTTTATGATGGTTTTCCAAAACTTGCTCACCGTTTCCCGCATGGTTTTCAGGTTGCCTTCGGTTTTAAAACTGCCATATCCCTCCTGCTGGTTATCGAAGATGAAATTCACCAGCATCGTGTGCTCCTCCTTGGATAATTCCCAAAAGTTGATGATCAGCTTCTTGCCCCACGCCCGGCTGCGGAAGAAAACGCCCGATATATCCGTCTCTAGATCAAAATTGATCCGCACCGTCCGGCCCACCAGGCCATCCGGATTTTCGATCGGGATTTGCGGTTGCACTGCGCAGGCCGACAGTGAGATATCGATCAACTCGACCGGCACCAGCTCTCCGTTATCTAATATTAGAACCAGGTTTTTCTGGATCGCAAAGCGCTCATCCTTACGCACGCGCTGTTTTTCAAAACACACCATCAGCGCGGCAAAGATACCCAGCATGTTGTATAACAGCCAGAACAGGTTGACCAGATAAACCGGGATCATGTAATTGGCGTCCGTCAGCATTTTATAGATACCGAATCCAAGCGCGGTGACGCTGAATGCGGCCAGCACAAGGTGCGGCATGGCCACCCGTAAAGCGTAATAAGACCTGTTACCCGCGCTGCCTTTCGGCGTGACAGAGAAACCGGTTTTGCGGGAAAATAGCAATTCAGAAAATGCCGATAGGAATAAATAAGGCGCTAACGCGCTTTCGTAAATATGCGCCCAGGTGTAGGTGCGATTCTTGTGGTTGAATAGCGTGAATATCAGAGAGGAAACATAGTATGTGGGCACGAAAAACAGCAGCATCGTAAACACATCCGAATAATAAATTGGGACGCCGGTCAGCAGAAACAGGACCGGCCCCAGGTTGTAGATCATCTTCTGCAAGCCAAAGAACCAGTACACCACCCCATCGAAATAGATCAGCCGCTGCATGAAGCTCAGCCCCGGCAGCGTCAGCGGATTCCACTTTTTCAGCACCTGAATATTGCCGCGGCACCAGCGGTCGCGCTGGATCACATAGTCAGAAAACACATCCGGCGAAAGCCCCATAGCGAGCGTCTCATTCACAAAATGGGTCTTAAAACCTTTTGCTTGCAGCAGCATGCTGGTGGCCATATCCTCAGTGATCGTACCGACCGGGATCAGGCCGATCGCGTCGATGGCTGAGCGGCGGAAGACTGCGTTCGTGCCCACATTCAGCACAGCGTTGAAAGCCGATCTGCGCGTCAGCACCTCACGCATGAAAAAATCCTGCTCATTCGGAATGGCGTCATACAACTGCAGGTTGTTCTGAAAAGGATCCGGGTTGTAAAATACCTGCGGCGCCTGCACCAGCGCGACAGTGGGATCGCTGAAATAGCCGACGGTTCTTTCCAGGAAGGTGCTTTTGGCGATCATGTCAGCGTCCAATACCAGAAAAAGCTCTCCGCTGGCATAGTGCGTCAGGCAGTTATTTAGGTTTCCGGCTTTAGCGTGTACATGTTCCTCGCGCACTGCCCATACAGCCCCATATTCCTCAGCCAGCTGGCGCACCTCATCCCGGTAGCCATCATCACATACATATACTGTGAACTTGTCTTTCGGATAGCGCTGGCTGGCGGCTGCCGCTACTGTCTGCCGCAGCACGCTGACCGGTTCATTATAGGTGGCGATCAGGATATCCACCGTTGGCAACGAGTCAATTGCATCCAGCGCTTTAAGCGGCGGATCATAGTCTTTCATGAACATCAGGCGATGCGTTGTCGACTGCACAAAAGCAAGCAGCTCGGCGATGAACAGCAAAATGCCAAACGCAAATCCCACCGCGTTGCGCGTTGGGATGGTGAAGATCACCCGCCAGATGATATATACCAGCTGGATCAATATCGCAAAGCCAATAAAGTATTTGAGCTTTTTCCGTTTCTTGCACACGATCAGCGCAAACACCATGATAAAACTCAGCGCCGCCGCCAGCGCCAGCATCTTCCCCGCGATCGTGATTAGGTCAAAAGGCATACCAAGCATAGCTGATCCTTTTTAAAGGTTGAATGTGCGCAACACACGCATCTTATTTGATCTTCTTCTGAAAAGAGGACAGCACTGCCAGAACCAGCAGCACAACCCCGATGCTCACCAGCACAAACAGCGCGCGGTTTTCCGTGGCCCAGTTTTCAAAAGCCATTGAAAACCGTTCATATTCGCTAATTGCCGGTGGCGAAAATTCGGGGACGGTGGCCTGTCCATCTTCAGGGTGCGCGCCTTCGCCAGCAGGGCTGCCAGTCAAACTGACTCTGTGGCTGTCTGTCAGAGTGCCCGCTTCGCTCGTGTACAACGCGCTCAGGATCAGCGTTTCCCCTGCTGCCCCGGCTGGCACAGAAAGCCAGCCATCCGAACCAATCACCGGCCCATCACCACCGCTTTCTGCCAGCGCCCATTCCGCATCCACCATCTCAGAAGAACCGCTGATCGGCTCGGTCACATAAGCGCTGAACGGCTCGCGATGTTCACCGGATGCCGGCACCGGGATGCTGTCCACACCCTTGATCTCCAGGTAAGGATATTCCGCCCGGGTGATCACGGATACCGCATCCAGAATGAACGTGCGCGGATAGTCACCCTGCATCGTAACCCCAAAAGCGAATGACTCGATCCCCGCCAGGTCCATCATCGCATCCCCGCGGGCTGTGTTCCATTCGGGCACAGCAAAACTGGTAAAAGGCACCACCACATATCCGCTGTACGATCCCGGGATGGGCAGGTTGCCATATGCAATCTCCCTCGGCTGGTAATGGTCGGCTGGGCTCTCCAGCAGAAACACACCGCTGTTATCGACAGCCCAATACTCGTTGAAGCGTTTCTTGAAATTCAATGAGAGGAGCAGCGGCTCTTCAGAATCGTTCTGCACCCAGAAGCGGAAACCCGTCGCGCCTTCCCAGTTGCGATTGCCCGCAGCAAGGTAATGGTAGAACGAACCAACTTCCGAATTGTTCTGGGGGTTGGGTCCTGACACAACAACCCGCATCGCCTGTCCGCCTTCACCCGCTCGTTCGGTTTCAATCGCCACGCTGATCTGCGCGCCGTCCTGCCATACCTGCCATGATTTCTCCAGGCCGGATTGGCTCCGGTACTGCTCAAAATCATCCACATACACCGGTTCTTGCGCCGCCGCCACATCTGTGAAAGCAGAAGTGACCACCAGCACTGTTGTAAGGAAAAAAATGATGAGAAACTGGTTGTATTTTTTCATAGTCTTTACCAATGCACTCGCTTCCTTGAACATATTTAATTGTATAAATTATACATAATATCAAACGGATATCGAACCTTTCTCCAGCCTCTCTTCGGAGTAGGTTGGGTTGCGCCCTTCAACCCAACATATTGTGACTTACAATGATCAAGCAATGCCAGATTGCGCCTCTCAATCCAACGCTCGTGGTAGGTTGGGTTGCGCCTTTCAACCCAACATATTGTCACATGATGTGCCATTGGCATGCTTCTCGCCAACGCACCACCCCACCCCTGTCATCGCGAGCGAAGCGAGGGTGCGAAGCCTCCCTGGAAGGGACAATCTCCCTCACAATTTATAAACAATACCAGATTGTTCCTTCCAACCCAACGTTCGTGGTAGGTTGGGTTGCGCCATTCAACCCAACAATTTACAGTAGGGTGTCGTTGGCATGCCTTTCGCCAACGCACCACTCCCTACCCTGTCTTCGCGAACGAAGCGAAGCGATCTCCCTTACAATCATCAAGCGCAGTTGGATCGCGCTTTTTAACCCAACATTTTTCAGTTTAGAATTCATTTACACGAAGATAATCATATTTGGTATAACATTCATGAATACCTCAATATGAAAATCATCCAACTCAAATCACACGACGTCTATTTCAACCTCGCCGCCGAAGAATACCTCTTCAGCCAACCCGAGGAAACCGAAACCCGCCTCCTCCTCTGGCAGAATAAGAACGCCATCGTCATCGGAAAACACCAGAACACCGTAGAGGAAGTCAACCTCTCCTTTGCCGCGCGCCACAACATCCACATCGCCCGTCGCATCTCCGGCGGCGGCGCTGTCTATCACGACCTTGGCAACCTCAACTACTCCATCATCGTCCAATCCGATGCCATGCGCTGGGACATCAAACGCATGGCCGACCCGGTCGTCGCGGCCCTGCGCCGGCTCGGTGTTCCTGTCAAACTGAACGATCGCAACGACCTGCTCATCGCCGGTAAAAAGATCTCCGGCAGCTCGCAGTATATCCGCCGCGACCACCTCCTCCATCACGGCACCCTCCTCTTCCACGCCGACCTGGCGATGCTCTCTGAATCATTGAAACCTGACTATGACCACATCGAATCCAAAAGCAGGAAGTCCGTCCGCAGCCCGGTGGCAAACATCTGCAATCATTACCCCGCCCTCACCATCCCGGCCTTCACCACCGCCCTGACCGATGTCCTCGCGGAAACGGATGATGTCAAACCCTATACCTTTTCCGATCAGGATGTGGAGGCGATTTCCAAACTCAGGGATGAAAAATATTCCACCTGGGACTGGATCCATACCCGCTCGCCGGAATACACCATCACCAAGCGCCGCCTGCTCAATGGCCGCGAGGTGCGCGTCACCATGGCAGTCAAGGATAGTGTCATCCAATCCTTGGATATGGATGGTGATAACGAGCTTATAAATGAGTGGGCTGAGATCGAAAAAAAACTGCGCGGCGTCAAACTGCGTGAAGATGATATTACGCAAGCGCTCAATAGCTTAGGCCTGCGTCAATCCATCACCGGCTTGTCTGCGCAGCAGTTGGTGTGGTTGCTATTAAACTGATCATAACGGATTGAATCCATTTTCAGTCGCGCAACATATTCAATAATTCTTAATCAGGCAGGGAAACCTCAACCAATTTTTTCGCCGTCTCATGATCGGTGATCAATACATTCACAAATCCGCCATGTAAAGCGCCTAATATGGCGTCAGTTTTTTCACGCCCCCCCGCAATCGCAACCACGCGATCAATATTCTTTATTTCATCCCACCCAATACCAATGATTCTTTTTTCAAGATCTGAATCTACGAGTCTCCCGTTTCGATCATAAAAATGAAGGGCAAATTCACCAATAGCTCCATTTTCTCGAAGCCATTTCACTTCCTCTCGCGAAATGATTGTTTCATCTTTGATTAGCAACGCTTCTTGCGAGAGCGATCCGATTCCAGCAAAGATGATATCCGCATTGATAACTGCGTCTATTGCCGCTGAAATATGCTTATCGGATTTTAAGAAATTTGCTGCTTCAATGGAATCAACAATTCCAGGAGCAGGCATCAAACGGACAATGGAGTCGATCAGCATGGATATCCTGCGGATGATTTCTGTACCATGGATGCTCACAGCAGGATCACCCAAACCGCCCATCAACTGGACCACTGTGATATGAAGCGATTTGGTTGCCTTTAGATTATCAACCATCGATGAGATTGTCGTACCCCATGTGACACCAACAACATCTCCATTCTGAACTGATCGATTGAAGTAATAAGCGGCTTTTGCCCCAAGCTCCCGAGCCACGACTTCTCTTGACCCAGCATCACTAACCCTGGTGATTACAACCTCTTCAAGCCCATATGCGTCACAAATCTGTTTTTCAAGGTCTGTATAGCTTTCTTCAAAATCTGCGATCGTGATCTCAACGATCCCCTGCTTGATTGCGTCTTTCATCAATCGCGAAATGGTCGGCCGGGATATTCTTAGCTTCTTTGATATTTCTTTCTGCGTCAACCCTGCTTCATAATAAAGTTTGGATACATTGATCATTAATCGAATTCGATCATCCATTTAACTTTTCCCTTTCGGATTGTCACTTTTCATCTGCATCTTAACGCTCAACGTCCTTATTAAGGGCCATCCCTTTTCAGCTCATAAGCATTTCAAAAATTCAAGATATTCAGATTCGATCAAAGAAATATCCCGGTTAGGATCAGGATAAACGGTCTTTATGGATTCAGATTGACGAACCATCTCACGAATATCTTCTAAATAAAAATTGTCCACTTGCCCCATCAGCTGAACGCCAATATTGCCATATGATGTCGCTTCTGTTGGCCCGGATATCACAGTTTTTCCAGTTAGATTCGCTGTCAGTTGGTTCAATAATGTATTTTGAGAACCTCCCCCAACGATATAGATATGTTCGTAGCTGTTGCCGGTAATCTCTTCGATCTGATTAATTGCCAATCGGTACATATATGCGAGGGAGTAAAAACTGGACGCCAAAACCTGTCCCAACGTGCCGTCACTTTCTTTGATTAGGTTCATAATTGCGGATATCATGCTGGTGGGATTAAACAGATCATAACAATTAGTATCAAAGTAGGATATTTTTCCCTGGTAGTTTTCTGCGATTTGAATTAATTCATCCCAGGTATATTTCCTTCCTTCAATAAATAATTCTTTCTTGATTTGCTGAAAGATATGCATGCCGGTCAGATTGCGCAGCAAAGTGATCGAATCCAAGACACCGCCTTCATTTGCATAATCCCGCAAATAAACCATCTCATCCAGATTCGGCTCTTGTAATTCCGTCCCAAGCAAAGACCAGGTTCCGGAACTGATAAAAATAAAATTCTCTTCCTCGGCCGGAACAGCCGTTACAGCACAGGCGGTATCATGAGATGGTACACAGATCACTTTGCATGAAGGGATATGTAATTCCTCAACAATGGATTTCCTGATATTCCCGATCACCGACCCATGTTTTTGTAGTGATGGGAATAAACTGTCAGCATATCCAAATCGATCCATCACCCCTTTCGAATAATTCTTGCTTCGCACATCCAGGATCTGGGTGGTGCTTGCGATTGAAAACTCGGTACATATCTCGCCAGTGAAAAAATAGTTCAACAAGTCAGGTATCAACAAACACCGCTCAGCAATTCCAAATAATCCTGGCATTTTACGCTTGATTCCTTCAAGCTGGTAAATAGAGTTGATGCGGTTGTTTTGGATTCCAGTTTGGTCAAACATCCAGCGCTTTTCCTGATCTGAAAGCGAAGAGATCACTTCTTCACCGATCGAATTTCTGTAAGATAAGGGGTTTGCAAGCAGATATCCATTTTTATCCAGAAATCCAAAATCTATCCCCCAGGTGCATATGCCGACTGAATCGATCTTATCCACGACCTGATTGGCTTTCTTTAAGCCCTGTTTCAGGCCCTCAAATATTTTTAATATGTCCCAATAATATAAACCATTGATCTCGATCGCGTCATGCGAAACCTGATCCACAACCTCCATAAACAGGGATTTTCCATTGAATCTTCCCAACATCGTTCGGAATGATGAGTTTCCACAATCAAACGCAATGCAATTGATTTGTTTATCTCCTGTTTTCATCGCTGCTTCTCCTCATACTTTGATTTAATTCCACTTCAAATGCCGGTTTTCCTCGCATGTATGTTTTTTCACATTTTGATGTTCAATGATCAATAACTCACCAAACCACCGATTCTTACGCTTTCAGGATCTTGTATATTTCAAATTTCTTATCTCAAATAGCAAAACTGTACAATGCAGTCAGCAGGCCTGCGATAAATCTCCGGTTAATGCTTCCTTTAAGTTTTTTATTTTGCGCGTCATTCCTGCTGATAGTGTTACCATCAAATATCGATCCGCCAATAACCAAAATGTTCACCTAAAGGATTTCCCGTTATTGTTTTGTCTCCCAAAGTAATAGTTCGCGATCATGACGATGATCAGGATCCCGCCCCAGATAGCAATGGTGAGAAAATTATTCACCCGTAACAGATTCAGACCGTTGGATACAACCTGTAGGATCACCAGCGCGATCACCAAACCGGATACTTTGCCAAATCCGCCAGATGCGCTCACCCCGCCAAGAACGGATGCCAGTACTGTCATCAATAAATAAGATTCGCCATAATCTGCTTTGGCAGAATTAAAACGCGACATCATGATACAGGCTGCAATGCCGGTGTATAACCCAGAAAGCAGATAGGTTTTCATTAACACTTTTTTGGTATCAACACCAGAAAAATGGCAGGCGGTCGCATTTGATCCGAGCATATGGATATGTGTGCCCAGCGGAGTTTTGATCAATACTAATGCCATTAATCCCGCGAAGACCAGAAAAATGAGCATCGGTACAGGAAACCCAAAGATCGCGCCATTGCCGATGGAAAGGATCATTGGCGGAAAACCCGAAATCACATACCCCTTGGTAAGGACAATGCTGATACCTTTCAAAAGGGTCATCGTTCCCAACGTTGCCAGGATCGGCGATACTTCAATATATGCGATTAAGAATCCGTTCAGCAGGCCGATCACACCAGATACGCATATTCCTGCCGCAATTGCCAGAATGATGCTCCCCAGGGACCCGCTCGTACTCATATCCGCCCCAAGCATTCTGGAAAGCACAAGTGCGATGACAATACTGGATAGATTGGTTGATGCGATGATCGATAAATTGATCCCCCCCGTCAGCATCGCGATCATCATGGCCAGTGAAAGTATGCCCAATTCAGGCAGTTGATACGCCATCGATTGAATATTCTGCATCTTGAAAAACTGTGTCCCGTTTAACACAACCATCATGGAAATAAAGAGAATCAAGGTAATGAACAATATCAATGTGTCAGAAATCTTGAATTTCAATGCCGCCTCCTGTTTTAGTCATCTTCAATGGCAATTTTTCTGAATGCTTTCTTCTTTTGTTGCAAGGCGCTGGCGCTCACACTGACAATAATGATGCAGCCAATAAACACATCGTACCAGAATGCCGGAATTCTCATTAACGTCATTCCATTATTCATGATGGCAATCAGGATCACACCCAGAATTGTTCCAACAATATTTCCGACCCCGCCCGTCAGGCTGGCGCCGCCAAGAACAACTGCTGCTAATACGTCCAATTCTTTGCCAACGATTGAATTCGGCGCTACACATTGAACCAGCAGAGATAAAACCACACCGGCTATCCCAGCCAGACAGCCCATATAACCATACACGAATAGATGCGATTTCAATAGGTTGAATCCCACTCTTTTTGCTGAAACCTTATTCCCGCCCATCGCGTAAATGCCGCGCCCCACCATTGTATAGCGCAGGATCAACCAGGATATAACCGCAATAAGCATCCACATCACTGTGATGATCGATAATCCGTATGTCCCGCCTGCCTGGTTGGATAATGTGATCAGCCGCACTTGCGCAAATTCACGGAACCACGTCGGCAGGGTATAGATCCATTTTCCCCCGGAGAAAACGGTCAGCAATCCATAATAGATATTGAGCGTCGCGATCGTTGCGATAATGCTTTGAATATTAAAGAAATAAATGATCACCGCGTTGACCAATCCTAAACAAATCCCAATAACGATTGCGATTAAAAAAGCGCTGACAATATTCCCGCCATAAGTGTTGAGGATGACAGCCATCACATACATGGATATCGTTGCAGTCGCCGTAAAAGAGATATCGATCCCGCCCGAGATCAATACAAACAAGACCCCGATCGATAAGATACCGATAAATGAATAGCTTTTGAGCAGATCAAGAATATTCTCAAGCGTGAAAAAGTTCGCGTTCACTGAATTGATCAGAAACCCGAGCATGACGATCGCGATTAATACGTATGTCTCATATTTTGAAAAGATTTTCTTCATTGCTTTCCTTTACACTGCAGCCCCATCAATTCCCTGAAAATCTCTTCAGTCGTTTCAGAAGTATCAATCTCGTTGATGATTCGGCCTTTATGCATGATCATGATGCGGTTTGAATTTCGGAAAACCTCCGATATTTCATCGGAAATCAGGATGATTCCAACCCCTTTCTCTGCTAATCCCCTGACGATATCATGAATGGCGGCTTTCGCTGCCACGTCAACCCCGACAGTCGGCCCATCCAGAATCAGGATCTTCGGATTTGTCGCGATCCATTTCGCCAGCACGACCCGCTGTTGATTGCCGCCGGAAAGTGTGTTTACAGGAGAATCTACAGAAGGAATTCTTATTGATAGGCTCTTGATCGAAGTATCTATTCTTTCCTTCAATTTTGTTCGGTCAATCAGTCCAAATCCATTGAGGATGTGATGCAGGATTGTGATAACAACATTTTTCCCAACTGCCTGATCCATAACAAGCCCCTGGATCAACCGGTCCTCCGGCACATAGGCGATGCCCATCGAAATCGCCTCACGCACATTTGAGATTCTTACGCGCTTGCCGTCCAAGAATATATCCCCTGAATCTGCCGGGTTTAAACCAAACAGTGCTTGCGCTAATTCGGTGCGTCCTGATCCTAACAATCCGGTGATGCCTAATATTTCACCGGCATGAAGTTCAAAACTGATGTCTTTAAAATTGTCTGTCTTTTTCAGATCCCTGACTGAAAGAAGTGTTTCTTTGGATCGAAAATCACCGCTGTAATTTTCCCGGTCAATTTCCATGCCCGTCATCAGCATGGTGAGTTTATCGTCATCCAATTCTTCATTTGAAAAAGTACCGACTTTCACGCCATCGCGTATCACACTGATCTTGTCAGCGATCTCACACACCTCATCAAGTTTATGGCTGACAAACATCGTGGAAATACCTTTGGATTGCAGATCTTTTACGACCACAAACAGGTCATCCACTTCATTGCGCGTCAACGCCGTTGTCGGTTCATCCATGATCACCAGCTTCACATCATGGGTAAGCGCTCTGCAAATTGCGACAAGCTGCTGGTCCGCCAGCGAAATATTCGCCACCAGTTCATTTAACGCCAAGGATGAGTTGATCTTTTTCGTGGCTTCGCTGGCAATCTGGTGAACCCTTTTCCAGTCAACGATCTTTGTGTTCGTGGCGATCATCTCCCCCAGCGCGATATTTTCCGCGACTGTCAGATTGGGAAATAATGAAAGATCCTGATAAATGACCTCGATTCCTTTGCGAATGGAATCGATCGCGCTGAAATCTTTATATGTTTCTCCCTCAATTTCTATGACCGCGCCATTATCAGCACGAACGACACCTGAAATGATCTTGATCAGGGTCGACTTACCTGATCCATTCTCCCCCACCAAACTGTGTATCTCGCCTTTATTGATCTCAAAATCAACCGACTTTAAGGCTTGCACACCACCAAAATTTTTGTTTACATTTTTGAGCGAAAGGAATTTTTCTGCCATAAGAGTATTAATATCCTTCTCTCCTGTAATTATATGAATTCTTTTGATCTATAAGTCCGAAATCTTATGCTGAATTTGAAGAGGATTTCGCGTGTAGCGAAATCCTCTTTGGTTAACAATGAGTAGAGTTAGAATCCTAAGGATTCAGCATTGGCCGCTGTGATGTCAAGCATTGCATCAACTTTGATCACAGTGCCGTCGAGGGTGATCACGCCAACCCCTGGCACATCCATTCCGTCAGTGATTGTACCGCCATCAAGAAGCTGAATGGCTGTCCAAACCAGTGAGTATCCTGCGTCCTTTGGATCCCACAGGATGCCATGGTCCATGGAGCCATCCTTCAGATAAGGTGCCGCGTGCCCTGGGAGTACGGTTCCCACAACAGAAACCACATCCGTCAATCCCTTTTCGATCAATGCCTGCGCCGCTCCTGGAGGGCCCAGGCTGCCGAATCCGATGATCCCCTTCAGATCCGGATAGGATTGCAGCAATTCAAGCGTGGTCTGCCGGGAAAGTTCCTGGTCTTCACCACATGGAATACGCTCGGTCACCAATTCAAGGTTTGGGTATTTCTCAGCTGCGTAAGCGATGCCAACATCTGCCCACAGGTTGTGCAGCGGTACGGTCAGTCCCCCGACGAAGATCGCGTATTGTCCGCTGTCACCCATATTCTCGACCAATTTGTCCCAGTGGTATTCGCCAAATTTCACATTATCGATCAATTCCAGGTCATAATCGTTGCCAACCTGGTCTGGTGATTCATGTGTCAGGACAATGATCCCGGCTTCTTTTGCCCGCTGGAACACCGGTTCGAGTGCTTTCGCGTCATTCGGAACGACGGCAATGGCATCAACACCCTTGCTGATCATGTCTTCAACCATCTTTGCCTGTTGTGCCGGGTCTGCGTCTGCAGGTCCAACCTGATATGCATTCACCCCAAAATCAGCTGCCGCTTCGATCACACCTTCTTCCATGCGATTGAACCACGGAATACCGGTGATCTTCACCACAACAGCGATCTCATAGGGTTCTTTTTCGGCGGCTGGTTCTGCTTCCGCTGCGGGTGCTTCAGCTGCGGGTGCTTCAGCAGCAGGTGTGCACGCGCTGAAAACTAATACAGCCAGAATCAGCATGCCAAAAATTTTTTGAAATTTCGACCTTTTCATTTAAATCTCCTTATTATTTTTTATTGTTCTGATCAAATCACGCGTTTCTTATTTCTCCCTTATTTTCACCTCCTGCTTATGTTCATCTATCTTCAAATCCGCTCCTAACTCCCATTTTTCAAAAATCTGATCAATCAAGATGGTTTCAGCCATCTCATCATGTATGCGCGCCCTCAAACATCCGAATCTTTACTTCTTTTCATTCTTGATCGTCTGGTAAAGCTCAAAGGCCTTTTCCGGCTTCTCATTGCCATGCACGATCGCGTTGATCGCTTTCATCATCCCGGTCGGGCAGTCAGATTGGAATATATTGCGCCCCATATCCACGCCTGCCGCTCCCTGGTCGATCGCGTCATACGCCATTTTCAATGCGTCCAATTCAGGTCTTTTCTTGCCTCCGGCAATCACGATCGGCACCGGGCAGGCAGCAGTCACAGTTTCAAAACCTTCCTCAACAAAATAGGTCTTCACGTAATGGGCCCCAAGTTCAGCGCAGATCCGTGTCGCCAATCGGAAATATTTGGCATTTCGTTCCAGGTCTTTTCCCACAGCGGTCACAGCCATGGTTGGGATCCCATATCGCAAACCCGCATCCACTAACCGCGTCATATTGACAACAGAACGAGACTCAAACTCGCCGCCAATAAACACCTGGATCGCGGTCGCGCACACACCCAGCCGAATGCAGTCTTCCATGTCCATGGCGATCTGCTCGTCAGATAATTCCTTCAATATGCTAGGCCCGCCGGATGCGCGCATCACGATCGGGATCGTCATGGCGGGCGGAACGACCGCGCGCAGGATGCCGCGCGTACACATCAGCACATCCGCGTCAGGCACAAGCGGCATGATGCTGACATCCACCCGTTCCAATCCGGATGTGGGCCCCTGAAAATAACCATGGTCGATCGCCAGCATCACCGTCCGCCCGTCATTCGGATTGAAGATCCGCGCCAAACGGTTCTTCATCCCCCAATCCAATTCATTGGAACCCTTCAGGAAAAATAATTTTCCTTCCTGGGGTATATTCTCAAAATATAACTTTCCCTCATTATCTGCTTCAGGCATGATCCTCTTCCTCTAACTAATCGATTCTATTCTTTATGTCTTTTTTCCCGATCCTGGCTTATTCCTTGGATGTGCTGATCAGATCCTTGAAATCTTCCAGTGTTTGGCCGTTCGCTTCCATTTCGTCAAGGATCAGTTCGATCGCCCAGCTTGCGCCATCGCCCACAGCCGCGCAGCAGCCATCTTCCCGCTCGTGCGCGCCCGCGTCACGAAACGCCTGCTTCTGTTCATCATCCCGCAGGTCAAAAGCGCGGCCGTAGATCTTCTCGTGAATTTTGGAACAGATCACCGTGCCATATTTCTCGATGTATTTGTCGTGAAGCGCCGCGGCCATCCGAAACGAAACATATTTTTCCGCGCGTCCCTGTTTGCTTGCTTCTTCCTCCCGTGTTCGACCGTAAAACATGCTCATCGCCATGATGCCGCCCGAATAACCGCCGCAAAGCCCATCGGTGCATTCGCCTGCCCCGCCTGCCAGCCCGCTTGCCGCTTTGTATACCAGGTCATTTTGAACGCCTAAAGTATCCTGGACCGCGGCCAATGCGCACTGGGCGCACCCTCTCACGTTTCGCTCTCCTTCGAAACCCAGTTGATATGCTTTTTCCATTAATTCTTTCTTATCCATTCTTTTCTCCATGTATTTTTATTTTTCGACAAGCCCGGTTTTCCCGGGCGGGTCTTTTGGTCGACTATTTATATGTGGATCCCCCGTCAATAATGATGTTCTGGCCGCAGATGAACCCGGCTTTCTCGGATGCCAAAAACACCACCAGGTTGCCCACGTCCTCAGGTGTCCCGAACCGGCCGATCGGAATTCTTTCAATGAATTTGTTGCGTTTCATCGGATCCGGTTCCCGGTCTCTCAGCAGATCCGTTTCGATCAGCGCGGGCAATATCGCGTTGACGGTGATCCCTTGCGGCGCCAATTCCTTTGAAAGCGCTCTCACCATTCCATTGATGCCGCCCTTCGCGGCGGAATAAGCAGCGGATCCCCCGCCCCCGGTGATCGAGCCGGCCGATCCGATGAAAATGATCCTCCCCGCCCCCCGCGAAACCATATACCGGCTGGCTGACCTGGTCACATAATAGGCCCCGCTCAGGTTCACCGCGATCAGGCTCTGCCATGCTTCTGCCGATAGATTCTCAATATCTAATTGCCTGGTATATCCGGCGCTGTTGACCAGGATGTCGATCCCGCCAAACAGGTCTGCTGTTTTGCTGCACAGCGCTTCCATCGCCTCTGGTGACGTGATGTCCCCGGCGTATGATGCCACCACGCCCTTGTTGTCGGTGATCTCTTTGGTCACCTTCGCCACCCCCGCGATGTCCTTCTCGATCGGCAGATAATCGATCATCACATTCGCGCCGCTTTCAGCAAGCAGCACACTGATCGCCGCGCCAATCCCGCACCCCCCGCCTGTGACGATCGCGGTTTTACCTTTGAGATCCAGATTCATAGATGCTTTTCCTTGTTTATCCTGATGGTATCCTGTTGAGATCAATCTCCATTTTGTTTTAAAAACGAATGGCTTACAAACCTCGCGGCTGATAATTGACATACAGCTTTTTCAGCGCCTGCACTTCCTCGTCTGTGAAAGCGATCGGCTCCTTGCCCATCGAGCGCGCCATGATGATCGTGCTGGCTGTGGACTCAGCCGAGATCGTCGCGATGAATGCCAGTTCGATCGTCGGCGCGACCGTGATCAGGCCGTGGTGCGCCATGATCGCGGCGTACCCATCCCCGACAGCGTCAAATGTCACCTGCGCCAGCTCATCGGTGCCAGGCCGCGCGTAAGGTGCGATCGGCACTGGCCCGCCAAGCCCCATCGCGGATTCATTTAAGATCATCGGCATCGGTTCATCGCCGATTACGCCAAACACAGACGCTTTGGGAGCGTGTGTGTGGATCACCGCGTTGATGTCCGTGCGGTTTTGATAATAGATCAAGTGCATCGATGTCTCCCAGGAAGACTTCCATTTCCCTTCCACAATGCGCCCATCCAGGTCCACAACACAGATGTCCTCGATCCCCCGGTTTTCATAGGGGACCGCGCTGGGCGTGATCGCTGCCAGCCCGCTTTCCCGGTTGTAAATGCTCACATTGCCATGCCCGTTATGCATCACCCCGGCTTCGATCAGTTTGATGCTTATTTCAAGGATCTTCTTCCGTTCTTCATATAACTTCATATCGCCATGTCCTTTTCAGTTTCATTTGATCCAATCAGATTATCACTGGTCATTGATTGATTCATAGGCATCATACAAAATACTTTGTTAGATTTCAATAGTGAAATTAAGTAAACTCGTATAAAAAAATGAGATGGATTTGTTGCGGCAGAATAACGCAGAAGATTCTTAATCAGTAAAAATATATGGAAGAGGCCTGCTTTCGCGGAAATTGAAACCGGACTATGACCGCATCGAATCCAAAAGCAGAAAATCCGTCCGCAGCCCGGTGGCAAACATCTGCGATCATTACCCCAACCGCATCATCCCGGCTTTCACTGCCGCCCTGGCGGATGTCCTCTCGCGGACTTCCAACATCAAAACCGATTCATTTTCCAAACAGGATATTGAGGCGATAAACAAACTCAAAGATGAAAAATTCAGCACCTGGGACTGGATCCATGCCCGCTCGCCCGCATACACCCTCACCAAGCGCCGCCAGCTCAATGGCCGCGAGGTACATATCAAATTGTCAGTCAAGGATGGCGTCATCCATTCTTTGAATCTGGACAGCAATGGCAATCGTGAAAATGAGTGGGCTGAAATCGAAAAGATCCTGCTCAGGGTCAAATTGCGTGAAGATGATATTTCGCAAGCGCTTGATAGCTTAGGCTTGCATCACTCTGATACTAGCTTGCCTGCACTGCAGTTGGTGCGGGCACTGATCAACTGATGAAAACGGATTAATAATATTTTCAATCGCACACCATTCGCTTCCCTTTCTTCGAAGTAGGTTGGGTTGCGCTTTTCAACCCAACACCCAATCTTGCTATCCTCGATCTTCACAAACGTGAAGATCGAGAATCCACGGCTCGTATAACCTTTAAGGCACATATAAGACAGGAAAGAGCTATTGAAGCTATCACGTCCCATACCATCTAGGAATGGGACGTAGCCCCTTTGAAAGGAATAATCACCTTACTCACACCAAAATATCCCTCTTATAACCTCTAACCTCAGCATTGTAAGCTAGCACCATTTTTTTCCGAATATCGCATTATCAATTACCCAAGTCAACAATCTCCCATTTGGTTGAATACGGAAAATATTCAATGATATGTAGTATAAGGAAACTAAACAAAAGAGAATCTAAAATAATATTTGGAGCGATTAGAATGTTCAATAATACTGCAAATTGAAAACCATTATCAGATGGAATTAAGCTAATGTCCGAATTATTAAAAAATTCGCGGATATTGAATGGGGACATGAGAAATCCGAAATTATTTTTCTCCTATTATTGGTTATTTTCCATTTTGAACTATTGGCATCTGACGCTTATAAGTAAGCCCAAACATAGTTTCAGCCAGCCAACCGCGGAAAGACTCATTATCAAAAAACTGTTTGAATAATTCAGTATCATCTTTAAGCAGGGCGGTAATCACTCTCGCTAGTGCTTTATCATGCTCAATGCGTGCATTTTGTTTATCTGAATTATTCTGTGCGTTTTGGTAAGCGACATCTGCGGCTAATTTGACAGGAATTTCTTCCGATATAATCCTCTGGATGCGGTCTGAATCACCCCAGGAAATATTCCCGAATTGGTCATTAAAAGATTTGAGGATATTAGATAGTCGATCAAGTTCTGGCTCTGGAATGAATCCTCCCCCCTCGGTGGGAACAGGGCCAATTTCTCCATCTTCATCCGCAAGTTCGATTTTCCTCGTTGCTTGTTTTTCAACTCGATAGCTCTCCATGTCAATTGATTCTAAAATACCTCTCGAAAGATCTTCTTCAATAGGAGCTGGTAGTTTTGGCAGCAGGAAATTTAGAAAAATGGACAATTTTTCCCAAGCAGCGTTGCTGTATGGCAATATCAAGGCTAGAAAAGCATACGTGCGCGTGAACATTTTTGCTTTTCCTTTGAAATCTACTTGTCCATCCTCATCAAGTTCGGATTTGTAATCTGCCACACACGCATCCAAGATAGGGTCAAGCTGGTCGCGCATTGCATTGTTGAAATATAGGTCAATAAATTGCTCTACCTGAGAATTGGAATAGATTTGATAACTATCCAATGCGGTTTTCAGATCGTGGAGTTTATTAGGATCGGTTTCATCTGAAAGGATGGTCGTTCGATAGTAATTGGCGAAGGCCTCTTGGATTGTGTCCGTATCATTCAGAAAATCCAACACAAAAACATCATATTTCTTCGGATGCGAGCGGTTCAATCGCGATAGTGTCTGCACAGCTTTGATTCCGGATAGTACCTTATCTACATACATTGTATGCATCAGAGGTTCATCATATCCAGTCTGAAATTTATCCGCGCATACCAGAAATCGGTAGGGTTCCTCGACGATACGGTCCGAGATCATATTGCTTGGAAATTCATTGATCGAGGCTTCCGTTACCTTACTGCCTCCATATTCATGCTCTCCCGAAAAAGCGACAATCGCCTTATATGGGCTTTTACGTTCTACCAAATGTCTGCTGATCGCAAAATAATATTGGATAGCTCGATCGATTCCGCTGGTGACCACCATTGCCCGTGCTTGGCCGCCAATTTTGTTTGTTGCGATGACCTGGTCATGGAAATGATCCACCATGATTTCTGCTTTCACCTTGATTGCATGTTCGTGCCCTTCAACATAGAGCCGCAGTTTCTTTTTGGCTCTACGAACATCAAACTCAGGATCTCCCTCAATCTGTTTTACCAATTTGTAATAACTTTTGATGGGTGTGTAGCGTGACATGACATCCAGGATGAATCCTTCTTGGATTGCCTGCTTCATGGTGTAACTGTGAAATGGGCGGTGGCTGATTTTGCCCCCAGTATTAACGGGGTCTCCAAATAGCTCTAGTGTTTTATTCTTGGGGGTAGCAGTAAATGCGAAATAGCTGGCATTCGGTAGCATCTTACGAGAGGCCATGATTCGGTTGATTGTATCTTCGATGCTTTCATCGGGTTCTTCTTCGCCTTCCGCTGCAAGTGCATTTGCCATAGCGGCTGCTGTTCTTCCTCCTTGGCTGGAATGGGCTTCATCAATGATGATTGCGTAAGTGTGTTTGCGTTGTTCATTACCGATTTCATCCAAAATATAAGGAAATTTTTGAACAGTTGAAATGATGATCTTTTTCCCTGCCTCAATATATTCGCGTAACTGCCCGGAACCTTTGGTCACTGCTCCCACCGTAGCGCTCACTTGGGTAAATTGTTTGATCGTGTCTCGGATTTGCTTATCCAGTAGGCGTCGATCCGTGACCACTATGATTGAATCAAAAATCGGCGTATCATTTTTTTGTAGTCCGATTAACTGATGCGCCAGCCAGGCGATCGAATTCGACTTGCCGCTGCCTGTCGAATGTTGGATCAAGTATCGTTTTCCGCATCCATTGGTATTGGCATCTGCCAGCAGTTTTGTAACCACATCCAGCTGGTGGTAGCGGGGAAAGATTTGGACTGATTTCTTGCGTCCGGTTTTTTCCTCTTTATAGGTGATGATCTGGGCATAATTTTCAATAATGTTGGTCAGGCTGTCAGGGGTCAGGGTTTTCTTCCATAGGTAATCAGTTTTCAACCCATCAGGGTTGGGCGGGTTCCCCGCCCCGTCATTCCAGCCCTGATTAAAGGGCAGGAACCAAGATGCCTTTCCCTGCAGGTGTGTGCACATGCGTACTTCATGGTCATCCACCGCAAAGTGCACCATACAGCGCCCGAATTCAAACAATTTTTCGCGTGGATCGCGGTCAAGTTTGTATTGCTGGACTGCATCTGCCACGGTTTGTTTGGTCAGGCTGTTTTTTAATTCAAAGGTGATGATCGGTAGCCCATTGATGAACAGGCATAGGTCCAGAGCAAGCTGTGTCTCATCGCGGCTATACCGCAGTTGCCGTGTGATCGAATAGCGGTTCTGTTCATATAACTCTTTGGCGGTCTGATTGCCATGTGAAGGCGTCCCATAAAACAATTCAATTTGGTGCGGCCCATGTGTCAACCCATTGCGCAGCACGTGGATGATGCCTTTTTTACTGATCTCACCCTGCAATCGTGCCAGGAATTTTCTCCGGGTCGGGCTGTCGTGGGTCAGATCATTCGCTTCAGCCAATTCAGGTTGAGTGGCGTGTAGGAAGGCAGTTAAGTGAGCCAGGTCAACGGTATATTCGCGGTCATAATCTTGAGGATATCCTTGTATCCATCCGTTCCCGCCGTAAGGCTCTGTTATATCGTTGGTTCCTTTAGATGGGATTTCGTTTGGGTTGCATGGACTGCCGGTTAGGACAGTGCAGATCAGCCGTTCCAGTCCTCTTTCGCTCGTATCCGCTTTCATCCTTCCTCCTCCTCACTCACGAAATCCTCTTCAAACCGATCGTCCAGGTCCTCATCAAATTCAGTTTCTTCTTCAATCAATTCAAGCTCTTCAAAGTCATCTGGAAGCTGTGTAGAGGCTGACCGTACATCTAACTTCCCTGTTACCACATCAGCGATCAACCGGGTGCGATATTCTTGGAGAAAGGAAATTTCCAATTTTATATTATTGATCACATTCATAATCCTCTCGGTTTTTTCTTCGAGATATTTTGTGATCTTTTCCTGTTCAAGTAAAGGAGGAAATGATAATAAAATGCTTCCGAAAAAAGCCCAAGAGGTCCTAGGCATTTTTGCACCGAAAGTGGAACTATCTATTACATCAATTATTGGTTTTGAGGTTAAAAGAAACTTCAGGAAAGATATATTTAGCCGTTTATTCCTGGGACGTAATACAAAAAATTCTCCAACACAAACCCCTTTTACTTTTGGATCTGTTACTTTAGCTAAATATGGTCGAAGCTTTCCGAAAAGAAGATCGGTGGGTTTAAATCTCTTCACTTGACTTTCAAAGGTAATAGTGGAATCCAAGTTTACTAGTTTACCGGTCCAACTCTCTACATTTTCAAGTGCAATATATATTTCATTGTTTTTCTTTCTATTTGTCTGCTCGGTGATATTTATGACATGATTTTTCAAACGTTCAATGTCCCAATGTTCCGGTACATTCCCCAGCCATTCCACACCGGATGGTATAAAGCGTACCTTCGGATCAAGTCCACGTGTGACTGCCTGATGAATGATCGCTTGCTTTTCCTCATCAAGCAGCTTGATCAGCTTTTTCTTTACTCGGATGTATCGCTTGATTCGCAGGTCCATATAATCCAGATATTTCACAATTGCATCTTGTTCCTCTATTGAAGGGAGAGGGCAATAGATCATTTTAAAATGTTCTGGTCTCAAACTCCATTGATCCGAAGTGATACCATATGACCACCGTTCTGCTTCTTTTGCGAAAGCGGGGGTTCGAAATAGATAATGAAAATACTTTGGGTTGTGATTCTCTCTTAGTCTAACCACAATATATGCCGGACTAACAATTCCTCTATAATCTGAAACGCCAATTGCTCCCTGCCATGCTCGCATTTTGTTGTAAGCGATATCGCCTGGTTGAACAAGCTTGTATTTTGATTTGTCTAGATTCGAGGAATCTTTTTTTGAAGAATTTGATATAAGATCAGATTGTCTGATAATGCCTCTTGAGATTGTTACTGATAACAAAGGACAATCTAAATGATTTTGGTCAATAATTTCCCTAAATATAGCGCGATTAGGTACAACACTCCAATGGTCCGGAACTCGGCCAATCCACTGTTCATTAGAGTCTTTATATACCGGATAAGAATTGAAATCAGGCTTCATTCAGTTAACTCCCCAGCAACAGTTTGAATTATTTTTGCACGGGATAATGCTCTTCTAACGAGCAATTGGTCTTCTCCGTTTTGCTTCATCCATTCGAAATATCGTTGGACGCCATTTCGGGTGGAAGTTTCATTCCTGCAGTTGGCTATAAAAATAAACTGAACTTTTTGGATATTGTCAGCCACAAAAATACCAAATGGCGCAGTCACAACTGTGGCGTCTGGAAACCCGAGTAATTTTTTTGCCTGAGTTTCAGTCGCCCCTTTGTGGCAGGCGATGATGTGCACTGGTCCGCCTTGACTCCCGCCGAGCTTATCGGCATACTGGTGATCCTTCAAAAATGGCTGTCCAACCATCTCTTTTGCCTGGCTGATGCTGATTGCGTCTGGAATTGCGTTTGGAATAAATAATACTTCTACGCCATCAAGTGTTGAAAATAGATGATCACCTTTTAAAAAAGAATCTGGTCTTCCGGTTATTGCATCTTTCATTACATCAACCATTGCTGTCTGCCGTTCTTTGTAGCTCATTCGGCTCCAATTTAATGATTCGCCGCTGTGATATTTTCCTTTGCTTTGCTCGCGGACGCCTGCAAGGGCAAGATTAATAACTGCTGAATGAATCGTTTCTTTTGCACGTTCTTTCAGTTCATCAATAGTTGTTACTTCACTTCCTCTAAAAAGAGTTTGATCTTTTACATATTTTTGAAATCGATCATTTGATTTTTTTTGCTCGTCGGTTTCGGCTGTTGCGATGTTTCCCATGTCGACTAAGTGTACTTTTCCCGGTGCTTGGTCAAGGCCAGAGCTCATTTCAGCATGGCAAATCGCAATTTCGCTGCTAACCAAGGTTTTACCAGCATGCCCATTATAAAGACAGATCAGGATGTCACAATCTTTGACAGCTTCCATACACACTTCCCAGCTGTCCCATGTCCCGCCTTGTGGCGGGGTGGTCTCATTGATCCAAACTTCGAAGGCAGATAACCCGAAAATCGTTTCAGCTTCAATCTCTGTTTTAAGTTCTTTCCTGATTTCTGATAATTTCTTTCCAGTATCATTGTTTGGAAACTTGTCCTCACATCTGCTGGAGATCATGATTTTCAATTTTGATGATAAAGCCATTTCCGCCTCCTTTTGCTGAAATTGTCATTTAATAGCTCATCATTTCATGATGTTTAATCCAATATCTTGTTTATAAGAATGGTTTGGATTTCATGTCTTCTTCTAAAGTAATAATTAATCATTCTCAGCATTCAATAAGTATTTTGGGTTCCAAATTTTATATGCGATCATTCGGTAGAGCTCGCTGCGTTCCTCAAGATCAGCTTTCTTGTAATCCTCATAAGGCTTAAAAGGTAAATCGCTCTTTTGGATGAAGCTCAGAAAACCTGGGTTAAGGGTATAGCATTGAGGATGAAGAGACTTGGCTAGTAAATTTTGTGTGAGATAATGCGGTAGCTTTTTCTGATATGGTAAATCACCGTAACTAGCATTGAATTTTTTTGGAAGCAAAAGTAATCCACCAATATAATTTCGGTATTCTGTAAAATCCGATGGATGATCAAATTCATCTTTAAATTTTTCTGGATGATCAGCCCAGATATGCTCAACTTCATATCTGTTTTTTCCTCCCTGTACATATTCAATGTAATGGGATGATTGTCCGGATTGAGTTTCCACATAATCTGTTAAACGCGCTAGGATCCGATGAATCATATAGCGATTTTGTTGATGAACGCGTAACCGATCGTTGCTGGAAAAATTCTCTCCTTCTTCTGTTAAATATGTAAAAAGAACCTGTGCCAATTCATAGGAATTTAAACCTCGAATATCACGCATCACGAGGAACATCGCGTATTGCATTGTTGAATACGCGATAAGGCGGAAATTCCAAAGCCTCCATGTCAATAAAATATCTAGATATCTAGCTACCAGGTTGAGTTTTTGAATAATTTCTTTTTCATCATCACCAGGTTTAAGTGGCGATAACAAAAGCATATGCTGTAATGTGAAACCATATTGCGCGTTATAAAATATAGATTCCAATCCAGGCACTAGTTTTTGAGTTGCTTCCACAATTAGCATATATTGATTACTATAAAATTGGAAATCTTTTTGGATAAAAGATAAAAAATCATGACTATTATTCAAACCAATAGTCTCAGAAGCATCTCTCAACCATCGGTGAAATTCTGTGCCGATGCGGTCAAAGTCTTCTGGCTTGGCATTCTTCTTTCTCTCTCTAATTTTTGTGGCATATTGGCTTCGTAGCCAAGCTTTGAAAAAATCAGCTGCGACGTCTTTTCCGATTTCATTAAACTCTCGGATCCTATCGCGCCATAGGTTATTTGCCACAATTCTTTTATCTTGGTCAATGTTTGCTAAAATATACCCTTTCAACATATCAGTAGGGCTGAGGGATAAACCTCTATCATTCATTGTTTCAAAAATTGTATATGCATCTTCGTCAGAATATGCAGTGATTTCAACCAGATGGACGTTTTCAAGCAGCCAATCAATAAAATACGGTAATGCATCTTTTCGTAATTCATCCGGTAAATTCGCATCGATGTCGTGATAACGCAATATTAGATTTTGCACTGATTCTGGGCGGTCATTTAAATCCAGTGTTCCACCTTCAAATAGAGTGTCCATACACTCTATACGCTCGTCAACGTCAAGGTTAAATGATTTTTTACCGAATTTTTCGGAATAAATTAAATCGTCCAAATAGACTTGGTCAGTTCTTTCTTTTTGTAATGACCGTAATAAAACAAGAAGCAAAGTAAGGCTGGTAAGGCGTTGTTGTCCATCAACAATATAATTTTTACTTTCTTTCTTGCTGATTATGATTGATCCTAAGAAGTAATGGGGATATTCAGCTACTTTTTCTCTGAGATGTATTGGGTTATATTCTTCGAGGAATTTTCCTGTTAGGTCATCAATTAATTCTCTAATTTGTTTGTCTTGCCATTTATATTCACGTTGATAATAATCAATTGAATACTTTACACCCTTAAGCAATTCTCGGATTGTTTTTGCTTTTCCTAATATTTCACTCATTATTCGATTCCTCCAATGATGTCGTCCAGCAGTCCTTCCGTTTCTTTTTCGAGTGAGATGATATCTAAACGAATTTCGTCTAATGTTCGCATTGGCTGCGGTTTATAGAAATATCGTGTAAAGCTGATCTCATATCCGACCTTTACTTTTTCAGGGTTATACCAGGCATCATGTGCGTAAGGGAGTACTTCACGGTGTAAAAACGCATCAATTCCTCCTTCTTCAAGCAACGGAACTTGTTCAGTATCGCGCAGATCAGCATCAGTTTCGTATTCAACGACACGTACCTGTCCATCAATGGTTGTTTCAAACAAACCATGCATCGGGTCAGACAGAGTTCCCTGTTTATGTATTTTTGTGATTATGGCTGATCCGTTTTCAATCCGTTCGTTTGATTCTTTTAAGTCTTTGATCTCCTTTGAATTGTACGTGCGGTTTGGATCAATACCTTTGAATCTCAGTGGTCGCTCAACGATAACTTTCCAGTATCCAAACGCTTCGTTTGGGAATACTTTCGATTGTTCGGTCTCTTTAAAGTCTAAAAATATTTTGCAGATGTGCTCGATATTTTCTTCTGACAATTCACAGTTCTTCTGCCCCAGGTTTTTTCGCAGGGGGGTGAACCATTCTGTGGCGTCAATCAACTGCACCTTTCCGCGACGGTGCTCAGGTTTCCGGTTAGTAATTACCCAGATGTAGGTTGCGATGCCGGTGTTGTAAAACATATTCAGGGGTAAAGCGATGATGGCTTCCAGCCAGTCATTTTCTATGATCCATCTCCGGATATTGCTTTCCCCTTGTCCGGCATCTCCGGTGAATAATGAACTTCCATTATGCACTTCAGCGATCCGGCTTCCAAGTTTGGTTTTGTGTTTCATTTTGCTGACCATGTTTGCTAAAAAGAGCAACTGACCGTCGCTTGTACGTGTCACCAGCGAATACTCAGGGTCTCCAGCATGCTCGATCATAAAACGCATGTCTTTCATCCCGTCCTTGCCCCCCATTCGTTCCAGATCGCTTTTCCAGCTTTTTCCGTAAGGGGGGTTGGAAAGCATAAAATCGAATTCTTGCGCAGGAAATGCATCGTTGGATAGTGTGGAATACTCCGGACCGCCCACGATGTTGTCTGCTGCCTCTCCTTGGCCTTTTAGTAACAAATCGGCTTTGGCAATGGCGTATGTCTCAGAGTTGATTTCCTGTCCGTAAAGGTGCGTTGCGATTTCCTTGTTTTTTTGTTCAGCTAACTTCTGTATCGTTTCTTCAGCGACAGTTAGCATCCCGCCCGTGCCGCAGGCGCCGTCATAAATTAAATAAGTTCCCGATTCAATCTTGTCGGCGATCGGTAAAAAAATTAGATTAGCCATCAACTTGACAGCGTCGCGTGGTGTCCAGTGTTCACCGGCTTCTTCATTGTTTTCTTCGTTGAAACGTCGCACAAGCTCTTCGAAGATGGTGCCCATCGCGTGGTTATCCAATCCTGGGTGCTTGACTGTATCGTTTCCGTTCATCACAGGATTTGGGCTTAAGTTGATGTCTGGGGATAATAATTTGTCGATCAGCGTGCCTAGTGCATCTGCTTTGGATAAGCGTGGGATCTGGTTGCGAAATTCAAATTTCTCAAGAATGTCCTGTACGTTCGGAGAAAATCCATCTAAATATGCTTCGAAATCTGCTTTTAATTGCTGTTGGCTTGTGCGGGTTTTAAGGTCACGCATAGAAAATTTAGATGTGTTATAGAAAGCTTGCTCGGACGCTTGGCATAAAGCATTGTCCTGATGAACAATTTTTTCTTTGTCGAGCATTTTTTTCATGTCAAGGACTGCTTGTTTTGTGGGTTCAAGTAGAGTGTCCAATCGGCGGATAACCACCATTGGCAGGATCACGTCTCGATATTTTCCGCGGACATAGAGATCTCTTAGCACGTCATCTGCAATTCCCCAAATAAAGTTAGTGATCCAATTTAGCTCCCTTGATTCCATGTGTTTCTCCCTTTTTTTAGCTCGCTCGATTTATCTAAGTATTATATTTTCTTAGGTAACCCCTAAACAGGAAAACAAAAGTATCGACCTCAATTACATTGAAGCGGTCTCGTCCACTTCTTTATCAAATACCACTTTACGATATTTCGCGGGACATACATAATGATATATTAATTTTGATATGTTTTGGCTTTTGTTCCATATCTCACTGATCTTCTTATCTAACTTCTTTTTCACAGCAAGCTGCGTGGAACTGCCCACTTTTTGATTATATATGAACGCACAAAATGACGCGGTTTGTCGCCCGATAATTTGCCGCCGCTTGTCAGTCATTTATCCGAAAAATATCTACCTATGCGCAATCCCATCCATCCCCCATTAATCCCCCCTCCCTCTTTCAAAACTGTCTCAATCTGTCTCAAACTGTCGCATTTTGTCAAATTCTGTCAAGTCCCCTTAAAAGCAAGAATCTCCGCAGCGATGCGGAGATTCATCATCTCTACTTCTTGCCGAACTGCTTCTCCAGCAGCTCAGCCAGCGTCGGCTGGCCAATCTCCTGCAGCTCATATCGCACCCGCTGCATCGGCTTGTTGACCTTGATGATGCGCGTCAGGTCGATCGGTGTGGCTGAGATCACCAGGTCCACATCCGCCTGATTGATCGTCTTCTCCAGGTCCTTCACCATCGCGTCGCCATAGCCCATCGCCGGCAATATCGGTCCCGTGTTGGGATACTTCTCATACGTCGCCGCAATCGAGCCCACCGCATACTGCCGCGGGTCCACGATCGTCTTCGCGCCAAAGCGCCGCGCCGCCACCCAGCCCGCGCCATACTTCATCTCGCCGTGCGTCAGCGTCGGCCCGTCTTCCACCACCAGCACGCGCTTGCCCTGGATCGCCGCCGGGTCATCCACGAACAGCGGCGAAGCCCCTTCGATCACCACTGCCTCCGGGTTGATCGTGCGCAGCGCTTCCCGCACCGCGATCACGCTCTCGGGATCGGCCGTGTCCACTTTGTTGATCACAAACACATCCGCCAGGTGCAGGTTGGTCTCGCCCGGATAGTAGGACGTCTCGTGCCCTGCCCGGTGCGGGTCTGCCACCACGATCGCCAGGTCTGGCACATAGAACGAGAAGTCATTGTTCCCGCCATCCCACAGGATGATATCCACTTCTTTCTCAGCCTGATCCAGGATGTCCTGGTAGTCCACGCCCGCATATACGATCACGCCGTTATCCAGATGCGGTTCGTACTCCTCGCGCTCCTCGATCGTGCATGCGTGCTTGTCCAGGTCAGCGTAGCTCTCATAGCGCTGCACGCGCTGCGCCACCAGGTCGCCATACGGCATCGGGTGCCGGATCGCCGCCACCTTGTAACCCAGCTTGATCAGCTCTAGCGATACGCGTCGCGTGGTCTGGCTCTTACCCGAGCCCGTCCGCACCGCGCACACGCTCACAACCGGCTTCTTCGATTTGATCTGCGTCGCCTTTGTGCCCAGCAGCCGGAAATCCGCCCCAACCGCGGTCACCAGCGAGGCCTTGTGCATCACATACGCATGCGGCACGTCGCTGTACGCGAACACCACCTGTGCCACATCATGCTTCTTGATCAGTTCCACCAGCTCTTCTTCCGGGTGGATCGGGATCCCCTGCGGATACAGCTTGCCCGCCAATTCCTTCGGGTACTTGCGCCCCTCAATATTGGGGATCTGCGTCGCCGTGAAAGCGACCACTTCATAATCTTCGTTGTCGCGGTAGAAGGTGTTGAAGTTGTGGAAATCCCTCCCCGCCGCCCCCATAATGATCGTGCGTGTTCGTGCCATATTTCTATTATCTCCTTTTCTCTACATCACTTCTGGTACTTCAATGCCTAACAATCCCAATGCGTTGCTGATCACCTGCTTGGCTGCCGCCGAAAGCCGCAGCCGGAAATCCCGCACCTCCGCTTCCGCGTTCAGCACATGGCATTTATTATAGAAGTTGCTGAATGCCTGCGCCGCGCTGAAAGCGTAATTCGCGATCAACAGCGGCCGCATCTCCTTCGCCGCCCGCTCCACTTCCTGCGGGAACCTTGCCATCAGGTCGATCAGCTCCACTTCATCTTCACACAGTTTATAGCTGATATCCGCGCTCTCGGGTATGGAGAATTGTACCTTTCTCAATATGCTATTTGCCCTGACCGCGGCATACTGGATATAAGGCGCTGCCTGCCCGTTCACGTTCATCGCCGATTCCCAGTCAAAGGTGATGATCTTGGTGTTGTCGCGCGACAGCAGCGAATACTTGATCGCCCCGATCGCCACCTTCAGCGCGATGTCTGCTTTGACCTCATCCGCCAGTTCGGGATTCTTCTCCTCCACGATCGCGAGCGCCCGCTTGCGCGCCTCCGCGATCAGGTCCTCCAGCAGCACCACCGTCCCCTCACGCGAGGCGATCGTCACATTCCCCGGCAGGTTCACCAGCTCATACGCCAGATGATAACAGTCCTTCGCCCACGCATACCCCAACAGCTCAAGCGTCTTGAAGATCTGCTGCATATACAGCGATTGGCGCACGTCAATCACGTAGATCGAGCGCGAGATGTCGAACTCCGCAAACTTCATCATCGCCAGCGGCAGGTCTTTGGTCGGATACAGCGATGTCCCATCCGATCGCAGGATCACCACCACCCGGTATTTCTCCGTTGTGCCCAGGATCTCATCCAGATCAATGATCACCGCTCCCTCGGGCCGTTCATCTTTCGCCAGCCCTTTCGCGATCAGCGTCTCGACGATCTCCTTGCCCGACTCTTCAACCTCGCTCTCGTAATACACTTTATCAAAATGCATCCCCAGCAGGCTGTACACCTCATCAAAGGCCTCCAGCGACCACTGCCGTGTCTTTTCCCACAGCGCCACGATCTCCGGCTCCTTCGCGTCCCAGCGCTTGAACAACGCCCGCACCTGCTCCTCATACTCCGGATTCTCGTCGATCTTCCGGGCGGCTTCCGCGTAAAGGTCGCCCATCCAGCGCGTCTTGCCCTCCGCTGGCGGCTCCTCGCCCGCATGGAAATGGATATAGTTCCACAGCCACTTGATCACATGCAGCCCGATATCGCCCAGGTAATTAGCACGCACCACCTCCAGCCCCGAGAAATCCAGAATGTCACAGATCGCGGAGCCCAGCACCATATTGCGCAAATGCCCCACGTGGAACGCCTTATGGGTGTTCGGCTGTGAATATTCCACCATCACCTTCTCACCGCTTGGCGCGGCCGCCCCGAACCGCTCCTTCCGGGCAAGCACTTCGTCCACCACTTTGCGCGCGTAATGCGCCGAATCATAGTAGATGTTCAGATACCCGTTCACCGCCTCTGCCCGGTCCATCTCTTCAGTCAGCACCAGCTCCCCCGCCACCAGTTTCGCGATCTCCACCGCTTTCTGCTTGACGTTGAAACCCTTGCCCTTTTCAGGCATCGCTGCCGCGTGGGCAAAAAAGGATGTTGCCATACCCCACTGCCCGCTGAAAGGGATCCATGTCCAGCGCACTGGGATCACAGGCAGATCATGTGCTTCCAGAATGGAAACGATCTGCGCTTGCATGCGTTCTTGTTCGTTTTCAAACATGTTTTACCGCCGGTTTAAAAAAGAATAACGGGTAGACGAATATCTCCCGTTATTGTATCGCAAACAATGAATAGCTTATTCTAATGAAGCAAGATGCTTCATCAGGCGGCTCTTGCGGCGTGCAGCATTATTCTTATGGATAATGCCTTTCGCTGCTGCGCGGTCCAGCTTTTTGATCGCCAGATTGATTTCCGCGGTAGCTTGTTCTTTGTTGCCTTCCGCCAGTGCGACACGCGCTTTCCGAATTTGTGTGCGGGCAGCGCCGCGGTAAACGCGGTTATGCGCGCGGCGTTTTTCATTTTGCCGGTTTCGCTTGATTGCAGACTTGATATTTGCCAAAACTTCCTCCGAAACTAATATTACTAAGACAGCCTATTTTACTAAACACTCATCAAATTGTCCAGAACAACAAGAATCCTGACTTAAGGCCAGGATTCTCAGTGAACACGCAATTTCAGTCTATTTATCCTGCAGAGCAACCAATCCAGGCAGCTGCACACCTTCCAGGATCTCCAGCGAGGCGCCGCCGCCTGTGGAAATGTGGCTGATCTTGTCTGCCAATCCGGATTTGTTGATCGCCGAAGCGCTATCGCCGCCGCCAATGATGCTGATCGCGTCGCTCGCCGCGATCGCTTCTGCCACCGCGAAAGTACCCTTCGCGAAGTTGGGCATCTCAAACACACCCATCGGGCCATTCCAAACCACAGTACCAGCGTCTTTCAGCACACCCGCGTATTTCTCGATCGTATCCGGGCCAATATCTAAGATGCGCCAGCCGTCAGGCACCGGACCAACCGGCATCACCTTGCTGGCCGCGTCATCAGCAAACGCATCGGCAATAACCACATCCACTGGCAGCCGTAACTTCGGGCCGCCCGCTTCCACCAGCGCGCGCGCTGTCTCCAGCACATCATCCTCCACCAGCGAGTCCGCCACCGGGTACCCCTGCGCTTTGAAGAATGTATTCGCCATCCCGCCGCCGATCAGCACCGTATCCGCCTTCTTGAGCAGGTTCTTGATCACACCGATCTTATCGCTCACCTTCGCGCCACCCAGAATGGCGACAAAAGGTTTCTTGGGATCTTCGATCGCCTGGTCAAGATATTGGATCTCTTTCTCAAGCAGCAACCCTGCCACCGCGGGCAGATATTCGGTAACGCCAACCGTGGAAGCATGCGCGCGGTGCGCAGAGCCGAAAGCGTCATTCACGAACACATCTGCCAGCGACGCCAGTTCCTTCGCCATGTCCGGGTCATTCTTCTTCTCAGCTTTGTGGAAACGCGTATTCTCCAGAACAAGCACGTCCCCCGCAGAGAGCTTAGCGACCGCCTCCTGCGCTTTCGGGCCAATGCAATCTTCAGCAAAGGAAACCCTGGCATCGATCAGCCCATCCAGGTATTCCGCTACAGGTTTCATCGAATACTGTGGATCCGGCTCATCCTTTGGCCTGCCCAGATGCGAACACAGGATCAATGCCGCGCCCTTATCCAGCAGATAAGCTATTGTCGGAAGCGCCGCCCTGATGCGCGTGTCATCCGTCACAATGCCATCTTTCAACGGTACGTTGAAATCCACCCGCACCAGCACTTTTTTGCCTTTGACATCAATATCTTTGACAGTTTTCTTGTTGAACATATTTATGCCTCCTTAATCAATAAAGACGTAATCTGATGGTGGTAGATTACGTCTTCTTTATTCATGGACTAATTTATAGGGATTTCGCTAAAATGGCTGCAAGGTCTGCCGTGCGGCAGGAGTAACCCCATTCATTGTCGTACCAGGTCACAACCTTCAGCAGGTCGCCCATCACCATATTGGACTGCAGGTCAACGATCGATGAGCGAGAGTCGCCCTTCAGGTCCATCGAGACCAGCGGCTGATCATATTCGCCAGTGCTCACGCCAAGGATTCCCTTCAACGCGCCTTCCGAAGCTTTCACAAATTCAGCGTTAAGCTCTTCCAGTGTCGGCATCTTTTCTACGGTGACAACAAAGTCAACAATCGAGACCGTCGGGGTTGGAACGCGTAAGGCGTAACCGTCAAACTTGCCCTTCAATTCAGGGATCACCAGCGCGACCGCTTTGGCTGCGCCAGTGGTGGTGGGGATGATATTCATCGCGGCTGCCCGCGCGCGGCGCAGGTCAGAGTGTCCCATATCCAGAATGCGCTGGTCATTGGTGTAGGAGTGGATCGTGGTCATCACACCGCTCTTGATGGTGTAAAGATCATTGATCACTTTTGCTGCAGGTGCGAGACAGTTGGTTGTGCAGGAAGCGTTGGAAAGCACATGATGTTTTTCGGGGTCATATTTATCCTCGTTCACACCAATCACAACCGTGATATCTTCATTCTTTGCGGGAGCGCTGATGATGACTTTCTTCGCACCGCCATCAGTGATGTGCACATCTGCGCCGGGTTTACCATCTTTGCTCTTGCCCTCGCGGAAAATACCGGTGGATTCGATCACAATGTCCACACCCAGGTCTTTCCACGGTAATGCTGCCGGGTTGCGCTCAGCAAATGCCTTCACAACATCGCCATCCACGATCAGATTGCCGTCTTTGACTTCTACAGTGCCGCCATAAATGCCATAATTCGAGTCATATTTGAACAGATGGGCGTTTGTTTTCACATCGTAAAGGTCATTGATCGCGACAACTTCCAGCGCGTCGGGATGTAGTTCCTTTATCGCCTTTAAAACCTGGCGTCCAATTCTGCCAAACCCATTAATACCAACTTTAATTGCCATAGCTTACCTCCAATTGATTTTTTTGAATTTTACCATGTCCGAATTTTTCTACACCATCTCACAATTTTCTACCACGCTTCTGCTGTCGCCAGCGGGCCTGTTTTTTCCTGATAGAGATCCGTGATCACCTCCGCCAATTTCAATGAATCGTGCCGCCATGGATTCTCTTTATCCGCAATCGGCGCAAAATAGACCGGATATTGCTCTGCCAGCGCGTGATCCGGCTTCACAACTTCCACACCCTTTGGAAAACGGATACCGCTTTCCTGGTTGCAAATGATCAGGTCAAAATGTAATTCTGGCACATTGCGCTCGATCGCCTGGATGTGGTCGCTCCAGGAATAACCCGATGTTTCGCCCGCCTGATTGGCAACATTGCACACAAAAAATTTCAATGCACTGCTGGCGCGTAAGGCATCAGCCAACCCCGGCACAAGCAGGTTGGGTATCACGGATGTGTAGAGGCTGCCCGGGCCAATAACGATCAAATCTGCTTCAAAGATGGCCTGCACTGAGGGCGGGTATGGCAGCGGATTACCCGGCTCAAGCCAGATCCTTTCAACTTTTCCGTTTGTCTTGGGGATCGTGGATTCGCCCACCACCTTCACCTCACGCCCTTCATCCGGCAGCGAAATTTCCGCCACCAGGCGCACATCGTGCAGCGTTGCTGGCAGCACCCTGCCCTTGATCGCCAATACCCGGCCAGATTCAGCCACAGCTTCTTCAAAGCTGCCGGTGATGTCCGCCAGCGCGCTGATGAACAGGTTCCCCAGCGAATGCCCGTTCACGCCAGCCCGTTTGCCAAATCGATACTTGAACACATGGGAAAGCATCTCTTCATCATCCGCCAGTGCGGTCAGGCAATCCCGTATATCGCCTGGCGGCAAGATGCCCAAATTCTTGCGCAGTTCACCGGACGATCCGCCATCATCCGCAACGGTTACGATTGCGGTCAGGTTATGTGAGTAAATTTTCAAACCCCGCAGCAGATAAGATAGTCCCGTCCCGCCTCCCAGCGCTACGATACGCGGGCCTTTTTGTTTTTTCCGATAAGTAGAGATAGTATCGAGCAATGGTTGGCCAGGTTTAAGAAAAGGACTGATGACCGATCGGTTAAGCTCATAAATGCCATATATCAGCACAGCAAGACCGATCCCCCCGTAAATAAGTGCACGCAGCCAGCGCGGAAAAGTAGAAAGCGAGATATTCATCAGGATATCACGCAGCCATCCAATTGAAGTATCACGGTATATATCCAGCGCGATGAACGTCAGCCCAAGCCCGATCATCGAGGTGCCAATCAGGACCACAACCAGCCAGCGTTTGATCCCAATACCGGGTTTAAGGAAACGCCAAAACAATGAGAAGAATGCTTTTAGGCGTGCGAATAGTTTTTGTTTTTTCTTTTGTGGCATGCAAAGAGATGATAGCAGTGTTTCATGTGGGCGTCAAATGATAGAAGAGACGCTATAATTGACGTATGAAATATCTTATTGGAATAGATATAGGCGGGACCAACATCCGCTGTGCGCTTTTTCCGCAAGAATTGAGCAAATTTGTCAGGGTTGAAAAAATATCCACTCAGAATCCCGCTGACCCTAATGAGAAACCGGTTCAGCGGCTGGTCAAGTGCATCAAACAGATCTGGCCACAGGATGGAGAAGTGCTTGGCATGTGCGCTGCAGCCCCGGGATCGATCGACTATCGGAAAGGTATGGTGCTGCTGGCTCCCAATATTCCAGGTTGGGCAGAATTTCCATTGCGGGATATTCTGCAAAAGGAATTCAACACGGAGATCATCATCGAAAATGATGCCAATATGGCCGGGTATGCAGAATTCAAGCTGGGAGCTGGAAAAGGCCATCAAAATATGCTCTATTACACTGTCAGCACCGGACTGGGTGGAGGAATTATCGTCACAGGCAAATTGCTGCAGGGTGAGATCGGGATCGCGACGGAAGTTGGCCATATTGTGGTGCACGATAAAGGTGCGCTATGCGGTTGCGGTAAAAAAGGCCATTGGGAAGCATATTCCTCAGGTACCGGTATTGAGAATTTCGTCAAAGATCAGATTGCCGAAAAACCAGCATTGGGAAATGCCTTCAGCAGACCGGATCCGCGCACTGCAGAGATCGCGCAAGCCGCAAGAGATGGCAATGCGCTGGCGAAATCGGCATTCGAGCGTGCCGGGTATTATATGGGGATTGGTGTGTCAAATTACCTGCACATTTTTAATCCATCCTGCGTCGTGTTTGGCGGTGGCGTCACCCGCAGCTGGGACCTCTTGTCAGAGCATTTCCACGCATCGCTGGAAGAACATGTCCTGAATCGCCGTTACATCCAGGACCTGAAAATCGCTATCGCGGAATTAGGTGATGACGCAGGGTTGATTGGTTGTGCTGAATTCTTGCGGGACCAGTTATTTGATCATTAAGCAATATTAATAATTTACATATTTTTATTTGATATAACAATCATATGCTTCCAGATCTGAGAGTAAGACAGCGGGATTATCTATTGGAAATTTCACGGGCTCTGACCCAGGAGCTCGATATTGACGCATTACTCGAACGCACACTCAAGATTTCCATTGAAATGCTTTCCGGTCAGGCGGGTTTGATTTTACTTCGCGACGAGCTTAATGGATGGCAATTGCAGGTCACGGAAGGTATTTCGCCAGCGTTCATCAAAGAATTACGACCGCTTTTAAAGGAGATCCCGGATAGTGAAGATCCGGAGCAATTTGAGATACCGGAAGTAAACCGCATCCTGAGTAAATTCACCTTTGCATCCACCCTGGGGCTGCTAAGCGGCGTCGGACTGCCCATGATCACCAGGAAAAGGGTCGTCGGGTTGATCTTCATTTTTCGCGGACATCCGGGTATGTTCTCATCGAATGACCGTAATATCCTGAGCAGCTTCGCCAATCAGGCCGCGATCGCAGTCACTAACGCCCAGCTCTATACGACCATCAAGCGTAATAAACAACGTTTGGACGCGATCCTCGATAATGCTGCGGATGGTATTCTTTTGCTTAGCCCCAACCAGAAGATAGTCCGTTGCAATATAGCCTTTTCACGCATGATCAGTAAATCCGCAGAAGATATCCACGGCAAACCACACAGCGAGATCGTTCAATTTGAACATCTTACGCACGAATCTAAACTGGAAGATGCTATCGCAGGCGGTTGGCCGCTTACCGCGCACGCGCAACTCTATGTCGAAGGTGACCTCAGACGGGATAACAGCGCGTCTATTCCCGTTGGAATCACTTACGCACCGCTTCTTTCTGAAGATGGAAAACTATTGAATATCATCGCCACCTTCCGTGATATCACCCGCTTTCGAAAAGCGGAAGAATTAAAGAGCACCTTTATCTCCGTAATCAGCCACGAATTGAAAACACCGGTAGCTCTGATCAAGGGATATGTGTGCACATTGCTGAGGGAAGACGCGGAGTGGGACAGTGATTTCTTTCAGGAGAGCCTGACCATCATCGAAGAGGAGGCGGACCGTTTGAGCCTGCTGATAGAAAACCTGTTGGATGCAACCCGTTTGCAGGCGGGCGGTGTAACATTGAAGAAAACCGAAATATATCTCCCCGCAATGGTGGAAAGACTCGCTAAGCGTTTCCAAACCCAGTCAGATGCACACAATATCTCCATCGCTTTTCCTGAAAATTTCCCGATTTGTATTGCGGATGAAAGCCGTCTTGAACAAGTAATCATTAATTTGATATCCAATGCTATCAAATATTCAGAAGGGGGAAATATTTGCGTGAGTGGTGAAGATCGCAAAGACTTGATCATCGTCTGTGTCAGTGACGAGGGTCAAGGGATTGCCCCACAGGATATCCCGTACGTGTTTGATCGTTTTTACCGCTCTGCGGATGCGCAAAGAAACAAGAAAGGCGCTGGGCTGGGTTTATACCTGGCTAAATCAATCATCGAAGCCCATAAAGGTCGTATCTGGGTGGACCCTGAACATGGAAGCGGCGCGAGGATTTGCTTCTCGCTTCCCATAGAATAATACAAAGAAAAGAGAATACAAATGGCAAAAACACAAACAGCATGCCCACAATGCCGTCAACCAGTGCTTGTTGAGGTTGAACAGGTATTTGATCTGGCAAAAGATCCACTTGCAAAACAGAAATTATTATCCAATCAGGCAAATTTTGTTCAGTGTCCCTCATGTGGATATCAAGGAGTTCTGGGGGTTCCGGTCGTTTATCACGATCCGGACAAGGAATTATTACTCACCTTCTTCCCACCAGACCTGAAAACACCGGTAAACGAGCAAGAAAAACAGGTTGGCCCTTTGATTCAGCGCATTATGGATAACCTGCCGAAAGAAAAAAGAAAGGCATATCTGCTTCAGCCAAAATCCATGTTGACCTATCAGACGTTGATCGAGAAGATTCTTGAGGCGGATGGGATCACCAAAGAGATGCTGGATAACCAGCAAAAACGCGTAAGTCTTTTGCAGCGCTTATTGCAATCACCTGCAGACCAGCGCTTGAAGATCATTGAGCAGGAAAAAGACATCATTGATATCAGCTTCTTCTCAATTCTGTCGCGCATCATCGAATCAGCGATGGCTGAAGGCGATGAGAACGCTCAGAAACCTCTGTTAGAGCTCCAGCAGCAACTGTTCGAAAATACAGAAACTGGTAGGCAGCTATTCTTACAAGCAAAAGAGACTGAAAGCGGGATTAAAGCGCTGCAGGAAGCTGGCAAAGATGGCCTGACCCGTGAGAAGCTACTGGAAATTTTGATCAAATATAATTCCGAAACTCAAATTTCTACTATCGCCAGCCTGGCCCGCGCAGGTCTGGATTATGAATTTTTCAGAATCCTGAGTGAAAGAATTGATAACACACCAGATCAAAAGGACAAGGATTCGCTCATCAAATTGCGCGAGGATTTACTTGCAATTACCGATGAAATTGATAAACAGATTCAATCCCAATTAATCCATTCCAAAGAAATCCTTGAAAAGATTTTAGCAAATGAAAGCATTGAAGAAGAGCTGACGCGACAATTGCCCCAGCTCAATGAGGCATTCTTGCAGGTTCTGCAAAATGAGCTCTCTGTTGCGAGAAAATCTGGGGATCTGGATCGCATTCAGAAACTTGAACGAGTTATGATCGTCATAGAAAAAGCATCAGCCCCGCCAGAAGAAGTCAAATTGCTAGAGGAATTGCTTGCATATGAAGATGAAAGCAATCTCAATGAAATGATCGCAAAAAACGGAGAATCAATAACCCAGGAATTCATCGACATTCTAAACAGCGTGATGACACGTTTACCTGATCAAAAAGAACAGGAAGAAATTGCCCAAAGATTGAGCATAGTCTACAAAGCAGTCCTTAATTTTTCTATGAAAAAGAAAATGAGGGAAAGTAAATCTCAGTAAACAGAATTTTGAAAAATGAACCCGACACCTCGGACTGTTGTGATATATGAGTGTGTTGGGTCCTTTTTTTCTAACCGTCCTCTCAGGCGACGCACCAATGCATCAAGCGCTTGCTCTGTCACACCTATCGCAGCGTCATCTCCCCACACTTCAGAAATAATCAGTTCGCGTGAAACAACCTTATTCTCCGAATTATAGAGCAATGTTAGCAAATTATATTGCTGCACAGATAATGGTGGAAGAAGCTCTTCTTCCCCCATCCAAACACGTCGCGCATTCTGGTCAATAAACAACCGCAGGGATGGCTCTTCTTGCGGTTTTATATTGATATCTAACGGAATAGTGGCATCAGAACTTACAAAGATCAACTCTTGGACTAATGCGATCTTGATCGTATCGCCATCTTTTAGTTCTGCAGAGTCACAGATACGCTCTCCATTTACAAAAACCCCGTTTTTGCTATTCAGGTCTTTAATGGCGACATTCCCGTTCCCGTCAAAAGTAATGATGGCATGATTCCTGGAAACCTGCCGGTCGGGAATTTGTATATCACAAGCCACATCTCTGCCAATATTCGTTTCAGAGGTCAGCGTCCAGGATGACCCACTGAGGGGGCCTTCATGTGCGAAGATGATCGGGTTGGTAGTTGTTTGATGAGCCATGCGTACGATTGTTCCTCCTAGAAGTATAATATAGCAAAACCCTCTAAAAAGGAATAGCCAATAAAATGTCTGTACCATTAAAGAAAAATGACCTGATTCGCGGCCGATATAAAATCAACAAGATCATCGGCCAGGGTGGTATGGGCAGTATTTACTTAGCAGAAGATATCCGCCTAAAAGGCCGTTTATGTGCGTTAAAAGAAGTAGAGCACGATCGAACGCTGGATATAAAACTACACAAAGAAGCACATGAACAATTCAAGCAGGAAGCAACCATCCTTGCCAGGCTAGATCACCCGAATTTGCCAAAGGTTTCTGATTTTTTCTCCATCGGTAACCGCGATTATCTGATCATGGATTACATTCCCGGCGATGATCTGCGCATGCTGATGCTCAAAGCCAAACATCAGGATAAATTTTTACGTGAACCAGATGTGCGGGAATGGGCAAGTCAATTAGCAAATGCGTTAACCTATTTGCATACCCAGAAAACTCCGATCGTTCATCGTGATATTAAACCAAGCAATCTTAAAATGACTGATGCGGGCACTATCAAGCTGGTTGACTTTGGCCTGGTTAAGCTCTTAGCTCCAGGTGAGATGACAATCACAATAATCCATGGCCAGGGTACAGCACTTTATACACCATTAGAACAATATGGCGGTGATGGATCACACACCGATATTCGCAGTGATATCTATTCATTCGGAGCGACTCTCTATCATATGCTCACAAACACACCACCGGCTGATGCCCGTGCTCGCTTTATAGATCCAGATGTGTTGGTACCACCAAGACAAATCAATAAAAATATCTCGATTCAGATGGAAAAGGCAATATTGTGGGCAATGAGCCTTCACCCTGACGGACGTCCACAAAGCATCATGCAACTGAGAGATTACTTCACTGGCAAATCTCTTGTGATTGAACCGAACCATCAAGAGGACAAATCGTTGAAACAGTTTATTTACAAACCCATCGGGCAGGTTATTTTTGGATTGGCTGCAGGGTTAATGCTAATCGGTTTAATCGGTGTGCTCCTCCCCTAATCGCACTATATGCAGCTTTAGTAGAATCCATCCAATAAAAGCCCCCATCACCACCCCGAGCAGAATTACCATTCCCAAACGTACATACCCATTCAGCCCGAACCGCTGTGTTGTCCCTGGTAGATCAAATATCATCCATGCAGAATTGAAAAGCCCGCCTATCACGCCTGCGCCACTGATAAGGAAATTCTCAAATCGCAAATAATAATCGCGAATTACAATAAAGACGATCCCTCCAAAAGTCCAGGCCATGATAGTGCCAAGAAACCATTCCGAAAATTTTGGATTCGGATCCATACTCGCGGTCTCCAGGGTTTGGTCAAATTCTTCTTGTGCATTATCGCTGTCTTCGATAATCGGGATGGGTGTTGGAATTATCTCGCTAACAGTGGTTTCAAATTCTGAAATATCCAAAAGCAAAATCTCACTATTTGTTGCGGGGCTGGCAGAAACCTTGATCTCATGCATACCTGGTTTGATTAAAGTGAATGAAGCTTTTGCGATCCCGCTCGTCGTCTGGGTTTCAACCTGCTGGATAGCAAAGGTATCCCCTAATTCACTCATAGTAAAGATAACAATTGTCCCATCAGGGACTAGATTACCATTATGATCTTTTATAACGCCGGTCATCACTGGTAAGGTATCCCCCAATTTAAAAACAGGAGTTTCTTGTAATGGGCTGCTCTCATCCTGCGGCTCTGTCAATAGCAATTTTGCCGTATCCAGATCTATCGCTAAAGAAATGATCTGATTTTCATCAGGATTTAATTGTTCAATTAGGTCATACCCAATACCGGGAATCGAGACTGGGGATGCGCTCGTTGGGGTCATTTCCTGAAATAATATTCTTGCGGCTACATCTAAAAAAGCAGGCAGTTTACTGAACAAATTGTAATATGCAGTGAAAACAGAAATTTCGGTGGCATCGAAATAATAAGGTGCATCAAATGAGAAGACGATCACATTTTTCCCGCGGATGAGCGTCTGGCGGTTAGAAATAAGCTGCCGCAATGCCTCATCGCCAAGTTCTCCCAATGTTGGCTCCCTCAGGGCGAATATCACCCAATCAGCAGATGATAGATTCTGTTCTAATTCAGGTCGGTTAATCGGATTATTCAAGTAGTCAGCCAGATCCCTGAAGGAATACGAAACTATACGGTTTGAATTGATCTGGTTGCTTCCCTGTGATCCATAGAAAGTAAGAATTGATCTTTGTAAGCCATTCACAGGAAAAACCTCAACTGCCGGGCAATTTTCACAGGGAACAATGGTTTGATCTTGAGTAAAAATGATGATATTGTCTGAAAACTGTGGGGGTTCGGAAATTAATTCTGCTAACTGGTTCTGGGTAGGGTCCACCAATATTGCGGCATTTTTTGCAATTTCAAATTGTAGGTCATCAATACTCAAAGGCACTGTATAAGAACCAACTGCGGGGAGAACTATATCAAGACTAAAGTCATTATAAAGCTCATATTTTAAAGTCAATATGCGCAATACTGAATCATCCACTTGCTCTGCAAACGCAGAATCCTCAACATATTTTTGCTGGAAGAATGTCATCACACTTTGATACGTCTGGAATCGGTTTACATCCCCCGTAGAAATAAGATCATCTAAATAGAGAATATCATTGCCTGCCAAAAAAGCATTTTTTGCGATCTGTCGTGCATCAATGAATTGATTATTTGGATTAAAAAATTTCGTAATCGCCGGACTTCCAAGATCATCACTAATCAATAATCCCCCATCCTCACGCCATATATTCAGCGGAGATATGTCCATTAAAAGATTGATCGCATTTTGGTCAAAGCTGATCGGCTTTGTGGTTGCGCGAATATTTCCCTGAAAACCCTGATAGCGGATATGACTGGTGACAAGACCGTCGGTGATAGCCGCAGGAATAGCTGTACCTACACTGGTTATCTTGAAAAAAGGCGCTAGCTCAATCAATTTTAGTTGCTCTAATGATTTCCGAACAGTCGACACCTCTTCTTCAGGCAATCGGTCTGTTGAACCACGACCAGGGAAGTGTTTGGCAATCACAGCCAATCGCCCGCTGCTCCCCCGATGCAGGCCGGTGATGAATTGAGAGCCCAATTCCCCCACCCAGAAAGGATCGCCTCCAAAGGTGCGCACACCGAGGCTCCTGTCTGACGAAGATAATGACAAATCCTGTACATCCATGGAAGGCCCAAGTAACAAATTAAATCCTACAAATGCCAGTTCATACCCAAAAGCTTCGCCTGTATGAAGTGCGATTTTTGGATCCCAGGTTGCTCCGATCGACATAGGTGAGGGAATCTGGGTTATCCCTGTTAGTACATGATCGTATGGATATGATCCCCCAGTCTGTGATACACCAATAAATAACGGTATGAATTGACCTTCATCAATAAGTGGTGAATTAGCCTCTTTAGACTTCTCAGAAGCTGTTTGTTGGATCGCATCAATCAATTCAGGAAGGGTTTCTTGTGGATTATTCACAGGAATATTACCGTTTTCCTGCTTAAAAACAACACCACCAATATGGAATTTGTTGATTAATTGGTACAAATCTGATCCGGCGTTTATTTCAGCGCCATCGAAAGTAACCAGAAAAAGCTGTCCGACTTTCTCTGCAGGGGATAGACCCTCAAGCATTCGCATCGCTCTCTGCCGTGCAAAAGAATCTTGCCTTCCTTCCTGTCCAAAGACATTGAAAGTCGGAAATAAAGTGAAAATTAATACCAAAATTAGGATCAGGTATACTGACCGCTTCTTCTCCATATTTAAATCATAATACAAAAAACATTTTTCAAATATGTTTGTCGCGGATAGAAACTGCGGATGCAGGATCGTCTGTGATAATGCCGTCGATACCATATGAGATCAATGCTTTGAGCATCCCGATTTCATTAACTGTCCAAGTATTAACTGACCGACCCATTGCATGTTGTGATGCAATAAATGGTTCAGTGCAAACAGAATAATGTGGATGAATAAAATCAGGAGATAAGGTACGAAAGAACGACAAAGATAATAATCTGCCAAGAAGGTCTGGTTCGATCAACAAGGCCACTTTTGCATCGGGAATGATCCTCCTGATGCGAATCAGATTGAAAGGGATAAACGATGAAAAGAGGATTGATCCGCTAAGATCAAATTTTTTAATCATAATGCAAATCTTTTCTGGTAATTGATTGAATGGATTTTGGAAATTTTTCAACTCTATATTGATCTGCGCCTGGTTACCAAACTGTGCCAGAACCTCCTCCAGTAGAGGAATGCGTTCATTGTGAAATGTATCCGAGAACCATGATCCCGCATCAAGCAACTTCAATTCTTTTACATTTTTTTTATCTACGAATCCAATCCCATTTGTAGTTCTGGCGAGAGATCTGTCGTGGATTACAACCGGAACGCCATCGGCGCTAAGCATTGTGTCTAATTCAAATCCATCCGCCCCCACATCTAATGCTTTTTGGAAAGCAGCGATTGTATTCTCTGGCGCATACTTTTTTGCCCCGCGATGACCATAGATAGATACTTTTTGTTGTTCGATGCGCATCAATTTCTCCCTTCAGAAAAATTATAGCATTCCAACAATTTTTGGTCATATATAATTTCTCTATGCGAGTAAGTGTGATAGTCCCTATTTATAATGAAGAACGAACCATTCGTACAATTCACGAAGCTATCCTTTCAACCGGTATCCCGACTGAGATCATTTATGTTGATGATGGTTCAACTGACCGTACACCAAAAATATTAACGGAGATAAAGGATAGAGAATTTGTGCAAGTCATCAGTCACCCGGTAAACCTTGGAAAAGGATCGGCTATTCGGACTGGAGTAGATAAATCAAGTGGTGATATTATCATTTTACAAGATGCTGATCTGGAATATGATCCACGTGAATATTCGAAATTACTTGCACCATTTAAAGACTCTTCAACGCAAATCGTTTACGGGGCACGCTTCAAGTCTCACGCTCACAGACCCTTTTACCTCCCACACTATATCGCTAATCGCCTACTAACCTTTTTGACAAATCTTCTTTTTAGAAGTCATCTCAATGATATGGAAACCGGTTACAAAGTGTTTAAAAGATCCATTTTTAATCAATTAAACATCAATTCAAGCGGGTTCGAGTTTGAACCAGAATTCACTGCAAAACTGTTGATAAGAGGCTACCAAATCACAGAAATCCCTATAAGCTTTAATCCGCGAAACTATAAGCAGGGAAAAAAGATCAAATTAAAAGATGCTGCCAAAGCCGTATTTACGCTTATCAGAATTCGGTTTTGGAATTAATGAGATCCTCGCCATTTTGAGGCAATGAAATTTTTATATCGATGATTCTCAATTGCAGGCTAACTTCACCATTATATACATTAGTTTCATAAGCATAGAGAATATCTATCTTATCAGCGGCTTCTAGTGTTTCCTGAAATTCCGAAAAGCGCCAGGCGATAGCAGCAAAATCTACGGAACCATCTGTCAGTGTCATCTTAAGGTGTTCTTTTTCTTTTCCAATCTGGTAGAATCGTTTGATGGAAATATTGCGAGAAACGAATAACGGATAGGAATTCCCATTTCCCAAAGGCTCTAATAATTCATAATATCGTAAATTCTCCGGATGCAAATCAGAGAATGTAACCTCTGCTTCAGCCACGATCTTCTTTACAGGTTGTTGGTCCTGAAAAGCCTCTGTGCAAACCTGATCAAATGCTTTCATAAAATTCTCGATCTGGTCGACCTTCATGGTTAAACCTGCTGCCAGGGCATGCCCTCCGTGTTGCATTAGAAACTCTTCACATTGGTCTAAAGCAGCGGTTATATTCAATTCATCAATGCTTCTGCAGGATGCATGTACCAAACCATTATTCTCAACTCCAACAATAGCGGGCCGGTAAAATTGTTCCACCAATTTTGACGCTGCCAACCCCACAACACCCTCGTGAAATGTGGAATCCCAAAAGAAAAGAAAATTCTGATGAACCAGTGGGTCATATTTATCAAGCATTCGGTTCTGAATATCACGTGTGATGTTCTGGCGTTTGCGGTTTTCCTGGTCCAATTTGAGTGCCAAATCACCAGCTTCTTCAGTCGTATGCGCCATGAGAAGTTGAAAAGCAAGATAAGCAGAATCTAACCGCCCAGCCGCATTTAGCCTCGGGCCAATACGAAAACCGATATCTTCAGACCGCACCTGATGGATGTTGGTGCCGCATACATTCGCTAATGCAAGCAGCCCCTTGTTCTGTCCCAAGCGGATCTTTCGTAACCCTTTTCGCACCAGGGTACGATTTTCTCCTTCCAATTGCGCCATGTCTGCAATCGTGCCAACTGCAACAAGGTCTATCCAATCATCGGCACTTATACCTCGTATTGGGTCCTTTTCAAGTAGGCTCTGCGCGAGTTTATAGGCAATTCCTACACCAGCTAGATCCTTGAAAGGATAAGTATCACCGGGCTGTTTGGGACAAATGACCGCGTCTGCTGGCGGAATAACAGTATGTGGTTGGTGATGATCGGTAATCACAACCTGCACACCTTGCAGCTTTAAGTATTCAACTTCTTTGGCAGAACGGACACCACAATCCACCGTGATGATCAAGTCTGGTTGCATATCCATAACAGTTGCAACCGCTTCGAAAGATAATCCGTACCCCTCATCAAACCGGTTGGGAATAAAAACATTCACGTTGCTGTTGTATTTTTGCAGCAGCTGCACAAGGATGACCGATGAGGTGACACCATCAACATCATAATCACCAAATACCACAATTTTCTTATTTTTTTCAATAGCATCGAGAATAGTCTCAACTGCAGTTGCCATATTTAAGAGGTCAAATGGGGAATACTCTGGCGTATTCGCGCGTAGAAACGCATCTGCTGCCTCCTGTGTGCGAATACCTCGGTTAAATAATATTTGCTGAATTAATTCAGGGAATCTTCCCAGCTCATTAGCGACTTCCGGTGGAATCCCTTCATTGATAACCCATATCGTCTCAACCCGTTCCATCCACCCTACTTCCCGTTGAGATAGTATCGTGGCATACGCGCAGCCAGTCCGCAAATAATCTCGTAATTAATCGTCTCCCATTGATCAGCGATATCCGTCGCAGAAATCTCTGCACCATTCTGCCTGCCCATGATAACCACTTCATCTCCTATCTGCGCTTCAGGCAGATCATCCAATTGCACCATAGATTGATCCATACAAACGGTGCCAACAATATCTACTTTTTTTCCGCGGATCAACACTTGATTCCCAGGGCGTCGGCGCAAGCCATCTCCATACCCAACTGCAATAACACCAATCCGCTCCTCCTGTTTTGTATGATAACGATGGCCATAGCTTACACCATAACCCGCTGGCAATTGCTTGATCGAGATCAAACGCGTTTTCCACGAGATCGCGGGAAAAATTTCAGAAGGTAAATGAGTGGATTGGGCGGGCGGATGTCCATAAAGCGCGATTCCCGCACGCACCATATCAAAGCGAGCTTGAGGAAAATTAATCGCTCCTGCTGAATTCGCACAATGGATAAGCGGAGTAGCGATCCCATGCTTTTTGATTTCTTTTAGAATTTGATTAAAATTATTAATCTGCATATGCGTGATGTCTTTATCAGGTTCATCTGCACAGGCAAAATGCGTGAAAATTCCCTCTAGCCTTAAACACTCATTATCACTAATATATTTCAAAAAATCAGTTGCTTCCTTCAACATAATACCCAATCGCCCCATGCCAGTATCAATTTTCGCATGAAGTTTGATTATTTCTTGCAGGCCTTGCGCTTGAGCAGCGTATTCTTTAAGAACATAGCAATCATAAACTGTTAGAGAAATATCTTTATTGACAGCGTGGGCAACACGTGCAGGCGGAGTGTATCCCAGAACTAAAATACCTGAATGAATACCGATTTCGCGTAAAAACAATGCCTCCTCAATCCGCGCGACACCAAACCACTTAGCGCCAGCGGATTGTAATTCCAGCGCGACCCGCTCCAACCCATGCCCGTATGCATTCGCTTTAACAATCGGCATAACTGTTACACCAGTTGTCTTTGTAAGCTGATGGAAATTACTACGAAGTGTTTGTAGGTCAATCTCAAGCCATGTTCCAAAATTATCACTTGTCATTCTGTTTAGTATAAATGCCAAAGCAGGTTTGTTCAAGCTATGCCGTATTCTAAATAGAATATAATCTGTGCGCGTTGAAAGGATTAAATCATGTTTGATTTCAAATTAATTGCCACGGATGGAAATGCCCGCGCTGGTCTTTTTTCAACACCGCATGGTGATATCCAAACGCCAATATTCATGCCTGTCGGTACCCAAGCCACCGTAAAATCCTTAACACCAAAGCAACTGGATGAAATCGGTGTGCAAATCCTTCTTTCAAATACCTACCATCTATATCTTCGGCCTGGCCCTGATTTGATCAAGGATTTTGGTGGGCTTCACAACTTTATGCAATGGGAAAAACCGATCTTGACTGACTCAGGTGGTTTCCAGGTTTTTTCGTTGGGTGATCTACGGAAGGTAGATGCCGATGGTGTCACCTTTCGCAGCCATCTAGATGGATCAACACACCGTTTCACACCAGAAAGCGCGATCGCGATTCAAGAAGCGCTTGGTGCAGACATCATCATGGCTTTCGACGAATGCGCCGACCCAGAAAATCGGGATTACATTTACAAAGCGATGGAACGTACTCACCGTTGGGCTGAACGATGCTTGAAAGCAAAGAAACGCACTGATCAGGCTTTGTTTGGAATCATCCAGGGCGGAATCTATCCGGATTTACGAGAAAAGTCTGCACAGTTCATTAATAGCCTGGATGTCCCCGGACATGCCATTGGAGGTTTATCTGTTGGAGAGAGTAAAGAAGACATGCTGAGAATCCTCGAGGTAGTCAACGCTACTCTACCAGCTTACAAACCGCGCTATCTGATGGGAGTTGGCACTCCCTACGACTTGATCGAAGGTATCCGCCGTGGAGTTGATATGTTCGATTGCGTCCTTCCCACCCGCCTTGCTCGCCATCATTCCGCGATGACCCTTCATGGCCGCTTGAATATGGCTAATGCAAAACATAAAGCAGACAACCGTCCAATCGATAATAATTGTGAGTGTTACACTTGTCAGAATTTTAGCCGCGCTTACATTCGCCACCTGATCGCCACAAAAGAAATGCTTGCAGCGACCTTGCTTTCAATACATAACATTTCTGTGTTATATACTCTCAGTCAAAGACTTAGAGAGCAAATTATTGATAAAAATTTTGCGGCGTATGCAGAACACTTACTTATCGGGTTAGAAAAGGAATCTTAATTTATGACATTTTTTCAAGCGCTTATCTTGGGAATTATTCAAGGCATCACGGAGTTTTTACCGATTTCCAGTTCCGGTCATCTGGTGATAGTACCATATCTGCTTGGTTGGACAATACCAGAAGAACAGGCATTCCCCTTTGATGTCCTAATCCAATTCAGCACTTTGTTTGCAGTCCTAATATATTACCGTAGTGATATCATCCAGATCACGAAAAGCATGATCGAAGGTTTAAAGACAAGAAAACCATTTTCCACAATCGAATCACGTGTCGGATGGTTAACAGTTTTGGCTACCATTCCTGCTGGCATTGCAGGATTGATTTTAAAAGACATTATTTCAGATGCTTTTTTAAATCCCCAGATAGCGGCAGCATCTTTACTTTTTACAGCATTGCTCCTATTTCTCTCTGAAAAATTTGGAAAAAAACAAAGGCAGCTTAACAAACTAAATTGGAAGGATGCATCTGTGATGGGAACAGCCCAAGCGCTGGCTGTTTTTCCAGGAATTTCTCGCTCGGGAAGTACAATCGCCGGAGGTTTATTGCGCAACCTAGATCGGAAAACTGCCGGCCAATTTGCTTTTCTGATGGCTATCCCCATCATGACTGCAGCAGGTGTTATGAGTGTGATTGACCTGCTGAGTATGCCTGAAATAGAAGGGTTCTTCGGCGTTTTAGCGGTAGGATTTGTTACTTCCGGTGTAATTGGCTTCTTCGCCATAAGCTGGCTTCTTAAATATATCAACAGCCACGATTTGACACCCTTCGCTCTATACTGCGCAGTATTAGGAATTGGCACATTAATAATCTCATTTCTATCCACACCAAAAGTAATGCAATCCACCGAAACTGACATTAATGATCCAATCACTATCTCTTACCAGTCTTCAGTTAGCTGGATGGTGCCGGATATGCAAACTTGTACCAACGCTCTACATACTACTGTTCCTATTCTCATGAAGAGCTCAGAATCAATGCAAAATCCGCCTTCAGCAGCAATTCACATTACTTATGGCGAATTGAAAGATGCAGCGCCATACACATACCAAATTGGAATGGAAGATTTCCACTTTGTATCTTCAGTAAACAACCCAGCTAAACTAATCCCAACAAATTTAATTAGACGTGTTGTCAGCGGCGATATCACAACTTACAAGGATCTTTTCGATGAATGCACAAGCTGCGCAAACACGGAAGATGAGACAGCTTCTATCAAGATTTGGAAATATCCCGAAGAATTATCTCTTTCTATATACATTCAGCAGATGTTGCAATACAGTTTCTCTTCAGCGAGTTATATCGCGCCTACGCCTTCACACTTGGCACAGGTATTGAAGACAGATCCCGAATCAATCGGTATCCTTCCGGGAAAGCTAGTTGATCAAGGTCTAAGAATCATTACGCCTGAAACTTTGTTTTCTGTACCTGTTTTGGCGCATAGTTATGAAGTACCGAATAATCGCTTACAGAAATGGTTATCCTGTCTTCAAGAAGAGATTAATAAGTAATTCCCGGGGCGGAAATAATATACAATTACTAAATCAACCTGAATTCTCCAGGAGAAAAATATGTTGCAAAACACAAAGATCACATTTATCGGACCTGGCGCAATGGCTGAAGCTATGTTGACCGGGATTTTAAAAAATAATCTTACGATCCCAGAAAACATTCTCGCATCTGGACCAATTATTGAGCGAAATACAGAGCTGGAAGAAAAATATGGGATCCAAACATTCACTGATAATAACAAGGCTGCTTCTCTTGGTGATCTAGTTATCATTTCTGTTAAACCACAGCGATTGCAGAAAGTGCTTGAAGGTATGCGCGGATCGATTCGGGATGAAGTGCTGGTCTTATCCATCGTCGCTGGCGCTTCCATCGGGAAAATTGAACGCCTGCTAAATCATCATAAGATCGTGCGCTGCATGCCAAACACACCCGCCCAGATTGGCGAAGGTATAACAGTATGGTTTCCATCTCACTCCGTAACTGAAAAAGAAAAGGAGATTACAAAAGTTATCCTGAACGCGTTTGGGCAGGAAGTGCTTGTTGACGAAGAAGAATATTTAGATAAAGCGACCGCCCTTTCTGGTACAGGACCCGCATACGTATACCTCTTCATGGAGGCGATGGTCGATGCGGGGGTGCATATGGGATTCTCTCGACGCATTGCTGAACAATTGGTTACAGCGACTGTGAGAGGATCTGTAGACTTCTACGACAAAGACGGATTCGATTCTCGTCACCTGGCCGCTTTCCGCAATCAGGTTACATCTCCGGGCGGGACCACAGCGGAAGCACTTTATTATCTGGAGAAAGCTGGTTTTAGAACTGCGATATCCCGTGCGATCTGGGCTGCATTTCAACGCTCAAAGGAACTTGGCCAGGATGCAGAAACACATCCTCCGGAGAAAAGTGAATGAGCAACATCGACCCTAATTTTCCTCTGGTGGAATTACATCGCCATTTAGATGGTAATGTGAGGCTGGACACGATCCTTGAACTGGGCCTGAAGCACAACCTTGGACTCCCCGCTGAAACCTTGCAAGGTTTGCGTCCTTATGTACAGGTGACCGAACCCAAACCAAGTATCCTGAGTTTCTTCGAAAAATTCGAATGGCTGACCAAGGTGATGGTGGATTATGATACGGTCAACCGCATAGCCTATGAAAATGTTGAAGATGCCCATAACGAAGGCATTGATTATATCGAATTACGATTCTCACCTTTATTCATGTCGCTTGCTCATCAACTAGATCCGATCGGAGTTGCTGAAGCTGTGGTTGATGGCGTCCATCGTGCGCTCAAAGATTTTGATGTAAAAGCGCAGCTGATCGGTATTATCAGTCGAACTTATGGCATTAAAGAAGGTTATCGTGAATTAGACGCGATTCTTTCTCAAAAAGAACACATTGTTGCGATAGACTTAGCGGGTGATGAGATACATTATCCCGCCGAATTATTTTCTAACCATTTCAATCAAGCACGAGACGCAGGTTTGCATTCTTGTCCCCATGCTGGAGAAGCTGCCGGACCAGAATCAATCTGGCAGGCCATCAATTTACTCGGCGCAGAGCGATTAGGGCATGCCGTCAGTGCAGTAAAAGACCCGGCATTGATGGATTTCATTGCTGAACATGAAATAGGCATCGAATCCAACCTGACCAGCAATGTGCAAACAACAACTGTTCCGTCATATAGCCAACACCCGATCAAACAATTCTTGGCCCATGGGATTAAAGCGACCATCAATACCGATGACCCTGGCATAAGCGCGATTGATATCAGTTATGAATATGACTACGCAGCTGTAGAATCCAAACTCACATCGGAAGAGATCCATACCGCGCAAAGAAATGCACTGCAATGCGCTTTTCTATCCGATTCTGAAAAAGTCACCCTAATAAACAATAAATCCGCATAACAAGAATCTAATTTTTCCTTGACAAAAATATGGTTGCCATAGTATTCTAATTTTAGAATACTATCAGGAATAAAAGGAACAAATTATGCAAAAAATTGATCACACGAAAGAGTTCAGCTATTTATATAAACAACCAAAAAATAAGGTCTGTCTAGTGGATGTCCCCCAGATGCAATTTCTGATGATTGACGGGGAAAAGGATCCCAATCAAAATCCGGATTATTCAGATGCAGTCTCAGCGCTATATTCTGTTGCCTATAAAATCAAGTTCGCTGTTAAAAATAGTTCACTATCAATTAATTATAAAGTTATGCCATTGGAGGGTTTGTGGTGGGCTGATGATATGAGCGAGTTTTCACTACAGGATCGTTCCAATTGGAAATGGACAATGATGATCATGCAGCCAGATTTCATCACCTCGGATATGGTCAACGAAGCAAAGGAGCAAGTGAAAACCAAAAAAGCTACCCCAAAACTCGAAGATGTTCGTATTGCCCAATATACAGAAGGCCCGTGCATGCAGATTTTTCACCAGGGACCATATGGAGAAGGAGAACGCGACACGATTCAGAGACTTCATGATCGTATTTCTATAGAAGGATTGCGTCTTCACGGGAAGCATCACGAAATATATTTCAATTCACCCCAAAAAACCGCACCAGAAAACTTAAAAACAATTATTCGGCAACCTGTAATAAGAGCCGAGGAATGAAAAGAGAACCTTTACCAAACCCTGCGCAATTAGCACTTCTGAGCTTGTTGGCAGAGAAGCCGATGCATGCCTATGAAATCGCACAGCTGATCGAAGAACGCGGAATGCGCGAATGGACAGCAATCGGTTTTTCTTCTGTTTATTATGCACTCAAAAAAATGCATCTCGCAGGCTGGTTAACCCAGCGACAAGCTGAAAGCGAGATTGGCGGTCCGCAAAGGAATATTTACGCTCTAACTCCTGCAGGTTATAAATTATGGAAAACAGCGGTCATCACAGCAATTTCGGAACCACATCCTGGAGATAATCCGTTTCTAATTGGGATTTCTGCAATCCCATTGCTTGATCATTCGGATACGAAACGGGCATTACTTGGGTATTTAGATATTCTTCACAAGAAGGAACTTCATTTAACGGAAAAAATCCAATCGTATGCCTCACATGCCCCACATCATGTGCATGCAATGTTCGATTACAGCCTTAAGCAAATTAGAGCCACAATCGCATGGGTTGATCAATGGCTCAATACTCTTTGTGAATAAAAGTTGTTCTGAATTATTCATCTCAGGTAAAATGAAGATATATGGATAGTTCAATCGCATTATTAGTTCTTAAAGGTAAAAACCTCCAATGTCGTTCAAGAATACCATTGTGGAAAGCAATGAAAGAGCATGGTCTTTCACGTTCAGCTTTTCTGACTATCCGCAATGGCACACTCATCACTGATGACGAAATTCTTAAAGCAGGTGACCAAATTGAACTGATTCCAATCGTGTCAGGCGGTTAATGCATGCGCTGCAGAAAATGCGGGGAAAAAGCCGTTATAAACATGCGCCAGCACCGCTTATCTCTATGCAGCCAGCATTACCTCGAGTGGCTTCCAAATCAGGTCCAGCGCTTTATTGAAAAATATTGCATGTTCAATCTGAATGATAGAGTGCTCGTTGCTGTATCAGGTGGGAAAGATTCCTTAGCTTTATGGGATATATTACATAGGCTTAAATATCAAACAGAAGGTGTACATATCGATCTAGGTATCGATGAAGGCATCGCCTATTCCGATGTTTCAAGACAAACCGCAGAACAGTTTGCGAATGATAACAATCTCACTTTGAAGGTGGTAAATTTAGATTCTGATTTCGGCGAAACCATCCCAGAGATCAACCGAAGGACCCACCGCGGTCGTATGAAACCCTGTTCCGTGTGTGGGTTGGTGAAACGCCACATCCTTAACGATTTCGCGCAGCAAGGGGATTTTGATGTGATAGTAACCGGACACAATCTTGACGATGAAGCAGCAATATTGTTCGCTAACACCCTCAATTGGTCATTGGAGTTGCTTGCCCGGGGTTATCCTGTTTTACCGGCAAAGCCGGGCTTTACAAAGAAAGCAAAACCATTCAGTCGCATTTACGAACGAGAATCTGCTGCATATGCTGTTTTACGGGAAATTAGCTATGTCAATTACGAATGCCCATTTTCAATTGACAGTAAACAATTACATTACAAAACCATCTTGAATGAATGGGAAGATGAAAATCCAGGTATGAAACTTCGTTTTTACCTGCATTATTTGCAAGCTTTGAATAAAGGAGCATTCCCTTGGGAACAGGATAAAGACGAGGAGATCGCCTCACAGCTATGCCCAAGATGTGGACAACCAACCACCACTGGCGGCCCGTGCGCTTTTTGTCATTTATTTGAGATTTAAAAACAGCGGACAATCGCATGCCCGCTATCAAAGATCTCTACCGGGAAATTCGCTATGCGTTTTCCATATAGGTTTCTACTTCCCAATCGGTCACCCGAATACGGAAATCATCCCACTCGTGCATTTTGGCTCGATGGAAAGCGGAGAAAATTTCTTCACCGAGACCTTGTGTCAGAACCGAATCCTTTTCAAGCTCCTGAACTGCTTCAAGCAATGAAGAAGGCAATGCCTGGATACCCTTGGCTTTACGTTCATCCTGACTTAACTTATAAATATTGATGTTATTGAGCGGTTTCGGTGGCGTCAACTTATTCTTTATCCCATCCCGGCCTGCTAGCAGCATACCAGTAAATGCAAGATAAGGATTGCATGAAGGATCAGGACAGCGCAGTTCTGCTCGCGTAGACTTATCCTGTCCCTTATTATGACGTGGTATGCGAACTAATGCAGAACGGTTACGCTGTGCCCAGCCCACATAAACAGGTGCTTCGTATCCGGGGACTAACCGCTTATAAGAGTTGACTGTTGGAGCAACTAGCGCGGATAAAGCGCGAGCGTGTTTTAATTGCCCTGCAATAAATGAATACGCTAATTCAGACAATTTGAACTCGTCATCATTATTGAAAAATAAGTTGTTTCCTTTTTCATCAAATAGGGACATATGTGTATGCATGCCAGACCCATTAATACCAAAGATCGGTTTAGGCATGAAAGAGGCAATCAACCCATGCTGAGCTGCAATTGCTTTAACAGTATATTTGAAAGTCATCACATTATCGGCAGTGCGTAACGCATCAGCAAAACGAAAATCAATTTCATGCTGACCTAAAGCCACTTCGTGATGTCCAACTTCGATTTCAAGCCCCATTGAATTAAGTGCATACATTAATTCCGTTCGCACCTGCACAGCTTCGTCTTCTGCTGAGAAATCGAAATAACCACCTACATCATGTGGCACAGGTCCCAGTCCGCCATTTTTCTTGAACAAGAAAAACTCAGGCTCCGGACCACAGTTGAATATCATCCCCTCTTCTTTCATTTCTGCCATCAAGCGTTTAAGCAGACCGCGCGGATCACCAGCAAAAGGTTCGTCATCCGGCGTCATGATATCACAGAAGAAACGCGCACGTTTCATTTCGTCCGGTGTCCATGGCAGCACAGCGTAAGTATCCATATCCACGCGAAGATGCATGTCACTTTCCTGAATACGGGCAAAGCCCTCAACAGATGATCCATCAAACCAGATGCCGTCATTCAGCGCGCCTTCGAGTTGGGCGACCGGGGCATCCACACTTTTAACCTTGCCAGTCACATCAGAAAACTGGAAACTGATGAATTTGACATTATCTTGCTTCACACGTTCTAATATTTCTTTCTTATCCATTTATGCTACCTCCATCGGCTATTAAAAAATACAAAGGCATGCTTTACGGGCACGCCTTGGCTTACTTAAAAAGACAGCCCTTCCTCATTATGCAGGATAACCAACATCCTCACCACTGCGGGTCCTTGGCACAGGCATCACTGCCCGCTTTTCGGTACCGCTTTACCGGAAGGGAAAATGAAGCCTGTGGTGGGCTTCGGAGGCATCCGCTGATCTTTTCGATTTTCTCCTGTTTCCAGGATTAACCTTTTTGTAAAAAAGGAACCTCCTCCTCGTAATCTCTACTCAGAGATCCAGCCGCTGTTTCCCGTTTATTCAGTTGTTAATTGAGAGCAACTTTACCATACCGTTTTTACCGCGTCAAGCATAACATAAAATTTCACAAGAATATTTAACACCTAATAGAACATATATACTATAATAAAGGATAATATAATTAATTATTATTCAACAAGAAATCGGAGCAGGAATGGCAGCGAATTCAAATTCTAATACAGCAAAAGATCAGGATGGGAAAAAAGCGGTACTGGATAAGGCACTGGAAGATATCACCAAACGTTTTGGAGATGGCTCGATCATCCGCCTGGGTGAAGCGCGCCATTTGGAAGTAGCAGCGATCTCGACCGGCTCCCTCTCCCTGGATATCGCCCTGGGCGTGGGCGGTATGCCGCGCGCACGCGTGGCAGAGATTTATGGCCCGGAAGCATCGGGAAAAACCACTCTATGTTTGCACCTAGCCGCTGAAGCACAAAAAGCAGGTGGTACAGTTGCGTTTATTGATATGGAACATGCGCTTGATCCAGCCTACGCCAGGGTGGTTGGTGTAGACATCGATAACTTGCTAATTTCCCAACCGGACACAGGTGAGCAAGCGCTTGAGATATTGCAAACATTGGTGCGGTCTGGCGCGCTTGATCTTGTGGTAGTGGATTCAGTCGCCGCGCTCGTCCCCCGATCTGAAATTGAAGGAGATATGGGCGACGCGACAATGGGTATGCAAGCGCGCTTGATGTCGCAAGCGCTGCGCAAACTTTCCGGTGCCATCAACCAGACCCGTACTGCAGTCGTTTTCACTAATCAGCTTCGCCAGAAGATTGGTGTTTATTTTGGCAATCCTGAAACAACTCCTGGAGGCCTGGCTCTGAAATTTTACGCTTCGGTTCGTTTGGACATTCGGAGAATCCAATCCATCAAGGAAGGCAATGAAATCATCGGCAACCATGTGCGCGTGCGAGTGGTTAAAAACAAGGTGGCGGCCCCGTTTAAAACAGCCGAATTTGATATTATGTATAATGAGGGCATTTCCAAGGTTGGGGAAATTCTCGATCTGGGAGCGGCGCTGGATGTGATCACAAAGCGCGGCGCTTTCTATTCCTATGGCGATGTGCGTCTCGGCCACGGTCGAGAAAATTCAAAAGAGTTCCTGCAGCAAAACCTTGAACTTCGTGAAGAAATCGAACAAGCAGTACGCGAACAGGCTTTTGGTTCTGGTTTACCATCCTCTAGCTCTGATGACCTGGATGAGACCGTAAACCCAGAGCCCATGGATGATTAGGTATTAATATGGCATGGGAGAAAATCGGAGAAGCCATCGCGGTATGCAGGAACAATCAACCGGGGATTCCGAAATATAAACAGGAAAATATTCGCCTGATCACAGATTTTGGTGTTGAAAATGATTATCATGCGGGTAAATATATCCGTCACCGCTACCTGGCACGAAAGAACCCCAATCGGCCTAATAACCGGCAAATACTACTTGTTGATGAAAAAACTATATCAGATATCACTTTGCATGGTGTAAAAGTAACGCCAGGTCAATTAGGGGAGAATATTCTTGTATCAGATATTCATTTAATGAGTATGCCGATTGGTTCAATCTTGAAGGTAGGACCAACAACCATACAATTAACTGAAATACGCCAACCCTGTAACCAGCTTGATGCTATTCATCCCCAGCTAACGAATATCGTAATGCCAGACAGGGAAGATCCAACGACTTTTAATGCGGGAATGATGGGTATTATTGTTTGCGGTGGAATTGTTAGAGCAGGAGATATTATTTCTCGTATTGATTAAACAGCAGAAAATTATAGATATAACAAATTCAATTATTTCATCAATCTAATCAATATATTATTGAACAGATCGTCGATTATTCAACTGGAAATCCTCTCCACCCATACTCCAATCATACAGACCATCACAAATTAGCATAGGTCGGATAGTGTGTATTCTTATGTCTTCCCATGCCTTAAGTAAGACGCCTTGATGTAATTGACAAAATCCATTACAGGCAATCCATTTTACATCAAAGACTTATTATCAAAGTTGCAGAAAAAGGCAAAATGACTAATGATTCTTGGCAGGAATATTGCACCATTTCTATAAGATCATGAAAAAAATGAATGCTTCCAATGGATCAATCTGGCTGACCATTTTAGGTACGCTGTTTGCTATTCTCGTTTGCATATCTGCAACCGGGATGATATTCCTCGTTTATCCGCAATCCAGTCATTTCCTTCAATATCTCATTTCGTCACCTGGACCGGAAAAGACGCTTTCAAGTCAAATACCAGGCATTGAACCCACTCCATTTCTCCCCCTCCCTACAAATGTACCCACATCAACACCACCTATATCCCAACCCACGGTTACAATAACTCCCCAGCCAACTCCAACTGCCAAACCAGATCTCGTGCCTAACAAACCGGAAGGCGTACCGCCTTCTTCCGCGTACATCTCTGGAATATACGGCTCTCCCCAACTTTACACACTCGATTGTGAATCACAGGCTGCGATGGATTGGGCGCGATTCTTCGGCGTGCGTATCAATGAATTGGAATTCATAGAACGTCTGCCTAAATCAGACGATCCCGAAGAAGGCTTTGTCGGGAACATTAATGGTCCAATGGGACAAGTTCCTCCTGGAGATTACGGTGTGTATCCCGGCCCGGTCGCATCGCTATTGCGAGAATACGGACTGAATGCTGCCGCTGTAATAAACTGGGATATCGACGCCCTCAAGCATGAGATTGCTGCGGGCAGGCCGGTGATCGTGTGGGTCGTCAACCTGCCCTTTAAGGTCAGCCCACGCGAGTACACAGCATCCAATGGCAACACCATTATCGTTGCTCCTTATCAACATACCTGGATTGTTACTGGTTATAATTCCGCATCATTCACCGTGGTTGATAGCGAGTGGACATATAATGTACTCACACAAACTTTTATCGAGCGCTGGAATGCACTTGAAAACCGAGCGTTGATTATGATCCCTTCTGAATAAATCTTTTTTGATTGGTTTTGATTGGATTTGACAGTATCCCGCTTCTTTCTGATCGTTTTTTCCATAATTTTCATGTAAAAATTGGAAAATACAAAAAGAGGTGCGTCCTTGAAAAGAAAAACTTTAATTCTTTCTATCCTATTGGGGATTCTTTACGATGTCCTTTTCTGGGATAGATCTCAGGGGATTTCTTTCTTTGTCTTCGTTCTTGCAGGTCTAACCTTTTCATATTTCACTCTTCGAGAGACAAATCTACATCAAAGTAAACTTGGCTTAGTCTTCATCATTCCAATCGGCTTTTTTTCATTGATGAGCTTCATTTTTACAGAACCCTTAATTTCATTTCTGAACCGTACTATTACCCTCGTATTGATTGGGGTTTGGGCTGCAGGATACGAACGCGATAGATGGATTCGATTCAGAATGAGTGATTATCTAAAATCTGGGGCACGCCTGGCTTTCAGTCTAGTTAGTTTTCCATGGCTGCGATCAGGAAGCCTGGGCATTTTTTCAGAGCAAGAAAATCGGAAATTCTCAGGTGCCGCCCCTGTCATGCGTGGTTTTGCAATTGCCTTACCAATACTAATCGTTTTCTCTTTCCTGTTTGCCTCAGCAGATTTGGTGTTCGCCAACACATTGGAATATATCCTCACTTTTTTTGATTTCAAGTATTTTGGTGATTATATACAAAGGTTACTGATAATTTTCCTGATCGCGAATTTTTTCCTTGGGCTAATCGTTTTCACAATCAATAATAATAAAAAACCTCAAATCGATGACGACAATAAACCAATTCTAAATCCGTTTTTAGGAATTATCGAATCAGGAATAGTCCTTGTCAGCGTTATCCTCCTTTTTTCCGGGTTTGTATTTTTACAATTTCGGTATTTATTCTTTAATCAACAAGCGATTATTGAACTGGGATTTACTTATTCAGAGTACGCACGGCGTGGTTTTGGAGAACTGATTGCAATTACCATGATCAACATTGGATTAATTATTGGTCTGGATACGATCACTCTCATCCGCACACATAAAGAAAAACAAATTTTTTCATGGCTGTACACCGGATTAGTTCTGGCAAATCTCGTCATCCTTATCTCGGCGTTCACACGATTGAATTTATATGAAGCTGCATTCGGGTACACACGGTTGCGAATGTACTCGCATGTCTTTATCATCTGGCTGGGCATCCTGCTTTTAGCAATCTGCGCATTAGTCTGGAAACGCAATTTACAGCAGTTTGCGAATGTATTCCTCTTGTTCTTAGTCGGATTCACTGCCACTCTAAATCTATTCAACACCGATGCCCAAATTGTTAACCGAAACATCCTGCGGGCCCAAAGCAGCGAAACATTGGATAATGCATATCTCGGGAGCTTATCCAGCGATGCAGTACCTGCTCTCGTTAGCCACTTCCAGAAGGCACCGTTTTCTGAATCATTCAGGGCAGAATTAGGAGCTGCGATACTCTGTTTTCAGTTAAACAATGGGGATCAATTAAATAGAGATGAATGGCAATCCTTCTCGATCTCTAGCTACCGAGCGAAATTTATTCTTGAGGAAATATCATCAGATCTAACGAACTTTAGCATCAAAAAAGATGACGGGAATTCGATAGTAATTGATCAGGATGGGATTGAAACCAATTGTTCACAGGAAATTTATTTTGATTAATAACTATTTTTCGTAAGCTCGAGACTCTTGGTGTTTAGAGATGAACACTGCGACCTCATTGATTGCCTCATCCGCCACACGAAGAATTGGAAACATCTGAAAGACATGGAACAATCCATCCCATTCTGACAAGGTCACATCAACACCTTTTGTTCTCGCTTTCTTAGCAAAAGAGCGTGCGTCATCTAAAAGAATCTCGTGTGAACCAACCTGGATCAGGATTGGCGGAAATCCCATAACAGGTGCAAACAACGGAGAAATTAGGGGAGATCTCAGGTCGTGACCACGCGCATAAGCGTTTGCATCTTCACGCAGACCCCTCGAGGAAAGTACTGGATCCACCTTGGCCATTTCCCGAACCGAATTACCTGATAAAGTCAGGTCAGTCCATGGCGAAAACAAGAACACACCATCTGGCATCGGATAATCCTTCGCATGAATTTCCTGCAATAATGCTAGAGCCAGGCCACCACCAGCAGAATCTCCGCCGATGAAAAAAGGACGAAGTTTTGGATCCTGATCGATTAACTTAGTGTAAATTGAAATGACATCCTGCAAAGCATTAGGAAAAGGATATTCAGGTGCAAGATGATAATGTGGTGCAATAATATCATGACCTGCCTTGCGCGCAATCTTGCCGCAAAGGTTGATATGGTTGTTAGTCATTCCCAGCACATAAGCACCACCATGCAGGTAGAGTATTCTTCCCTGGATTGTATTCTGGCTTGTAATTCGTTTTACAGGCACAATAAAATGGTCAAGGTCTTCAATTCTCACATCTCTATAAACTGGCGTTAAAGCATTGAACAATTTCATCCGTTTGCGCCTTTGCTGAATGCCTATATTCTGCCAGTTCAAAAATAAAACCCGCAACAACTTCTTGTAAATATTGATGATGTTGATTTTTTTCGCCATAAACAGATTCTACATGCTTATCCAATCATCATAGAAAATTATGCAACCAAAATTATCAATTAAGCGTATATTTAATAGGAATCAACAAGGAGTTTTGATAATGAAACCAGAACTTACTACACCATCCAGCGGCAGACGTTTTGGATATTTTCTTTCGATTTTGATTAATGGTGCAATTTATTATGTCATTAATAATATCGCGATATGGAATTTCATCCCATTCCTTAATGAACAATATCGAGACGTGCTCTGGATCGCCAACATCTCTTTAGGTGTCACTATTTTTATGTTCGCTACTTTCATCGTATTCGATCCGCGCTGGTATCGCAGCCTAATGCAGGCAATAACCAATATTTTTTCTTTTTATTCAATTGAGATATTCAGGCAGGTATTTCCGCTTGACCTGACAGATAGCGCTGCCCACTGGGTGAATATCGGCATGCTCATTCTCATGGCAATCATGATCCTCTCCACAATAAGCGAGCTTGCCACAGCTGTTAGACTTTACCGCATAACACACTACGAATGAAAAAAGACCGCTTTCGCGGTCTTCTTCGTTTGTGGTTATTGGATCAGGTTCCATGCTCCCATGAATTCAGATACTTTTGCTGTTCATCGGTCAGCACATCGATCTCTATCCCCATCGCTTCTAATTTTAAACGAGCAATCTCATGGTCGATCTCTTCAGGCACACCATAGACTGTCTTTTCCAGTTCATCTGCGTGTTTAACCATATACTCAAGACTCAGCGCCTGGTTCGCGAATGACATATCCATCACACTGGCAGGGTGTCCTTCCGCAGATGCCAGATTGATCAACCGACCTTCACCCAAAATATGAATACGGCGTCCATCTTCCAATGTGTATTCATCGACAAAAGGCCTCACAAGCCGTTTTGATTGGGACATCTGCTCCAAAGCAGGGATATTGATCTCGACATTGAAATGCCCGGAGTTGGAAACGATGGCACCATCTTTCATGTTTTCGAAATGGTGTTTATCAATCACATTAATATCGCCAGTTAATGTACAGTAAATATCACCCTCTTTTACTGCTTGATCCATCGTCATCACCCGGAAACCATCCATCACCGCTTCCAGCGCTTTAAGCGAATCGACTTCGGTCACGATCACACTTGCGCCCATTCCGCGCGCCCGTGTTGCCAGACCGCGCGCGCACCATCCATAACCAGCTACTACAAACACTTTGCCGGCTAAAAGCACATTTGTTGCGCGGATAATCCCATCCAACGTGGATTGCCCCGTACCGTAACGGTTATCAAATAAATGTTTAGTCATCGCATCATTCACCGCGATAATGGGATAATTTAATGCGCCATCGTGCGCCATCGCGCGCAGGCGGATCACACCAGTCGTGGTTTCTTCTGTGCCGCCGATCACATCATCCAACATCTCACGCCGAGTTTTGTGAAGCGTGCTGACAACATCCGCACCATCATCCATCGTTAAATGTGGGTTATGGTCAAGCGCAGCATTGATGTGTTTGTAATATACTTCATTGCTTTCACCTTTTATTGCGAACGTGGGGATTTCGTGAATTGAAACAAGAGCCGCAGCCACATCATCCTGTGTGGAAAGCGGATTGGATGCTGTCAATACTATGTCCGCTCCACCAGCCTGCAATGCGGTCATCAAATTGGCTGTTTCAGTAGTTACGTGCAGACATGCCGATACTCGCATTCCCTTCAAAGGTTTTTCCTTGCTAAAACGCTCAGTTATAGTGCGCAAAACGGGCATTTCGCGTTCTGCCCACTCCATGCGCAATCGCCCGCCTTCAGCTAGATTTGTATCTCTTACATCGTAGTTATCCATTTTTATCCTTTCAAGATTTATTCTTCAATGATCGCGTTAAGCGCGTCATTATCTTCAAAATGTCTGCGATAACGTTGCACAAACTCCACCCTGGTGTAACGATGATTTTGCGTTCCGCGTTTTTCCAGACAATAGGTGGCAGCAAGTGAACCCATCTGTCCACAGGTTTGCCAATCCAAGCCAAGCAGCTTGCCCCGTAAAAAACCTCCGCGGAATGCATCCCCGACCCCCGTCGGATCAGCCCGCACATTTTCCTCTACTACCGGGATATGATATCGGGTATCCTTGACCCAAATATCAGAACCTTCTTTCCCGCGTGTCACCACTAAATAATCTACAGCGTCACGAATTTCCTCATCAGACATCCCGGTATGTTTTTGGATCAGTTCGTATTCATAGTCATTAATGAATAAACTTTCCGCACCAAGAATCCCATCACGGATCTCTTGCGGTTCATTTCGAACAACCTGCTGACCGGGGTCATATAGATATGGGACATCCATACTACGACATTCCGCAGAATACTTGCACATGGCAGTGGGATCGTTAGGCGAAATCACAACCAGATCGTTTTTACTTAGATTCAGATCACACAGCGAGAGATCCTTAGAAAACGCCATCGCTCCGGTATAAAAACTGGCAATCTGGTTATTTGAAAGATCTGTATTTGCGAAGAACGAAGCGGTGAAGACCTCCGGAATTTCTTTCACCAATGAAGTATCGACACCTTGTTTTTCAAGCCATTCACGATAATCAGCAAAATCCTCACCCACGGTCCCCATCAACCGCGGAGTTTCACCCAGCAGTGCCAAGGTAAATGCGATATTTGGCGCAGTACCACCGCGCTGGCGCACCATCTCATCGACAAGAAAGGAGAGACTGATAGAATCAAGTTTTTCAGGTAGGATATGTTCCTTAAAGTACCCAGGGAAAGACATTAGATAATCATAGGCAATCGAACCGGTACAGATCACAGACATAGCATCCCTACCCTTCACCCATCAACCGAATCAATTTTTCTTCAAATGGCGGTGTAATGACGCCTTTTTCAGTGATCAAACCGGTTATTAGTTCGTGTGGCGTCACATCGAAAGCTGGGTTTCGAGCGCTAGCACCATCAGGTGTTACTTTACGGTCGAATAACTTTAGTTCCAGCACCTCATCTTGCGGGCGCTCCTCAATAGGGATCAGACTACCATTTGCTAACTCAATATCAATGGTGGAAAATGGAAATACACTATAGATAGGAACATTATTCGCATTGGCGGCAAGTGCTAACATATAGGATCCTATCTTGTTGGCTACATCGCCATTGCGAGCAACCCGGTCTGCACCAAAAATAACCTTATCCACCTTACCACTACGCAGAAAATAACCCGCTGCACTATCTGTGATCAGATCAAAAGGGACCCTATATCGAAGCAACTCCCACGCAGTCAGGCGAGCGCCTTGCAATCGCGGCCGGGTTTCATCAACCAGAACGTGAATTTTCTTTCCCTGGTCATGCGCCATGCGAATGACACCGAGCGCGGTTCCGTAATCAACTGTTGCTAACGCGCCAGTATTACAATGATGAATAATCGTATCACCATCTTCGATCAATTCAGCACCATTGGCCGAAATGCGCATGTTGATTTCCACATCCTCATCGGCCATCTCATGTGCTTCATCTAATAAAGCGCGCTTTAATTCCTCGACTGAATCAAAATGATTTGCTGCAACGCCTAACATCCGTTTCAAAGCCCATGGCAAATTAACCGCCGTAGGCCGCGCCGCTTCCAAAACTTCTGCTGCAGATACTAATGCAGTTCGCATACTTTCAACGGTAGCTGCGGATGATTTTATTGCCGCCAATACCATTCCGTAAGCTGCCGCTACCCCGATTGCCGGAGCACCGCGTACAGCCATATTTTGAATGGATTCAGCAACCTGATGATGGTCGGAAAGAAAGATGTGAGTAAATTCATTAGGCAGAAGGCGCTGGTCGACCATTTTTAATTGATTTTGAGTTGATTCCCACACTAGCGTCCGCATATTATATTCTCCAAAAAAAACGCGCCCGCTGTGGAGCGCTTGTTGGCTAACCCGTACAGTTTAACACGAGAAAAGCCCTTTGTCAAAGAGTTGACACTTTCCCCAAGCCATACTATAAACGGGTGTATGAAAACAAAAAAGCTAATCATTGGCTTCTCTCTTCTATTATTATATACAGCTTGTGTGATCCCTTTTGATGCAATTTTTAATTTCGCTGAGGAATCACTTTCACAAACCAGCTCCACACTGCAACCAATATTAGACCAGGCATCAGATTATGGGATTGGCGACCAGCCAGAGCCCACCTTTTTAACAACAGATCCATTCGCAAAAGCTGACGGTGCTTTATTTGCGGGTGAGGTGGATCGTGCACAGATTGAATACCAGGCATTGTATAGTGTAAGTGAAGATGACGATTCTTCTGCGCGCGCGTTATATGGCCTCGGCCGCAGCTACCTTCTCGGCCGGCAATATTATTCCGCCATTGATGCCTTCAATCTACTGCTCGGCCAGCATCCGAATACCAAGTATCAAGCCCCAACATATTTTCAACTTGGACGGTCTTATGAATTTATTGATGAAAAACAACAGGCTATGGTCGCTTACGGCCGATATGTAGAGTTACAGCCAAGTCTGATCGGCGCATTCATTTACAAGAAGATTGGTGATATCGCTTTCAGCACTAACCAATATAATGAAGCAATATTGAATTACCAATCAGCTCTTTTAATCGACCCATCATTCCAGCCTAACACAATCAACCTGCAAATCGGAAAGGCATATGAAGCGCTTGAAGATTTCACAACTGCGATCCAGTATTACAAAGGTGTATATGAGGCTGCCCAGGATGAATATACACCCGCAACCGCCAACCTTCTCGCCGGGCAAGCTTATCTCAAACTTGGACAATCTAACGATGCCTACACCCACTTCTTGGATTCTGTGATCAAGTATCCCAAAGCTTTCGATTCTTTCACCGCCCTTACTATTCTCATAAATGAAGGAGTACCAGTAAACAACAATCTGCGCGGGATTGTAAATTACTACGCAGGAGCATACGAAGGGGCAATCCGCGCGCTAGAAAATTATCTAGCTTCCAATCCGGATAATAACGATGGCAGCGCATATTTCTTCTTAGGTCTGTCTTATTTTTTTACAGGAAATGCAGAAGCAGCCATTGAAGCCTATAACCAGGTCATCAATAATTTTCCTGGTAATATTTTTTGGCCTGATGCTTGGGATGAGCGCGCTTACATTGAATGGAAGCTTTTAAATGATCCGCAAAAAGCAGCCGAAACATATCTCACCTTTGCCAATCGCGCACCGACTTCACCCGATGCACCTGGTTTCCTTTACGAAGCTGGCCGCATCCTCGAATTTGAAGGAGACTTGGAAGGAGCTGCTGTCATCTGGCAGCGTATGATGAATGATTATCCCTCTGCACAACGCAGTTATCGTGCCCTCTTTCTGGCTGCGATCCAATACTACCGTCTTGAACGTTATGATGATGCGCTCTCCGTTTTCCAGAGGACACTCGTTTTAGCTGCATCGCCGGATGAGAAAGCGCGTGCTTACCTTTGGATTGGTAAGACCTATCGCGCGCTTGGGGATGAAGAAAATGCAATGAATGCCTGGAAACTGGGCGAAATTGCTGATCCAACTGATTATTACAGCATCCGCAACTCGGAAATCCAGCAGGGTCTACCGCCTTACCAGATAACAGGCGAGTATGACCTCGGTTATGATCTTTCGTTGGAGCGAGGTGAAGCAGAGCAATGGATGCGTACCACATTCAGCTTGCCGGTTGATACCGACCTGAACAGTCTTGCCGAAATGACAAACCATCCCGCTATCGAAAAATTGAATGGTTTTTGGGAGCTGGGGTTGTATATGGAAGCGATCGAACAAGCGGATGTGCTGCGTGAAGAATATCAGACGGATCCGGTCAATACTTACCGATTGATGAACTACCTGATCGAGAAACACCTGTTTCAACCTGCGATCTACGCCAGCCGCAACATCCTCAATCTGGCAGGCTTGGATGACCTGTCCACTTTGACTGCGCCGATCTATTTCACCCACATTCGGTTTGGGGCATATTTTCGCGAGATCACCGTACGCGCAGCCAATGAATTTGGCATCAACCCCCTGCTGATGTTCTCTCTCATCCGGCAAGAAAGTCTGTTTAACCCATTCATCTTCTCATCTGCAGGCGCGAGCGGCCTGGCACAGTTCATTCCATCCACCGGTGCAGATGTAGCAGCTCGCCTTGGCTGGCCACCCGGTTACCAGCAGGAAGATCTGACACGAGCTGAAGTTAGTGCTCGTTTTGGGAGTGAGTATCTTAGGTGGTTAAAAGATGATTTGTTCGATGGAAATATCCAATATGCATTAGCTAGTTACAACTGGGGTTTGGGAAATGTAAATAATAATCTGCGATCAATTAATAGCAATGATCCGGATTTATTCTTAGAGGCGCTGAGAGCAGAAGAAGCGCAGATTTACTTAATGCAAATCGGTGAATTCCTGAACATCTACAAATTAGTGTATTCACGTCCTCAGTAAACATGCCTCAATTTGATTAGAAAAAACCGCGGCAATCGCCGCGGTTTTTTTATGTTTTTTTCTACCAGATTACTTCTTGGCTGAATACTTGATGGCCGCATGCGCCGCTGCCAGGCGGGCAACCGGTACACGGAATGGTGAACAGCTGACATAGTTCTGGCCAATACGATGACAGAAATCGATTGAATCTGGGTCACCGCCATGTTCACCGCAAATGCCAACCTCCAGGTTGGGGCGAACCGCGCGGCCTTCATCAACGGACATCTTCATCAGACGTCCAACGCCATCCTGATCGACACTCTGGAACGGGTTCACAGGTAGAATGCCTTCTTCAACATAGGTAACAAGGAAGTTACGCTCAGCATCGTCTCGGCTGTATCCAAAAGTCATTTGGGTCAAATCGTTAGTACCAAATGAAAAGAACTCAGCAACCGATGCGATCTCGCCAGCGGTTAACGCAGCCCGCGGAATTTCGATCATGGTGCCAAATTTGTATTCGAATTCAACATTCTTCGCTTTCATCACTTCTTTTGCAATCTCAATCAGGCGAGGCTGAATATGATGCAGCTCATTGACGTGTCCGGTAAGCGGAATCATCACTTCCGGTTTTGCATCAATACCTTTCAGTTTCATATTAGCAGCCGCTTCAAATATTGCACGCACCTGCATTTCAACAATCTGCGGCATGACAATGCTTAATCGGATTCCACGCAAACCCATCATCGGGTTGGATTCATGCATTGAGCGTACACTATCCAACAGGAATTCTTTTTCAGGCAATCCTTTCTCTTCACCCTTGACGCGCATGGTGATTACTTCTTCAAGTAATGATTCTTCAGAAGGCAGGAATTCATGCAGCGGCGGATCAATCAACCGGATGATAACGGGAAGACCATCCATCGCCTCAAATAAGCCTTCAAAGTCAGAGCGCTGGTGCGGCAGTAATTCTGCCAGTGCTGATTCGCGTTCTTCAATTGTCTTTGCCAGAATCATACGCTGCACGCTGGGCAAGCGTTCCTGCTCAAAAAACATATGCTCAGTACGGCACAAACCGATTCCTTTTGCGCCATAGGAACGTGCGCGACGGGCGTCAGCAGGGTAGTCCGCATTTGCCCAAACCTGCAGTCCTGTGGTCGGCCAACCCTCAAGAACATCACGGATGCCCGGCTCAGCACAGATTTCATCTGCCCAGCCAAGTAATGTAAGCAGATCAGTTTGCTCTTCCAGCGATGGTTCTGTTACTTCGATTTTTCCAAGGAATGCTACGCCAGTGCCACCATCAATTGAGATCCAGTCGCCTTCATTTACGATGACGCCTTCGGATTCTAATTTTCTCTTTTCCATATCGATTTTGACCATGGATGCTCCAACGACACATGGTACACCAAATTGACGGGCAACAACGGCAGCATGTGAAGTGGCACCGCCCTCGCTTGTGAGAATCCCTTTTGCAGCAAGCATGCCATGCACATCATCGGGTTTTGTGAATGGGCGCACCATGATCACGTCCTGGCCTTCTTCTTTGGCCATGCGCTCTGCAGTGTCTGCGTCAAAATATATTTGCCCGACTGCTGCTCCAGGTGAAGCGTTCACGCCACTCGCAAATTGCTTTCCTTCCTTGCGTGCATTTTCTAATGTATCACCCAGAAATTGAGGATGCAGTAAGGTATCAACATCCTTTGATGAAACTCGGCTTAGCGCTTCCTTTTTTGAAATTAGCCCTTCATTCACCATTTCAACAGCTATAGTGACTGCTGCTTTCGCAGTACGTTTACCATTTCTGGTCTGCAGCATCCACAACTTTTTATTTTCGATGGTGAATTCAACATCCTGCATATCTGAATAATGGCCTTCAAGTTTATTGGTGATATCCAGGAACTCTTGATAGGCTTCCGGAAATACTTCTTGCATTTTCTGAATCTTCTCAGTATTGCGGATGCCAGCAACCACATCCTCTCCCTGTGCATTTAAGAGATATTCACCGTAAAGTTCTTTTTCACCAGTGGAAGGATTGCGGGTAAATGCAACACCAGTACCTGATTCCCAGCCAGCATTACCAAACACCATAGTGCAAATATTAACCGCGGTTCCAAGGTCGTGCGCAATATGCGCTGCATTGCGGTAGTCTACCGCTCGCTTTCCATTCCAGGATTTAAAAACTGCTTCAGTCGCCAAGCGAATTTGCTCGATTGGATCTTGAGGAAAGTCAAATCCCTTTTCCTTTTTCACAACTGCTTTGAATTTGGTCACCAATTCTTTCAGATCATCAGCGGTCATGTCCGTGTCAGCTTCTGCCTTTTTGGCTTTCTTAACCTCTTCCAGAACTTGTTCGAATTTTTCATCATTGATACCCAGCACTACCGAGCCGAACATTGCGATCAATCGGCGGTAAGCATCATAAACGAAACGCTCATTTTCAGTGATCTTGACCATGCCTTCAGCAGTTTCATCATTTAAGCCGATATTCAGCACAGTGTCCATCATTCCTGGCATAGACATTTTCGCGCCTGAGCGACAGGAAACCAGCAAGGGATTTTTTGGATCGCCAAATTTCTTGTCAGCAGCTTTTTCTATACCCTTCAATGCATCAAGGCACTGATCCCACATGCTATCAGGAAATTGGTTGTCATTTGCTAAATATGCATTGCATGCTTCAGTCGTAACGGTGAAGAATGGTGGTACTGGAACACCAATACGCGTCATTTCACCAAGATTCGCGCCTTTTCCGCCCATCAATCCGCGAACGCCGTCCCACGAACCGGCATATTTTTCTGCCTCTTCAATTTCATTGAAAAGGTAAACCCATTTTTTTTCTGCCATCTTTCCTCCGGAAAATTAATTTGATAAATTACTTCGCAAAATACACCAATTGTAGATTTTACCATACCGGACTTTTTTCACGGAATAAGGGTAACTTTTCTCTCATATTCTGCTTTCTAATATAATTAAATCATGGTTGAAACCAATCCAATTTCCTGGCTGCTTGCATTTACCCCAGTGATGATCCTCATTTTATTAATGACCATAGCCAAAATGGGGGGCAGTAAAGCAGGCTTTGCAACCTGGTTTACAACACAGGTGATAGCTTTTCTATTTTTTGGCACAACACCGGAAATCATAGGCGTTTCCATGTTTAAAGCATTATTCCTGGCCCTTGATGTAACCATGATCATCTGGGGCGCAATGTATCTATACCATATCACTAATACCTCCGGAGCTATTAATCGGATTGGTGATTTTTTATCGGCTTTTACCGATAACAAAGCATATCTCGGAATTTTTCTTGCATGGCTATTTCCCTCTTTTTTACAGGGATTGGATGGATTCGGTGTGCCAGTCGCTGTGTCTGCACCTCTCATGGTCAGTGCCGGTTTTTCTCCGATGCTTTCAATCGTTCTCACAAGTATTGGCCATGGGTGGGGAGTCTCGTTTGGATCCATGGGTGCATCTATTCGAACACTTCATGCTATGACAGGATTACCTGTGGTTTTTTTTGCCCCCAAGGCCGCTATCCTTTTAGGATTAACAGCCATTATCGGCGGATTAATTGTGGTGTATCTAGCTGGTGGGAAAGAGAAATTCTTTCAGGCGATTCCGCTAACAATTTTTATCGGCTTGGTTATAGCCATTGGTCAATATCTAATTGCTGGAACTGAATTTTGGATGATTGCGGTTACACTTCCAGTAATGATCAGTCTTTTACTGGGATTTCTATATGTTGGATTTTTTTCTCAGCAAAGCCGAGCATGGGTTTATAACCTCAATAAAAAGGAATGGAAGCGGATTATTGAATCTGTCATACCATACACTTTACTTGTAGCTCTGATTTTTGTTTTCAACTTTTTTCAGCCTTTACAGGATTTGTTCCAACCATTTAATTTCTCCATAAAAATACCCGAATTTCAAACAAAACTGGGTTTTTCAATTCCTGCTGAATGGACAAAGAATATCAACTTCTTTCTACATCCAGGGACGGTACTCATAATTACCGGTTTTATTTCGTTTTTTTTCCTTCAATGGAGAGGTTATCTTATTAAATCGCAACACTTGCAAAGTGTAAAAAAGACAATTAAAAGTTCAACAAATGCGACCATTGCCATCTTTACACTAGTCGGCACAGCTGTAAGCATGCGTCACGCTGGCATGATCGCGATTCTTGCTGAGGGGGTCAGTAAGTTTTTTCCACGTGACCTTTATCCGATTGTATCGCCTTTCATCGGAGCGCTTGGAGCGTTTATCACTGGCAGTAATAACAACTCAAATGTGCTATTTGCCGAACTGCAACTTCAGACCGCACAGATGCTTGAGCTTCCAATCGCGTGGATACTAGCGGCACAAACGACCGGTGGTGCTATGGGCAGCATCATGGCGCCCGCTAAGGTTATCCTGGGGTGTACCACCGTGGGCCTGAATGGAAAAGAAGGCCAGGTTATCAGCCGCTTGTTATTCATTTGCGCAGCAATCCTTCTTTTCATAGGCATAATCGTGTTTGCTGTGACCGGATAAAGAGATTTAGTAATTAATGAGACCTTTTAAACTTTCTGTTTTGAAAGGTTTTCTATTCGCAATGATCTCCCTGGCAGAATCTGCCTTGTCCCATACATTCCACAACAACACACCCACAATCTGATTATCTTCAAGATAATAAATCACACCTTTCCTGTACGGTTCTTGCCAATCCTGAACCATTTCTAAACGTGAATCAATTTTTCCGACCGCCTCATATCCCAAATCAAACATATCTGAGTAAAACAGGGGTAAATAGTCATAATGTTCAATCGCATCTGCCATATTCCTGCCGGCAGCCTTTCCCATCGCTCTAGCATTATCAGCGTGCTCAACACGGATACGTTGCGACAAATGGGGATTGAATAAATTTGCTACATCACCTGCAGAAAAAATTGAGGGATCAGAAGTCTGCAAAATTTCATTAACATGAATACCGTCCTTAACCGCCAGACCGCAATCCTCTGCCAGACTTACATTAGGAATTATCCCCACTCCAGCCACAACCTCATCAACCAACAAAGCTTCACCATGCTTGAAATTGATCGAAGCTTTATTGCCTTCCTTTTCCACTGATGTAATTTCAAGCCCGGCTTTAACCATTACACCTTTATCTATGTAATAATCATTCAAGAATCGCACCATATCTTGGGGGAATACTTTCCACCCTATTCCTGCCCCATTCTCAATAAGGGTAACATTCTTCTTATTTAATGTGAGAGCTGCTGCCAGTTCAGAACCAATAAATCCTGCCCCAATCACCGCAAAGCTATTCATTGTTTTCGTAAGTGATTTCAAATGGTGAAAATCTTCTAATGTACGATAGTAATGGATAATACCCTCCCCAAATGGCAGTCCGCGCGGATACCCACCAGTCGCTAAAAGGAGCTTATCATAGGAAAAAGATTCTCCGCTGCTCACTGCAATACGCTTCAGATCTGGATTGATTGACAAAACAATTGTATTGAGTAAAAAATCCACCTTTCGCTCTTCAACAGCCAAGAAAATTTCATCTTCCTTCCCCCCAGACCACAACTTTTTTGATAGTGGCGGACGGTTGTAAGGAAGTGCATTCTCTTCAGAGATCATCAATATGGTACCTGATGGATCTATTTCTCTGATACCAAGCACAGCAGAACCTGCTGTCATCCCTCCGCCGATAATGATATAGGTATAATCCTTCATGTTTTCTCCTTTCATATGTATATCTTATATGAAACTGCCAGTGAAATCAATTAAAGGATTGTATAATTTCCACTTAGGATTTTTTACTTATCAAAAATAGAGTTTTTTTATGAAAAAGGCTATTGGCAACACTTTAGAACCATTAACCAGAAACCGATTCCTTTCCCTGTGGACAAGGACATATAATCAAACGGGCAAGCCAGATTGGTCCCACATCTTTCCTTATTATCACGATGATATCGTATTTCAGGATACTATCCAGCGCATTGAGGGGAAAGAGCTATTTATAGATATGTGCGATCGTTTGGCAAAACGTTGCGAAAGATTGGAGATGGATATCTCCTCAGTGAGCGTAACAAGCAACGAGATCTTCATGGATTGGAAAATGACGATGGTCTTCCGCAAAACTCCAAGTACGCCAATTTATGGTTGTTCAAAATTAACTCTGGCAGATGATGGCCGCATTATTCATCAACGTGATTATTACGATTTGTGGGGTGATATCTTTCAAAACGTGCCAGTAATGAAAAGAATATATCCCAAATTTATGCATAAATTATTCGGATAATCAATGCCAATAAGACTCCCGGAAGAATTGCAATATATTCAAAATAGTTTGCTCCCCCAGAAAACTACCACTAGTCGTTTGGATGGTAAAAAGTGCGTTATTACCGGCGCAACCTCAGGCATCGGCCTTGCGACAGCTAAGGTATTTGCACAAAACGGTGCGGAGCTGTTGCTGATTTGCCGCAACGAAGGAAAAGCAATAAAACTACAGCAAGAATTGCGAAATGAATATAATGCAACATCACATTTATTCATCGCTGATTTTGGCCAGCTCGAAGATGTTCGTAAAGCCGGTCATGCAATCTATAAACAGCACCCGGAAATACATATTCTTATCAATAATGCAGGAGTATTCAACAAACGCCGCATACTGACAAATGACGGCAATGAACAAGTATTCCAGGTTGTACATTTAGCTGCATTCTTATTAACCCATATCCTGCAGGGAGCGCTAATCGCTGGCGCACCATCACGGGTAATCATGGTAAATTCTGAGGCCCATCGCTTTGGTGGTTTGAACCTTAATGACCTTAATTGGGAAAAACGCCCTTTCATTGGACTACAAGCTTATGGCGCTGCGAAAATTGCGCAAATACTGACCACTTTGAAAATGGCTGAACAATGGGACAAGAAACAAGTGACAATAAACCTGATTCACCCGGGTGCAGTACGGACAAATATTGGATTGAATAACAATGCCTTATACCGTTTTTACAGTAAATATATACTGCGCTGGTTTCTCAAAGATGTCATGGTAGCAGCCAACGCGATTTATTATCTGGCTGCCGCGCCTGAAATGGCAAATAAGACCGGCGCATATTTCAATCTAACCAATGAAGAAAGACCAGCCAGCTATGTTATCGACCCTAACCGAATCTTAAGCGTATGGGAAACAAGTAAGAACCTAACACAAGCGGGAGATTAAGATCATGAAAGAAAAACCTTCAACTTATGACGCTATTGTTGTTGGTGCAGGCGCTGCCGGATTAACCACTTCAGCGTATCTTGCCAAAGCAGATAAGAAGATATTGTTGATTGAAAAAGAGAAAGAATGTGGGGGATTGATCAACTCATTTTCACACAACGGATTTATTTTTGACGGGGGAATACGAGCTTTAGAAAACGCTGGGGTCCTTTTCCCAATGCTAAAGCAGCTAAAAATCGATCTTGATTTAGTGCCTAATGATGTAACAATTGGTATAGTCGATGATGTGATACCTCTAAAGGATAAACATAGTCTGATCGATTATCAATCACTATTAAAAAAGCATTTTCCATCCGATGAAAAAGAAATTGACAAGATCATTGCTGCAATGCAAAAGATCGCCCATTATATGGACATTCAATACGGCATTGACAACCCTCTTTTTCTGGATCCAATCCAAGATGGGAAATATTTCTTAACCAATGTAATCCCCTGGATGTTCAAATACGCCTTAACTGTCAATAAAGTGACAAACCTCAATATACCTGTTCGGACCTTTTTACAAAAAATTACACACAACCAGGCCTTGATCGATATCATCGCCCAGCATTTCTTCACAGACACGCCCGCTTTCTTTGCCCTGAGCTACCTTTCCCTTTATCTCGATTATTATTATCCAAAAGGCGGGACCGGCGAATTCAGTAAAAAACTCGTCAGCGTGATAGAGGAGAATGGTGGCCAGATCCAAACATCAACAAAAATTACAAAAATTGATCCTGCCGGCAGAACATTAATAGATATGGATGGCAATCGATACACTTATCGCGTATTGGTTTGGGCAGCGGACGCAAAATCCTTTTACAGCATGGTCAATATAGAAGAGGTAAGTGACCCTAATATAAGAATGAATGTAGAAAATCAAAAAGCCTTACTAAAAAATGCTAAAGGCAATGACTCTGTATTGACTACTTACATGGAGGTCAATTTACCACCAGAATACTTTTCTACTATAGCTAGCAGCCACTTTTTCTACACGCCTACAGTTAGCGGGGATTCAACCTCGGGGCTCGTCCCAATTAGCCAGAGCAGAGTAAAACAGGAAGAATGGCTGAGGAATTACTTGGCAGACACAACCTATGAAATTGCAATCCCAGCACTGCGTGACGCTAAACTTGCACCGCAGGGAAAATCGGGACTTATTGTAAGTGTTCTCTTCGATTACAACCTGACTAAAGATATTGAGGATAAAGGATGGTATGAAGATTTTAAAAAGCTTGCTTCGAATTGGATGGTTGAGACACTGAATAACCACATCTTCCCAGAGTTGAAAGCCCATGTGGAAGAAACATTTTCATCCTCCCCCCTATCAATTGAAAAAAGAACTGGTGCTTTCCAAGGAGCAATCACTGGCTGGTCTTTCACTAACCAGGTGATCCCCGCCGAGAGTAGATTGGTGCGTATTGCAAATTCAGTCAAGACCCCTTTTGCTAATATATTCCAGGCGGGAATGTGGAGTTATAGCCCATCTGGATTGCCAATCTCATTGATTACAGGCAAATTAGCATCAGATCAATCGCTCCGAAAACTTTAATATTCATATATAAGATCCTATCGACCCTAAATGGTTAAACAAACGTTTTGGTGTCACAATCCTAATTTTCGTCTTTAGTTAATCCAAAAGAAGTCTAACGAATCTAGGGGAAGATTCCTGATTCAATAAAACATAATCCTTAAAACAACTTATTATTGTAGGAAGGCTCTGGATTCATATTCCTGCCCATCAATCAAAAATAATTTGTCTGATAACCATCTGCCTTACCTGAAAGCAATAAGTTTTTACAATATTTAGAAAGTATTTCTAATCCCGCTGGATTTGTCTAAAAAACGTCTCTAAAACCCGCGCTGTTTCTGCTGGTTGTTCACGCATCAGCATGTGTCCCGCATTTTCAAGAACCGAATAAGTCACATCCTTTCCAATGTAAGCAACCGCTTCACTGACGTGAAGGGGAATAAATTGGTCATCCCTACCGATAAGTAATAACTTCGGAATTGTTAAACTTGACCAAAGAGATTCAGACGAGGGGCGGCTTGCCATCGCGGATAAAGCCCGCTGAATTCCTGTAACATCGGCATTTTGAATAGCTTCTCTGCAATATTCCTGAATTTGCGGATTTGTTGTCAAAATTTCAGGCATCGTATTAAATACCGTTGTAGTGGATAAAGTTTTCAATTTATTAATCTTGTCTATGCGGTCAGTCTTGATGTCGGGTGGGTCACAATATATATGCGACGCGAGCAAACCTAACCCATTGATACGGTTGGGCACCTGACGCGTTATATCTAATGCTAAATATCCTCCCATAGAGTGACCAATAAGAATAGCGCTTGGTATACCCTCATCATCCATCAATTGAATCACATCCTCAGCCATTTCAGCCATCAAATAATCTGAATTTCCAGTCACTGATTTTCCAAATCCGCGCACGTCTGGCATTATGTATCGAAAACCATCTGGTAAGTGTGGAGAAAGTGGATCCCAAATCTGATGGTCAAAGGGAAACCCATGCAGGAATATAATCGGGACACCGCTTCCTTTTTCATCAAAATACAATTTCATACCCATTTTCTTTTTTACTTTTCTTGAGATATTTGTTTTTGTAAAAAAGCCAGAGCTTGTTGACGATTATGGATTTTGTCTGATACTTGCTCTTCTCGTAAAGCTTCCAAAAAATCACCGATGTGTTTTCCTGGCTGCAAATTAAAAATTCGCATAAGTTCACGGCCATTTACCAGCGGAATTGGGTTGATTAACGAATCAAAACGGAAGAAATAAGCATCGAATATGATGTCAGCTGCAGAAACCGCCTCATCCCAGCGATCATCCGTAATCGCTTGCTCATAGGTAGTCAACACATCTGCCAGATGCAGCAATGCCGTTATTACTCCTGCCTCACCCGCTCGTTTAAAAAAGCGAAAAATACTCACATTTTTCTCTGCTTGATTGTTCAATTCCAGCCGTGAAACTTTCATATGCATCCTAACACTGCTGTACAGATAATCGCCTTCCAGATTTGATAGATTAACATCCTTTGACCAATCGCGGACTAATTTGGCACCTCGTTTAGCATGACCGGGGTATTTCATCCGATCTTCTATTTGTTGTTGCTCCACTAATCCTTTTGCCAGATCATGGAAGAAAGCTGAAAGGATGAGCAATTGATATTTTGTTCTGCCGCTTGAAAAGTTTTGACAGAAAAATAACTGTAGATGTTCCAAATGACGACCTAAGCGATTAATCGCATCAATCAAGCGCGGATGATAATCACCTAAGGGAGGCGCAATGCCAAGCATAGCCATCAACTGCTGACAATAATAGATTACCTGCATTGTGTGGTCCCAAGCGTTATATGTATGGGGAAAACTAAGCTTCACTTCACTAAGATGTTCTGCCGCGGGGAATAATTCAGAAATTAAACCTATCTTTAACATGTAATTAAACGCGTCACGTGAATTAGCAACACTAATTACATCCAGCAACGCATCTCTCTGGCGTTCTTTTGAAACCTGCCCTAACAATGGTGCTGCTTCTTTCACCAACTTTTCAATTGATGGATCGGCTTGTAACTCCATTTCTTGTAAAAAACGGACAAAACGGATCGTCCGGACCGGGTCATCGATGAATGCAGAATCCGAGCAGGGCTTAAGTAGTTCTTCCTTCAAGTCTTTTAAACCACCGGTAGGATCTATCAGATCATTATCCACGGGTAAGCGAAGTGCCATTGCATTGATCGTAAAATCGCGCCTGGTCAGATCTTCAATAATGTCTTTCCCGTTGAATAATGCAAAATCTATTCTTAAATACTTGTTTTTGAAAAGAATAATGGCGCGGGCAGTTTGCCGCTGATAATCGAGTATATAGAAATCCCCTTGAAGATGGTTTGCCGTCAGCCGCGCAGCATCGATCGCGTTTTTTTTGACCACAAAATCATAGTCATCTATTTCTCTTCCACCAAGTAAATCGCGAATCGCGCCGCCAACGAGGTAAATTTCTTCACAGGCAGTTATAAGTATTTGAGATAAATCCATCAACCAAATAGGCAGGGATTCTTTATAGTTCAGCATCAGATTGAAAAATCTTTATCCCTCATATTTTTCTAGATCAACAACGCCAATAAAAGGCAGGTTGCGGTAAATTTCATCCAGATCTAATCCATATCCAAATACGAACTTATCCGGAATCTGAAACCCGGTATAACGGATTGGGACTTCCACTTCACGCCTTTCAAATTTATCCAATAATGTGCAGATATGCAGACTATTCGGCTTTCTGGTGGATAGCATATCCATCACATGAGATAATGTATTCCCACTGTCAACAATATCCTCAACAATTAACACATCTTTTCCGCAGATGTTTTCGGTCAAATCCATCGTAATTCGCACAGCTCCCGAAGAACTGCGGTTGCCTGCCCCATACGACGAAATCGCCATAAAATCCATCGCGTGCGGTACTGTGATAGTCCGCGAAAGGTCAGATAGGAAAATAAAAGCACCACGCAAAATGCAGATTAATAATAAATTTTGGCTATTTTGATAATCAGAGCTGATCTCTGCCCCTAACTCCTTTATCCGTGTTTGAAGTGTTACGTCATCGATCAAAATCTCTTTAAGATAATTCTTGTAACTCTGCATAATTTCACCCTCTCGGCACCTCGTGATGAGCTCGGCAGCGAGCTTCATACATCTCGGATGCACCGACGATTACAATTGGATCATCATAATGTGCAGGTTTTCCGTTAACCAGGCGTTGTGTTCGCGTCGCTGATCCACCACAAACCATACAAATGGCATGTAACTTATCGACCTTCTCAGCTTTTGACATTAGAATCGGAATGCAGCCGAACGGTTCTCCTCTGAAATTCATATCCAGCCCAGTAACAATCACACGCTTTCCGCTTTCCGCCAGGGAGTCAATCAACGCAACGATACCTTCATCAAAGAATTGTGCTTCATCAATCCCAATTACAGTAGTCGTTGAATCAATTTTCTGCTGGAGTTGGATGGAATCATTGACCGGTATTGCTTCAAAATCCACACCAGCATGTGAAGTAACTTTTTCATTATTGTAACGTGTGTCGATTACCGGTTTAAAAACCTGAACGTGTTGTTTCGCAATTCTCGCCCGTCTCAGGCGTCGTATCATTTCTTCAGTCTTTCCGCTGAACATAGAACCGCAAATAACCTCAATTGAACCAGATTCTTCCTGCATTTTTTCACTCCCAAAATATATATTTGTGATTTTACACCATTCAGTTTTTTAAAATAAAAAGAAGGCAATCTCTGCCTTCTTTGGGTTCATAATATTGAATATTAGACTGAAATCTCTTCGACAGCTTCGGGCAGGTCATAACCCATCTTTCGCAATTGCTTTTTCATATCAATAAGCGTTTTACGACCTATACCTGCAATGTCCAAAATAGCTGACTCGCCACCTTCCATTTTTTCGAGTAATTGACCCACGTTTTCAATACCCGCTTCTTTCAAAGCATTATCATAACGTGAACCTAATTCCAACTCCTCGATCGGTCGGTCAGGTGATGTTTTTGAAGATTCTTTCTGCTTTTTATCTTCAACGTATTCTTGCCGCGCCTGCAGTTTCTTATAGAAGCGATCAACCTGACCTTCCATATCGATCAAGCGCTGCTGTTCACCGGTGAAGAAAGGATGGCATGCTGAACATACTTCTGTTCGGATTTCTTCTTTAGTTGATCCTGTTGTCCAGGTGTTGCCACATGCGCAGGTAACTTTAGCCTCAGGATAATATTTTGGATGTAATTCTTTTTTCATCAGTAAATGCCTTTCAATAAATAGTCTTGAACTATTTATTCTGTAATTACGCTGACCTTCTTCTGACCATTTGGCAATCGGACAAATTCCACAACGCCTTCAGTAACAGCAAAAATTGTATGATCCTTGCCAATACCAACGTTTAGACCTGGGCGGATTTTGGTACCCCGCTGCCGAACGATGATATTACCACTGATAACTTGCTCGCCGCCGTATTTCTTTACGCCAAGTCGTTTTGATTTACTGTCACGACCGTTACGTGATGAACCGCCACCTTTTTTATGTGCCATTTTTCACTCTACTTTCTAGAACCTTTTATTTCTTATCAGCCGCAGGTTTCTTTTTTGCGGTTGTCGATTTTTCTGCTGTTGATTTCTTTGTTGAAGCTGGTTTTGTTTTCGTACTTTTTTCAGAAGCAGGTTTCTTTGCAGCAGGTTTCTTAGCTGTTGGTTTCAATTCCGGCTCATTAACTTCGGTTGTCTTTGTTGCTGTTTCCGATTTTCCAGGGAATGCAATAGAATCAACAAGCACGCGTGAATAGCGTTGTCGATGACCAGTTTTCACCCGGTATCGTTGCTTCGGCCGGTATTTGAAAACAGTAATTTTTTGTCCTTTAAAATGATCGACAATCGTTGTATCAACTGATACACCCTTTAAATATGGAGTACCCACTTCAACCTTCTCATCAGTTGAAAGTAAAAGGACATTTTCGAAGGATTTTTTCTGGCCAATTTCTTCAGGCAGAAGATCGATTTCAATAAAACCGCCTTCAACGGCTTTATATTGTTTTCCGCCATTTTCAAAAATCACATACATTTTAGACTCCAATCTTCACTTCACCATTTTTCACGCGTTTTCAACGCCCGTCAATGGGGAAGTTGGATAAACATAATTTTACCCCAGCCAACCTACCGCCGGGGCAAGCGTCAAGAATTATACAGGCACATTTATCTGGTGTCAACCAGAATTTCTTATGCGAAAATCACCCTCTCTTAAAGTAATCTTCTGCTCGTCTAAATATTCAAGCATCGCAACCGCGTATTTTCGTGAGGTATTGAAATAATCGCGAAAATCAGCAACTGTGATTTTGTTTGATTGCTCTAAAAGATTTTCTGTCATGGAGATCATCACATCTATCTGATCAGACAAGAACACTACTGATTGAGAAATGAGAGTAATGATTCCTGATTGAACAAGATACCAGAACAGATCCTCGCCAACGATATCGACCGTCTCTTTTACGGAAGGTGTCTGAAAACCGGAATCTCTAAACACCGCCAATATGTTATCAACAACTTTTGATTGCTCCATTGATAAAACAATCGCAAAATCAGGTAATCGCAGATGCTTTCCATCATTTACAACAATGTTTTCTGATATGAATGCATTTAATAGCACCTGGGTCGTCCGTTTATCCAACTTAAATAAATCTTGTAAAATTTTCGGATCCGCACCATTTTTTAGCGGATTGGACCGATGAAAATCTTCCAAGTAACCAGTAACTGCTTTTTTCGTATCGTTCCAATCTTCACGAGAAATATAAAATTGCTTTTGATCAGATGCTGGATTAATTAATTCCAATATCAACTGATCTCTTGCCAATCCCTCCAAAAGTGGGCGAAGGTCAGATTCAGAGATATCAAGTTTTTTTGACAAAACTACCAAATCAGACAAACCCAGATCCTTCAGTGTCATCAATACGCGATCCTGATCAGATCCACTGGCGGTCACTAATAACCGCTGCATGACATCCTGGGCGAATCGTTTATGTCGTTTATCTGGGAATGAGTCAATCACCACTCCACCTCCGATTGTCGCAGCAGGCGAAGGACGCCTAATTATAAGACGGTCCCCCTCTTTTGCGACCACTTGCCCTGCGATCATGAGCTGGACAAATCCACTTTGACCTGGTTGGATTTCATTTTTTCCCAGTGTTCGAACTCGTGCCATCACCTGGGCGGTCCCTATAAACACCTTTACCGCATCATCATGACACAGGTTATCTGAATAATCTTCCAGCACTTTTATTTCTACATCCAACATATTCGTTGGCGAAAAAGAATGCGGTTTACAAAGCACGTCGCCACGGAAAATATCTCCGACTTCTACGCCAATCAAGTTAATTGCAGTTCGATTTCCCGGACTAGCACTTTCTTGCTTTTTCTTGTGAGTTTGAATCCCACGGATACGGCTTTGTAATCCGGAAGGAAGTAACTCAACTTGATCACCAATGATGAATCTACCTCCGACCAGCGTTCCAGTCACGACAGTTCCAAATCCCCTCAAAGTAAACACCCGATCGATTGGCAGACGCGGAGCCGTACCACTGGTATCTTTTCTGATTTGCGGTAATATCTCATCAATTGCGAATGATAGTTCATCCAACCCTATTTCATTAATCGCAGACACTTTAACTATCGGCGCATCCTGCAAGAAAGTACCCTTAACCAACTCACGAATGTCCATTTCTATCAGCGATAACCACTCTTCATCTGATACAAGGTCGATTTTGGTTAGAACAATCAAGCCATGCTGGATGCCAAGTAATTTTATGATATTAAAATGCTCGCGTGATTGCGGCATGATCCCTTCGTCTGCAGCAACAATGAAGAGAACCAGATCAATACCGCCCACTCCTGCTAACATATTTTCAATGAAATCACGATGGCCGGGAACATCAACAATACCAATCTCTTCACCGGATGGCAGAGTATGCCAAGCAAATCCCAGATCGATTGTCATCTGCCGTTCTAATTCTTCCGCTAACCGATCTGGATTAATGCCAGTCAGCGCTTTGATTAGCGTTGATTTTCCATGATCAACGTGACCAGCAGTGCCAATTACATACATAAAGATTCTGATTCGCTTTTAAGTGTGCTTGATTTGATTAAATGCTTCCATCCAGCCATTAACCATTTTCATAATCCCTTGCATCCCTTTTTGGATCTCCGAACTCATCAACAATAGGACTTCCTGCATTTCATGGTTATTATCTTCGACAAGGATCATTCGCTCCTGAAGTGTTGATATTTTCTCAATATAGCCGCCCTGTTTGTCGTCGAGAACCAAGGAAATATTTGACCAACGCTTCTCCGCATCTACTTTAAATGTATCCCATTCTTTCTTGTAGCGCTCTTCCATTAACCGGTACATTTCGGTTATTTCTTTAATTCTCCTATCAAATTGCTGAGTGATATTCTCGAAATCCTCTTTTGTGTGTGCCATTGCGAATTGTTGTTTTTGCAACTCCGGAAGTATTTCTCGAACTTGTTGAATTGAGTTTTCAATATCCTGATTCCATTCTGCCCATTTCCGTTCGCGGTCCCCAGCTATCTCTGATTGTTTTTGCATAAAATCGAGCTGGTTTTGGCGGCGCTCAGACTCTGTGGCTACAAGATCATTCAAACGCGATTCATTATTGCGTAAAGAATCCATGATCGGATCCATTTTAGTTCGCAAATCATTCTGGCTTTCACGAAATAGGTCCTGGTCAATCTTGATACTTTCAATTTGTTTTATCGCTCGCCTCAAATCCTGTTGCATAACTCCTATCGATACCTTTAATTCTTCTGAGGAAATCACATTTTTATTATGATCTTCTGCAATTTCATTAAACCTATTTACCAAGCGTGTGTTCTCTTCAATAAAAACACCCAGGCGTTTTTCATTGTCATTCTTTATTTCTTTTTTTATACCTTCAAATTGAGATTGCACACTGCTTATATCTTTGTTGATCAAATTAGCTCGGGTTTGGTCTTCATGCTTTCGCTGCGCTTCGATCTCCTCAATTTTGCGGTTAAAATCCTTACGAATCTGGTTTATAGTGCTATCATATTTGCCCACCCCCATAATGACTGAATTTAATCGTTCAAAATCCTTTTTTTGGTCACGCACCATCCCCAGGAAATTATTTGCCTTCTCATCTACTTCATTCAAACGATTGTTTGCAGTAGATAGGGATTTATTGAGAGAACGTATTTGCTCTTCAAGTGAATCTAATCGTGAAACGAGGTCTTCAAGGTTCATTTAATTTCTCTTTTCTTGGAAAAATTTGAGGTAATCTACTCTTTATTGTATTAGATTTTTAAAACCTGATAATAATTGTTCAAAATTCCTGTAGATAACTGTTGGAAATAATCCTGCTAGCATGACTAGAACGAAAAACACAACCATACCCCAATCTTTGATTTTTTCTGGCAGCAATGCTTGTCTTGTTACGGCCTTTTCATACATCAACTTAATCACACGGATCGCTGTGATTGAGATAAGAATTTTACTGCCAATCAATACCCAAAAAGCAAAAACATGGTTATTAGCAAGAATCTGATACATCCAAAGAACCGGTGCAAAACCGATAGTCAGCGGCATACCCGATATAGTCAGTAATGCATATGCATACCCAAAAAACGCATAAATATTTACATCTTCCTTTTGTGCTAATTCGAGTTTTTCATTTCTAACGCTACCAAATAAATACTCGATTGTGATATGCAATAATGATAGAGATGCAAAATAAACCGCGAACATATGCGGAAACAAGATGATACCCCCAAAAATATAAATACCGAGAGCAGTCATCAATACACCGATCATATGGAGTAATGCATACCCGTTGATATCTTTCAAGTTATTCTGGAATGATATCCCTAGTGCACCAAGACCCTCCATAATAGCGCCCAAAACAAGTAACCCTTGGAAAAACGTCCCGTATTGCCTAAGCCAGGAAAACCCATTGAGAAATTTCAGGATTATAAAAAATGCAATAAAGATGAATAGTTGCAGAAAATATCCTAGATTTATTGTTTCCGATTCGCGATACAACAATGATATCCAAGAGTGAAACGGAAAAACGCCTAGCCATAGAATAAAACCCAACCCTAATAGTAATGTTGCCTGAACCAATTGTGCTGGATTAACAGGGGTGATCTCTCCACCTGCCAGAAACCAGCCGGCTAACAGAATAAACGGAAGCGCAAGTGTCTGATAGATCAGAAACCGCGATATTCCCTGTGTTTCTGCCTGTTTATTATCATGCAATAAAGGGATGCTGAGCAAGATCGAAAGTTCAATGATCAATGCAGCATAAAGAAAAGGAGTAACTGTATAGGCAGCCAAAAGCATTCCAGAAAACAGAAGGCCAAAAGGAACCACGCGACTATTACGACGAAAGAAATAGGAGAATATTCCCCAAATAACATTAAAGAAATAAACAATCTGCACTAAGAATTTGTCTTCCTCGGTCAAAATGAAGCTTCGCCCCAAAATTCTTAATTCCGATGACATCGCGAATTCAAAGAATGACAAATCTCCAACCGGGTCAATGCGAATAATAAAAGTGGATAACACTAATAGGATACTTGTAGTAATAAAGATTAGAAAGCGGATCCGCTCCTGAGGAGTAATGATCAATATGGTCGAAACCAATGCGGGCAAGAAGATCCATAATACAGGGGCATTCATCAGGTGGTTTTTCTCTTTTCTGAAGGAAAATAGCTGTTAAGGAGAGAGATAAGTAATACGATGAGCGCATAGATGCCAGTTACTAATGCAGACCCTTCTAATGAAGAATAAATAATATCAAAACCCGCCAAAAGCATGAGAAGCCCAACAATCACATCAAACATTATGTTATTCACACTCGCATAAATCAAGCCGCCAGCGATGATAACTAACCCAACAACCAAATTTGTATATGGTATCGGAATCCATTCATTAAAAGCAGTCGCTTCAACCGTGATGACAATCCAAACCAGAATAACGATCATTAAGCGGAAAAGAATCGGTGAATTTTGTTTGCTAGTGCTATCATCAGGACGTGAAACTTGGGAAGCGCTAATTAGTATTATCCCCATCCAACCCGCAATCAGCTTAACCGATGCCAATGCGACCGGCCAGACCTGTAATATGCTGATAAATGCGAGTAAATCAACGATGGCTAAACCAACGAGGCGAAGACGCCAATTTCTGCTGACGAGAATCAGAAAAACAGCAGAAAATACAGCGAAAATAAGCAGATTATTGAATATCACTTATGAGAATCCTTCCACTGAGGTCAGGATCGTAAGCAATAAGGAAAGGAACACCATTGCCCATAAGACACCTCCCTCTTCCTCCAACAGCCTTGCGCCATATGACAGCCCTGCACCAGCTATTTCAATAATTACCAAAAGAATAATATTAAGTCGTCTGGATAACTCAGGGAAGTGACGTAATACAATACCTTTTATTTTAAATCTTGGAAGTAAGTATTCACTGTGGTTTGCGATGTAATTGAATCCAACAAACAAGAAGATATGAAGTGCACCGAACCAGAAATCACCTAGATTAAAAAGCGGTCGGTATGTCCATAAACCAAGTATGACCCCAACCAGCGGCAGTGTTAATCCGATTATATAAAATGTCTGGTTGAATTTTTCCAGCCGATTGATATCTCCGCCTGGCTTTCGCAAGTACTGAAAAACGCCCGACATGATCAAAGTGGTTGGTAGCACCATCACCGCAGATTCTGCGATCTTGTTACGCAAAATCAAATCTTCATAGGCAGCATATTGGGGGGTGAATGGTAATCCCACCAACATCAATGCACCAACGATCCACAACGGCGTTAAAAGAGATGACCGATCATCTGCAAGGATTATCCAACTCATGGGCAGTAAAGTTAATAGAAAAAAAATCAATCCCCGCTGGTTTTCAGAAATGAATAAAAAAGCACTAATAAAAGCGAGACAGACGATTATTTGGTGAAAACCATTCGTAGTACGTGTATTTACAAACCACCTGATAGCCGTAATGGATGCACCAATAAACATGAGGATTTGCAATGCGATCCGCAGTAGAGGGGTAACTCCAGCTTCGGGTATCTGGGTTAGGAAAAAGAAATGGGGCAAAAATGATATTATCCGTATCAATTGTGTTGGATTATCGTGTTGTTTTGTTTCTTCTGATATTTGCGCTTGAAGGAATATACCTGAATGCAGAAAAACTGCCAAAAGCATCCAAAACCCAATATTAGGAAGTAGCCCGCCATACAACTTTTCCAGACTTGGCTGATTAGTGAGTGAAATAACCAAAACCAACACAAAACTGCCCGCGAATTTTGAAAGGTAATAAGCCAAAAATTGACCGGTGCGAATGCGCCGAAAAATCAATTGAGAAGTTACGTCTAATACATCCAGAATCGTCCAACTGATGAGAACCGTCCAAGCGTTAGCAGAAAGTAGTACCGCCCATGCGGCTGAGGTAAATATAAGCACTTGTACCCAGCGGGATAGACTTATATTACCTTGCGGAGATGCTGTTTCTGTTGCCAAAAACGCTAGGACTAAAATAAAGAGGCAAATTCCGACTATTCTATTTTCATTCGTCAAACGAAAAGTGAATGCAATAAATTCATTCCCTGGACCTGAAAATCCACCTGTCGAAAAAGGTTGAAGATTACCAGGGTCTACCAGCACAATTAAAAGGAGGACAAAAGCCAAAATTAAAAAAAAGAGCGTCCATATATAGGCTAGCCGAACTCCACGTATCCTCAAATATGCGGCAATGAAACACAGCACTAGTAAGGAGAAAATTGAAAACGCTATCAACATAATAAATTAGAGGATAGATATATCGTTACGATGGAGAAACTGGCCCTCACCTCTATTACCAAACCATCGATCACCATCGACAATCAATTTTCCGCGCAGGAATACTTTCTCGACAGTACCGTTTAATTTCCATCCTTCAAAGAGATTGTAATCTGTGCGGTGATGAGCATGTTTAACACCATAATCGATCTCGTTATCCGGATCCCAAATCGCAATATCGGCATCCGCGCCTGGCATTAAGGAGCCTTTTTGAGGATACAATCCAAAAATCTTCGCAGGATTGGTGCTAGTTAATGCAACAAATTGATTTGGAGTGATTTTCCCAGTATTCACACCATAAGACCATAAGATTAACAAGCGATCTCCCACGGCAGGAAGCCCATTTGGAATTTTAGTAAAATCATCTTTGCCCAATTCTTTACCGGGAATCGCGATTCTCTCATTTTCATAAGTAATTGGTTGTGTACCATCGAAAAAGAATGGGCAATGGTCGGTGGCAAACACCTGCATCGTACCATCCATCAGAGCTTTCCACATGCCGGCGTTATCTTCTTTGGAACGCATCGGTGGAGAGCAAATCCATTTTGCCCCATCCGGTCGGCGCAGCGCATCGATAGTAAAGAACAAATACTGCGGACATGTCTCCCCCATCACAGCTAATCCCTCATTTCTCGCAGCGCGCACGTGATCTGCACCGCCCTTCGTGTTCATATGCACGATGTATGTCGGAGCGCCAGTCTGACGAGCGAGGGAAATGACACGGTTGACTGATTCCACCGCCCCGTCCGCAGGACGTGTTAAGGCATGCCATTCCGGCGAAGTGTGTCCTGCTGCCAGCGCCTCAGCTATCAGTAATTCAATTACATCACCATTTTCTGCATGTACCATCACTAACATCCCGTGTTTCTTTGCTATACGCATCACCTGATATATCTCTCCATCCATCAAGCGCAGTCGGTCATTATAAGCAGTGAAAACTTTTAATGAATTGATCCCTTCTTTACGAAGTGAAGGAATCTGGTTTGCAATCTTTTTATTAAATCTAGTGATATTCATGTGAAAACTGTAATCAATCGCTGCTTTATCACGTGCTTTTGTATGCCATGCATTTACGCATGCCAGAATATCATCATCATCCTGCGAGATAAAATCCAAGGTGGTTGTCGTCCCCCCAAATGCAGCCGCTTTGTGGCCTGTATAATGGTCATCGGAGGAGATAGTATTAAACATGGGTAATTCGAAGTGAGTATGCGCATCAACACCACCAGGCATGATCAGTTTTCCTGTGGCATCAATGATAGTTGCTTCCGAAGGGGCGTCAATATTGATCCCAATCCTTGAAATAATATCGCCTTCTATTAAGATATCAGATTGAAACGTTTCAGAAGCTGTGATCAGCGTACCAGATTTAATAAGTATGGACATAATTACCTCTCTTCCAAGCTTATTATAGTATTGAAGGTGTTGGGATTAGTAATCTATAAACATTTCATTATCATCAGAAACATTCTGCAAGCCGGTGAGCATCAAGAGTAGCGTGCTATCAATTTCCTCATTCCAATTTGTTTCATTTGATTCTGCTAAAAATTGTGCATGACGTTCACGTAAGGAGCGCCAAACGATTCTGCGCTCTTCGTCCTTTATCACAAGGTCGTTTATTACCTTCGCTTTTTTTAGATAATTACCGGTCGTATATAGAAATGTGATCCGCTTCCACTCGCCAGCAATGATAGGTTTTGGAAGTACTTGCAGAGTTCCAACTTGGATCTTATAGTATTCTTCCTCTGCTCGCGGGTGTTGCTCTTCATCACGGAACAGTTCGCGTCGCGTAGTAAGCTCTACCCCTCGTACGGGCGCAATCACAGAAATGCGATTTGCCTGTCCCTCACCAAAAATTGATGGTTGGTAAAACGCCAGATAGTCGACATAAATGATCTTAGGTGCAAATTTAAACGGAATTCGATACCAACCTAATACCCGCGCGATTTCCATATCGCGCGGGGAGGGCATAACTGCAACAAGGATTAATGAATGAGATAGCGGAGCAGATGTATCACCGAATGATCCTTGCTGTTCCGCCATGAGCTTATCTACAATAATCCAACCTTATTATTGAAAGCAATAATCAAATCGTCAATCTCATCAATCTGTTCCTGAAAATCAGTCCAGTAATTGTCATCATACCACTGATCCATGATCTCTTCATAACTACGGCCCTGCTGCTCTACCCAGGTAAAGTATTTCAGGTTGTGCACGCGATGCTGATCAGCATAAGTCAGATCCAAAAGATTATCCGTGCTTTCGCCTTCTAGATAACGCGCGAAGTGAGCAGCAGCGTTCACCTCAGAATATAAACCGAATTCTTCGTGCATCTCTTCTAACCTGCTCTGGTACAGCTCCATCGAATCTGTCAGAACTGTTAATACAACATCATCCTCACCCATTTCATAGTATTTCGCCATTTTGATGGCTGAAAGCATATTGGCAATTCCTGAAAACCCGAACAAATCAAGGCGGGAAACCAAGTCTTCAGGTACTCCCTTAGAGACCAAATATTCGCGTCCTGCTTTTTCATTGAAAAGGCGCGAGATAGATACAACTGCGGTATCATCGATTGCTGTGATTAGGTCTGTGTTTTTCATGTTGTGTATCCACGGTACATGTTTATCACCAATGCCTTCAATGCGGTGAGCGCCAAAACCATTTTGCAACAACGTCGGGCACTGCAGCGCTTCACTTGCGCCAACTAAACTTCCGGGGAATATCTGTTTCATATAATCGCCACAACCAATGGTCCCGGCTGACCCAGTTGTCAGAATCAAACCGCGGTATTTCCCTTTGGTGCCCAATTCTTTTTTCAACACATCTTCCATTGCATGCCCGGTGATATCATAATGCCAGAGATAATTTCCAAATTCTTCAAATTGATTGAAGATCATTAAATCTTCTCCACTCTCTCGCAACTCCCAGCATTTGTCAAAGATCTCCTTCACGTTTGATTCGCTGCCTGGTGTAGCGATAATTTCGCCTGTTACAGTTTTCAGCCAATCAAAACGCTCTTTACTCATTCCTTCCGGGAGGATCGCGATCGATTCGCATGCCAATAGAGTGGAATTGTACGCTCCCCCACGGCAATAATTACCCGTGGATGGCCAAACCGCCTTTTGGGTGATCGGATCAAACTGTCCCGTTACCAACCTTGGTACCAGACAGCCGAACGTTGCTCCAACCTTGTGAGCGCCAGTGGGGAACCATTTTCCCACGAGGACAATGATACGTGCCTCAACGCCGGTAAGGGATGTGGGCAATTCAATATAATTTACACCGCCAAACTGGCCGCCCTTTACCTTTGGTTCATTCTTCCAGGTAATACGATACAGGTTACGTGGATTTACATCCCAAAGGCCAATATTCTTTAATTCTTCTTTTACTTTATCAGGCATTTTAGATGGATCGCGCATTTCAGCAAAGGTCGGAATAATAATATTCCTTTCCCGCGCACGCTTTACAGAATTTTCTAACCGATCAGGATGTATGGTGAGATCAATTTTTGCCATTATTCAATTCTCCTAATTATTATTTGGTGGTGCTTCGCTTACGATGTAAAGTGGCCGACCTTTTACTTCATCATATATTCGGCCGATATATTCACCTAATATTCCCAATGTAATCATTTGCACTCCGCCGAGGAATAGCACAGCAATTAGTGTGGTCGCCTGCCCTGATAATTCAGCGCGATTGGACAAGCGCAAAAGAATCACCACAGGAATAGCAACAATGCTCATCCCAGCAGCAGCAAATCCGATATACGTTGACATCTGCAAAGGGAAATATGAAAAACTGGTGATTGCGTTAAGCGCTAACTTAACCATTTTTCTAAATGGGTATTTGGTTGAACCCGCAAAACGCTCTTTACGGTCATATTCAACCCCTATTTGACGGAACCCTACCCAGGCAGACATGCCGCGTAAGAATCGATGGCGTTCTCGCATCTCGCCCATCACATCGACTACTTTTCGATCTAAAAGCCTGAAATCACCGGTATCAAGCGGGATTTTTACATCAGTGATGCGCTGGATCAAGCGATAGAAAAAAGCTGCTGTGGCAATCTTAAAGCGGCTCTCCCCCTCCCGTTTACGGCGGACAGCATACACGACCTCATACCCTTCTTTCCATTTTGCGATCAAGTCCAACATTACTTCTGGCGGATCCTGAAGATCTGAGTCAATGATGATAACCGCATCACCCCGTGAATAATCCAGGCCAGCAGTGACGGCAATTTGATGCCCAAAGTTCCGTGCAAAGATCACTGGTCGAATATGGTTATTCTCAGCAGCCAATTCCCGTATCTTTTCAGTTGATCCATCTGTCGATCCATCATCTACAATCACCAGCTCCCATGGAGCTTTTACCGCCTTCATTACTTCTGACACTTTTTCACAAAATGCGGTCACACTCTCCATTTCGTTATACACTGGTGCGATGACCGAGAATTTAGGGTTAGATTTATCAGATTTCATTGCCATCATTTTCTTCTATTTCATCACTGCTTCGAGCGCGCGCAAAGTCGGTTCGATAATTGGCGCAGGTTGCACAGCTTTCTGAGCTGCCTTGACATCCTTCAATCCGCTGCCAGTATTCATCACCAATACCGGATCAATTGGTGTGATCAAACCTGATTCTATCGCCTTTTGCAAACCAGCGAATGCTGTCGCCGCAGCTGGTTCAGCAAAGATACCTTCTTTTCCCAGACGCGCTATCGCCAATAAGATTGATTCGTCACCAACTGTGATATACGCCCCATCAGTGTGGGTTGCCGCTCGCAGAGCGCGCAGCCCATCCCTTGGCATATCAACCGAGATTGAATCTGCCAACGTATCTGCCTGCACCGATAAAATCTCCTCGGTCCCTTTTCCAAATGCATTTGCTATAGCGGCAGATCCTACAGATTGGACACCAAATATACGTGGAATCTTTTCAAGCCAGCCAAGTGCTTGTAAGTCTTTAAACCCTTTGTGTAAACCAGAAATGATATTTCCATCACCAACCGAAATGAATATGCATAGTGGTTTTTTGAGGTTCTGCTTGACCATAACCTGTTCCCAAATCTCATATGCAGCTGTTTTCTTACCTTCTGCAGTAAACGGATTGAAGCCTGTGTTGCGGCAATACCATCCGAACGTTTCAGCTGCTTTAATAGAAAGGTCAAACGCCTGATCATAATTACCATCAACCAGATATACCTTAGCTCCAAACACCAACAACTGTGCGATTTTTGCGGGGGGTGCAGTTTTCGGGGCAAAAATTACAGCTTGATGGGCTGCCGCTGCTGCCATCCCGGCCAGTGCTGCTCCAGCGTTACCTGTAGAAGCAGTTACCACTACTTCAGCTTCGATTTCTTTCGCCCTTGCCACCACAATTGCGCTCGCTCTATCTTTGAACGACGCTGTGGGATTTCTGCCATCATCTTTGATCCACAGTAGTTCTAATCCCAACTCTTTCATCAACGATTGGGGCGAATAAATTGGAGTCCAACCAACTGATTTTAATGGTGTGCCATCATAACCAGGATCATCAACAGGCAGCAAAGCGGTGTACCGCCAAATCGAAGCGTCACTTGAAGACAAAATTTCGTCTGGATTAATCCTACTAGCTAGTAATGAATAATCGTAAGTAACATCTAAATTACCACCGTCATCCGGACAAGTATAGGTTACTGAATCAGGTGTATATTCTTTCCCGCAAACGGAGCATTTATATCCCGAAAACTTTGCCATACATCTCTCATTTCCTTAATTCAGCAGAAGGGAAACATCCCTTCTGTTTTAGACTTGATTGATTAATCATGAACGATCCATGTGCCAGTTTCACCCTTTAGCGCACGCCCGATGTTTTCCGGGTTAGTGATCAGAGCTTGCTTGCCGCCATTTTCCATGAACCAGATTATCGCTTTTATCTTTGGTTCCATCGATCCTTTGGCAAAGTGCACACCTTCGTCCAAACATTTTTTTGCTTCTGACACTGTCATTCGGTCGACTTGCTTCTCGTTTGGTTTTCCATAATTGAGGGCTACCTTTTCCACCGCGGTTGAAATTAGAAATAGGTCCGCATTGATTTCCTGCGCTAGAAGCGATGAAGCAAAATCTTTGTCAATCACAGCAGCAATTCCTTTCAACGCACCATCTTCCATTACAACCGGGATGCCCCCACCACCCACAGTGATCACAATATGACCAGCATCAACCAATTGTTTAACAGAGTCAAGCTCCATGACCTCTTTTGGAATAGGTGAAGCTACTACCCTCCGCCAACCGCGGCCAGCATCTTCGACCACATCCCAGCCCTGATTCGCTTTGCGCTGCATTGCCTCATCTTCTTCCATAAAGGATCCGATCGGCTTGGTCGGGCGATCAAAAGCTGGGTCTTGTGCATCCACTCGCACCTGGGTCACCACTGTAGCAACGGGTTTTTTTATACCGCGTTCTTTCAACACATTTTGAAGATTCTGCTGCAAAGCATAGCCGATCGCTCCCTGGCTATCTGAACCGCAAACATCAAGCGGCACTTCATGCATTCCTTCGACTTTATTCGCAATCTCAGATCGTCTCAAAATAAATCCTACTTGCGGGCCATTGCCATGCCCAATTGCAACAGTCCACCCCGCTTCGACCATATCAGCAATATGCTTTGTGGTCTCTTTTGCTGCTTCATATTGACTTTCTACAGAAATATTTTTGTTGTCTTTAATCAGCGAATTTCCACCGATAGCGACTACTGCAACTTTCTTTTCCATGTTCTATCCTTTATCCCATTGTTAAAGCCATAACAGCTTTTTGCGCATGTAATCGGTTCTCTGCTTCATCAAAAACCACAGAGTGCGGGCCATCGATCACGCCATCCGTTACCTCGATATTCCGATCAGCAGGGAGCGGGTGCATGTAGATAGCATCCTCCTTTGCAAGCTTCATCAGCTTTTCATTGGTGATCCAACTCTCATACTTCTTGGTGATTTTGGCACCTTCTTCCGGATCAGTAGTTGTGACAAGAGGGCCCCAGGACTTGGCATAGACAATATCTGCCCCTTTGACAGCTTCATCCATGTCATGCACCACATCAAATCCAACGCCTGCTTTCTTTGCCTCATCTCTTGCTTGATCCATGATATCAGGCATCAGTTTAAACTCTGGTGGATGGGCGAGCACCACATCCACACCAAAGCGCGGCATTTGAAGAATCAATGATTGTGGAACCGATATGGGTTTTGAGTAGGATGAAGCATATGCCCACGAAACTACCATCTTTTTTCCTCGCAGATTTCGCCCTTTCTTCTCCCAGATTGTCATCAGGTCAGCCAAACACTGGTGTGGGTGATAGATCTCACACTGCATGTTCAGAACAGGTACGCGTGAGCTCTCTGCAGTCAGGCGTAAATATTCATTACCGATCCCCCAATCCACATGACGTATAGCGATTCCATCAAAATAGCGCCCGAATATTTCACCGATTTCCTTGGTCGTGTCACCATGGGCAATCTGCGTTGTCTTGCTTTCTATGAACGCCGCATGCCCGCCCAACTGAGCCATACCTGCTTCGAATGAACCGCGCGTTCGCGTAGAGCTAAAAAAGAACAACATCGCCAACACCTTATCACGCAAGTAGGCATGGGATTCATTCAGTGCTCGCTTTCGCTTCAAGTCAAAAGCCACATCTAAAATCGTTTCCACTTCCTCTTTTGAGAAATCAAGGTCTCCAATAAGATCCCGTCCATGTAAATATGTTTGCATGTTTATCTCCAGTTACATCATCATGGGGTGAAGTATCCTTCACCCCTTTTTGTTATTCCATCGCACCCAATACCAGCGCCAGCAATGCCATCCGCATTACAACGCCATTGAATGCTTCTTCCCAGTATCGTGCATGCCGAGTATCATCCACATCAGGAGGCAATTCATCCATACGTGGCAACGAGTGCAAAATGATCGAATCCGTTCTTGCCTTCTCAGCAAGTAGTTTTCTCGTCACTTTGTAGTTATCAGGTGTCATACCCTTATCTTCGCTCGCCTCTTGACGAGCCTTGGTGTAGTCTGGTTGTACGACCGGTTCCATGTAGATCACATCCGCCTGATCGATCACATCGGCAACATGATTGGCTTCTTCATATTGCAAATTCTTCGCATCCAATTCTTTCTTGAAATCTTCCGTCAGCGACATCTCAGGTGGTGAGACGTAGAAAACTTTAGCATCAAACTGAGTCAGGGCATAAGACAGTGAGTGCATCGTGCGCATTCGCATATCACCAATACACAGGAAATTTAGCCCATCGATTGTGCCCATTTCATTCTGAACAGTATACAAATCCGTCAGCACCTGTGTTGGGTGTTCTCCCCAACCATCACCAGCATTGATAACAGGCACACTCGCCCACTTCGCGGCTTCGGCAGGAGCACCTTGCTGGAAATGGCGCATGACAATTACATCACCATAATATTCAAGCATTTTTACAGTGTCTTTTATCGATTCCTGGTACCAGTCACCTGCACGGGTCATTTTGGCATCAGAGAAACCAGTCACATGCCCGCCTAAGCGATGCATAGCTGCTTCATGCGCCAATCGTGTGCGTGTTGATGGCTGATAGAAGGCTGTCACCAGCGTTTTATCAGCTAATAAATCTGTGTTTTGGCGATTGCGCGCAAATGGTTCCAACTCTTCTGCTGCTTCGAAAATTCGGAAAAAATCCGGTCGTTCGAAATCCTTCAGTGACAATATATCCTTACCTAAAAAACTACGCATTTCATACCTCCGATATTTATTTTTATTAAATGATGCCAATTCTTCTGTTTACATGGAACCGGAAATAGCCCGGCAATAAATAAGATTGTGAATGATCGATAACTTCTCCTTTCTGATTGAATAAATTTGCTTCAAACATTAATAACACATCGCCACGTTGAATATGCAACGCGCGCGAAATATCATGGTCTGCGGCTACGGCATTTATTTCTGTATGAGACATTCCGAGTTTAGGGTCATCCCGTTTAATTAATAGATCCAGCACTGATCCTGTAAACCCATCGTTGAGATCTTTAGAAGTTAGGACATCCTCAGGTAATGTGTCCCGGAGGAAAGCTATCGGCCGCCCTTTTGAATAGATGACCCGCGTCACCTGCACAAATGGATCACCAGTCTGACACGAAAAGATTTTTTCCATTACATCTGTGGCCTCAATGTCAGCAATGTCCAATCCTCCCATCGAAACATCCAACCCGGAGCGTTCCGCTATCGTCTCCAGGGATTCCAGGACCTCAAGCCCGGTTTCGAAAACGCCATTTTTCTCTACGACGAAAGTTCCCGCGCCTTGCTTACGCATGATCAATCCTTGCGCTTCAAAGGAACGCATCGCTTCCCGCAATGTCGCCCGTGAAACACCCATATCTTGCGCCAGTTGTGGCTCTGGTGGCAATTTATCCCCAGCTTCAGCATCCGAAATGCGTTCTCCCAACTCGCGCTGCAACCGAATAAATGGGCTTTCGTTATCAGGAATATCTGTTTTCACGTATTACCCTTCTATCAATCTTGCAGAAGCGCGATTATGTTTCTCGATATGGACGGGAAGATCCAGCGTTTGCAGCTCGCCGTCTTTTACAATGATTTTTCCGCCCACCACATTCAGATCAACATTGACCGGGTTGCAGAATAAAATAGCTGCTAATGGATCATGAAGTGCACCAGCATATTCAAGCCGGTTGGTAACAATAGCAATAAAGTCAGCACACTTACCGGCCTCCAACGCTCCAATATCAGACCTTCCAAGCACCTCCGCACCACCGATAGTAGCTATTTCCAACGCCTCTCGCGCAGTCATTATTGGTGCGTCAGAGCCAGTTAACGATGCTCCTTCAACGCCCGCGCGTACACGTGCAAGCAAAAACGCCAGGCGCGCTTCGGCCAAGAGATGAGAAGCGTCATTTGAGGCAGATCCATCAACACCCAATCCAACTGGCACACGTGCATCGCGCATCTCACGGATAGGGGCAATGCCTGAAGCCAGGCGCATATTGGAACCCGGGCAATGCGCAACTCCGCACCCAGTCCTGGCATAAACCTCAATTTCATCATTATTAACATGCACAGAATGCGCAAACCACACATCATCCCCCACCCAATCTAGCGATTCCATATAGGCCACAGGACGATGTCCAAACAGTTCCAGGCAAAACTGTTCTTCATCCTGCGTTTCTGCTAGATGAGTATGTAGTTGCACACTTTTTTCGCGTGCCAATATAGCTGCCTGTTTCATCAGCTCACCGGTTACGGAAAACGGGGAACAGGGAGCCAGCACAATCTGCGTCATCGCGCCAGGCTTTGGGTCGTGATAGCGATCAATCAAACGCTCAGAGTCTTTGAGGATAACATCTTCACTGTCCACAACAGAATCTGGTGGTAAACCTCCTTTTGATTCACCCAATGACATAGAACCACGTGAAGCATGTAAACGCACACCCATCTCTAAACCGGCTGCGATTTCATCATCCAGGCGTGAACCATTAGGGAAGAGATATAGATGGTCAGATGCGGTCGTACATCCAGAAAGTGCTAACTCTGCAAGAGCAGTCTTGGTTGAGATAAAAATATCTTCAGGTGTCATCCGCGCCCAGATCGGATAGAGTGTTTTCAACCAATTGAAAAGATTCGCGTTTTGAGCAGCAGGTAGCGCACGTGTCAGGGTTTGGTAAAAATGATGATGGGTGTTGATAAAACCGGGTAATACGACATGCCCGCTAAGATCCAGCACCTGATCTGCCTGCTGGGGAAGATCGGACGTTAATCCAACTTGTTGGATAAATCCATCCTTAATAAACATGGCCCCATTATTAATCTCGCGTCGACCAGAATCCATCGTCGCCAGAACACTTGTATTTTTGACTAACATTGTCGGCATAATACGCTCCTTATCATGCCCGTTAATTATAGCTTAATTGTCTGACAATCTAGTAGGCAATTATTCTATTTTCCATAATTACATTTGATTAACCACAATTTTCAACAATCGAATTTTTCTTGCAGTGAAACCAGGAAATCCTCAACCATCAAACGAACAAGCGTATCATGCGGACTATTTCCCTTTCCGCTAACAACTTCCGACAGGTCACTGGACCAAACATCCTGATCACTCCCTTCCGCATCCGTGATCGTTCCGACATATATATACTGAATGTCTCTCCCAGCTTCATGTGCACATAAAGGTGCGACGGCGTAAAGCGATAGAACATCCATGTTGACTGCCTGGCAACCTATTGCCTTCATCCGATCGATCAATTCAGGATATTCACGGTAAAGCGAATTGCTGTTCCAAACCCGAAACCGTCCCCAATCTTCATTTTTGCGTTTAATACAATCCATCAAAACACGAAGTAAGAATTCACTCGGTCCTACTATCTGTTGTTCATCAACGCCGTAATGATGTGCCTGCGGAAGATCGGACATTGTCTCTATCGCAATAAATTTCCTGCCCATTGGAGCGGAATTGAATGCCCCCGCGTAACCAATACCTATGATCGTATCTATTCCCCGATGGATCAGCTCTTTCACTGTTGTTGCACCGACCGGGAAACCATACACTTCACTAATCACTAGAAAAGGCATGTTCTGGTGGGAACATAAGCGCACCTCATTCAGAGGGGAATGTAGAAAATAGCGTTCGCTGGAATGCTCCAGCAAGTAAGGGTCGAAACCTTTTGGATAAGGTGTATAACAAACGAATGCAACTTTTGCTTCAGCCCAATGTGCAGGCATTGGCATATCAGCCAGCAGCTTGGCAGGAGTCAAATGTGCATTGTTCATCTTGTCTCGCTGACAGGCGTTTGCACACGAAATAATCTCTTCAATGCGATAACGGGAATCATCCAGAAAGGCCCAAATATGACACCTAACTCCCGACCGAGCGTGGAATCTTCCGTGGGTTTTCGACTTATCCGCATACGCAGCGCATCAAAGGCGTTCCCCCATGTATTGCCGATCATGATCATGCGAATATATTCACGAATCTGGCCAGATACATCCTCTCCATAAGTTTTTTTCAATTGCCTAAGTGCGCTCGCATCCGGCATTCCGCCGCTTTCAGCGTAATGCTGCGCATAATAGAGAGCTGGCAGCTCTTCACGAGGCGCATATTCAAAATCCCCTGATAAAAGATGCTCGATCTCGTGTTGTTCGATACCTTCATTGAGTGCTACCCGTGCATGAAAATAAGAACAATAGCGGCAACCATTTACTTCTGTCACCGCCATCATGATTCGTTCAATAAATTGTTTGTCCAGGCCTTCTAAACCTTTGCGGGACCGCAGATCATTAATATGAACCATCATGGCATATAGTTGTTCATATAACGCACCCGGTCCATACAACCTTTTCATGAATCGACCAGTTGTTTCAGTCATGCTTCCTTTATTGCTCACTTTCGTTGTTGATAAACTCTAACGTTTCGATGATCTCATCAGTTGAAGGGATGTCAGACATTTCATGCCCATAATGCACAAAACGCGCAATACCATTTTTGTCGACAATTACCTGGGCAGGCATCCTTCCTAATTTGAAAAGATTTACCTCTTGTCCATATAATTTCAACACAGAATGTTTAGGGTCAGGCAGACCGATAAAAGGCAATTTATTTGCTTGCCAGTATTTGTTAAAAGAATCTTTTCCCTCTGGCCCTACAACCACAATCATTGTATTTAATTTAGAGATCTTTATAAAGTCCTGGCGCAACTGCGTCATATGTTTTTGGCAGAACGGTCATATAAACCCGCGATTCAAAATCAATATCACATTTTGCTTACCGAATGCATCAGATAGGGAAAAAACATTACCGTTTACATCTTCTAATGAAAAATCAGGGGCTTTGATATTCAGGCTAACTCTGGGCATAGCTTATATCTTTCAATTATTAAATTATGTATGGCCAATTGGCTCCACATGCACATAAGCCCTATCCACCTCCGGAAATGCTTCCAGAGTTTCTACAGCGTGATCACAAATTATATGGGCATCATCCAGACTCATTCTTCCATCCACATTAATATGCATATCAACCAGTAGTTTCGGTCCAGCGTATTCGGTAATGACGTGGTGGACATCATTGACATTATCTATGATTTTAACCGCATCAACAAATCGATCAAGTAATTCCTGAGATGCGCCAGCACCAGTCAGATAACCCAGATTTTCTTTTGCCATTTCTATCACTGATCGTAATATCCACACAGCCACCAGGAAACCGGCGACCGGGTCAAACAGTGGGTGGACGTAAACCGCCCCCAGAACACCCAGAGCGGCTGCAGCTGAAGTGAATACATCCGCCAGATTATCTTTGGCTGCCGCGTCCAAGCCTGGGCTCCGCGATGTCTCCGCTGTCCGATGAATCACAAGGTACATCACCACTTTAATTCCCGCGGCTATCAATAGAATTACCAGTGGCAACCCGATCACGAGAGGCTGCGCACCGGTGCTGAAACGCACAATTGATGACCGTGCCGCTTCATATGCCGCGAATGACATTGTCATCGTCACTGCCAGCGCTGCAATCGGTTCAAATCGACTGTGGCCCTGCGGATGGCTGCGATCTGGAGGGCGATGTGATAACCATAGGCCCGCAGCTAAAAAAAGCGAATAAACCACATCCGAGAGGGAGTTTACGGTGTCGGCGAAAATTGCGGATGAATTGCTGAGATATGCCGCAAGTCCTTTAATTACACTAAGCACCACATTTCCGGCTAGCGTAATCACGAGTGCCCTAGTGAAAACCAGAGAAGGTTTGGACAACGATTTATAGCTTCTAACCCAACGCATTATTTCCTTATCAAGTAAACAATGATTGTACCTGGATTTCCCCTAAATCTGCTGCCCTTTGAATTGGCTCATGTACAGGTTGTAATAGAAGCCTTCCATCGCCATCAACTCGTTATGGTTGCCCTGTTCAACAATTTCACCCTCATTTATCACCAAAACATATTTGGCATCACGGATCGTACTGAGTCGATGAGCGATTACAAAACTCGTTCGCCCTTCCATTAACCGCAGAAGAGCACTCTGAATGCGCGCTTCCGTGCGCGTATCAACGCTGCTCGTAGCCTCATCCAATATGAGGATGCCTGGATTTGCTAATATTGCACGGCTGATTGAGAGCAACTGGCGCTGGCCCTGGCTGAGGTTATTACCCCTTTCTGATAATTTCGTCTGGTATCCCTGTGGCAACTGACGAATAAAATGATCTGCGTCCGCCATTTTAGCCGCTTCGATACAATCTTCGTCTGTCGCATCTAAGCGTCCATAACGGATATTCTCTATGACTGAGTCAGAAAACAAGAATGTGTCCTGCAGGACGATTCCCAAATTACGGCGCAGGTCATCTTTTTTCACATCACGGATGTCTTTTCCATCGATCAGAATTGCGCCTTTATCAATATCATAAAATCGGGTCAACAAGTTGATGATCGTTGTTTTTCCAGCGCCAGTCGGGCCTACCAAAGCTATTGTGTGACCGGTGCGAGCATCAAAGCTCATATTTTTAATGACCGGAATATCTTTCTCGTACGCAAACTCAACATTCTTGAATTCCACGTGTCCATCAATAATCGGAAGCGCGATCGCACTTTCTCGGTCACTAAGTTCTGGTGCTGTTTCGATGATCTCGAATACACGTTCCGCACCTGCTAACGCAGATTGAAGTGAATTATAGATATCTGCTAATTGGCGAACAGGTTGAAGGAATTGTCGGCTATACGAGATAAACGTAGCAATCATACCAACCGAAACCAATCCTCTAATTGATAACCAACCACCCAAACTTGCCAGAACAATGATAAAGAGATTGCCTAATTGATTCGTAAGCGGCATCAATAGGAAGACAATCGTATGCGCTTTTTTACTGGTCTCATACACCGCCTGATTTTCCTCTCGGAATTTGGCAATAGCAGACTCATTCCGTCGAAATGCTTTCACGACCCTCTGCCCACTCACATTCTCCTCAATCGTGCCATTAAACGCACCCATCTGTTTTTGTAAGTCACGAAAACCCCTGCGGCTATACTTCGCAACAAACATTGTGAACCCTGCCATCAGTGGCACTACGATCACAGACGCCATCGCCAGCCATACATTCAGGGAGAACATCGCTATCAGAACCCCGACCAGCATGAGCACATTAGAGACCAACCCCGTAACGTTCTGAGAAATTGCACGATTGATCGCGTCAATGTCGTTCGTGAGGCGGCTCATCAGGTCACCGGCTGGATTTCTGTCAAAGAATCGGAGCGAAAGCAGCTGCAGATGTTGGAATAGATCAGTCCTCAACTTTTTCATCGCTCCCTGCGAAACAGTAGCCATGATCCAATTCGCAAAAAATTCCAGGACTGCTGTGATGATTGAAACTCCCAGCATGAAAAGGGCTATCCGAATTAATCCGGGCAGGTCTCCCGGAATAATATAAACATCAATTGCAACTCCCAACAGGTACGGCCCTAGCAAACCAGCCAGTGTATATATAACCACCAAAACAATCACAACCAATAACTGAACTCGAGCGGGAGAAAAAATCCCGATAATATTTTTTAAGGTGGATTTCATGTCCTTTGGTTTTTCAAAGTTGTGATCATGCATACCCGGACCGGGCCCGCGGCGAATAGTTTCTTTTGCTTGTTTATTGTTTTCTGCCATTATTCCGCTCCCAACAAATCATCAATATCCTTAACCAGGTGCTTGTTGCCTTCCCCAAGTTGAGAATCGTATATCTCTCTATAAATGCCGCTGTTCTCAAATAATTCCGCATGATTGCCTTCAGCAACGATCTTGCCGCGATCCAGCACAATGATCTTATCCGCACCAAGCACCGTGCTTATGCGTTGTGCCACAACAAAAGTGGTCCTTTCCTTACGCAACGCATCCAGAGCCTCCTGGATCTTGGTTTCTGTTTCCACATCGACCGAACTGGTCGCATCATCCAGGATCAAAATTTCTGCTTTCATCAAAATCGCACGCGCAATAGCAATGCGTTGTTTTTGGCCGCCTGATAGGTTGACGCCACGCGCCGCTACATGGGTGTCATATCCATCCGGCAATTCATTGATGAACGGGTCAGCCTGCGCCGCTTTAGCTGCCTCAACCACTTCTTTATCACTGGATTCAGGCCGACCATAGCGAATATTTTCGCGAATGCTACCGGAGAATAATACAGTTTCCTGTGGAGTGATCGCGATATGTTCCAGGAGGGAGTTTTGATCCAATTCACGCACATCTATTCCATCAATCATCACTCGCCCTTCGGCAACATCATAAAAACGGGGGATCAGGTTTATCAGGGTAGTTTTTCCCGATCCGGTTGCACCAAGGATAGCGACTGTCTGACCTGGTTCAGCAATGAGATCAATACCATCGAGCACTTTCTCCTCGCAATTTCCATTGTAGAAGAATCCTACGTTCTCAAAAACAACCCGGCCTTCAATCGCATTTGGCAGCTTTTTCCCATCCTTAATCATTTTCACTTCCGGTTGTTCCAAAAGAACCTCATCAATACGTTCTGCGGAGGCCATTCCAGACGCGATTACATTCGATAACATCGCCATGATTAATAAAGGCACAATTGCTGTTGTCAAATAATTGGTAAATGCAACCACCCCACCCACGCTTAATTCACCGGCGATCGCCTGTTGCCCACCTACCCACACGACCAGGATCACACCCAGGTTGATGAGGAGCATCAAAATCGGGAAGATCACCGCCACCCAACGCATCACCTTGATAAAAGTCGCGGTGAAATCCTCATTGACCTGCTCAAATCGTTCTTCTTCCCGGTTTTTCCGGACAAATGCCTTCACCACGCGCACACCCGCGATGTTTTCCTGGAGCACATTGTTTAAATTCCCCAATTTCTCCTGCACTGTCTTAAATATCGGCCCCAATTTTCCAACAACAATCACAATCAGAGAAATAATGACTAGAAATAAGGGCGCGATCGAAAGCGTTAATTTTGGGTCCGTCGATACCATGAGTATCAAACTGCCGATTATTAGGAGCGGGCCGCGCAGGCCAATGCGCATGCTCATGCGGTAGGTTTGTTGTAAAACGCCCACATCACTCGTTAACCGTACGATCAGGTCACCTGTCTTAATGCGATCCAAATTGCCATAGGAAAGATTCTGGATCTTAACGAACAAGTCCTCACGTAAATCGCGCGCGAAAGCTTCTCCCACCATGACTGAAAGATTGTTATTGCCGATCGAGAATAGTGTGCTCAAAATAGAAATGCCGAGCATCAACAATGCCGTGCGGTTAATCACCGCCATATCATTTTGATAAATACCTTCATCAATGATCTGCTGAACTAATCGTGGTATGGTCAGATCTAAAAATACCACCACCAGCAGAAGCACAACCGCCAGAAGAGTTTGCTTCCAGTATGGTTTGATATATTTGGTGTACTCTAATAATTTCTTCATCTGTTCTATTCCTTGGGTTGGGGTGTGGTTACCTTTTTCAGGATCTCGATCGCTTCAAATAATTTTTCAATTTCGTTATCAGAAAGAGAATCAAAATTCTTTTCCAGCAGGTTATCCAATTCTTTGTGAATGTTTGCGAATAACGATTCTGCAGCTAATGTCAGAGATAATTCTAGTTTGCGGCGATCTGTTTGCATGCGCTCCCGTATCACATACCCCTTTTGCACCAGCTCGTCCACAGCACGGCTCACATTCGGCTGACTGACATGCAGGCAGTCTGCCAGCTCACTCACGCTAGTCCTGCCATTCATAATACGCCGCAATGTGTGAAACTGGGATGTGGTTATACCATATCGCTCTGACACGATCTGGTGGATATTGGCGCGCGAGGAATGCCACAACGGCGCCATTACCTGACGTAATCCCTCATGAATTAAGCTGATTTTTTCTTTTCTATTCATTAATTATAAATAGTTAACATTATTATTACTTAACAATGTTAACTATTTTACCAGCAAGTGCTGGGCTCTGGTTTGATTATTTACTTTTTTCTGATATTTTGGTCACTTTGATATTTCTCAAGAAAATGCTGCACTTTGGGGGCAACCACTGCCCGGCAATAAGGTTGATTAGGATTGTTGGCAAAGTAATCAACATGATAATCCTCAGCAGGATAAAACGTTTCTAAAGGTTCGATCACGGTTACGATCGGTTTGCGAAATATGCCGCTTTCAGACACTTCCTGCATCGACTGCTCGGCAAGATCGCGCTGTTCATCATTGAGCGTAAGAATAATTGAGCGGTATTGTGTGCCGACATCATTCCCCTGCCTATTGAGCGTGGTTGGATCATGAGCATACCAGAAAATATCTACCAAATCCTTATAACTGATCACATCGGGGTTATATTCGACACGCACCACCTCGGCATGTCCGGTCGTGCCGGTGCAAACCTGTTGGTAGTTCGGTTCTGCCACATGACCGCCGGCATATCCAGGTTCTACATTCTTAACACCTTTAACCCGTTTGTAGATTGCTTCTGTACACCAAAAGCAACCGCCACCAAACACAGCCTGTTCGAGATTGTTCATTTTTCCTCCGGGATGAATTTCATCGAAAGTGAATTGACGCAATGGCGCGTGTTTTTTTCTGTGTATCGCTCGCCTTCAAAGACGTGCCCCAGGTGGCCGCCACAATTCATACAGGTGATCTCGATCCTGCGCCCATCGGCATCTAACGCGCGATTGACTGCGCCGGGGATTTCATCATCAAAGCTTGGCCAGCCACAACCGGAATGGAATTTATCCGCTGAACGGTATAAGGGGGTGTCGCACTTTCGGCAGACGTAGGTTCCCGCCTGAAACAGATCTGTGTATTCGCCAGTGAACGGTGGCTCTGTACCTTTTTGGTCAATTACATAGGATTCCTGAGCAGTAAGTTTGTTTATTTTCATGGTTTATTATCCTCCCTCATATTGTATGGCTGGAGGCAGAGCTGATGCATTAATCGTTTATTAGAATCTCACATATCCTGCGATTGCGCAGCTCTAAGGGTGTTTTGCATGAGCATCGCGATCGTAAGTGGACCGACGCCACCCGGCACCGGCGTGATTGCAGACGCAACTTCTATTGCCTCCTCATAAGCGACATCGCCGACTAGACGGTAACCGCGTTTCTTGTCCGCATCCTCTACGCGATTTACGCCAACATCGATCACTACCGCACCAGGCTTGATCCAGTCACCCTTCACATATTCCGCACGCCCAATTGCAGCCACGAGAATATCAGCACTTCGGGCAAAGGAAGGGAGGTCTCTGGTGCGTGAGTGGCAGATCGTGACGGTTGCATTCTCGCGCAGCAACAGCAACGAGACCGGCATCCCGACGATGTTTGAGCGCCCGATCACTACCGCGTTTTTCCCTTCCAATGAGCCGATGGTCTTCTTGAGAAGATAGATGATACCGGAAGGTGTGCATGGGCTGAAGGCAGGTTCGCGCCCTTTCTGAGCCAGACGCCCGATATTAATCGGATGAAAACCATCGACATCCTTAGAAAGCGGAATCGCGTTTAGCACACGTTCCTCGTCCAACCCTTCAGGTAGCGGCAATTGCACCAGAATACCATGCACGCTGTTATCATTTGCCAGTTTACTGACTGCCGCTTCCAAAACATCCTGGGTAGTTTCTGCGGGCATTTCAATCTTAAATGATGTGATCCCCAGTTCTTCACAGGCGTTATGTTTGGCTTTTACGTAGGATTGTGACGCGGGATCCGAGCCAACCAGTACAGTTGCAAGACCCGGCACAGAAAGCCCACGTTGCTTTCGCTGTGCTACCGCCTGGCGAATAGATTCCTTCAGATCCGCAGCTGCCTGTTTTCCATCAATCACTGTTGCCGTCATTGTACTCCTCTCACTTATTCAGTTTGTTTCTTTGAGACTGTTTGTAAATATAATATAAGATAGAATAAATCTTAAACCATAATGAATAATACGCAAACCATCCTCGCTATCGACGTGGGTAACACTAATCTTGCATTGGGGTTGTTCAGTGGTGAAACGCTTCAGAAACACTGGCGCCTCTCCACCAGCCATGAACGTATGGGAGACGAGTTTGGAATCCAGTTTTCGCAGATTTGCGAACATGAAAACATCCCGCCCGCATCCTTTAACGGGATTGTGGTTTCGTCGGTTGTTCCTCCGCTCACAGAACGCGTGGTATACGCGTGCCAACAATACCTCGGGCAAGATCCACTGCTGGTCTCATCCAACCTTAAACTGAATGTCACGATCGGATATGATGATCCCACCGCTGTTGGCGCGGATCGTATTGCGGACGCGGTAGCAGCCAAAGCGCTTTTTTCCATTCCGGCCTGCGTGATCGATTTCGGCACTGCCACCACATTTAATGCCATCAACGCAGAAAGTGAATACATGGGCGGCGCGATCCTTGCGGGCATCGGTCTTTCCGCGCAAGCGCTCTTCCAGCGGACAGCCAAGCTGACCACTGTCGAGCTGAAAGCACCGCCATCGATCATTGGCCGCAACACCACGCATGCCATCCAATCTGGTTTGATCTACGGGTACGTTGCGCTGGTAGAGGGCATGGTCGCGCGCTTTAAAGAGGAATTAGGGCAGGAAACCAAGATCATCGCTACTGGTGGGCATGTGAATCGCATCAGCAGCCTTACAACGGCGATCGACCGGGTCGAGCCTTGGCTTACACTTGAGGGGCTGCGCATCATTTGGGAAATGAACAGGTGAAATATGAATAATCCAATCTATGGAAAACGTATTGTTTTAGGAGTGACTGGATCGATCGCCACGTATAAGAGCGCGGAGATTGCATCGAGTCTGACAAAACAAGGCGCGCTCGTTGATACGATCCTTACGCAATCTGCTGAAAGATTCGTCAGTCCGCTCACCTTCCAATCCGTCACTGGCAGAAAGGCATACACTGAAAGCGACCTGTGGGGCGGTGATGGGCACGTCGTACATATCAATTTAGCACGCAAAGCCGACCTGATCGTGATCGCGCCTGCATCCGCAAACACGATCGCCAAAATTGCCAGCGGGATTGCAGATAATCTGCTCGCGGTCACTGTGCTGGCCGCACATTGTCCGATGCTGATCGCGCCAGCCATGGACGCGGGCATGTTCGCTAACCCCGCCACCCACCATAATGTCACCATATTGAAAGACCGCGGGGTAAAAATGATCGGCCCGGAAGAAGGGCACCTTGCATCCGGATTGAAAGGCCCCGGGCGCATGTCTGAGCCCGCAGAAATCATCGCCGCCATGCGCTATTCACTCTCACGCAGCAACCCGTTGCGGGGCAAGCATATCATCGTCAGCGCGGGCGGTACGATGGAGGCGGTTGACCCTGTGCGCATCCTCAGCAACCGCTCATCCGGCAAGCAGGGTTACGCGCTTGCCCAGGCAGCCCTGGACGCGGGCAGCGATGTCACACTCATCTCCGCCCCCACCCATCTATCGCCTCCCGCCGGAGCAAAGCTGGTGATGGTTGAGAGCGCCGCCCAGATGAATGAAGCGGTTCTGGCGGAAGCGCCGCACGCGGACGCGCTGATCATGGCGGCTGCTGTGGCAGATTTCCGTCCCGTGGATATCGCCGTGGATAAGATCAAGAAATCCAACAATCTGACGCAGATCGCGCTGGTGCGCACTGAGGACATCCTGCACAACATTGCCCAGCTCAAAACCGAGATGAAACTTGACCTGAAAGTGGTTGGGTTCGCGGCAGAAAGTGAACATCTTAAGGAAAACGCAAGCCGAAAGATGCAAGAAAAGAAAATGGACATGATCGTCGCCAATGATATTTCCGACCCGGAAGCGGGCTTTGGCGTAGATACAAATAAAGTATTATTGATGTATTCAGACGGCTCTATTGAACAGTTGCCGAAAATGGAAAAGATCGAAGTAGCCGAGAAAGTGATCCAGCATCTCAGTTCCTGGCTGATCGAAGGAGTGGCTTAATATGCAAGTATTGGTATTCTCTGATGTGCATTCCAACCTGACCGCTCTTGAAGCGGTGCTTGAACGCGAAACCCATGTTGATGCGTATTGGTGCCTGGGCGACATTGTTGGATATGGCCCTGACCCGAATGAATGTATCGAGCGTGTGCGCAGACTGCCAAACCTGATGTGCGTGCGCGGCAACCACGACGCGGCAACGCTGGGCGAGGTGGACCAGCAGACCTTCAACCATGAGGCCGGGCTGGCCATCACCTGGACCAAACGCGTGATCAATGCCCAGAGCATGGAATACCTGCTGAGCCTGCCCGAAATCGAAAAGTATAACGACATCACGCTTGTGCATGGCAGCCCGCGCAACCCGGTCTGGGATTATGTGATGGACTTCCGCACGGCGATGCATATGTTTACCTATTTTGAAACGCGGGTGTGCCTGTTGGGCCACACGCATGTCCCCGCCATCTGGCAGGAAAGCGCAACAAAAGCGCCAACTGCTCCGGTATTGGACTTTTATAAGACCAAGATCATGAGCAAAACCATCCTCAACCCGGGCTCTGTCGGCCAGCCGCGCGACCATAACCCGCAAGCTTCATATGGCATTTTTGATCCGGATGCGATGACATGGGAACTGCGGCGCATCACGTATGATGTTTCGGATGTGCAGAAACGCATCAAGAAGAGCGGCCTGCCGTGGCGGCACGCGCTGCGCCTGGCGGAGGGCTGGTAGGGAACTTTTTACTGGCATCATGCGTCTATAAGATAGAAATCAGATAGACAAGGAGAAGAAAATGAGAAACAGTAAATTTTGGATAGGCCTGCTTTCGCTTTCGATCATGCTTTCATCGTGCGCGATGGCACCCAGCTATGTGGAGAGCCAGGAAGACAAAGCTGTAATGGGGATGATGCCAGCTGAAGCACCGCGCATGGACGCGGAGGGATTCTTCATGGAGGAAGCCGCAATGGAAGGCGGTTTCAGCACCAGCAGCGCCAGCGGAAACGGGGAACGGATCGTGATCAAGAACGCGGACCTGGCAATCATCGTCACTGATCCATCAGAGGCGATGGAGACGATCGCGAAGATGGCGGAAGGTATGGGCGGGTTTGTGGTCTATTCCAACCTGTACAAGACCACCACCAGCCAGGGATTGGAAGTGCCGAACGCCAACATCACTGTGCGCGTGCCGGCTGAGAAGCTGGAAAGCGCGCTGGCGCAGATCAAGGGATTGGTGGCGGACGCGCGTACGGACATCATCAACGAGAATGTTTCCGGCGAGGATGTGACCAGCCAGGTGACCGACCTCGAGTCGCGACTGCGCAACCTGGAAGCGGCTGAGACGCAGCTGCTGGAGATCATGGAGAACGCAGATGAGACCGAAGATGTCATCTCCGTGTTCCGTGAACTGACGAATGTGCGTGGGGAGATCGAGGTGATCGAGGGACAGATCAAGTATTACCGCGAATCGGCACGGCTGTCGGCAATCAGCGTGTACCTGCAGGCGAAGGCCGCGGTTGAGCCGATCACGATCGGCGGGTGGCAGCCGGGCGTGGAAGCCCAGCGCGCGATCCAGGCGCTGATCAACGGCGGACAGGCGATCGTGAACGCGCTGATTTGGCTGGTGTTGTTTGCAGTGCCGATCTTAGCACTGATCTTCCTGCCGATCTTCCTGATCGTGCGGGCGATCCGCAAGCGGCGGGCAAAGAAGGCGGGCGAGGAAAAGCCGGCCAAGCAATAGACGAAGGCGAAATAGATTCCCGCTTTCGCGGGAATGACAAATGACAGCCCATCCTAGTTCAGGATGGGCTTTTTGGTTATGGCGCATGTCACAAAATGTCACAAAATGTCACACTTTTGAAATTAATGGCAGCGGGCTGACGACCTGACAGAATTTGACAGAATTGGACAGTTTGGCAGGGAGAAGGGGGATTTATGGGGGATAAGCGGGGGAGAGAAATAATATCCACCGAGAATAAACCACACAATAAAAAGAACTATCCGGATTCCCAACACTATCTGAGAGAGACTTTACTTGTTGTAGAATTACGTTATGGAAGCCGCGCTTAAATGAAAAGAAATTTGTATGTTATTTTGATTGTGCTTTTCATTTTGTCAGCCTGCCAACCAGGCCCAGCCGGGCAGGGGCAGGCTGACACAGCCACGCCTATTCCAACGCCCACAGCCACACCCATCCCTGTTCCTGCCCGTCCGGATGAAAGCGCATTAGAGCAAGCATACTCAGATGAACAAATACTGACGATCACCAACGGAGATTTTCAAGAGCAGGAAGAACAACTGGCGGAATGGTGGGGGTATTGGCAGCAGGCAGTCAACCATCCCTTTGCATTTGATAGCCAACCGACGTACCTTTATTACTGGGATGAAAATGGTAAAGCAGGTGCAGTATTAATCCAACCAGGTGGCACTTACCTTAGTAGAAGTTTTTATATTCCTGTTTCAAAAGATGGTTTTAGATTTACCCCTCCTACAGCAGAAGAGGGTTTTACAATTCCAGAAGGTTTTGGACCTTTAGAAGTTTCAGGTGGAGAAAAATATGTTTTGGCATGGAGAACAAATAGTTTAGATGAAAAAGGTTGGGTAAGACTTGATGAGAATGGAGAAATTGCAGAGATAATAAACAAGGAAACAGGACATTGGCAACCAGAAAGATTTTATTTTTTAACTCCAGAACTTAAAAAAGGATGTGAATATAACCTCATTAGACCGGATCATTATGAAGAGGATATGGATAAACTCCTGGAAAAAGAAAGATCTCTTGGTCTAACTGCTGAAGATGCTTTTGTTATTTATAACTACAAAAACTTTAGTCAAAGAACACTGGGTACGCCTCTTTTTCATACATATGAATTTACTTCAGAAAAAGAAGCGTCACTTGAAGCTTACGCTAATTCAGAAGAACTTTTTGATAATAGAAAAATAACCTGTTCATATATGCCTACAAAGGATGGACATGGAATATATATTTTAGGAATTCCAATAAGAAGAATTGATACGGGCTATTATCTCTACAAAAAAGATGAGACTTGGGGATGGTTTCATTTTGGTATTGATCCTATCGTACATAATATAGAAACATGGCCAGATAAAGAAAATTATTTTGAAGAGGAAGAATATTTTAATATAACTCAAAATCAAAACGTTAATAGGGCAATTATGTACGTCCCATTTATGTTAAAGGGGGTTCTTACAGATGGAACTGTTCAAATTGATGATTATTCTGTTACAAACTGGGATCCAAGATATAAAAACATAGTGGATCTAATAAAAAAAGGTAATAAAGAACTAGGTGGTATATACGATACACCTGGATATAAAGAAACATCTTTTGACCCTCAGGATTTTTTAAGTGAGTTTTCGATGTTTGATCATACAAGAAAAGACTATACTTTTGATAGGGATTATATTTTAGCAAACCTTGAAAAAATCCAAACAATGATTATTCCTCTGTATGGAATAGGCTTTGGTGAAATTTAATAAACAAGCAAACTTTCAACCATATTGGTTCTTACTTGTAGAATAGAAAAAAAACATTGTAAAATGAATATATGCCAAAAACTCGTTTGCGTTTGTTTTATGTAATTTAAAAATTCTTCTTCTGGTAATCATTTTAGGAATATCGGCTTGGTTTTAATGGGGAATCGAAATTTATTAAATAAACAATCATAACAATCTCAGTTGTTTAAATCCCTCCCGAGGATTTTTTGTTATCACATGCAATTTGCTAATGATTCCAGTGATCTCTTTCTTATGACGCAAATAATCTTTTAATTACAATAATGATCCAATTGCCTTCTCTGCGTATTCGCTTACCATTTCCTGGTCAACCGTGTAACCTAACAATTGCATCTTGAAAAAATAATCCAATCGGCTTCGGTGGATCTGCAGATACCTTAGGGGTCTGTTTTTCTTAAATTCATTCAACTTTCGCATTTCTTTTTCGGCATCTTGAATTCTGTTGATCGCATCCAGATTGCAAGGAAAGAGTGAGGATGATTCAAAGAGCGAGGTAACTCCTACGCCTTTTAAAAATTCATTCTATTCCACTAAAATAAATTATCAAATTGATAATTAATTGCATTTGAAACGAAATAATGAATAAAGGGGCGTCGTAGAAGATGAGAGCCTATTAGAAGAATTGGGGATGCCTGGTGATCATTCCTCTTCCAAATAACTGTTGTGAATGTTCTTTGAAAAGAAAACAAGCCCGAAGACAATAATTCCGCCACCGATGCCGGCGAAGATGAAGCGAAGGACAGCCCCTTCGCCTTTAATGGTCGCTTTAGCAGGATTATCCGGCCGATAGAAGATAGAGACCGTCTCACCGATCTCATAAGCCGGGGGAGATGAGCCAAACGATGAGGAATAGGTTTGGGACTGGCCTTCAAGCGTGGTGAAGCGCACGTTTGGACGATAGGTGCAGCCGTCATCATCGCAGCTCTCGTCCAGACTGATGACCGTACCGGGCACCTCGAAGGCGTCTTGGCGGAGCAGCCACTGCTGGTAGGTCATGCCGGCGCCGATGCCAAAAAAGAGCAGGCCAAAAGCGATGACAAAGATGGGACCCTGACGGAAGGAAGTCCAAACGCGCTTGAAAAAGCTCATATTTTTATTATAGATAAAAAGGATGATAAAGCAATATGCTCTTCGGGAGAACCCCCAAATAAAAAGTTAGCATCCAAATTGAAAAAGTCATTGGTCACTTCCTCATCATTGGAAAACGCCCATAAGAGCGTGGTGATTAAGCGGTCATTTGGCTTTGATGACGCACAGGAAGCCCAGCGCCTGATCGCCCTTGACGACGAATTGATGCAGGTCTTTGCCGGAAATGAAGATCGCATCCTGCGGGCCGACTTCGGTAAAAGTATCTTCCAATTGCAGGATGGCGCGCCCATGCAGGATCAAAACGCCGTGCTCATGCGGGTGCCGCTCCAGGTTGCTGTGCGTGCTGGGTTCCAGGCGAAAATAGCGCAGGTGGAAATTATTCGAATCCTCTTCCCGGCCGATCACGACCTGGCGGGTGACGCCCGCAAACTCATCCCCATATTCGCGAATGCTGACATCTTCCCACTGATAGTCGTTCGCTTTGCCCGCAAATTTATGTATGGTTGACATGTTTACTCCTTTTTGGCGGATATTTGGCTGAGCAGCTCATTGATAGTTTCAAGGTTAAATTGTTTTACTAACACGTTTTTTGTGGTTAGCTTGATGGCCCATCTTCTTGGCAGCGCGAAGAAAGGGAATTTAACCTTGCTTTTGAGCAGATCCCAGTCGATCTTTTCGAAATCAGACTTGCTCAGTTTTGGTTTCTTGACACCGGCTTTTCCTTTTTCCAGCAGACCAGCCTCATGCAAAATGGTATTGAGAATGAAGAAATAATTCCTGCGCGCAAAAAAGACCAATAACGCATACAAGAGGATGACTGAATTGATGGGCAAACTGTTGGCGATATAAAAATCCATGATCGCGCGTCCAACACTGCCTATTAAAGAACGAACAAAAGCAAAGATCAACGTGAACTCCTTCCTGATAGATGAGTGGCGGATCGGTTGATCCGCCACGTCATTACGAAATTTCTAAAACTAATATGATCTTACTTTTCCTTCGGCGCGCCGGCGGCAACTTCCCAGGCGGTCGGGTTCTTGAGGTACATGAACCAGACAACAGCCATGAGAACGACGGCGACAACGATGCCGAGCACGCCCAGCCACTGCACCAGTTTGGTGAAGAGGAACTGCGGCCAGAGGAAACCATCACCAATGCTGGTGATCAGGGATGCGCCTTCGGGCATAGCGAAGCCCGCGTTCTGCGCAGCCTGGGTGAAGAAGGGCGCCATCGCGGTTGCGATATAGAAACCAACGCCCAGTTCGAGAACACCAGCAACGAACATTCTGAATATGTTACCGCGCATCAATGGCGCAAAGAGCGCGACAACGAAGGGGATGATCGCCAGGTCGGCGAAGAGGAGGACGCGGTTGCCAGGCAGAATAATGCTCAGCAGAATCGCGACGGGGACAAGCAGCAGTGAGGTGGAGATGGCTGCGGGATGCCCGATCAGGATCGCGGAGTCCAGGCCGATGTAGATCTCGCGGTCGCTGGCACGTTTCTTCATGAAGTCGCGCGCAGCTTCGGAGACGGGAATCAAACCTTCCATCAGGATCTGAACCATGCGGGGCAGGAGCAGCATAACGGCCGCCAGGTTGATACCGGTCTGCAGGATCTTGACAGCAGCACCTTCTGCATTGTAATACCCGAGCGCGCCCAACACGAGGCCGATGACCAGGCCGAGGATGATAGGTTCGCCAAACACGCCCAGTTTCTTCTGGATGGTGTCGGGGTCGACCTTCCAATCCTTGACGCCGGGGATGCGATCCAGGATCCAGTTCGTCACGATCGCGAACGGAACACCAGGGGCAGTCGTCAGGTGCGGGATTGAAATACCGGGCAGGTTGTAGAAAGATTGCACTGCTTTGGCAGTCCAGTCGCCGAGGAATAATGCCAGAGCGGCTGCGACGGCAGCGGTGACCAGACCGTAGACCAGGTTGCCGGATGCGATATAAACCATGGAACCAAGGAAAGCGAAATGCCAGTAATTCCAAACGTCGATGTTGAGTGTCTTGGTCAATTTGAAGACAAGCAAAATCATGTTCACAAGGATCGCGATCGGGATCACCCAAAGGCCCACATCTGTGCCAAATGCGATCGCTGCAGCGGAAGGCCAGCCAACATCAAGCACATCACGAGTGATATTCCAGTTGGTTACCATGGCCTGAGCAACATTGGAGAGAGTGCCCCACATCAGCCCAATGACCAGGTTAATGCCGATAAAAGCAATACCGATAGTGACACCAGCGCGGAATGCTTTTCCGGGTTTTGCGCCAAGTACCAACCCAACGACGAAAATGATGATGGGGAGTACCACGGTTGCGCCAAGATTGTCAATTACTGACTTGAGAGTCGTTAAAAAGACTTCCATTTTTAGAACCTCCGATTATTAAATATATTATTATTTTTGATTGATTCAGTCCTTCAACAATTCGATGATCTGTTCGATAACTTCCTCCTTTCCTATACCAGTTAAGAAAGCAAGCGATTGAATGACGGGGACGCCCAGATCACTGGGAACCTGGGTTGTTGTCACAACCAGATCCGCATCACTCACAAGGGATTTCACTTCAGCGGCTTTACATTGCCGCGTAGTAACAATTATTCCGCGTTCTTTTAGCGCTTCTTCAATCCCTCTTGCGACTACAGTAGAAGTAGCAATCGCAGTTCCACACGCAACTAAGATCCTTTTTGGCCTATCCATTTTTTCTCCTTTTGTTTTTCATTATTATCGATCAATCCTCGAAACAACTTAGAACTCCCTCAACATTATCCTGACCTATCAATTCAGTGACTAATTTCGGATTTTGTAAGACCGAAGCAACTTCCTGCAGCATTTCAATCTGCGCTTTGGGTTGGTCCAAAGCGAGCAGAAACACCAAACTCACGGGAACGGATTCGGAAGGCGAGATCATATTCTGGAAAATAATGGGTTTCTTCAGTATCGCCATCCCCAAGGCAGGTTTGATAACATGCTCGATTTCAGTATGCGGTATGGCGGCATTGAAACCACCCGCCAGCGGCAAACCTGTAGGTAACACTTTTTCTCTATCAATGGCTGCCTGAACGAAACTATCCTTTACAAAACCGAGTTTGAACAACTCCTGTCCGATGGATCTAATGACTTCTTCAGAAGACTTGAAAGTGCCATTGATTACAACACATTGCGGGTTGAGAAGTTCCGATATCGCGCTGCTCATCGTTACAGATCCTCCGCGTTCTGCAGAATTGATTTGAGATCGCCCATGAATCTGGCGGCCTGCGCGCCATCCATCACGCGATGATCCGCGCTGAGCGTAAAAGTGATGATCTCCTCGACATGGAAGGAGTTATCTTCTGCCGGCATGAAGACACGATTCTTCTTTCCGACAGCCAAAATGGCTGATTGCGGCGGATTGATAATGGCGGTGAAGCGATCGATCTCAAACATCCCCAGATTTGAAATCGTGAAAGTCCCGTTGGAGAGGTCATCTGGCAGCAGCTTCCCGCTTCGCGCCCTCTCACTCAGGTAGCGGATCTGATCCGAGATGGCAGCAATGGGCTTTTTATCCGTTTGATGAACTACCGGAACGATCAAACCATCATCCAGGGCAGTCGCAACACCGATATTAATCTGATCCAGCAGCTGGATCTTATCTCCATCAAATTGGCTATTGAGGATCGGGTTCTTTTGCAGGGCTTTCGCGACCGCTTTGGTGATCAAAGCCGTCACGGTGATTTTCTTGGATTTCTGGCTGATGGACTGATTGAGGGTTTCGCGATATGCCTCCAGGCGACTTACAGGAATATCGGCTTGCAGGGTCATCTGCGGAATTTCCTGCCAGCTTTGCAGCATATTGCGGGAAATTGTTTTGCGGATATTGTTCAGCGGTAGTGTTTTCTTTTGCAGAGCCGGAGTTATTGCTTCTTTTTTCTGACCGGATAATGCCTGTGTGACATCCGCTGCCTGAATGCGTGCCTTTGGGCCAGAACCGGAAATGGCTGCCAGCTTGAGATCGTGCTCACGACCCAGCCGGCGCGCAGCCGGAGTTGCGCGAATTTTACCGGTCCTGGCGAGGGAATTGGCGCTCAGATACGCTTCCACCGTTGCGCGGGTGATCTTGCTTTCACCTGCGAAACTGATTATTTCATCCAATTCCAATTTGTTCTCGTCCATCAACTTCTTGGCAACGGGTGTAACCTGGACTTCTGTTCTTTGCTCGGCAACAGCCAACTCCACTTTTGTGGATTCCGGTTCATCAAGCGCTATTTCAGGAGCGGATTCCCCGGGCTGCAAAATATACGCGATCACATTGGTTACGGGCACATTGTCGCCCACCTGATAACGGATGCCGCCAAGGATGCCATCTTCGGGCGCTTCCACTTCCATGGAAATCTTGTCGGTGCTCACGACCGCGACCGGATCACCTTTTTCAACCCGGTCACCTTCAGCATGAAGCCATTCAAGGATCTCTGATTCTTCCTGGGTGAAGCCGAACTTCGGCATAATGATTTCTTTTGCCAATGCTTCTCCTTTAGTATTTCCCCTGATAAAGATTGCGCGCTTCCTCAATGATATCTTCCACCTGGGGGACAGCATGATATTCCAACGTCCTGTTATAGGGGATGGGCATATCCAGTCCAGCCAGACGCCTGATGGGCGCGTCCAGATAGTCGAAAGCTTCGCTTTCAGAAATTACAGCGGATATTTCTCCACCGAATCCACCAGTTTTCACGGCTTCATGAACGATCAATACCTTGCCGGTTTTGATGATTGATGCAATGATCGGTTGATCATCCAGTGGTTTCAAAGTGCGGGGATCAATGATCTCGATATCGATTCCTTCCGCCGATAATTTTTCGGCTGCTTCGATCGCGCGCGGAACCATGATGGATGTCGCGATAATTGTCAGATCCTTTCCTTCCCTAACCAGATTACTTTTTCCGATCGGAATGGTATACATTTCCTCCGGAACATGCCCTTTGGTCTTATATAGCAATTTATGCTCGAAAAACATGACGGGGTTATCCTCTTCAATAGCAGCAAGCAGCAAGCCTTTGGCATCATAGGGAGTGGAAGGCATGACCACTTTCAAGCCGGGAACATGGACAAACCAATTTTCTAGACTTTCTGAATGCTGTGCGGCAGCGCCTGTTCCGGAGCCGCCTGGCAGGCGGATCACAAACGGGACAGTGGCTTTCCCGCCGAACATGAAGCGCATTTTCGCGCCCTGCATAACGATCTGCTCCATCGCGAGCACTACAAAATCGCTAAATTGGATCTCGCCAATCGGCCGCATGCCGGTCACTGCCGCGCCCACGCAGGCACCTGCTATCCCGGCTTCGGAGATTGGTGTGTCAATGATCCGTTCAGGGCCAAATTGATCAAGCAGACCGGCTGATACACCAAATGCTCCGCCATAGACACCAATATCTTCACCAATCATGAAAACGCGATCGTCTTTTTCCATTGCCTGGCGAATTGCTTCGCGCAGCGCTTCCATATAGCTGATCTCACGCATAGATTCCCTCCATGATGGTTGAAACGTTTGGTTCAGGGCTGTTCTCACCAAATTCAACCGCGGCGGCAATTGCCTGTTCGGCTTTCTTCTCAATGGCTTGGAATTCTTCCTCCTGCACACCGATCAGTTTTGCAAAACGTTGAATTGGATCTTTTTGCTGCCATTGTTTGACTTCCTCGCGTGTGCGATAAAGCTGACGGTCGCTTTTCGAATGGCCTTGATAACGATAGGTGATCGCTTCGATCAATGTGGGCCCATCCCCCGCCCGCGCGCGTTTGGCAGCGTCTTGCACCGCCTTATAGACTGCAATGACATCATTGCCATCAATCGTCAACCCTTTGATCCCGTACGCGCTCGCGCGATCGCTGATCTGTTCCACACGAAAAGCTTTTTCAACCGGCATGGACATCGCGTACTGGTTGTTTTCACAAAGATAGATAACCGGCAAATTCCATATCGCCGCCATATTCAAAGATTCATGAAAAGCGCCCTCGTTCGCTGCGCCATCCCCAAATAAAGTGAGAACAACCTGATCGGATTTGCGTATGCGAATGCTCAAACCGACGCCCACCGAAATCGGCAGATTTCCCGCCACGATACCCTGCGCACCAAGATTATTGGATTCAACGTCGGCAATATGCATCGATCCACCCCGGCCGCGACAATAACCATTTTCTTTTCCTAAAAATTCGGACATCATGCGATTAAGATCTCCGCCCCACATGAGGAAATGACCATGTCCGCGATGTGTGTTTAATAGATAATCTGTATCTTTTAACGCCGGGCCAGCCCCCGCAGCAATCCCTTCCTGCCCAATTGAGACATGCATTGTGCCATGCACTTTTCCCATCGAAAACATTTCCAGGGCGTTCTCTTCAAAAGTACGCGTCAGGACCATTTTGTATAAAAGATCTAATGCTTTTTCCTTTGTCAGAACACCGCCAATCAATGTATCTATTTGCTTTCCTTCAGCCATTAAACCTCCAGGTTATGTTTTTGAAATATCGATGATACGGCATTTTTATCTGTTATTAATGCGTCCAGCCAGTTGCCATTGAGAACCGCTTCGATCGCTCCTGTCTTTTTGGCGCCCGCTGCAATTCCGACAATCTTGCATCCGCTTGATCTGATCCTTTGAATATCCGCGCTCATGCTCCTTTTATTGATATCTATATCCAGAATGACCCCATTTGCATCCAGGATGACACCACAAAAGTTGCAAACACCACTTTGTTTCTGAATCTGGCTAATATCCTCCTCTCCCAAGAAACCGGTTCGGTAGACGCTTGAATGATAGGGATCAACCTCGATCGTTCCAATGCCCAACAAGGCAATATTTGATTGATACGCAATTTCGAGCGTCTCATGAATTTGAGGAACCTTCTTTAATAAATTGGCGGCAGAAACAGAATCCAAAAATGCTGGTGACGGCAAGTAGTGATGGGTGGAACTCAATTTATTCGCCAGGAAGGAAGCAATGTCAGGACCGTCGACCCTGCGATCGCTCTTGGCGCCGACCGCACCAATAACCTGCACAACACGGGTGTTTTGAAGCGGGAAGAATGGAAGCGCTGAGACAAGGGCATATAATGATGAGCCCCAGCCAATGCTAATGGTGAGATCATCTTGTAGAAATTTCTGAATGTAATTTGCGCCCTGTCTTCCTACGAGCTCGAGATTATGGTCATAATCCGTGAAGCCTGAATTGATGACAAAAGCTGATTCCAAATCAAACCTTTCTTTGAGGCGGTTTTCCAAATAATTGTCTCTCAGTAAGGGATATTTGATAATAAATTCGACAATACCCTGCTGCTCTGCTTCAGAAAGAAAACGAGAAATTGCTGAGCGCGAGTAACCAGAAATCTGCGCAATTTCCTCCTGCGTCTTTTTCTCTTTGAAATAGAGCGTTGCAATGTCAGCTAAAAGTTGATTGCGAATATCAGTATCCATTCCTCATTCAGGAAAACAGTTATGGTTAATCAAAATATAGCATGTTTTATAACATTTGTTACAAACATTCACATATGTGATTATTTCTATATACAGAAGATTTCCAAAGATAGATCAATAACTCTTTTGATCAACTAAGGTCCTCAAGCCAGGCTGCGTCGGACCATTTTGCCAGTAGAGCCCGGGAGATGGTGACAACGCTAAGGTGGAAGCAAATGCTGATGGCCTGGACTCAAGTGATGAAAGGTCATCATTGCCAATAATCCACCGGCAAATGACCGAAATAGTGAATTTAGTCTGGCGCGATGAGACTGCGGATGAAGTAGATGCGGTCGCAGAGATCGCGATCAGGACCTTTGAGGGAGGTAACGAGGGCAGGGATGGCGGGGGTGCCGATAGCGAGCAGGGCACCACGGGCGAGAGCGCGGAAGACTTCATTTGGTGAGCACAGGCAAGCAATCAAGCCGGGGATGTCTCCGGCAGCGCGCAGGTTTTGAATTTCCGTCATCACATTAGGCGTTCAGTATTGACTTTTTCAATCAAGCACATAGCGCGGATAGGAAGACTTGGCCTGGTCGGCCCGATCAAGATCGATGTCGAGCGTGAGGAAGGGTTGTGCCGCTGACGTAAGGCCCAATACCTCGCCATTTTCCGGCTCGATGATCCAACCCACCGCGGAATCCACACTATTCCATGCCCAATTGGATGAGAGACAATATGCGCCTGATACCACCGATACGACGCGGCCGCCCATCACCCACTTATCCGCCGTCCGGCTTTCTGTCGCACGCGGGCTGAGAATGATCTGCACTCCATCGAGGCCATAATCGCGAGCATGCCTGTTAAACCAAAGTTCAGAACATATCAGGAAGCCGATCTTGCCTTTGGGTGTTTGAAAAGACCGGAACTCCTTCGGACCCCGGTCGTACCAGGTAGCCTCCCAGAATCCGGGTTCTTCCGGCAGGTAATGTTTGGCATGGATATCCATCACCCCATCCGCTTCTGTCCAAACAAACCCCACATTGTAGCGTTTGTTATCAATGAGCGCCGGGCGCGAACCGGCAACGACTTCCACCCCTAATTCCGGCAGACGTTCAAACCAGCGGTCGTGCGCGCTGATCGCCGCGCTCCATTTCGCATCACTTTCATCCGGCGTGGCGGGCAACCATATTTCGAAAGGCATTTCCGGCAGGAGAATGAATTCACTCTGGGTTTTCTGACAATGTTCACAAAGCCGTGCCCAAGCGTTTTCAAAAGCCTTGCGTTCATTCGGTAGTTCACACACTGTTATTTTCATGATTTTTCTTCACTTGTGTTTAGATATGACGGTTTGTATCGTGATCAAATTGCTAAGCTCAAATGATCGCACTTTATCAATTTCAATCACCGATCTGCATGCGCCAGACGCATGGGGCGAATCAATAATAACACCATTGGTTTATTCAAAACTAACACAGAATATTAAAATAAAATAATTGTTGATCATCGTGCTAATATTGTTTATATAGACATGGCATAGGCAGAGAGACCGTGCCGATTGAAGGGCTAGAGAAAAAAACATTGAACGGGTTTAATACATGGAAAATAAAAAATGAATGAATCTATAACAAAAACGCTTGTGGGTGAAACATTAGGACAATCCTGGATGGCTATCTCGAAGAAGATCATGGTGGATGGTTATGATGCGAGATATGACGGGGCTCCAATCAAGGAGATCGCGTGTGCGACCCTAGTAACGCTTAAACCCGATCCGGAAGACGCTTTTATCAAAAACCACGGTGATGCGGAATGGCTGGCGTGGATGCATGAGAATTTCTTCTCGTTTAATAAGGTAAGGGAGTTGGGGGATGCTGCGAGTTACGCTACACGCCTTTTTAATTACGCTGATAGCGGAAGAGATCAAATTCAATGGGTCGCTGACAAACTGAATAAAGACAAAGAAGCCCGCTCAGCCACGATCACCACTTTTCAAACGCTGACCGACACCACCTATATCCCCTGCATCAGCCTCTTAGATTTCTGGATTCCCAAAGAAGACCTGGAATTGATCGTTTACGCCCATAGTTTAGACTTTGGTAAAAAAGCGTATGGTAATCTGATTGAATTAGCAACACTACAAAAGACAGTAGCTGAAAAAATGGGCTGTCCGGTCGGTCAATTAATCATCTATGTGAAGACAGCGCATATTTACGAACCTGAGTGGGAGTACATGCGGGACCTGATCAGAAATTCGAATCTCTAGGGGATCATAAGCTGAAAACCCATCGCGCTTTAGTCCCTAGCAGTGAAGGTGCTGCTACTCGTTAGATATTTGTCACCTGGTCGCAACCTGCAACACAATTGTTTGATGCGCCGCAAGGGCACCTTCAATAAGCGGGTCATGTGCTTCAACATGCCAATTATTCCCCTGCCAAAAATCGCGTACCGTGTATGCGTTCAGCGGCAAGCCGAAATCCTGCGGCGTGAGGCGTATGTCGCGAGGGTGATCTTCCCAGTTTGAATAGGAAAGCAGATAATGCTCACCGGATTCATCATGCAGATCGACGCGCATTGTAGTGGGCATGCCCGGTGCGAGCCAATCGAGCACACGCGCGCGCCGGTTGAGGGGAGGAATCAAGGCCTGGAGGATGTGAAGACGTTCAAGTGACAGCTGTTGCATGTCGTCGGAGACGAGAATGGAGCCGCCGGTCATGTAAATGACTGCCGCGAGGGAACGCACTTCATGGATCGAAAGGCCGGTGTCCTCGCGCACGAGGAGACAGTCGGGATCATTGACCCACCATTTATTGTGGAGCATGGCGCGGGTGATGGTGTTTTGGATGGCATTGCGGGCGGAGGGCATGTGGGGCTCGCGTGTGAAGAGGAAGCCGAGATTAAAGTAATCGGGGGTCCAATGGCCGCTGACATCGGCGCCGATGCGCATAAAATCGACCAGACCAAGCACAGAGCCGAGCGGGGCACCACAACCGAGGATGCGGGTGTGCTCTCCAGCCGCTGCGCGAATGGCCTGCATACCCATACGCAAAACCTGGGCGCGGGTTCTGGTGCGGTCGCGGAATTGGCCTTTGAGGGCGGCCGCGTAGAGGAAGTCGAGCTTGAGATAGGTAAAGCCCCATTCGTGGACAGCGGTGCGGATGACGGTTCTGGCATAATCGAGCGCCGCGGGGACGGTGAGGTCGAGCGCGAGGCCGAGCGCATTCCAGACGAAACCGGCGCGGGCGAAACGACCGTTGGTTTTACGCAAGAGCCAATCGGGGTGCTGTCTGGCGAGCTGCGAGCGGGGATGGACGATGAAAGGCGCGAGCCAGATGCCGGGCGCCATGCCGGCCTGGGTGATGGCATCTGCCAGCGGGCGTACACCACGGGGAAATTTTTCGTTGAAGGTGAGCCAATCACCAACCTGGGCCTGGAAGCCGTCGTCAATCTGGAAGAGATCAAGAGGCGTGGATTCGCGGATGCGCTTGACCTGCTCTAAATTGGCGGTGATCTTTTCTTCGGAGATATCCTGATAATAGTGGTACCAGGAGCACCAGCCAACCGGTGGTTGAGGCAAGTCGGCGACTTTGTTTTCTGCCGCGGCCGCATCGAGAAAGATGTCGAGCGGATCGGGGGCACGGGCATCGATCAGGGCGACCGCGAACCAATCGGTGGCAAGCGAGGCAGCGGGGTCGAGGCGGACATGGTCGCAGCCCGCCCAGGCACGCAGGGAGAGGCCGCGGCGCATATCCGCGGTGACAACGCCGAACTGTTCTTTCTGGGAGAGGAAACCGAGCACAACCCCCTGCCCCGAGCGGGCATCAGCCAGCGCGGCGAACATGTCGCTGTTGAACTTTCCTTTTTTCCGAAATTTGGGTGTGCCCGGGTTGAGGACCATCGGCTCCTGCAGAAAAGCGAGGTTGGAGGAGCGCATGCGCTCATTTCGGCTATACGCAGCGGTATAGGACCAGGACTGCCAGCCGTTGGCGAAGAAGTGGGGATCTATTTCTTTATCTTGTTCAAAAAAGACGTTCTCTCCCCCAACGCCCAGCGGGCGCAGGAGATGAATGGCATCGAGAAAGAGCGGCTGGTCACCGTGATTCTCAAGTGTGACCTTCCAGCGGATATGCTGGCGGTCGGGGGCGAGCATGACGCGCACTTCCCAACCCAGAGCGAGGCCGGGTTCTTCCCCGGTGAAATTGAGGTAGATCGATTCGGGAGCGAGATGGGTAGCGGGACGGTCGCTGTGCGTCAGACGCAGACGGCGGTCAAATTTCGCGCCATTATGTTTCCTGCCTGATACGCTAATGGCATTACGCGCCAGGCGGAGCGCATGCTGCTCACCAAGAATGAGATGAAAAGAACCATCCGCGTTATCCGCAACAAAACGGTATTGATCGCTATCGAGTAATGCCATTGATCTGCCTCCACAAAAAAGAACCGCAGGAAATGAACGCCTGCGGTTTGGTGTTTATCAGGACAGCCCGACAATTTTGCCGCTGTCCGGATCGATGTCGATATCCATAAAAGCCGGACGGGTGGGAAGCCCGGGCATTGTGCTGATCTTGCCGAGCACCGGATAGAGAAAACCCGCGCCGACCGAGGCCCTGACATCACGTATGGGAATAGTAAAACCTGTCGGGGCACCTTTGAGGGCGGGATCATGGCTGAGACTGAGATGGGTCTTGGCCATGCAGATGGGCAGCTTATCGAAGCCGAGGCGGTTGTATTCCGCGATGCGCTGCTCCGCTTCCGCGGAAAATTCAACACTATCGGCACCGTAGATCTCGGTGGCGATGGTTTCGATCTTCTTTTTAATCGGCCAATCGAGCGGGTAGAGAAATTCAAAATTTGCGGGCATTTCGGATGCTTTGACCACCGCTTCAGCGAGCGCTTTCGCGCCCTGGCCGCCAAACCCCCAGTGGTTGCTGACAACCGCATCGGCCGCACCACCTTCTTCGATAGAGATTTTGCGGACGAGCTCCAGTTCGGCATCGGTATCGGTGAAGAATTGATTGACGGCGACAACGACCGGCACACCGAATTTCTTGGCGATCCTGATATGATGAAGGAGGTTGTCCATGCCCTTGCGAAGAAGGTCAAGGTTTTCTTCTGTGTAGGCAGGGTCGAGCGGTTTGCCGGCTGAGACAGCCGGACCGCCGCCATGCATTTTGAGCGCGCGCACTGTGGCAACCAGCACGACCACCGAGGGCACCAGCCCGGAATAGCGGCACTTGATATCAAAGAATTTCTCCATGCCCATATCCGCGCCAAAACCGGATTCGGTGATGACGAAATCCGCCAATTTAAGACCGATCTTATCAGCAAGGATCGAGCTGTTGCCGTGGGCGATATTGGCGAATGGCCCGGCATGCACGAAGACCGGCGTGCCTTCAAGGGTTTGCATGAGGGTCGGTTTGATGGCGTCCTTCATCAGCGCCGTGAGGGCGCCGGCGACACCGATGTCATCGGCTGTGACCGCGTTACCCTGGCGATCGAGCGCCACGACCATCTCGCCCAGCCGGCGGCGCATATCGATCATATCGGTGGTGAGGGCGAGGACGGCCATGATCTCGCTGGCGACGGTGATATAGAAACCTGTTTTGCGGGTGATGCCATCTTCGGTCGGACTTTCGCCAACTGTGATCTCACGCAGGTAGCGGTCATTGGTATCAAGCCCGCGCATCCAGGTGACTTTTTGCGGATCGATATCCAGGCGCACAAAGCGGCTGCGTTCCTCATCGGTCATCTGGTCGGGGTCAGTGGTTTTAATATCCAATTTCAGGCGGCGGTTTTGCATACCGCGCGCGAAGTGGCGTTTGCCATGCTTGTCGGGCGGGAAGAGGCGGCTGAAAAGCGCCTGATCGGACTGGCGCGCTTCGTGATAGATGCGGGTGTCGATAGCCGCAGCAAGGAGGTTGTTGGCCGCGGTGATAGCGTGGATATCTCCGGTGAGATGCAGGTTGAGGTCTTCCATGGGGATGACCTGGCTGTAGCCGCCGCCGGCCGCGCCGCCCTTGATGCCAAAAGTGGGGCCCTGAGAGGGCTGGCGAATGCAGGTCACCACACGCTTGCCGAGATGCGCGCCGAGCGCCTGGCTGAGGCCAACCGTTGTGGTGGTCTTGCCTTCGCCGAGCGGTGTGGGGGTGATGGCGGTGACATCGATATACTTGCCATCCGGGACGTCTTTGAGGCGGTCGAGGACATCCAGGCGCACTTTGGCTTTGAATTCACCATAGAGCTCCACCTCTTCAGGGAGCAGCCCCAGTTCCTCTGCGATCAAAGAAATGGGTTTCAGCACTGCCTCCTGGGCGATCTCGATATCAGCCGGGACGGGTTTCTTCAGATCTAACTTGGTCGGTGTGAAAGTCTTATTGGTCATATTATTCCTTTCCTGCGCCTAATTATGCCATATTCTGTTTCTCAGTTTTTCGATGGAGCACATAACGCTGGCCAAAGCTGACCTTAAGACGCCAATATCCCAGCGCGACGATGATAGAAATGAGCGCACAGGCATACCAGATCCAATTGGGATCGTAGTTATCGAGCACAGCTCCTGCCGCCCAGGGGGCGATTCCAGCAGCCAGAACCCAGACGGTATGGAAGACTGCCATGTAGCGCCCCCGCAATAGCTCCGGGGCGATATACGCAATGAGCGCTTGAATGACCGGCCCATAGAGCATCCGTCCGGCAGTGATGATCACGATGGAAGCGAAAAATTGCCAGTAAAGATGGGTAAAACCAAACAACCCGAAGCCCAGGGCAAAGAAAAGATTGCCGGCACTGAGGACCAGGAGAGGGTGAAAACGTTTGACCCGCCTGGTTACAAAAATCTGAAACAGCACGACCAGAGCAGCATTGACACTGAGCAGATAGCCATAGGTCTGCGCAGGAACACCGTGCAAATCGCGCAGGAAAACAGACAGAGTGGTATTCAGTTGCATATAGACGATGGCGGTAAGCATTGACAGGAAAATGATTGCCATGAAAGTTTTATCCCTGACCACACGCCAATACCCGCCGAGAGATTGAACGATGTTTTCTTCGATCTGTCCTTCCTTTAATGCGGGTTTTGTTTCAGGAAGCGCGAAAAAAACGATGACGGCAGTGGTGGAGCTGATGACAACATCCCCGAGAAAAAGGAGCAAAAAATTGACACCAGCAAGAATGCCACCGATGGCAGGGCCGATCGTGACCGCCAGGTTGATGACCACCCGCAAAATACCGAGACCGTCGGTCCTTTGTTCGATCGGAAGAATATCGGCGATCATAGCCTGCACTGCCGGCGCTCCCAGCTCTGAACAGACACCTGCCAACAGAACCAGCCTGACAAAGGTATCCCAATCATTGACCAGCCCCATCGCGAGCGAGCTGGCGGCGGACAACATCAGCCCGGTGATGAGGATGACCTTGCGGCCAAATTTATCGGCGATCGCTCCCCCGATCATGTTCCCGAGAAAAGCACCGCCAAAATAAATAGCGAGGGTCTCACCCACCCGGGTCATGCCCACGTTGAAACGGATCGTGATAAAAAGCGCAAGAAATGGAAAGACAAAAGCCGTGCCGATGCGGTCAATGAACATGGAACCAGCCAGAATCCAAAAGTTTTTTGGATACTCCTGATAAATATCTTTAAAATTTCTCAACTTTCTGACTTTCCTGGATCAAAATGGATTTAATAAACGAAACTGCTGAGCGGTTGAAAGCGGCAGGGCGATAAATTGCGCGAAGTTCAGAAAGAACAATGTGAAGATCAACTTTGTGAAAATGGGTGGCGAATGGCGCAAATAGTTATTCGAAACAAAATAATTCATACGATTGATGAAGTTATCCTTGATGCGGGGTAAGTGTATTATGCCACATTGCGCGTTTCTTCTTGAGTGATGGGGATAAAGCGCTGCCCGACGCGCTTTTTGAGAACGAAATAACCCAGGGCGACAATGAAGCAGATGACGCCGCCCGCGTACCAGATCAAATTGGGATTGTAGTTATCCAGGACAACCCCCGCGGCCAGCGGGCCGATGGCCGCAGCCACACCCCAGCCGGTATGAAAAACAGCCATGTACCGCCCGCGCATGTGATCGGGGGCAATGGAAGCGACCAGGGTCTGCATGACAGGCGCATTGACCATTTCACCAACGGTGAGGATGGCCATAGCAACGATAAATTGCCAGTAGAACACGGTGAAGCCGAACAAACCAAAACCGACAGCATAGAAGAGATTGCCGACCATCATAACCAGCATTGGGTGAAAGCGTTTGACCCGACGCGTGACGAAAAACTGAAACAGGACCACCATAGCCGCATTGACGCTCAGCAGATAACCGAAATATTGCGCCGGGATACGATGCACATCGCGCAGGAAAACAGACAGGGTGGAATTCATCTGCATATAGACAATCGCAGTGAAGGTGGAGAGAAAGATGAAAGCCAGGAAGACCCTGTCTTTCAAGACACGGCCATAGCCACCAAAGGATTGGATCACTGTCTCTTCCACCTGCCCTGCTTTCAGAACCGGTTTGGTTTCCGGCAAAGCCAGGAGGACGATGATGGCGGTGATGATGCTGATGACGCTATCAGTGATGAAGAGCAAGAGGTAATTGATGCCGGCCAGCACACCGCCGATGGCCGGCCCGATGGTTACAGAAAGGTTGATCACCACGCGCAGGATGCCAAAACCATCGGTCCTTTTTTCAATCGGGAGGATATCCGCGATCATGGCTTGCACAGCAGGGCCGCCAAATTCGGAAAGGAGACCGGTGACAAACGCCAGGCCATAAAACACTTCCCACTCATTGATCAAGCCCATCAGGATGGTAATGGCGGCAGAGAACACCAGGCCGATGATGAGCATGGTTTTGCGGCCAAATTTATCGGCAAACGCACCACCCGCCATATTGCCAAAAAAGGCACCACCCGAATGGATGGCAAAGATGATGCCAACTTCGGTCATGCCTACATTGAATTTTGCGGTGATATAGAGCGCCAGGAAGGGATAGATCAGCGCGCCGCCGACGCGGTCGATGAACAGCGCCCCGACCAGGATCCAAAAATTTTTCGGATAATCCTGATAGGCCGCCTTGAGATGTTTAAACATGGCCGATTAATCCTGGATGGCGGTGTAATGCTTAAAGCGGTGGCGTGTTTTGAGAAAGAGCAGCCAGAAGCTGAGCACGGCCACGATCGAGAGGATGCCCGCCAGATACCAGACCCAATATGGATTGTAATAATCCATGACCAGACCAGCCAGAAGCGGGGCGAAAATATTGGGGATAGCCCAGCCGAGCCCATATACGGCCATATAGCGGCCACGCATGTCCTCCGGCGCAAAGAACGCCGCCAGCGCCTGCGCCACCGGCATGTGCACCATTTCACCGAGCGTGATGAGCACCATACCGATATAAAAGAAAGCGGTTGCCTGGACGAAACCATACATGACAAACCCGATACCGTAGAGCGCTGAGGCCAGGACCATCATCAGCAGCGGTTGCTGGTCCTTGACACGGCTGGTGATCCAGAACTGGAACAGAACCACCATGGCCGCATTCATGCTCATGATCCAGCCGAATTGCTGCGCGGAGATGCCGTGCGTCTGGTTGAGGAAAACCGAGAGCGTGCTGTACATCTGGGTATAAACAATGAGGATGATCATGCTGGCAAAGATGAAAGCGAGAAATATTTTATCCCTGAGCACAACGCTATAACCGGCAATCGTCTTGAGGATCGATTGATCTCGCTGATCGCCGGTTTCCTCTGGTTTCGTCTCGGGAATGGCAGTCAGAAAGATGACCGCGGTGATCGTGCTGGCGAGGGCATCGATAATAAAAAGGAGCATATAGGAATAACCCGCAAGCGCGCCGCCGATGACCGGACCAAGCGTCATGGAAAGGTTGGCAACCACCCGCAGGATGCCAAAACCCTCGGCGCGTTTACCCACACTGAGCAGGTCCGCGACCATAGCCTGGGAGGCAGGATGACCAACTTCGGAGAAAACTCCCGCGACCAAAGCCAGAATGTAAAATGAGGAAATATTCGTTACCAGGCCCATGAGGATGCCAGAGGTTGCGCTCGATAGCAGCCCAAAGATGATCACGGTTTTTCGACCGAACTTATCTGCCAGGGCACCACCGATCATACTGCCCACGAGCGAGCTGGCGGACCAGACACCGAAGATCAAGCCCACTTCTGTCATACCGACACCGAATTTCTGGGCGACATAGAGCGAGAGGAAGGGGAAAATAATACCCCCACCGAGACGGTCGATGAATGTAGTGAAGATCAGGAGCCGGAATGGTTTCGGGAAGGATTGAAATTGGGTTTTAAAGTTTCTAAGCACCGCTCCTCTTAATAATTCATCTTAGTGTATCAGTATCTGCAAGAAAGCAATTATGACACAATGCGCGGGTTCTGTGTTACGGTGAAAAAAAAAGGGAATGCCAACTCAAAAGAATTATCGCGATCGCTTGCATATGGATATCGAATGAATCGCTAATTATCCCGCCTTTGAGCGCGACCAGCTATAATATGGCGAAAAAAAAACAACAGATTGGAATGAAAATGGTTCAAAAACAGGAAAAACAACTAGAGAAAACAAACACACAATACAACCCGGTGATCGACTGGATCGTACGGCTGGCGAAGGGCATGCTGGTGGGGATCGGCGCGATCGTGCCTGGATTTTCCGGCGGGGTGCTGGCAGTGGTGTTTGGTATTTATGAACCGATGATGCGGTTCCTATCGAACCTGCGGGTGAAATTCATTGAGAATTTTCTATTCTTCCTGCCGGTGGGGATCGGCGGTGTGGTGGGGGTGGTCGCGTTTTCCGCCGTGGTGGATTTCGCATTTAGCAATTACGCGGCGCAATTCACCTGGCTGTTCATCGGCTTCATCGCCGGGACGCTGCCTTCACTGGTAAAGACTTCCGGCAAAGAAGGCCGCAAAGCGTGGCACTGGCTATTGCTAGCAGGTATGGCGGGATTGACCTTCTTTTATATGCGCTGGATCGAATCGATCCAGAACGTTACCATGACTCCAAGCATCTGGAGCTGGCTGCTGAGCGGAATCCTGATGGGATTGGGAATGGTGGTGCCGGGGATGAGCCCGTCCAATTTCCTGATCTACCTGGGGCTGTACCAGCCGATGGCGAGCGGGATCAGGCAGCTGGATCTGGCCGTGATCCTGCCGATCATGGCGGGAGTGTTGTTATGCATCCTGGTATTCGCCAAACTGGTTTCGCTGCTGTTCAACAAAGCCTACGCCATCATGTATCACCTGATCCTAGGGATCGTGGTGGGGTCGACAATCGCGATCATTCCAAGCGGGGTGCGCGGTTGGACCATATTGGTTTGCGGGCTGCTATTCGCAGGCGGCGCGATAGCGTCTTATGCTTTAGGGGTTCTGGATGAGAAGAACCCGCGCGAATCGATGTTCTAATCACTCTTCGCAAAGATCGAAGTTACATTCCAATCAGCAAAAAGTGATGTGATCACCCCTTTATCGTGGTGATCTGTTTGAAAACATCGTCATAGTGCAACTGGTCATGGTAGATGCCTATACGGAGGGTCACGATCAGGTTGATAAAACCAAAAAGGGGATCGAAGAGATAGACATGGCCCAGCGCTGCTTCATGTTTACCCTGATAGAAATCGCGCACATCGCTATGAAGCTGGCGCATCTCATCCAGCAATAGCGATAACGGCACAGGATTTCCGGGCGTATATTTCGGTTTCCAGGGGAAGCTGAACCAATGGGGAAAATTGTGTTTGCGGTAGGGGTCATCGATATGTGTTCGATAGGGTTTATTTCCGAATAGTTCGCCTGCCCACCTGAACCAGCGCCAGGCAAGGCGCACAAAAGGAAATGTGCTCCGGATCAGCAGGACGGTGTGGTTAAGGATCTCACCAATACTCCATTCTCCCGGTGCGGGACGCTGCCAGAGCTGCTCTTCTGTTATCCCGCCTAATTTTTTAATCACCGCTTCGCGCTGGGCATCCATCAGATCGAGGTATTGATCAACTGTCTCACCTTTTTTGTTTGTGTTCATTACAACCTCTTTTATGTATTACCACTTAGATTATTGTATTTTCTTTTAATACAGATTTTTAGCCTACAACGGTTAATCTATGATTCATCCCGGTTAACGAGGACCACAAAGAAATCCTGTTTATCATCGGCGGGTTTGATGTAATCATTGTCCATAAAGATCGCGTCAAAACGGCAGCTCTGCTCGCATTGGCCGCAATAGGTGCAGCGATCGCGGTAGTGCAACAGCCGAAATTGGTTTTTGGACTTTTTTTCCATTTCCAGCGCTGAGGCAGGACAATCGAGCACGCATAAGCTGCAGCCGACACAGTTGTGTTCGCGGATATTCACCCTGCCGCGATATCTTGCTGGGATGTGGGTCTTTTCAAATGGATAATTTTCCGTCTCCGGTTTTGAAAAGAACACAGAAATAATATTAGGCAAGAGCGGGAAGAAAGAGCGGATCTTCTTTAGTAAAGTTTTCATAAGATAATGATGAGTATGTTTTGCAGCAGGGATAAGGGAATGAATAATCTCCAATTGAGATCGATGAGCTGGTCGATCCGCAAGCGGGTGAAAATCGCACTGATGACCGAAAGGGCAAACTGAAGCCCGAGCATAAGCAGGATGGATGTGAAGATTCCGACAGGCGAATATGTCGTCCAGAGCCCGGAAAAATAACATTGCACTAGCAGGGCAATGCCAGCGACGGTTTGCACATAATCCGTGAGTTTCCACATGGCCAGCTTTTTTCCACTGTATTCAGTTAATGGCCCAACAATCATTTCGGATTTTGCTTTGGGAATGTCGTAGGGTGAGCGTTTCAGCTTGCCGATCAGACCGGCCATCGCCAACAGGAAACCAACAAATTGAGGGATCACAAAGGGCAAACCACTCTCCTGCGCAGCGCGAATGCCCTGCAGCGACCATGAGCCGCTGGCAATTGAAGCCCCGCTTAAGGTCACCAGGAAGAGCACTTCATATGAGAAGTATTGCAAGAGGGAACGGTTACCCCCGAGGATGGAATAGACACCGCTGGTGGTCCATCCGCCGAGGAAGAACAACAGGGATGGCAGGCTCAAGAGGAAAACGATCATGATGAAGTCCCCTTCAAAAGAAGTGCTTGATGTAAGGAAAGCACTGAAAATATAATAACCGGCTGTGAGCACTGTGGCAAAGGATGTGAGTGGAAGCAGCAAGGCAAACGCTTCATTGGTGCCGATGGGCAGGATATCTTCTTTGGCGAAGAGCTTGATGGTATCCGCCAGGGGCTGATACCAGGGCGGGCCGATGCGGCCCTCAAATCTCGCGATCAGCTTACGGTCAATCCAGTGGAAGAGCATGCCCAGGGCTACCAGGAATAGGAAGCCCGGGAAAATCATCATACTGCCAATAAACTCAAATATTTCTCTCATCGTTTATTATCTATCCGCACAAGCTATACATAAATCAACCCCGGCCACAACCGCTGAGACATCCGCCATTTGCAGCCCGCGCAATTGCTGCGGCAGGGTGATGAGCGCGGTGAGCGTTGGTGTGCGGACCTTGACACGGGCGGGTGTTTGACTGCCATCACTTTTGACAAAATAAATCACTTCCCCGCGCGGCGCTTCGGAGCGGCTGATGAATTCTCCGGCGGGCACCTTGCGCTTCATGGTGGCTGAAATCTCTCCAGACGGAAGTTTTTCAACCATCTGCTGACAGAGACGGATGGCTTCGGTCGTTTCATGGATCCTGACCATCGCCCGCGCCCACACATCGCCTTCATTCATTGTGACCACATTAAATGACAGTTCATCATAATATGCATACGGCGCATCTTTGCGCAGGTCAATCCCCACCCCGGACGCGCGCGCCACCGGCCCGACCACACAATAGCGGCGTACATCCTCCTGCGATAAAAATCCAATACCGCGCGTTCTCGCTTTAAAACTACGGTCATTCTTGACGATACGCAGCAGATCTTTGACGCGGCCGATCAGCTCATCCAAACCAACAGTCAGTTTTTTCATTTGATCCTGGTTCAAGTCTTTCCTGACGCCGCCGATGGTGTTGATGGCATGGGAAACACGCCCGCCGGAAATCTCTTCCATCAGGTCGAGGACTATTTCGCGGTCACGCCAGGCGTACATGAAGACTGTGTTGAGGCCGATATTCTTAGCCAGCACGCCCAGCCACAAGAGGTGGCTGTGGATCCGCTCCAATTCACATAAGAGCATGCGGATATAGACACCGCGGCGGGGCACTTCAAGCCCGAGCAGGCCTTCCACTGCCTGGCAGTAGGTGGTGGTGTGGATATGCGAACAGATGCCGCACACACGTTCGAAGAGGGTGATATTCTGTACAAAACTGCGTGACTGGGCCAGTTTCTCGATACCGCGATGCACATAGCCCAGCCGCAGGACACTATCGATCACATTCTCGCCCTCGAGGGTGATGTTGAATGAGAGCGGCTCTTTGAGAAGCGGGTGCTGCGGCCCGATCGGAATGGTCACTCGGCTCATTGGCCCTCCGATTTCTCGTTTACAGGTATGGAGGTAGATTCTCGGCGCATTGGCGCGCCGCCCTCCCAATTGTCAGGCAGGAACATTTTCTGGGATGTATCGAGACCGTTAATGTGTACACCAAACATTTCTGCAATTTCCCTTTCATAGAACAGCGCTCCCGGAATGAGCTGAGTCAGTGTCTGGATTTGATCCTGTAAAAAATCGACCGGGACACGCAGGGTGAGCCCTTCGCGATCCCAGAAGTGGTAGAGCAGGTAAAGCTGTTCGTCTTCATAGACGCCGGTGATGGTTGAAAGATGGTAGATATCATTTTCCAGCAAAATCTGCACCGCAGGGATAAGCCGCGCGGGTGAAAGCAGGACCTGTTTTTCGTTCAGGCCCGGATAGGATATTTCATCGCCAGCAGCAGATATTTTTCTAATGGCTGAATACGCTTGTGTAAAGCTCATTCGATTTTCTCCAACAATTTCACGACCCCGTCAATAATCGCCTCAGGCCGGCAGGGGCAGCCTGGAATATACATATCGACCGGCAGAACATTATCGATACCATCATGGATGTTATATGCGCCCGCGAAGACACCACCTGTGCAACTGCAGCTCCCGGCAGCAATGACCCATTTTGGAGAGGGCATCTGTTCATAGATGCGCACCAGGCGCGCTTCGGTTTGGGCGGTGACCGGACCCGTGCAGACCAGAATATCGGCATGACGCGGGGAAGATTCTTTGATGATCCCCAGCCGTTCGACATCCATGCGCGGTGTAAGCAGGCTCAGCAATTCAATATCACAGCCATTACAACCACCGCTGTTGAAATGGAGAATCCACGGGGATTTTCTTCTTGCCCACTGAATAATTTTATCGATCACTTTTCTTCCTTTCGTCATGCTCAAGAAGGGTGTACATCGCGATGCCAGCGCTCACCAGATATAGCACAGGTAAAAAACGAATTTCTGACCCAACCGGTATGGTAGCGATCACCAATGCCACGATATGCAAAATGCCAAACAGCAGAGCCAATCTGAAAAATTGATGGTAATTCATATTAAAACTGGGAACGTCGAGGTCTTCACCACATGAGTAATGCAAATGTTTTCCCTGGCTGTCCTCACCTTTTGCCGCGATCTTACCCGCGCCCGTGAGCAGAAGCCAGCCGGACAGCATGAAAACAATAAAAATGAGCGGAGGTGAAGCAAGGATTGCCATAAGATTGCTGTTCATTTGATAAGCTCCATGAGGAATTGGGCCGCATCGAGGGTGTTGTTGAGAATCAACTGCGGAGAAATGATGATGAGAATGATCGAAAGCGCCAACAATGCCGCCGGCAGCTTGATCCAGACTGAAATCTTCTTTTGCGGTTCTTCATTTTTGTTTTGAAGGTTGCGCCGAAGAATAAGGCCGGAGAGGTTGACCAGCAAAGGCAGGTAATAACCAAACGCGATCAAACTGCCGATAAGGAACGCGAGTGTAATCCACGCTGCCAGTGGATCATTGGCCGCAAAGACGCTTGTCAACGCAGCCCATTTTCCGGTAAAGCCCGGGAAGGGCGGGATGGCAGACAAACTGAGAACTGCCACGATAAGGACGATGATCGAGAAGAGCGGATGGTTATGCAGCGCGCGTATTTCACTAATATTATCCAAACCTTCATAATGATAGAAGGTGCCTGCCCCAAGAAACGCAAGGCCTTTGGTGAGCGCGTGCGCGATAATCATGAAAAAACCGCTTTGCAGCGCTAACGCAGATCCGTTGCGCAGGCCGATCGCGAAACACAAGGCAATATATCCCAATTGCGCGATGGTGGAATAACCCAGCATGCGTTTCAAGTTCTTCTGCATGATACCCATCAGATTTCCGACAAAGATATTCAGAAGAGCGAAGATGAGAAAAAGGTTGCCTAATAAAAGCGGCGGCATGCCGATCGAGAGGATGATCCTTAACATCACATAAAACACACTTTGCTCCAAAATGGACAATAACGCGCTGATGGTGCTGGGGGCTTTACTGTATGCACCAGGAAGCCAGGTATGGAGCGGAACAATCGCGCTCTTTAAGCAAAATCCGCTCAGGATGAAAAGCGCGCCTAATTGTGACAAACCATTCCTGCCAAGATCAATCTGGCTGATTTGAACGGTTCCTGCGGTATAGAACAAAATACTGATGCCAGCCAGGATAATGACAGAAGCAACACTGCCCATCATCAAATACTTAAATCCGGCTTCGATGGCTTCGTTGCTCTTCCGGCGGTACGCGACCAACGAATAGGCACAGATATTCATCAACTCACTGAATAGATACACGAGCAGTAAATCTGCCGCCCACAACATGCCAATGACACCGGCCATCATCATCAACATCAAGGGGTAAAAGGTATGCTGACGTTGTTCTTTTCTCAGATATTCGGCGTTATAGATGGAAACCAAAAAACCCATCGATAAAATCAGGGTAGTAAATAACCGCGCGCCGCTTTCGGATCGATAAAAAACATTGCCTGAAAAGGATTCAGGGGTGGTTTTCGCAGCAAAAAACGGCATCACCGATAGCAGACCCTGGAAATGGGATTGGAAAATCCAAAGAAAAGCGACACAAAACAAGATAAACGCGGTGATGACAGCCAACCGCCTATTGCGGAACCGAAAGAAACGCGCGCCAATGAACAAAAGGATCGCCGCGATCACGATCACCGCCAGGATAAATTCCAGAAAGATGCGCGAACTGATTACCATTTGCCACCAAACAATAAGGGGACTTCATTGATCACATAGTTGAATAAAGGCGCCGGGAAGAAACCTGCGATGACCGTCAGCAACGCAAGAATGCCAGTCGCCACTTTGACCGATAGCGGTGTGATTTCCCTGGTTGGTGTTTCCTTGCCAGGGGCGAAGAAGAGCAAGCCAACGAAACGCAGAATATATGCCGCTGTGAGGATCGACCCCAGCACCTCTACAACCGCTAATACAGTATACGGCGTTTGGAACCCGCTGCTGAAGATCAACCATTCGCTATTGAAAAGAGCAAGCGCTGGCACACCCGCCATTGCGAGCGCGCCGACCATGGTGCAGACTGTCAACAAGAGACGGCCTCTGCCGACGCGGCGAATATCGTTAATATCGCGTTTGCCGGTTTCTTTAATGATCCAGCCAGCGCAGCAGAACAAAAGCGCTTTGACGATGGCGTGATAAACGACATGCAGGGTGGAGCCCACCACCCCGTAAATGGTTAATGTACCCAACCCAAACAGAATATAGCCCATCTGACTGACACTCGAGTAGGCAATGATGCGTTTGATATCTTTTTCAACCAGCGCTATAACGGCACCATAGATTTCTGAAATCACGCCAAACAGCATCAACGGGAATGAGAATACCGCGAACTGGTCAAACGTGAAAAAGCCCATAGGAAATCTTAGAATTCCATAGGTTCCCATGCTGAGCATCGCGGCAGCGAGCATGATCGTGACCGGCATCGGCGCTTCGGCGTGGGTATCCGGCAGCCAGATATGGAAAGGCACAATCGCCATCTTCACCCCAAAGCCAATCAAAAACAATGAGCCGACCAGCTGCAGACTACCCGGGTTGATCTGGAACGCCTGCCATAACTGTGAAAAATGGTCGATGCCACTCTGGGAATAGACAATGATCAATGCAACCAGAACAAAGAGTGAGCCGAGATGGGTGAGAATGAAATACTTCAGCGCGGTTGCGCTGCGCTTTTCACTTTCGCCCCAGTTAACGATCAAAAATGCAGATGCGATCAGCATCAATTCCCAGAAAAAGTAGAACAGGAAGATGTCATTTGCCAGCGTGGTTCCGGACATGCCTGCGGAGAAGAATAAGAGCAACCCATAAAACAAATGTGTTCGGTCATCGGTCTTGATATAGCCCAGAGAGTAGATGATCGCAAAAATGGTGACAAACTCTTCTGTCAGCAAAAATGGAAATGACAACCAGTCAATATTCAGGCTAAGTTTGATCCCCAATGCCGGCATGTAATTCAATTCAAATGGAGTGTGATCCCCTGCCTGGAGCGCTGGAAGATAGGCGATAAAGAGAGCGAGGGATGCTATTGATGCTGCCAGGGCAACCCAACGGGCATGGTTGCGAAATCGCTTGCCGAGTGTTAGGAGAACAATACCGCCGATCAGCTTGATCATCAGCACAAATATCTTGATCCATTCCTGTTGATTCATGATTCCCTCTTTTCCTTTATCAACTTATACCCATCCATTCAAATACCAGACCCACACAAAAACTGAAACGCCAATGATGAACGCAAGCAGCAGGACCATATTGAAGCGTAAAATGCCATGGTGCATTTGCTGCAGATTGCGGGATGATCTTAAAACCGCCTCGAGTGAGCGATTCCACAAGTTGCCGCTGGTAAAACCCTCAATCGTTCCAAAAAGAAATTTAAAGACACCGCTCAAGCCCTCTCCCATTTTTTCGGTACTTTCTTTTTCAAAACGATGGTAGATAAATTCCGCTGATTTCTCGAAGATGTGTTTCCCTTGTTCATAGAAATCCAACGGATCCAATGTGCCGCGTCCGGAAACGGTATCAGCCATTGAGCCGAATGCTGAGAAGCGTTGTCGAACGCGATAAACCATTTCCTTCAGATGCACCAGCTGGCGCGAGAGCAACAAAACCACCCCGCCGGCAAACAAACCGAACCAAAAGATTTGATGCAAGAAAGGAAGCAGGGCAAATCGCATGGCTTCAGTCCAGAGAGCATATACGCCGCCTCTGACAACGAGAGCGACACGACCAGCCAGGCCAATAGCGATGATGAGAATGCCCGTTCCCGCGAGGAAGACTTTGAGTATCTTTTTTGGCCGCATTTTTTCGGAGCCATCCCTGGCTGAAATTTCAAACTGCCGTGTGAGGCTTTGTGCGCGGCTGAATGCGTGCGTGCACCACATCGCCCATAGCGTGACCAATGCACCGAGGGGCGTATCTGCCTGACCAGACAAGCGCCAAAGAAGCAGGAAGGAGAAGCCGATCGTGAGGATGCAGTGGATCGCCTCTACATCCGCCAACCGCGCGGCTTTTGGTTCTGCGCGGCTTTGCATTTCATGCCAGGCCAGATAGGCAACACGCAGGAGAAGCCATAACAAGATGAAAATCCACACGCCTTCCTGGCCAATCCAGAAAGCTGCCAGAACAAGACAGATGGACGAAAATTGAAAATCCGACCGTTGCAGATGCTGCTGATGGTCTTGCCGCGCGCCTTGCCCCACAAAGGAAATGACCGCAAAATAACCAATTACCAACGCCAGCGGAAAAAGGATCCGCTGCTGGGTTTCAAGCATGGGAACACTGCGGTAAAGCAGGTAAGCACCCAAAAGAGGAGCACAAATATCCATGAGCCATACACGGGTGCTACGCCTGACTGTTTCGACAGCATTACGCCATTGATTCAATGGCCAGATCGCCATTTTGACCCAAACCGCAGACAAGAGACATACGGTCAGAATGATCTGAAAATCGGATGGGCCCTGTAGCGCATCACTAAAATTCCTTGAGATATCAAAAGAATCGCTGATGGTGAACATGATGAAAATTGCCACCAGCAGAGCAAGATCACCGATGCGCAGATTGATGAAGACCTGTTTGGTGTTATTCCAACGACTTTCGTTGGGAGAGGTTAATAAAAGTGCTGCGGCTGTGATACAAAGCCCGACAAATTCCAGCGCAACATACCGCAGCATGAAGTGCTCACTAACGAGCGCAACCTGCATGACCGAAAAAGCAATCAACAACAAAGCATATTCAACAGCGCTGGAGATCGTGTTTTTTCTTGCAGTGAAAAGCAATAAGAGAAGGGAAGAGGACAGGAGGATGAGAATCAGGGTGGATCTTTCGAAGGTGACACACATTGAGCCGGCGGAAGTGAGCCAGGAGAGACAAAAGGCGGCTGGCGGCGGGTGCATCATGATGGTGAATACCGTGGTTAATAATGAAAGAGCCACGATCAAGGAGGAAAATATGATCTGCCGGTGCTGGTCTTCGCCACGCAAGAACAACAGCAGAACGAGCCCACCCATCAACGGCAGCAGGATAGTCAAGAAGACGAGCAGTTGACCCATCATCCGCGCAGCTCCCGCAACTGGTCAATATCCCCATCCGGCACATTGCGAAAAACACTAACGATCATGGAAAGCGCCAGCGAAATGACCACCGCCTCAACGACCAGCGCTGAAATGACCATTACCTGTGCCAGATACAAATTGTCCACCTGGCTGCCGATCCACACGATGATCAAGGTCACCCCTTGCAAGAGGATCTTGATGCCGATGACCTGTTTGAGCGCATTGCGCTGGGTCAACAGGCACACCCATCCCAACAAGAAAAGGATGATGCTTGTGATCGGGATAAGGAAATTATCAGGGAGAGTCATTCTGTAATTTCCTCCTCGTAAGGCGCGGGCAGCAACGCAGTGACACCGATAGCTCCCGCGAGCATGAGCGCGATATGCAGTAATAAGACGACCGGATTTTGATACCAGAGATATTCCTGAAACGTTTCGCCAGCTCCGTCGCTGGTGATCCGAGCAGACTGGGGGTCATCCATGCTGATATTTAAAGAACAGCCGCAAAACAGAAACAAAATACTGAGCAGGATGAGGAGAGATTTAAACGCTGGCTTGCGCGAGAGGGATGAGTTCATGATTCGTGTTTTCCCATTTCCGTGAGCGAGATAGCCATGATGAATAAGATGCTGATCAACCCCGCGCCAATGCTGAGCTCGAAACCGCCCGCGAATGGCGCGCCCAGGTCAAAGAAAAGGATCGAGAGGATGACGCTGACCAGGCCTAATGAGACAGCGGAGATCAATAGCCGTTTTGAGAAGATAGCGATCAAAGTGAAGACCAAAATCGCAATCAAAAAAAGGATATCCATCATCATGGAGTGAGAATCCTCCAGTTTAAATGGATTTGCATTGGCCGCGAGTTGATCGTAGTCATATTTTTTTATGTGGGTCAGTTGCAAAACTTGAAATTGGGTAAGATGAGAGCGTCAAGTTTGGCGCTGGTAAAAAATTATAAACAACAATCAAGATGATGGCAAGTGGACTCCGATTTTCATGAAAATGAAAAGAGAAGAGACCTGACTGAACCGGATTTCGAGACTGTCATGGCGGAGATACCCAAAATACTGGCAGCATGAATTGATCCACTAATGCAGCATGAGATTTGCTGATCTTATCTTGCTAAGAAAATTCACATTAAATGTCGCCGGGTGATTGATGCGATGTTAGGTTGCGCCGAGGCGGTCCAGATTGATACTACGCATATTCCAGAAATCCAGGCTTGCATGCCCGTTCACATTTTCAACAAACGGCACGATTTTCAGCTGGTGGTCATCTGCAAGCTCCGGGTAAATGGTGGTTGAAAAGGTTTCACGGCCATTGATGAATATCTCGAACACCGAACGGTCGATGAAAATGCGCAACGATAGTCTTTGCTCCTGCGGGAACTGCAATGCAGCAATTTCATTGACTGCCTGGAAAATGTTCTTGTGAACATCATAGCTGATGAGATGGATTTGCTGATCATCAATGAGCTTGAAACCCACCACCCCGGCATTTTGCAGGTCATACTGCGCTTGAATCTCCACACAGTTACCGACGAATGCATCTCCCATTTTTTGCTCGGATAACAAGTCCAGATCATATTCTGCATGCCTATGCGCAGTGCGCAGTACCTCTAATTCCTTGATTGGCTCTATGCGCAGACAGTTATCCATGTCCAGGCGGACCACGCGCGGGAGACTGAGGCAACCCGCCCAGCCGCTGCTGCCATTCGCACGGATCCAGCCCACCACAATCGTGCGACCATGATCGTCCTGATATGTATTGGTGGCGTAGTATTGCAGACTGTGATCAAAGACATACCAATCCTGGGCGCTGTGTTGGTCATTCACAAAATCACCAATCGAGAAGCTGACCTGGGTGTAAGGAGAGACCAGCAGGACATATTTCCCATCCAGCGGGAAGTAGTTGGCGCATTCAATGGATTTGCGCGGGGCAACGCGGTATGTAGAGAGAACACCCCGGTAGTCCCAATTGTACAGGTCGTGCGAGCGGTACAAGAATACGCAGCCATACGCTTCAGCTGGTTCGCGTCCGCCCAGCACCATGTACCAATCATCACCTTCTCGAAAGATATATGGATCACGCCACTGGCGGGGGATGAAGCCGGCTGGATGGCTTTTGCGATCATGCAGGATGGGATTGCGCGCGCTTTTTTCCCAGGCCAGCATGCCGGTATCACTGGTGGCAATCCATTGCTGAGAAAAGCGCTCCGCATGGGTGAGCAGCGCTGGCGCATTCATGCTGGTATAGAAGATGGTGGGAGTACCATCCGGAGCAATGACGCAACAACCGGACCAGCATTGCACCTCGCCGGGAAAACCGTCCGGAACGAGCGCGATAGGCAGATGATCCCAGTGAACGAGGTCTGTGCTTTTCGCGTGTCCCCATTGCATTTTCCCCCACGCGGGTTGATAGGGGTTATGCTGATAAAAGAGGTGGTATTCCCCACGGTAGAAGATGGTGCCATTGGGATCGTTCATCCAACTGGCAGGCGGCAGGAAGTGGTATTGAGGACGGAAAGGATCCTTCACGGCGATCGCAACCTGGTTGTGCATCGCATTGGTTGCTTTATTAATCTTGCGTACGTGATCAGGGCGCATCATAGAATAGACTCCTCATTAGATGCAACAATTTTAATCTCATATTTCTTATCGTGAACAGAAAATGAATCCATCAAGAAAAGGCAAGTTGATCAAACCGGGAAATGGTGCGCCGGCTTTACGCGGATTCGATGCGGTTCTTTCCTTTGCGCTTGGCACGGTAAAGCGCCTGGTCTGCGGATTTGATCAGCGCGTCAACTGTTTGGCCATGATGTGGAAAGCTTGCGATCCCGATTGAAATGGTAACCTGGCGGGCATTTTGACAATCATGGTCAAATGATCCTGAGGAGATCATTCGCTGCAACTCTGCCGCTCTTTCTTTGGCGTGAACAGCATCGGTTCCACTCATGACGATCAGAAACTCATCGCCACCATACCGGCTGATGATGTCAGATTCACGGAAATGATCTTTCAGTGATTGCGCGATAGAAACAATAGTTGTGTCCCCACCGGAATGACCGCAGACGTCATTTAATTGTTTGAAATCATCAATATCAAGAATCAGCAGTGACAGCGGCGCATTCTCACGTTTCAGGCGAGCAATCTCTTTTTCCAAAAATTCAAAAAGAAAGCGGCGGTTGTTGAGCCCGGTGAGCGGATCGCGCACCGCGAGCTCCTCCAATTCATTGACCTGGTCTGTGATAATTTGGCGATTATTTCGGTTCTGGATATTGAAGATCAGACCAAACGCGTACATAAACACGACAAAAAAGAACAAACTTGCCGGTCCTTCGCTCAGATTGAAACCGCCTTTATGCAGAAACACTGCCAAACCTGTCACCTGGAATAAGCCAACCAAAGCAGTCACATGCACCGGAGAAAAGAAACTGCTGAAGAGGATTGGGATGGCCGTATAAACAAGCGGGAAGAGATTGCCACGAAAAACTGTGGGGTCCATGAAAGCTGACCACCACGGACCAACTATAGCGGCCAGAATGAACAGAATTGATGAAAAATTGTATTTTCCGCGCTGGTTTAGCAAAATCGCAGCGAAAACGATCAGCACCTCTACTGTGACAAGAATCTTATAATCTCGTAAATTTTGCGTGGAGGCGGGGCTGATAAAAATAAGATAGACCAGAACCGCCAGGAGAACACACGCGATGATGATTTCCACCCACCTGAGGAGAGATCTTTCGGTTGCGGAAAGCAACCCGGGACGGGTCTTGATGGTGTAATTACCCTTGTTTTCTTGTTCCTTCATCTGCGATCTATGGGCATTCAGGTTGAATAAAGAATCTTGATTTGATTGATTGGTTATTTTTATGAATAATTTGCTTGTATATTTTATACCATTTTTGCTTATCCAGTTTACATGTAGCTGATACCAGTAAAAAGGGTTTGCAAAAAAGCCATGCAGTGATAATTTATTACGGTTGGGTAAATATTTGATGAAGTATATTTTGAAAATGATTACTTTTGCCGATAACCGAATGCATTTGATCCAAATATTTGGCGTTCAACCGTAATAATCTCAAAAATTTCGATTGGTTAAAGTTTTTTGTTTACAAACTATCTATTTTGCGGATGGAAATCTGGTCCTGCCATATTACAGGATTGGTATAATGATGATCCTACATACAAAATGTACTCCGCAACCTCGATGGAAGCACTTATTAATAAATACGATAAAAACCTAATTTCATTACCGATGAATGAAAAAATTAAGAAGCTATCATTAGTTGTATTTTCTACACTGATTACCCTGATCTTAGGGGAAATGGTTTTACAGACAGCCTACCGGATCAACAATGAACGCTGGCTTTGGCAAGAAGACGCATTTCGCGTTGACTATATCGCCCCAACCGATGACAGCCGGCGCTATGCCCTGCGCCCGGATTTTTATGACAAAGTACAGAACATGCCGATCAACGTCTGGGGGGAAAGGATCACCACGCAGCCATTTACGGAAGAGGTCGGCCAGGTTGTGGTGTGCCTGGGTGATTCAGTTCCATTTGGGGCGGGTATTGGTAACGAGGTAACATACCCAACTTTCCTGGCGGAAACACTTTCAGAGCAGGGGTACCGTTATTATGTCATCAATGCCGGAGTGCCTTCGTATAACCTCAAGCAATCATTTGAAAAGTTAAAGATCGAAGTATTCAGCCATGTCAAACCGAGCGATGTGCAGGTGATCACTGTGCAGGCAGCCAATGATATCTCGCTGCTGACCTATTACCGCGAGAACTGGACACCCGACCTGACCTGGGCAGACGTGCGTTTCAACATCACCCCGATCCCTTTTTCAAATTTTCTGGCAATCTCGCATTATCTTTCACAGTGGCTTTCTCACCCAAAAGGCACCATGACAGATTATGACCCGGGCGTCATGCTTTCAGCGACGCGCCGACTACTGATGGAGGAGATGGAGAACCTAAAGCTTGAAAATGACAAGGTATCGGTCATCCTGCTGCCGATCAACCCATTTTATTACCAGCTCGAGAACACAGACCGAAACGCCAGCCTGGGCAGATGGGAACGGTATGGCGCTCCTCATTCAGGTTTGGTGAATTCCTGGGACGCACTGATACGCGATTTCAATGATGTCCTTATGGATGTCAGCAACCAATGGGAGCATGTTTATTACCTGGATGTTCGCTATCTGATGGATCAAGTGGAGCGCGAAGGACTTTATGGGGATTACATCCATCTGACAGAAGCGGGAAGCAGACTGCAAGCAGAATTTGTCACGCAATTCATGCAGGAAAATGGGATGTTGACAGAGGGAAGCAAAGATTCAAATTAGACAATTGAAATTGCATTCGATCGGAAACATGATTTTTTATCTGGAGCGATTACCGCATCCATTCTGCACTATAATTGCTACGATTTTTTAAAATTTTGAAACAGGAGTCATCCTTTGGAAAAGAAAAAAGTGAATCGGAAGCTAGGCACACGGCTGGGCGTGATGGGAGAACTTTTCTCTTATTTATGGCAGCGCAAGCTGTGGTGGCTCATCCCGATGGTGGTGGTATTGATCATGGTGGTAGGGCTGCTGATCTTCGCACAGGGTTCTCCTTTAGCACCTTTCATCTATACCTTGTTTTAAACTTCGATTCAACCGGCGGACCGATTCAAACCCGGAATCCGATAAGAATCGCGATGGGCGCATGAATTCCATTTGTTCTTATCACAAGACAAACTTTGTAAGGAAAGGATTACCTAAGTCATGAAATTATTAAGCTGGATTGGTTTGTTTGTCCTAACCCTGGTGGGTTATTCCATCGGCCGGGTTTTATTTTCGAAAAAGCACCAGATGGCGGCTGAACTTTCGGATGGAATCATCCTGGTTTTGCTGTGGGGCCTGGCAGCCACCGTGAAACCCCCTCTAAGCTGGGCTGCACACTTATTTTTTCCAGTGATGGCCCTGATTGCGGGAATTGCCGTTACCCTGATCGCCCACCCATCGGCCCTTTCAGAAGACGAGCAACGCACACAATCTGGAGAATCCAGAAATATCCTGAAGCGGCTGTGGGCTGGCTGGAAATTGTTTGCATTCCGGCTCGGTAATTTTCAAGGCAGGCTGATCCTGATGCTGTTTTACTTCACAATTCTGATACCCTTTGGCATCATCAACACCGTTTTCCGCGACCCGCTATACCAAAGGCAATCTGAGAGAAGCTCGTACTGGTTTGAACTGGAAAGCGAATCGAAAGAAATCCAGGATGCAAGGCGGCAATTCTAATGAACATTCTAGGCATATCCTGCTTCTATCACGACGCTGCCGCCGTGCTGATCAAAGATGGAGAATTGATCGCAGCGGCTGAAGAGGAACGTTTCAGCCGGATCAAGCATGATTTTGGGTTTCCAAAACTGGCGATCGAGTTCTGCCTAAAAACCGGCGATCTCGATATTGACGACCTTGATTACATCGCGTTTTACGAAAAACCGGTGGTGAAGTTTGAACGTATTCTGACAACCGCGTTGAGCGCTTTTCCGCGCACATGGAAAACCTTTGGAGAATCCATGATCACATGGTGGGGAGACAAACTATGGATGAAGAATATCATCATGGAACAACTTGCGGTCCCACCTGAGATGATCATCTTCGCTGACCACCACATGTCCCATGCCGCATCGGCCCTGTATGCCTCCCCGTTTGAGGAGGCTGCCATCCTGACCATTGACGGTGTAGGCGAATGGACCACAGCCACCATGGGTTACGGCCGGGCTGATTGGGGCAACGGCCAGCCAAACGAAATTTCCCTGACCCACGAACAGCGTTTTCCGCATTCCCTGGGGCTGCTTTATTCAACTTTTACAGCATTCCTTGGTTTTCAGGTCAATGAAGGTGAATATAAGGTGATGGGGATGGCCCCCTATGGCGATCCGGTTTACGTGGATGATATCCGCAAGCTGGTGCATATCTTTGATGATGGCAGTATTCGTTTAGATTTGCGCTACTTCAGCTTCCATTATTCTCCCGAGCAGAGTTACAGCAAGAAGTTTATCGAATTGTTCGGACAACCCAGGGTGCATGAAGAAGAATTCCTGACGCCGCGGGTGGATCCTCAAATGGATCCGAATTCGCCAAAGGCAAAAGAAAACCAGCATTATGCAAATATTGCCGCCAGCATCCAAGCCGTGACCGAAGAAATCATCCTCAAGATGGCCAGAAGCGCGCAGCAGCGGACCGGCTCGAAAAACCTGGTATACGCCGGTGGTGTCGCGTTAAACAGTAAAGCCAATGGGCACATCCTGGATGAAACTCCTTTTGAACAGATCTTCATCCAACCCGCCGCGGGCGATTCGGGCGGCGCACTGGGCGCAGCGCTCTACACATACCATATCCTGCTGGGTAAACCCAGAAAATTCATTCAGGATCATAATTTCTGGGGAGCATCTTACAGCGAAGATGAGGTGCTGGAAGCGGTCAGAAAAAGCGAGTTTTCTTACGAACAAATCCAGGATGATGACATCCTGATCCAGAAAGTGGTGGATGACATCATCGCGGGGAAGGTGATTGGCTGGTTTCAAGGCCGGTTTGAGTGGGGGCCACGCGCGCTGGGAAACCGCAGCATTATGGCAGACCCGCGCCGCGCTGAAATGAAAGATATCGTCAATTCCAAGATCAAGTTCCGTGAGCCCTTCCGGCCGTTTGCACCGGTCATCCTTGAGGAGGATGCACCACAATACTTCCCGGGACTGCTGGAATCAGCGGGACAGTACACACCGCGCTTCATGCTGACTGTCTGCAAATATGATGAAAAACTGGGTAAGAAAGTGCCAGCTGTGAACCACATGGGCACCGGGCGACTGCAAACCGTGCGGCGGGAATGGAACCCGCGCTATTACCGGCTGATAGAACTGTTCAAAAAAGCGACCGGTGTGCCGGTGCTGATGAACACCTCGTTCAACCTGCGCGGAGAACCGATCGTCAACACGCCAACCAACGCCCTTTCGACATTCCGCAACAGCGGCATTGACACGCTGGTAATGGAAAACGTTCTGGTCCGCAAATAGCGCTTAATTTTCAATACCACAAGTTACAGATTGTACTTCTACTCTAAGAAGAGCAGGTCAATTGACCGTGCCCATAGTTGATGAAGTCGTAACAAAGGGAAAGGTATATCGATACTTAGCTAAATCTGAGAAATGGGGGGTTTGCGAAGACAGCCAAGGATAACTGGAAGAATTATTTGCCAGGTATGGCTGTGAAAAATCACTTGCAATCAGGAAGAAAATGGTTATGATGAATAGAAGAGGACGAAAGCGAATAGGAGGATGCCATGGGCGGGTATGCACTTTTCATTTTCGGGTTAGCCGCATTTATCTTATCCATGCTGGCGATACGCAGAGCTAAGGCGAGCAAATCGTGGCCGACCACGGAGGGAACCATTACGGGGACAGAGCTGGAATCAGCTTATGATGACGATGGCGATCTGAGCGGCTACACACCACGCGTATATTATGATTACACCATTGATGGCAGGACATACAGCTCAGGAACGTATGGGATCAGCACAGGCAAGATGAATCAGGCAAGAGCTGAACAGGTAATCGCCCCATTTCTCGCAGGCCAAAAAGTGAGAGTGTTCTACAACCCAAAAAACCAGCATGATGCCGTGATCAACACCGACTTCAACCGTACGATCTACATCTTGCTGGTGATATCCGTTGTGCTGGGAGCCGGCGGGCTGGTATGGATCATAGCCGGGTGAAAGACGCCAAGACAACCAGCGCATAACCACCCATCTACCTAATATTTTCCAACGCAACGCATAGATGGATCCTTATATCGCCCTTTACCGCGGTAATCCATGCATGCATTCCTTTTTTTATAACCCCATGCTTCTTACCCAGCCAGGCACGACTTGCAACAGTCGTTGATTACTTTTTGAAAATTTTGCAATAGAAAAATGAATCCATCCCTTGCAAAAAAGTGGTTTTTCCAGTATTATATTCTTGTTATTGAATATATAGTTAAAAATGCGATCACATTCATTCGAACATCAAGCAAGCGAGGTATTGGCCGTATTAGGCAATCCGTTCCGCATCCGGCTGGTGATGACCCTGTGGGCACAGGAAGCATGCGTTTGCCACCTGGAAGCACTGTTGAAAAAGCGGCAGGCATATATATCCCAGCACCTGATGGCGCTGCGTGAATTGAACCTGCTTGAAACGCGCCGGGATGGGAAATATATCTACTATCGCCTTGCCAACGAGGAAATCATCGACTTGATAAAAAAGGCTGGTTTGATAGCAGGATTTGACCAGGAAAAACTACCGAGGAAACAGGATATCCAAGTACTGGACAAATGTATTTGTCCGAACTGTGACGGAGATGGTAGTGCAGCGAGTGTACTTCAACAAGAATCGGAATTGATCGAAAATCAATAAAATATTGGAGCAAAAAATGATAGATATCAAAGTCCTGGGTTCTGGCTGTGCAAACTGCAAACGATTGGAGCAGATCACCCGCAAAGTTGTGGACGGGTTGGGTATGGATGCTGAACTTGAAAAAGTCACCGAATACAACAAGATCCTTGAATACAATATCCTGTCAACCCCGGGCCTGGTTATCAATGGAGAAGTGGTCTCGTCCGGACGGATCCCTTCCGAAACTGAAATTCAGGGCTGGGTTGAAACAGCCGCGCAAGCCAAATGAACAACCAAGATGATTCCCGCTTTCGCGGGAATGACAAATAAAGAAGCCCCGCACAGTCGGGGCTTTTCAAGGCCAAATACATATTCACTCTATTGAATATAGAGGACAAGGAGCATTATGATGAGCAATATACTTAGCACCATCTCAACTCTACTTTATAGCGGTCTGGGCAACCTGGCCGCATATCTCGCAGCACACGTGTTGCTGTGCCTGTTACCCGCGTTCACCATCGCTGGCGCGATGACAGCATTGATTCCCAAAGAAACAATCACCCGCTATCTGGGCCGCAACACGCCTAAATTCATTTCATACCCCGCCGCGGCAGCAGCCGGGTTCTTGCTGGCGGTATGCTCATGCACGGTGATCCCGTTGTTTGCCGGCATCCATAAGAAAGGCGCGGGGCTCGGGCCGGCTATCACTTTCCTGTTTGTGGCACCTGCGGTAAATATCCTCGCCCTGACCTACACCGGCACAGTGATCGGAATGGACCTGGCGCTGGCGCGATTGTTCCTTTCGCTGGCTTTCGGCATTGGCATTGGCCTGATCATGGCGGTCATCTTCCGTAAAGAAGATGCCGCGCATGACCGCGCTACAGACGCAATGTTTGCCAAGCAGGGGAGCATGCGCCCAGCTGCATTAGTCTTCCTTTTAGTGCTAGTTGCCCTCCTGATCATTGGCACTTTCCAGATTGACGCGCTGAAGAATGTGTACGCGCATTTTGAGCTCCCGATTGCAGGTGTGGACCGGTATCGCGATTTTCTGCTTACCCTGGTGCCATTTGACGCGACCCGTGGTGAAGAAGGCGTAACTGTTCAGGGTTCGATCCTGATCGGCATGCTGGCGGTGATCGGCCTTAGCGCGTGGAAAGGGCTGGAGAAGATCCACGACGGCTTTAATGCATGGACATGGATCTCAACCGCGCTGGTTGGGTTGACACTTTCGTTCGCTTCGCTAAGCCTCGTTCCGATGGCAGGGTCAGTACAAATCCAATTAACCGGAAAATTCATTGGCGTGGTCCTTTCCCTGCTCGTGCTGGGCTGGATGCTGAAATATAAACTGACTAACGATGAGATCCGAGACTTCCTGTGGGAGACCTGGCGCTTCGTCAAGCAGATCTTCCCGCTGCTGATCGTGGGTGTGTTCACCGTTGGCATCATTCGCGGATTGATCAGACCGGAATGGATCCAGGCACTGGCTGGGAGCAACACAGTCTTCGGGAACTTCATAGGTGTCGTTTTTGGTGTATTCATGTACTTTCCGACCCTGGTCGAGGTCCCGATCGCGCAAATGTTCCTCAGCCTGGGGATGCACAGGGGCCCATTGCTGGCATATCTGATCTCTGATCCTGAATTGAGCCTGCAAAGCATATTGATCACCGCCTCGATCATCGGAAAACTGAAAGCATGGGTATATGTCGCCTGGGTGGCATTATTCAGCACAGCTGCCGGGTTGTTATATGGCGCATGGGTGGATGGCACGCCGCTGGCCACATTGCTGCTATTGTTGGCGGGATTCTTTGGCGTGATCATCTTAATTTTCTGGGCCGTTGAAAAAACCAGAAAAAATCCGGAAGAATTACCGGACAAAATCAACGTGTAAATTGATTTTCGGACCGTGAGAGATGGTGAGCTTGAAAGGAGAAAGAAATGACGACCAAATATAAAAAGATCATGTGTTATCAATGTAAAAAAGACAGCGGATATACGGAAGAGATCATTGTAAAAGGCAACATCAAAGAAGATCTCAAATGTCCTCACTGCGGTACCGTTGTGATCACCGCTACGATTGACTATTGCTAATAAACGATTTCTTATGTCAAACTATAAGAAGAAGGGTCCATCTCCATATTCCCGTCGTTGAATGCGTATTATAATTTCCAGCGGTTTGAAAATATTCAAAAGGACTCTGAAATTGAAAAAGACAAAAAAAGTAATATTCCTTGCAAGCATCCTGCTGACATTTTTAAATTCCCTGTCTACTCCGGTTTTTGCGCAGGGACAAGATCAGACAGAACCGGTCAATATATATTTCTTCTGGGGAGAGGGCTGCCCGCACTGCGCCGCTGAGAAACCGTTCCTGGAAGCGCTGGTAGAAAAATACGCGCCAGATGTACAACTCAATTCATACGAGATTTATTATATTGAAGAGAATCGCGCATTGTTCCTTGAATTTGGACAAGCGCTTGGATTTGAGCCGCGCGGAGTGCCGACGACGGTCGTCGGCGATCAGTACTGGATCGGTTTTCGGGAGGAATTCAAAAACGAGATCGAGCTGGCTGTTCAATCGAGTCTAGAAAAACGACGCGAGACCAATCCGGGGGCGGAAATCGTAGAAGAAGAAACACCGGTAGAGCCCACACAGACTGCTGAAGCAGAATTGCCGCAAGAAATGCCGGCGCAAGCAGACAGCGCACAGAAAAATCCGTCTGGAAATATCATCCATATCCCGCTGATCGGGCCGGTCGATCTTGATCAGCAATCCTTACTGGTCAGCAGCGCGATCATCGGTTTTGTGGATGGGTTCAATCCATGCTCGTTGTGGGTGCTATCCGTTCTGCTGGCGATCACACTCCACAGCGGATCACGCGCGAAAACACTGGTTGTCGGCCTGACATTCCTGATCACCACTACCATTATATACAGTCTTTTCATTGCCGGCGTGTTCACCATCTTCAGCTACGTCGGTTATCTGAAATGGATCCAGGTGCTGATCGGGCTGCTTGCGCTGGTTTTTGGCCTGGTTAACCTGAAAGATTACTTCTGGTACAAAGAAGGTGTTTCTTTCACTATTTCTGATAAACACAAACCCAGGTTGTATGAGAACATGCGCAGCACTGTGACCACGCCGCGTTCGTTGGTCAGCCTGATCATCTCGACGGCAGCACTGGCTGTGGGAGTCTCCCTGATCGAATTTGCCTGCACCGCGGGTTTCCCGGTCATCTGGAGCAACCTGATGATCTCCAACAACGTAACCACAATGACTTTCATTGCCTTATTGGCTGTTTACATGTTGATCTATCTGATTGATGAACTGTTTGTCTTCGGCACCGCAGTGGTGACAATGAAAGCAAGCAAGATCGAAGAGAAGCATGGGCGCATCCTGAAACTGATCAGCGGGGCGGTCATCCTGACATTGAGCCTGGTGATGCTGATCAATCCGGACCTGATGAATCAACTGGGGACATCGTTGATCGTTTTCACCGCATCATTGGCCGGAGCTGGCTTGATCTATATTGTGCATCAACACATCCTTCCGAAATTTGGGATTTTCATCGGCACCGGTTTTGCGAAACCCAAAGGGAAAAAGAAGCGCAGATAATCCGGAAGATCGAATAAGAGGTACATGGCAAGATCACACCAGAAACCCAAAGATAACCATCCGCAGGAAAAGACGCGGGTTTTCCAGTATGCCGTCATCATCAGCGTTGTTTTGATTGCCGCCGTGCTGTTACTGGTCAAACAGACGCAAAATAAGAATGTCGGAAAATTATCCGCAGAGATCGTTTTGCCAGCCGCGTTAGAAGAAGGCGTGTCTGTTAACTCCCCGGAAATCGCAGTCGCCGAAACACTGGAAGAGAAGATAGACCGGCTGCATGCAGACCGGCAGCCGATATTCGTTTTCTTCCATTCTGATGACTGCTATCTGTGCACTGAAATGATGAAAGTGGTTGATGAAGTGCTGCCAGAATACAACGACCGCGTACACATGGTTGATGTCAACGTGTATGACGAAGCCAACCGCAATTTATTGATGCGCGCGCAGGTCCGGGCGATACCCACGCAGCTCTTTTTTAACAGCAATGGCGAGGTCACAGACACCACCGGGTTGATGTCTGCCGAGCAACTGCGGGCCACTTTGGACCAGATCATCGGGAATGAAGAATGAACCTTGATCCATCGGTGCTCCAACCCGCATCAATTATTGGGTATTTTTTAGTGTTTATCGGCGGGGTTGTGACCAGCATCGGACCATGCAACGCGGCCATGATCCCGCTGATCATCGGTTATATCGGCGGTTCGGTTGATGTCCCGCGGCGAAAAGCGTTCCTGATCTCACTTGTGTTCAGCGCCGGGCTGGCAGTAACATTCATGGTGCTGGGTGTGATCGCTTCGGTGGTCGGCGGGATGATCGGCGGGACGACGCGGTTGTGGTATTACATCGTGGCGGTTGTGTGCATCCTGATCGGTTTGCAGATGCTGGGCGTTTTCCACATTACCCCGCCGGTGTGGCTGGCGGGTTTGCGTGAAAAGGTGCGGATGAAAAACCTCAGCGGCGCTTTTTTACTGGGCCTGGTATCCGGGCTGGTCGCATCGCAATGCGCGACACCGGTTCTGGCTGCCATTCTGACCATTGTGATGGCGCAAAGCCAATCCGTGTATTACGGCGCTGTGCTGCTTTTCATTTACGCGTTGGGCAGAGGCGTACCGATCATTATGGCGGGTACTTTCACGGGCGTGCTGAAAAGCCTGCGGTCTTTTGGAAAATGGATGGATCATCTGGAAAAAGCCAGCGGCATTATCATCATTCTGGTCGGATTCTATTTCATCTGGATCGCTTGATCCAGATTTTTGTTTGCCTGTTCCGCATTGCCGGTAGAATAGTTTTCTGTAGCGCTTACAAATTATCTACCCAAACACCAAGCGCACGTAAAAGCCAGGGATAATACGCATCTACCTCGCACACACGTTTAAACGTATTTAGCTTTGTAATGAGCGAGATATTATCCATTTTGTTTATGGCAAGGAGGCCTGAAGAAACTTGTTTATTTTTAGGAAGCTGAAATATTAGTAATTACCGCCTGCAATTTCTCTGCGAAAGAAGCGGGATACACAAAAAAAGGTGTTCGGAAATGTGGAATTTTCTGGCCTTGTTCATTAACCGGGGTCAATAATTGATAATTCCCTTCCACCTGCGCCCAATCCATGAGCACTGCGCTATCCTGGTCGAGAAGATCAGCAGGAGTGTGCTCGGTATGGTGGATTATGCGTGTTCCTTCGGGAAATAATCCTTGAGCTTCCTGAATGCTTAACATCGTATGAATGGTCACTGAGACTAGATCAGCATAAGGGATCACTCTTTGCTGTGCATTAATCAAGGTTACGCCATCGCGCAGCTGAAGAACAGCGAAATCCCAAACCATTTCGACAGTATATGGCTTTCTTCCAATCAGCGCTGTATCGACCTCACGGTTTATTATTGCCCGCAAAGCCTGGGCCGCATTTGGATATGGTAATGTTTCAATAGCGAAACCTTCGACATTCAATAACGGAAGGTGATCCTCCATTGAAGGGCAATAGGCAACCCGGATGAGAATATCTGAAACGACAGCCGTGGGTTCAATGGTATTTGCGGGTGTTGTTATATTACCTCCGCTGATATCCAGTTTCTGGCGCGTTGCGCAGCCAGCCAGAATTATCAGCATGCATACAATCAGCAGAAATACCATCTCCCGTTTTTTCATACTTATCCCTTGGTAAGATTTATTACGCAATCAATTTCCTTTCATCAATTTTACCGCGCGCACAGCTCCATGACTTATGGTCATCGCTGCGCCGAACCGCAAACCTTTTTCACATAGAATATAATCATGCCTATGAAAAAGAAAAGTTACCTGCCACCCTTTGGAAAGATCCTGATCATCACCCTGTTCCTTGTATTGATCGGCGGCAGCGGGCTGGTCTTTACGCTCTTCATGCTTGAGCCGCGGCTGGGCCCGCGCTGGATGTTCTTCTTCTTTCTGGTTATATTTGGCGCTGGTATTGCCCTGCCTGGCAGCTACATCATCCAGCGGCGGTTCGCGAAGGATTACGTCCCCAGCCGTGTGCTGGTGCGGGAATCGATCCTGTTTGGGACATATCTGGCGTTATTGGCCTGGCTGCAATTGGGACGGATCCTGACCAATCTGATCACCGCCATCATTGGTGTTGGATTCCTGTTGTTTGAGATGCTGCTGAGAATGGCAGAGCGATCGGCATTCAATCCGGGGGGTGTTGATGAAGAACTCTGACCTGCGCGCGATTCCCTCTGTGGATGCGATCCTGCGCACACCGGAGGGACAGCGGCTAAGCGCGCAATTTGGGCACGATCTGGCTGTCAGCGCGCTGCGCGATGTCCTTTCCACAATACGGGAGACAACCAAAGCGGGCGAAGAGATGCCACCTGCCGCGCAGATCATCAGCAAAGCAGATCACCTCGCCAATTCCTGGATCTCGCCATCGCTGCTACCCGTAATCAACGCCACCGGCATCATTCTGCACACCAACCTCGGGCGTGCACCATTGAGCGCCGAAACAATCGCCGCGATGGATGCGGTGTCAGGCGCATATAACAACCTGGAATTTGACCTGGGCAGCGGCAAGCGCGGCAAACGCTCGGTGCACGCTGAAGACCTGCTGAAGCGGCTGCTGGATGTCGAAAGCGCTTTTGTGGTCAATAACAATGCCGCAGCCACGATGCTGATCCTGAGCGCGCTCGCCCGCGCGAAAAAAGTGATCATTCCGCATTCGCAGCTGGTCGAGATCGGAGGCGGGTTCCGCGTGCCGGATGTGATGCGCCAGAGCGGCGCGAAGCTGGCCGCGATCGGAACAACCAACCGCATTCACCTGAAGGATTACGAGAACGCGCTGGAAGAGGGCGCAGCGCTGGTGATGAACGCGCACCATTCCAATTTTAAGATCATCGGTTTTACCACCGAACCGCCGCAAAGCGAGATCGCGGGCCTGGCACACAGTTATGCATGCCCGTATGTTTATGACCAGGGCTCAGGCGCACTGCTCGATACTATGCCATTCGGATTGCCGCATGAACCCACGATCCAGGAAGCACTGGCAGGCGGGGTGGACCTGGTGTGTTTTTCCGGCGATAAATTGCTGGGCGGCCCGCAGGCAGGGATCATCGTAGGCAGAGCCGACCTGATGGCGAAGATCAAAAAGCATCCTTTCGCGCGCGCTGTGCGGGCGGATAAGACCTGCCTGGCCGGTATTTCCGCCACGCTCACCCATTATCTGAAGGGTGAAGCGGTTGAAAAAATCCCGATCTGGCGCATGATCGCCCGTTCAGAGGAGGATATCCGTGCGCAGGCATTTGACTGGGCCAGCCAGCTTGGTTTTTGCCAGGTGAGAGCGGGGTTTTCGATGGTGGGCGGGGGCAGCCTGCCAGAAGAACAACTGCCAACCCATCTGATCAGCGTATCCGTCGAGAAACCTGACCAGGTGATGCGATCGCTGCGCGAACTTGCGGTGCCGCTGATCGCGCGGATTGAAGATGGAAAGATCCTGTTTGACCCGCGCACGATCCTGCCTGAACAAGAAAGTGTTTTTCTCAGGCAGGTGCAACACGTTTTCTCATCTTAGATCTCTCAGGAGTAAATATGCGAAGTGATATCGACAGGTTGATGGAACAGGCCAATATTGACGCGCTATGGGTCAGCGGCAATCTTTTCAACAATCCTGATATGGTATATCTGACCGGCATCCATCATGTCAACCAGGCCGACCTGTTCAAACTGAAAAATCGCGATGCGATCCTGTTCCATTTTGTCGATATGGAACGTGAGGAAGCCGCGAAAAGCGGGTTGGAAACGCAGCCTTATTTCACCAAGACCCCGCTGGCGGATTATATCCAACAAGCGGAAGGGGATGTGTCCCTGGCAATCGCCTTGCGAATCAAGGAGGCGATGCAATCCTGCGGGCTGTCGAGCGGCACTGTCGCCATCTCCGGCCAGTTGGATCTGGCACCGCAGTACGCCATCCTTGAGAAACTCAAAGTGATCGTGCCGCGAATCGATTTCACCAGCTTTTACAAAGACAGCCCTTTTCTGACCGCTCGCATGACCAAGGATGAGGAAGAGATCGCGCAGATTCGCGCCATGGGAAAACTGACCACGGAAGTGATCGGGCGCGTACAGCGTTTTCTACAGGCATGTGATGTGAAAGATTCACAGTTGGTGCATGATGATGGAAGGCCGCTGACCGTGCGCGACGTGAAAAACCGTATCAACCTGTGGCTGGCTGAATTAGGCGCAGAAAACCCGGAAGATACCATATTTGCCATTGGGCGCGACGGCGGCATCCCGCACAGCAGCGGCAACCCCGATGACGCGATCACGCTGGGGCAAGCGATCGTATTCGACATCTTTCCCCGCCAGGCAGGCGGCGGTTACTTCTATGACATCACACGCACATGGTGCCTGGGATATGCCCCGCAGCCGGTCCAGGACCTGTATCAGCAGGTACTGGATGTGCACCACAAACTGATCGATAACCTTAAACAAGGCACTGCTTTCAAAGATTATCAGGCCATGACCTGCGAGATGTTCACAGCGCGAGGGCATGTGACCATCGCCCAGGACCTCACCACTCGCGAGGGTTACCTCCACAGCATTGGGCACGGACTGGGGCTGAATATCCATGAGAAACCGTTCAGCGGATTGACCGCAGCGCCAGATGATATTCTGGCTCCCGGCGTTGTGTTCACGATAGAACCCGGCCTGTATTATCCCAAGCGCGGCATGGGTGTGCGGATCGAAGATACAATATACTTAAATCAGCAGGGGAGATTCGAGATCGTAGCTAAATACCCCTATGACTTAGTGATACCTGTAGGATAGGAAGCCATCCATGACACCAAAAGGCGCGAATAAGAACCGCAATCGGATCCTGGCAATCGAAAGCTCGTGTGATGAAACGGCTGCAGCCGTGATGCTGAACGGCAGCACCATCCTCTCCAATGTGGTTGCGTCTCAAATCGAAATGCATGCCAAGTTTGGAGGTGTGTTCCCGGAGATGGCTTCGCGAGAGCATATTCTCGCCATTTATTCTGTTGTTGAGCAGGCGCTGGAGGACGCGCACCTTTCTTTACCTGAGATCGATGCGATCGCTGTAACGCGCGGGCCCGGGCTGGCCGGGTCGCTGGTGGTTGGCGCCAACATGGCCAAAGCGCTGGCACTAGCAAGCGGAAAAGCGCTGATCGGCGTCAACCATCTCGAGGGGCATATTTATTCCGCCTGGATCAACCCGGATGGCAGCGATGATTTCATCGCACCGCGGTTTCCCTGCATCGCGCTGATCGTTTCTGGCGGGCATACCTCGCTGACACTGATGAAAGACCATTTGCAGTATGAGAATCTGGGCGATACACTGGATGACGCGGCCGGGGAAGCATTTGACAAAGTAGCGCGGCTGTTGAACCTGCCATACCCGGGCGGCCCATCGATCCAGAAGGCTGCTGAGCGCGGCAGCGCCACCAGGTTCGATTTTCCGCGCGCCTGGCTGGATCATTCTTTTGATTTTTCCTTCAGCGGACTTAAGACCGCCGTTCTGCGGGAGATCAAGCACATGCATTCTGCGGGCATTATCATCCCAACCGAGGATGTGGCTGCCAGTTTCCAGCAGGCGGTTGTGGATGTACTGGCTGCCAAAACCTTTACGGCTGCGGAAGAATACCGCGCGAGCCACATCATCGTCGCTGGCGGTGTTTCCGCCAACAACGCCCTGCGCAAAGCAATGACTGTGCAGAAAAAATACACGGTGCACATACCGCCGCTCAAACTGTGCACTGACAATGCTGCCATGATCGGCGCGGCGGGGCATTTCCGTTATATCCAAGGACACAGCGACGCGCTCGATTTTGATGTACTACCGACGTGGCCGCTGGCATAAACGGCAATGGGCATCTGGGACTCTTTCACCGACGAACGCGAAACTGAAGAGATAAACAAGAGGGGAGCGACCTGCCCGCAAGAAGGCGGGCTCTGCCCCACATGCCGCGAGGGGTCGCTCGCTTATAACGGCAAGCTGGAGCTGGTTTGCCCTCACTGCCAGGCCGTTTTCGGCGCGGGATTCAGCTGATAAAAATGATCCCCACGGGGTGGGGTAAAGAAGGTAGAGCAGAAAGGATGAGAAAATGGACGCAAAAGTTGTTTGGAAACAAAAAATGAGTTTCGACGGGAGTTCCGGGTCTGGATTTACAGTGCCCCTTGGTACGAGCCCGGCAGTTGGCGGAGATGATGATGGGTTCCGCCCGCTGGAACTGATCGCGATCGGCCTGGCCGGCTGCACGGCGATGGATGTGGTTTCGATCCTCACCAAGAAACGCCAGGAGATCACGTCGTTTGAGGTGCAGGTGCACACCAAGCGCGCCGCAGAGCACCCCCAGGTATTCACGCATATTGTGATCGAATACATCATCAGCGGGAAAAACCTCTCGGAAGACGCAGTCAAGCGGGCGGTACAGTTATCCGAGGAAAAATATTGCCCGGCGCAGGCGATGTTCAAACAGGTCGCGCCGATGGAGCTGAAGATCACGATCCAATAGGTTTACAGATTCAGCCAGCGCGCTGTTTCTTTTGGCAGGTTCTCGACCGCTGTCTCAACCATGTGGCACTGCGGAAGGGACTGCAAAAAGAGGGGCCCATACATCTTGGTGCGGACACGACGATCGAGGATCGCGACCACGCCGCGGTCGTACTGGGTGCGGATCAAGCGTCCAAAGCCCTGGCGGAATTTAAGGATCGCCTCCGGCAGCGTGTATTCACTAAATGGATTCTCGAATGTCTCGGCGCGGGCGGCAATAATCGGGTCAATGGGCACATCAAACGGCAGTTTGGTGATGACGAGCACAGACAGCGCTTCGCCTGGCACGTCAACCCCTTCCCAGAAAGACCGCGTCCCCAACAAAACCGCCTTCTCCGCCTGCTTGAAAGCGCTGAGCAGCACAGACGGTGACGCGCCACTGCCCTGCTCCAGCACCTGGATATCGTGCTTGGCCAAGATCGGGGTGAGATATTGTGACACTTGCTTCAGCTGATTATATGACGTGAACAATACCAGCATGCGCCCGCTGGACGCGATGGCCGTCTGGGCCAGCGCCCGGGTCAGATACTGCTGGTAACCGCGGTAATCGGTCGGCTCGGGCATGTCGGTTGGCAGAAAGAGCATAGCAGAGTTTTCATAATCAAAGGGTGAGCCCATGATCAGTTCATCCGCTTCATCCGCGTTCAAACGCGAGCGGATGTAATCAAACTGCGCATTCGCAGTGAGCGTGGCGGAGGTGAGGATAACACACTCTTTCTGATGCCAGATATGATTCTCCATCATGGTGCCGATATGCAGCGGCGCAAAGTTGAGCATGAGTTTACGGAAACGATAATCGATCTCGATCCAGTAAATATAATTGGGATCCAGGTCAAAGACCATCGCGTCGGTGAACTTATAAATATCCTTTAGCTGGCGGATAGTACCAGCCAGGTCGCCATAGAGCACATCTTCATCTTCGCTGGGGCCCTGCTGCAGATCGACCAGGTCCTGCAGAATCTGATCGAGTTTGGATGCCAGCGTTTTGACCGGTTTGGCAGCGCCGTCCCAGGCGATCTCCACCTCTGACCAGACCGGCATGGTATGCGTGGCAGGCACCACGCGCTCCTTTTGCCCATATTCCCCGATCTCGCGGCCCTCGCGAACTTCTTCCAGAAAATCGTTGATGGCATTGAAGAAAGTGCCAATGTTATTCTCAGCGCGGAAAGCAAGGTCAGCGACATCATTCAGGCGCGCTTCGGCCGCCGCACGTTCGGATGGTTTGACCATGCGCTGGAAAGCCTCATTCACACGACCCAGAAGCCCGCTGCTGGCGCCGCCCAGCTCCCGGAAAACGCGTTCCACCTCACGCTTTGAAATGCTGAAACTGAGGGCGTTGGTGGTCGCATCCTCCATGTGGTGCGCTTCATCGATGATCAGGTATTCATATTCGGGCAGCACGCGGTTATTGGTGGCCACATCCGCCAGAAGCAAGGCGTGATTGACGATGAGGATATGCGATCCGATCGCTTTCTGGCGCGCACGGAAATACGGGCAGGTGCCGCCCATACGGCCCACGCACACTTCCATATTGCACATTTCGTCCTGGGCAGAAAGGTGCATCCAGGCATCCTTATCCGCCGGGGTGGTCAGCGTGATCTCGTTGCGGTTGCCTTTACCGCCCTGCTCGAGCCAGACCAGCACCTTGCCGAGCACACGCAATTCGGCAACATCGCGCGGTTTGCGGTGGCGCAGCGCTTTCAGGCGGCGCGGGCACAGATAGTTGGCGCGCCCTTTGAGGACAGCCGCACGCAGGTCGATCCCAAGCGCTGTGCTGACATCCGGGATGTCCTTTTCCATGAGCTGATCCTGCAAATTGAGGGTGTTGGTTGAGATGACCACACGGGCGTTGTTCTTGACCGCCCACAACGCAGCCGGCACGAGGTAGGCATAGGATTTGCCAATGCCAGTGCCCGCTTCGACCATGAGATGGCGGCTGTTGGTGATGGCATCCGCTACCGCCTGCAACATCTCGATCTGTTCGTTGCGCGTCTCAAAGTTCTGCATATACTGCGAAAACAGACCGCCCGGACTCAGGATTTCAGTGATCTCATCCAGGTCAAGTGGCAGCATGGTATCGTTAGCCTTAAGCGGCGGGGTGAGGATCTCATCCTGATTTTGGAAGAAGACACCATAGTCGGATTGCGAAGTTTTACGCGCCGACACAGGTTCTTTGGCACGCTGGCGCAGCACCTGAGCAAAGAACCAGCTGCCATCCCAATAGATATTCCTGGAGGCCTGCACGATCTCGGCAAGCAGATGCACAGGAAGTTTTTCTGATTTTTCGAGCAATTTAAGGCATACATGCAACGAACCGACCGCGTCATCCAACGCACGGTGGTGCGAGGGAACCGCAATATCCAGCGCCTCCACCAGCGAAACCAGACTGTAGCGTGTGGCGGAAGGCATGAGTACCGATGCAACCTCAAAGGTATCAATGAGGGGATTGTTGCTCAGATTAATGTGATTGCTGAGAAAAGCGACATCAAATGAGATATTGTGACCGATGATGGGCAGATCGCCAATGAAATCAGCCAGATCCTGGATAATCGCTGAGATGGGTGGCGCTTTGCGCACATCGTCATTGGTGATGCCTGTTAACTGGGTGATGGCTGGCGGAATCGGGCGGCCTGGATTGATAAGCGAATCCCATTTTTCAACAATCTGGTTCCCGTCATATTTTGCCGCACCGATCTCGATGATTGCATCTTTTTTGGGGTCAAGCCCGGTGGTTTCGATATCCAATGCGATGACGGGGAACATGAGAGGGATTATACCAGAGCAGCACCTTTGAAGATGGTTTAGCGCGTTGGATTTCGATTATATTTATAAAGCAATGGAAAAAAACACAGATTTTGACGTGATCGTGATCGGCGCGGGGCCGGCCGGGATGATGGCAGCGGGGCAGGCAGCGCTGCGGGGATTGCATGTGGTGCTGCTGGAGAAGACGAACGCGGTGGGAAAGAAACTCTCGATCACCGGCCAGAAACGCTGCAACCTGACCAACACAGCCGAGCTGCCGGCGTTCATTGATCACTTTGGGCGGGAGGGGCGCTTCCTGCGGCAAGCGTTTCACCAGTTCTTCCGCCAGGAGCTGCTGGATTTCTTCGCGCAATTGGGCATTGAAACTGAAAGCGAGCGCGGCGGGCGCATCTTCCCTTCCAACGGAGATGCATCGGAAGTGACTCATAAGCTGTGGGAATGGGCATCTAACGCAGGCGTGACGCTGCGTACCGGGGCGCGGGTTGAGCGGGTGCTGGTGCAGGCCGGGGCGGTTTACGGGGTGGTGCTGAGCGTGGGTGAGGAGATAGGCGGCCAGTCTGTGATCGTGGCCTGCGGCGGGGCGACTTACACAGGCACCGGATCGAGCGGAGATGGGTACCGGATGGCAGAGGCGGTGGGACACACAATTGTGCCGCTGCGGCCGGCTCTGGTGCCGATAAAAACCGCCGGCGATCTGGCGCAGCGCATGCAGGGGCTGCCGCTGCGCAACGCGCGCATGCAGGTATTTTTCGATGAAAAGCGCGCGATCGATGATTTTGGTGAGCTGCTTTTCACGCATTTCGGCATCTCCGGGCCGATCGTGCTGACGCACAGCGGAGAGATGGTGGACGCTTTGCGCGAGGGGAAAACAGTGCGGGTGGTGATCGATACCAAACCGGCGCTGGACCGCGGGCAGCTCAACCAGCGCCTGGTGCGCGAACTGGACGCGGGCGGTAAGCAGTACGTGCGCACGATGCTGAAGCAGCTGCTGCCGCACAAGATGATCGAAGTGTGTTTGCAGGAATGCCAGTTGACGATCGACCAACCCTGCCACCAGGTGACGGCCGAGCAACGCAAACGGCTGGTGGAATGGATGAAGGGAATTGAACTTGCTGTCAGCGGCCCGTTATCGATGGAAAGCGGGATGGTGACGATGGGCGGGGTAGCGCTTGATGAGGTGGATGCGCGCACGATGATGTCGAAGAAGGTGAAGGGATTGTATTTCGCGGGAGAAGTGCTGGACCTGGCGGCGGACACGGGCGGGTTCAACCTGCAGGCAGCGTTCTCGACTGGATGGATAGCGGGGAGGAATGTATTCGTATCTGTATAAGGAAATCTGGTTTTGAGATAACAATTAGAGGAAAAAGCAATGTGCTTGTGCATACAGGAATGTTCTGGTAGAATCCTGTTCCGGTGCGGGCAGACAACGCTCTAACAGCTGACTTCCAAGTTTCACTGCACAGAATTGATACATCGTACACCCACTTGCCTGCACCCGCTTTTTCCCCGGCTACTGCTAAAAACCGCGCATTTGCCCCTGCCAGGGCGGCGGGGTGCCTGCTTTGAATTCCTCCACTGATGGGCCTCCAAGCGATTGGAGCCGTTTCTGGCCATACAGATAACTCGCCACCAGCACCAGGATGGTGTAGGGCCAACCCATGATCACGCGTACGGTACCCAAAGCATCCAGCTGATTTCGATTGAAGAGGATCAACTCCAGCGTCAGGCGCAGGTCAAAAGCAATGCCCCAGAACAAGCTGACTTCTTTGTAAGCCGGCATGACCTGCTCATGCCAGTACCAATCCAGCGGCCAGCGGCGGGTGAGATGGCTGGAATAGGCAGCGATCGGGCGTTTGATGGCGACACTCGCGAAGCACGCGATCACCGTGAGACCGCCGGTAACGAAACCCGGCAGGTAATATCCGCTCTCCGTTCCGCTAAGATAGGCCAACACAGCCGCCAGCAGCGCAGTCCCGAGGCCACCGAGTGCGAAACCGGCTGATTGTTTTTTGATGAGGCGATAGATGAGCAAAAACAGGGCTGTGATAGCGGAAATTGCCAGCGCAGTTGCTAATGATGCCAGCTGATTGCTGATGACAAAGGCCAGGAAAGGGATGAGCGCATCCAGGATGCCGGCCCCGCGGCCCGCGAAGACCAGTTTCAGTTCTTCACGCAATTCAGCGATTTTATCCATGCGCGCGCTTTCCCATCCAGAACTGCTGCCAATCACCGCCGCTCTTTTGCAGCGCGATGAACACATAAAGACTGGCGGTGAAGAATCCCAACACCATCATCAGCACGACCCACACCACTGAAGCGAGGACGGACTTTTCACGGTAAACGATCCAGGCTGAGAAAAGGATGAAGCCGGTGTAGAGGTCGACCAAAGAAACGATGCCCCACGGGTTTTGCAGGATCGCGCCGCCATCTGCACCAAAATCACCAGCGGTGAAACCATAGATCAGGACAGCTGTCATGGCTGCCACACCCAGCAGGGCGATCACTTTTGCGATTTTCATCTTTGCTCCTATAACATCAAGATCAACCCAAACACCAGCTCGACCACAGCGCTGATGATGTTGGATGATACCGCTGATTGATCAACGACAATCGATACTGTCCGCACTACTGCCATTCCGAGATACATGATACCCAGCATGCCGTAGGTTTGGGGCATATTATAGATCTGCGAGGCAAACCCCAGCGCGACAAACAGCGCACCAAGGATGGTGCGCACCTCCGTGATGCCACGCCCACCATTGACCGTCAGACCGGTAAATTCCTGTACTTTCAACGGCCATAACAAGGACACCACACCCGTTAGCACGGTGGCGAAATTGATGAAATATTTCAGGTACTGTAATAACATACATCCTCCTACGCTTCCTTTGGTTTGGCGGGGATGAGCACCGGGGTATTAGCTTTGTAATCCTCATAATCCGGTTGGCCGCCCCATTTTTTATCCGCACGTTCTTCAAGCATGGGGATGCCGCTGACTTTAGTGAGCAGCAATGTCACGAAAAGCGGGGAGATGAGCGTGACCCACTGCCAGCCCTGCAACACCGGCAGGGCGATGATGGCAACGCCAATCCAGAGCACAATCTCGCCGAAATAATTGGGGTGGCGTGACCAGGCCCAGATGCCGCTGTGGATAAATTTGCCATCATTGGCGGGGTCGGCTTTGAACCTGCTTTTCTGCGTATCCGCTGCCACCTCGACCGCAAAACCAATGGCCCAAACCAACACGCCAATGACAAGGAACAGATCGAAGCCAACGACACGCCGGGATGTGATCACGGCCAGCGCTGCCGCCAGAGTGAATGTCACCCAGAGACCCTGCAGCGTCCAGGTCTGCAAAAAGCGCCAGAAGGATTGTTTGATCTCGCGGAAGCGGCGGTCTTCGCCCGCTTTGCGCACGCGCATGAACAGGAAAGACGCGAGCCGGATAGCCCAGACCAGCACGAGCGCGCTCAGGACTAGCGAACGCAGATCGGTTTTACCGCTCAGGAGCATGCTCAGAATGGTAACCGTGCTGTAGGTGATGCCACCGGTCAGGTCGAAGAATTTTTCGGTGCGGTTGATATAGGATGGAATGAAAACGATCCACTGGATCAGGTAAGCCAGCGCGACACCAATCGCGAAGACTGGCAGGTTTCCAATACTGATGCCGCCCTGGCTTGCAGCCAGCGCGACCAGCGCGCCGATCACAACCGTCACAAGGAAAGTGATGAAAGCGGAAAAATCTTCTTTTTTCATATCACGATCTCTTTCTCTGAGATGATGGCGAAGCCAACCGCGCCGGGGCCAAGATGCGCGCCAAGGACGGGCGTGATATCCATCGAAAATACCTTGATGCCTTTGGGAAGGTGTTCCTTGATCACGCGCTTGAATTCTTCCGCTTTCTCTGCGGCGTTGGTGTGAACCAGGGCGAAACGTTCGATCGGCAAATTCTTTTTGAACATGTCAACGATGCGGTTGAACGCTTTTTGGGTTGTGCGGACTTTTTCTGAGCCGGGCACCCCGCGCACCATGGTCAGGATCGGTTTTAACTGCAGCAGGCTGCCAATGCCAGCCAGGAAGACGTTCATGCGCCCGCTGCGTTTGAGATATTCGAGCGTGTCCAATCCAGCGGTGACGAATGTACGCGGCATGACATCATCCAACGCTGCCTGAATATCAGCCATTGACTTTCCATCTCTGGCCATTTGGGCGGCGATCTCCACCTGGAAACCGGTGCCCATGCTGAGCTGTTGAGAATCGCGCACAGTCACAGGGATGCGCGTGAATTCTTCGGCTGCTTTGCGCGCCACGTTGACAGTGGCACTGAGACTTTCGGAGATGTGGATCGTAAGGATCTGATCCGCACCTGCGTCCGCCAGCGCTTCGAATTTTTCCTTGAACGCATCGATGCTGGGTGTGGCGGTGGTGGGATGGTGTTCGTAGTTGGGCAGGTTATTATAGAATTCGGAACGGGTGATATCAACGCCATCCAGATAACCCTTATCGCCAATGTTGATATAGAGCGGCATGACGGTAATATCCAGTTTGCGGATCACATCCGCCGGAAGGTCACAGGTGGAATCGGTTACGATTTTGATGGTCATTTTATTTGTCCTTTTTTTGTTTAATTATGCGAACAATGGTTAATACGATCATTAATATGATTAACCCGCTGCCAAGCCAGGCGGTACGCGCCACGGCCTGATAAGCGGACTGTTTGAGCGCAATACCGACGAAAGCCCACACCAACACCAGCCCGAAAGCGACATCCCGTTCGCGCAACAGCATGAGCAGCCCGACGATGGCCGCGACGAGCAGCATGATGACCGTCCAAATTTCGGGCGCGAGGCCAAGACCATCCCACCCGATGAAATAGAGCACCTGGGAAACATTGGCGATAGTCGCTACCGAGATCCAGCCCAGATAAAGACTGAAAGGCAATTTTACGTATCTATTTTCTGCCGGGGTGAGCGGCGCATCATGCCTGCGGAACTGCAGGTAGAGATAGACCAGGCTGGCGAGAATGATGAGCATGGCAATCAGCGTGAGCGGGAACAACTCCCAATGCCAGAAAAACAGCCAGACGTTGTTGGCCATGTTCGCGATCCAATAAGCGGGCGCGATGCGGTCGAGCAGCTGATTATTAGCTTGCTGCGGTTTGGCCTGGAAGATCGTGAACGCGATCAACCCGATGTAGATCAGGGACCAGATCGAAAAGACATAGCCAGCCGGGACAAACAGGACATCAAAACGGTCAGAGATCTCGCCGGTGCCCTGGCCATTGAATGGTAGCGCGTTGGCGAGGACATTCAATACGATCGTCAGAATAGTGATAAAGATCGTCACGACCTGGCGGGTGGTTAGTTTTTTCATTTATTCCTCCTGAACAATTATTATTTACATCTAATAATAGTTATACCTGACAGAAGGGTAAAACATATAAGTGAATTGTTAAATATTTTGCGGGTCTGCGGGAAAATCAACCGATAAAAACGGAAAATCGTACGGCTGCTCTGGATAATTTTGGGTGCTTAAAATCCGATATGGGAAATTTCGTGAATATACTTACATTTTGTTAACAATTTGTTATTAATAATTAAGTGGTCCTAAATCCTTCACAATTAATCAAATGAAATCACGATCTAAATGGCTGCCGATCCTTGGATTCGCACTGGGATTCCTGATGATCTACAGCGGGGCAGAATTCGCGATACCGATCCTGATCCATGCCGGACTTGTTCCGATTGGGGGAACGGTGATGTTCTGGGGAGCGGACGCGATCATCACACGCCGCAGCAGCTACACGATTGGAGAAGATAACCAGCGCGAGGAATCCTATCGCGGATTCGCGGCGATGGCCGATGGATTGGTACTGTTGATCATCAGTTTCGCGATCATCAGCGCCGGGGTCGTTCTGCTTCTTGGATTTGAGCAAGCAGTGCTGGGGTATCTGCAATTGCGGCCAGGTGTCGCGCTGCTGTTAGGGGGCGGACTGGCAGCTATGTATGGCTTGACACTGTTGCTGGGAACGCAGCAGGAAAACCAAGGCGGGCTGCGCGCACTGGCGAGCATCCCCGCACGCATGTTTGGACTCATTCTCTTTATTCTTGGCGCAGGGTTATTGGTTTTAGGCCTGCTGGAAATACTGTTGCCGAGCGCTTTCCAAAATGCAGTTGGAATGTTTAGAGGGTGGCTTCCTTCACTCGCGGGTTTAGAAATGTGAGCAGTGATGATAGATTTAAGACCAATTAACACCCTGAAAAAAACAAGCACAGCATTGGGCATCTATGCCAGTTTGGTGGGCATGCAGCACGGGATTTTCCAGATATTGAGACCAGATGTTAAACATTCAGGGCTTTTGATCTATGCCGTCGGTCCGGCATGTGATCCTGAATTAATATGGCACAGTTGTTTCCCCGCATTGACCTTGATGCCTACCTATCTTGCTTCCGGTATCTCCGCAGTACTGGTCAGCCTGTATCTGCTGGTGTGGGTGATAGAATTCTCGGAAGCGAATCATGCCGCACGGCTCACCGCCTTGTTCTCGCTGCTGCTACTGCCTTTTGGCGGCGGGTTTGTGCCGGTATATACTGGTCTATTGGCCAGCTTCTCACTTGCGTTGCACAACCGACCCCGGCAGGCATCCACCACCCCGAGTCTAAGAACGCGCAGGTTTTTTTGTCATTTTTGGAAACCGACCCTGCTCCTCTATCTGGCATGGCTGCCGCTTAGCTGGGTTTTCGGATATTTCTTCAACAGGTTGATACTCTCCAGCGGACCTTTGTTTTTCCTTTTTTTCGATATCTTTCTGCCAGCATTGATTCTTTTATGCGCGCATCAGTGTGACATGCAAGCATTTAAGCATGAATCCACCTAATGAAAACTGCCATACGTTAATGGCTGCCCAATATTAATGTTCATTATCATTATTCGAAATATTTCTTTTACACATCATTAACAACCATGCCGAAAAAACCGTGATATCTTTATCACTGGTAAATCAATATGTCATTAAACAAACGTCTGAAGAAGATCTACAACAGCGCTGAAACGGTCAGTTTTGGTAACAAAGACAAACTGGTCTTTTTCAGTGACGTGCACCGCGGCAACAACAGCTGGGCAGATGAATTTGCGAAGAACGAGACCGTTTATACGCATGCGCTGCAATACTATTACGATAACGGGTTCACATATGTTGAAGTTGGGGACGGGGATGAGCTGCTTAAGTTCAAGTACCTGGAGCCGATCCGCATCGCGCATGAGGGCGTTTACCGACTGTTACAAAAATTTCACCACAAGAAGCGGCTGTATTACATCTTCGGCAATCACGATATTGAATACCGCAACCCGGAGCTGGTGCATATCAAACTTAATCACCTTTTCAATGCGGACACCGATGAACCTGAGATCCTTTTTGACAATTTTAAAGCGCATGAAGGGATCATTTTCCAACATAAGGAGAGCGGTCTTTCCTTTTTTACCTTTCACGGCCACCAGGCAGATGACCTTTTTCACCGTTTTATCTGGTTGAACCGGGTGTTGCTGCGCGCCTTGTGGCGTCCGCTGCAACTGCTGGGATTCCAGGACCCCAGCAGCGTGGCGCAGAACATCCATAAAAGAGAACGCGTTGAGAAAAGCCTATCCAAATGGGCGCGTGAAAATCAGCAGGCGATCATCTGCGGCCACACCCATGATCCGCGACTGCCGAAAAGGGATGAAGCACCTTATTTCAACGATGGCAGCTGCGTGCACCCGCGCTGGATCACCTGTCTGGAGATCGAAAACGGGCAGATCACACTGGTCCGCTGGCGCATCCAACCCGACAATAAGGGGCGGCTGGTGATCAAACGCAAGGAGCTGAAAGGCCCAAAACCGCTGGAAAATTACGTCGCATCCGTAAAACCTGAAACATAAACCCAGCACCCCGGCAGGTCTGGATCAAACGATGGTTCTGGCGCTTTCAGCACGATGAAGGTCAACCAGGATAGTTATCGAATGTCAGGCTATGATCGCAGGCAACACCTTTAGCATCCAGTTCCAGCTCAAGTATCCAGGTTCATCACTACAGAAATGACAGCAGTGTTTGCAGAATCGATCCCATGATTGACGTTACACATTCATCGATGAGCGGGAAAAGAATAGTTCTCTATTTTTAAACACAACATACGCAGCAATCAGCATCCAGATCAGCGCGTAAAACCCCATAAAGACAGTTGAATTGACAACATCATAGAAGAACATACTGGTATAGTTGACCGCCAGATGAAATACGGTCGCCAGGATGACGCTGAACGCATCTGCTGAAACCGCGTAAATAAAAATTGAAAAGCTGATGATGAGCAGTGAAAAAAAAGCAAAAAACAGAAGCCCATTCGCGAAATACTGCACATGCATCGGCGCCCAGAGCAAACCGATCAGCACCGCGATCGCGATGCCGCGCATGTTTCCCTTCAAGCGCTGCTGCAGATAACCGCGCCAGCCGATCTCTTCCCCCAACGCGCCCAGCGGCGCCCAAAGAATTGCGACAAACGGAAGCGTACCCGCGCCAGAGCCCTGCACCGGCAGCAAATTCAGTGCGGTAGAGAGCACCATCGCAGCCGCAAGCGGCACCAGCGATGCCAGCATAAAGCGGCGCAGGTCCACGGGGCTGCGCCACCACACGATATGGTGTCCATCCTTGCGGAATAGAACCAGCATGAACAACCCTGCCAGACCTGGCCCCAGCTGGGCAAGCCCGATTTCGGGCGGCAAGATGCCGGTTTCCTGCTGCGCACCCGCCAGAAGTATTAGAAAAAACCACATCAAACAATAAAAAAAGATGATTCTGAAAGCTATTTTCATTTTATCTCCAAGGTATTGAATTGGATAATACCCGATTTTTGGGCAAGATGTCATGCGGAAAAATTCGTTAAAATGACTTTAACAATCAATTTGCTATCCATCGTATAAGTGATTTTGTGCTTTAATCAGGTTATGCGCAAGCGATACTTACTAACCAACCTGCTGACCGCCCAATGCGTTTTGGCTGCCGCCTGCACCATTGCGCCCGCGCAGCCAACGGCCCCGGTGATAGCCGCAACTGACACTCCCGCAGCTACCATCACGTCACACGCTCTACTCCCATCAATAACCCCGCGTACTGCCATCAGCCTGGATGGATATGCGCTCGCATATAAAGAAATGATCTGCCCGCTGAAAGAAGTGGAATTCTATGACCGTTATGTGTTCCAGGCGGACTGCGGGCAGCAGGTGTATATCCCTCAGGGGACGGCGATTACGCTCACGCTCGAGACGCCTGAAAGCCAGCCGCTGCCGATCGGGCCTGTGCCCGACCTGGAAGCGCTGTTCGGCACGCTGGAGCCGCCCTTCCTGTTCTGCCAGTATGGCGGCGCGGACAGCAGCAACACTGTCACGTTCGGATCGCCTTTCCAGCAGAACACCGGGCGCGATATCCTGTGCGCCTTCAACGTCCCCCTGCAGGGGGAAGACGTGGTGATCGCGCTGACCGGCCTGACAACCCGCTGAGCGGTCACCTTTTTCCATCAGATCATATTCCGAGACATTGCGTTTATTGGTATGATTTAAACTATCATCATTAAAAATATTTTTGTATCAAAAGCAGGAATTATGACGAAATCCTCCACACCTGAAAAAACGCGAAAGAGCCAAATCGTGACCATGCTGATACGCGCGGTTTTTATACTGCTGGCAGTTCTGCCGTTCCTGCTGGGCTCGCTGGCGGCGGGGAGTTATTTCGCTGCCTATGGCCGCTACAAGATGATCTCAGTGGCAACCTGGGCGCTGATTTTCGGGATGCTGTACCTGCTGCTGCGGCACTGCGCCTGCAAAATGCGTGAAGCGCTGATCCTGTTTTCGCTGTTCGCCGGCGCGGTCGTGGTGCGCGCGTTTTCACAGGCCTTCTTCAACACGCAGCCGATCTCGGATTATATGGACGCGATCAAGGCCGCGACTGCCTTCATGGATGGGCCGACGCGCTCGCTGGAGACGGCGCGCTTCCCCTACTGGGGTTTTTACCGCATCACCCTGACCGCCCTGTTTAATCTGATCAGCCCGACGATCGAAACAGTCAAATCATTCAACCTGCTGCTGGCCGGGCTGACCGCGGTCAGCATGTACCTGCTGGGCAAGAAAATGGCAGGATCGCGCCGATTTGGCGCGCTGGCAGCGCTGATGTACGTGATCGACCCAGCCAACCTGCTGTATATCAACATGCCGACCGGCGAGCACATTTTCGCGCTGCTGTTCCCGATCGCCATCCTGCTGTTCCTGATGTTATTTGCACAAACGGAGCGGAAAATAGCTATACGCATTGGGATGGCGCTGGGACTGGGGATCGTGATCGGGCTGATGGATATCTATAAACCAATGGTGCCTGTTCTGCTAATCGCGATGGGAGTCACGCTGGCGCTGACGGAATGGCTGGCGGTGAAACCCGCTGCTGAAAAAGAAAAGCGCACTAAGCAGATCATAATGCACGCCCTGCTGACAGCCGTGATGCTGGTCAGCTATGTTTCCACCAAACAGGTGTGTTTTTCAGCGATCGAACATTACGCCGAGATCCCCCCTAACCGGCACGGCATCGGCTGGACGCTGCGGGTGGGGCTGAACCAGGAAAGCAAGGGACGGGTGAGCGCGCCGCTGGCGTATGAGATGAGCACGATGTATTTCGAATCAAGCGAGGATTACGCAGCGGTCAGGGATGTGCTGATCGCGGACGCGCTGGCGCAGATCGAAGGCATGCCTTTCACGGAGCTGTTCGCCTTCGCGCGGGATAAGTTCACGTTCACGTGGCAATCGAACCAGGACTTTTACAACTGGGCCACCAACACACAGATTGAGACGGGTTTGATGGGATATGACGGGGAGCGGCTGCGGCTGCTGGGAGATCCGCTGAATGACGCCTTCCTGGTGTTCTCGCTGCTGCTATCCGCCCTGGGCGCGGGTTACTGCGCGCTGAAGCGCGATGACAAAGGCACGCTGGTGGTGGGATTGTTCATCCTGGGTTTTGCACTGCTGTTGCTGGTGGTGGAGGTGCAACAGCGTTACCGCAGCGTGCTGGTGTCGGCGATCCCGTTCTTCATGGTGTATGGGCTGTACGCGGTCAGGGATGGAATTTCTGAGATCTCTAAGCGCATGCAACACATCATCCAACGCGGATGATCGGAATTCTGTCAAATCACGCACGGTGATTGCAATGGGGATGAGAGTGTTGTAATATAAAAGTGGAAGAATAAAGGCGAGCCAGTCCTTTTTCCGGGCGGCTGAGACAAAGAAGTAGATCATACGGGTAGTTTCTTTCCTCAGCCGCCTGTTTTTATGTGTTGAGATTATGGGGGATTATTAAAGAAAACCCCACTAGTAGGGCGGGTGGGACTTGAACCCACAAGACATCTCTGTCGGAGGATTTTAAGTCCTCTGCGTCTGCCAATTCCGCCACCGCCCCGGGGGTTGAAAACAATTTTATCGCAATTCCGCCAGGATTCAAGCGGATTGTTGTGATTTCTTTCTTTTCCCGCCCAGTTTAGCCCAAACGACAGACAGGTTGGCTTTGACATGCGCCCAGGCTGATAGACGTTTTGCGTGGATGACGCTCTGGCGCACCACCTGGCGCAGATCCTGCGCGCTTTCAAAAGGCGGCAAAAACACGCGGGCATAGCCGAGCTCGACCAGGCCATGGGCATCGGAGCCGGCAATGGCGGGCAGGCCATGCTCGCGGGTGAAGAAAAGCGCCCTGTCATTGAGAACGCGGCGGAAGGAGCGGGCGTTGAAGACCTCGATCGCGTCAACCTGCGGCAGGATGCGCAACAGGTCCGGCAGCGCCCAGCCATGGCGGTGGCGGTCGAAGGGGTGCGGCACGGCGATGAATGCGCCCTGCGCATGCAAGCGGGTGATGGTCTCCTCCGCGCTGAGGCGCGGGGGGACTTCCTCGGTCAGGAAATAGGCCAGCAGCTCACCCTGCCGGGTGAGGATCTCCTCACCCACGATGATCAGATCGGGAGCGAGCTGCTTTGCAACCAGCGCACCGGCGATGGTGTTGTGGTCGGTGATGGCGAGTTTATCGATGCCGCGCGCACGCGCCTCCGCGATCAGAGCGGGGATGCGGTTGCTGCTGTCACGCGAAAAGTCGGTGTGGCAGTGGAACTCGACCGTGATCCATCCTTCTTTGATTGTATTCATTGGGGTGTGGGTGTTAATTTCAACATGAATTCATTGTCGCTATCGGGGCGGAAGATGCGCGTGCCGGCGTTGCCGAAGGGGTCAGCGGTAACGATGCGCTGCGGGTGGGTGAGCGTGCCGCGGCACCAGCCCCACCAGGCATAATCACAAAACGGATCCTGGGCGGCAGCCACATAGCCGGACATGGTGAAGGGCAGGCCGCCATCCGCCAGCACCCACTCGCCGTTGTATTTGCGTGCGATGTGCACATGCACGCCTGATGCGCTGCCGCCCTCACAGGAGGGATGGCCAATGCGGTCATCGGTATCAAGGTAAGCATCCTTCTCAACCCGGTCCGCATTGGCGATATGCATATAGACCAGCACCCAGCCGGTCTGTTCATAGCCATCCATATCAAGGTCCAGCACGACCACCCCATTGCCGACACGCACCACGCGCCCGGGCGCGGCGGCAGTGGTCCAGTGGATGGAATTGCCGCAGCCAGCGCGGTCCGTGGGGGGCGCGAAATCAAGCGCCGCGCGCGCGCCATTGCGGCCCCAGGCGGAATGCGGCCCGCTGGTCAGGTTCCAGACCTGGTTGGGCGGGAAAGGCAGTTCCAGTTCGGGCTGGGTGATGCCCGCCGGGAAGAGCGGCTCCCAGCCGGCAGCGTCCGGATGGGCGGAATCCTTGAACAAATCATTGTAGATAGCGCGGATGCCGTCATTTCCGTAGACGAGCGCGTACCAGTCATCGTAGTTGTGCGATTGGGCGAAGAAATGCAGCACTGCCACCGTGCCGGCATTAAGATCCCCCGCCAGGCGCAGGGTCTGGCCATCCGGGAAAGTCAGTTCGGTGAGCGTGCCCGCACGCCAGCCATAATAACCCGTGATGAGCTGCTGGATGGCCCAGCCGGTCTGCTGGTAGATGCCGTCGCGGTCGGCGCGGATGTATCCGAAGGGGTACCAGATCGATTCCCTGGTTTCGGGCGTCGCGCGCACCCAGCCGCTTTCGGATTCCATCAGCGCCAGCAGGATCATCGGATTAATGGAATGCTCAAGCGCGAGCTGATAGATGACCTCGGAGGCAGGGGTGGTGCCGCGCACCATCAGCTCGGTGTAGTCCGCGAGGAAACCGCCCTGCTGGTCGGCAAAATCCTGGATATCAAAATCGACCGCGTGCGGCGAATAGACAATGGCGGAATCAGGAAAGAGGATCTCAGACGGTGTGGTCTGTTCGAGCGTATCCGGTACGAGCAGCTCGGTGCCGGGGTCGAGGATGGCCGTCTGCGGCAGGTCGCCCTGATAGCGAATCCGCGCAAGCTCCACCCCGAAATGGGCGGCGACCGCGGGCAGGGTGTCTCCGGATTGGGAGCGATAGAGCGTGTACCCGTCTGGCAGGGGCGTGGGGGTAACAGTAGGAAGCGGAGCGGTAGCGCTTGGAATTGGCAGAGACTCAGCAGTTTGGGCCGCGGGCATACAGGCGGACAAGGCCAGTAATAATGCCAGTGACAGTGTGATCGTATTAATGGGTGACAATATGCTCATCGGTTGGGAATCCTGCGGCTTCAATGGTAGTTGCGCCTTTCGTGAGGGTGCCGTTATATTCTACCCCAGCTCCAGCCGAGACCCAGCCAGACAGATTAAACGGAATATCCTGATCGGCCGGGATCCACTCACCGTTGTAGCGGCGGGCGAGGTGCAGGTGCGAGCCGGTGGAGGGACCGCCAGCGCAGGAGGCGCGGCCGACGGGATCACCAGTTCGCAGATTCGTGCCGAGCGCCACTTTGCCCGCGTCCGCGATATGCATGTAGAGCACAGTCCAGCCGGTGCCTTCGTGATTGTCACCATCCAGATCCTGGACGACGATGCCATCACCCACGCGCACAACCGGGCCATCCGCCACCGCAGTGACAAAGGATGTCGTTTCATAGCAGCCCCAGCCCTCTTCATCAGGCGCAAAATCGAGCGCGGCCCAGGCGGCGCCGGTACCCCAGCCAGAGTGTGGTCCGGAGGTGAAAAACCAGCCCTCCCCCGGCGCAAAAGGCAGTGCCATGGCGGGCTGCGCCAGGCCGGCTGGCATCAAAGGAATGTCATACTGAAAGGGATCACCGAACAAAACGGCATAGGAAGCTGAAAAACCGAGCGGGCTAACTGCCGCCTGCCAATCGAAATAGCCATAGAGCTGGGCCAGGGTGAAATGCAGGGCGGCGGTGGCGTCGTTGACGGCATCTGAGAGGATGATCTTGACCCCGTCGAGCGTGGTGACGGCAGGCAAGCCACCGACACGGCGGGCATAGAAACCATAATTGAGCGTATTGGCAAGGTAGGAAAGCTGACGAAAGAGGATCATGTCACTGTTGGCATCACCATAGAGCGGATAAGCGAGCGGATGCTGTTTGCTGACCCAACCGCCGCGGGAATCCAGGAGCGCCAGCAGCAGGCGCGGGTGGACGGAGTATTCACGGGCGACCTTATCGACGACCTGCGCGCCGGTCAGGATCTCATCATTCACTTCTTCCTGGTAAGCGGCCAGATAACCGCCATGCAAGAGGATTGTTTGCGCCAGATCAAAACTGACAGTGGTGGGGCCGAAAACGAGCTCGGCATCAGGCAGCAACGGTGTGCTGGGGCCATCCACAGGGGACGTGGGCAGCGGGCGCGGCGTTGCGGTGGGATCAGAGAGCGAATCGAAGGGAGACGGGCCTGTGTCCGGGCGGGCGCAGGATGCGAGCATCATCACCAAGAAAATGATGATGATCTTAAAGAGGGAAGGCCGTGTATAGCGCAAGACCAACCTATCCATGCACCGCCAGCAGGTGTTCGCCGGCAAACAGGTGCAGGTGGATATGGAAGACAGACTGCCCGCCGCCGCGCTCGGTGTTGATCAGCAGGCGATAGCCCTTCTGGCGCACACCCATTTCCTCGGCAATGTCCCGCGCCTTGAGCATCATGCGCCCCAGCAGCCCGGCTTCAGACGGATCGACCTGATTCATGGAATCGATGTGCTTGTTGGGGATGATGAGAATGTGGACGGGGGTAGCGGGGTAATGATCCCAGAAAGCGGTCAGTTCATCGTCCTGATAGACGATGCGGGCGGGCTTGGTGCCGGCCACGATCTGGCAGAAGATACAATCAGGTTTGGTTGATGGGTCGGGCATGGGTGCGGCTCCATTTTTGTGATTGGATTAATTCTAACACCTGGATATGTCGCGTTCCTTTATAAAAAAAGGTGGTGTACTTGATTTTTTGAAAGATATTTTTAGAATGCTTATTAAATAGTACAAGCTCCAGAGAGGAGACTGGAGCTTGTTTGATATTTTGGGTTGTTATAGTTCGAAACCGACTTCTTCGGGCAGATCAGCGAAATGCATATCGTCGCCGCCTGTTCCATGTCGAAAGATGATGACGCAGGTTGCATCACCACCGATTGGATAGGGCGCGTAATGCCAGGCGCGCGCTTTCCAGCAAACCCCCATTCCGACCGGAATGAAAAATGCACGCAGGCGTTCGATGCTGACCTCGCCTTCTGGGATACCTGCTACGACCATACCCCCGGTAAGTGGCAATAATGTCTCCGTTGTGTCTGTATGCATCTCAAATTTCTGACACGTAAATTCACGCTCGACCGCTGTCAACAGATTAATCGACACTGTCTCAGCCCCCTCAACACTTGATTGCTTCTCATACCAGCGGTACATACCTTCTTCACCAGCAAACTCACGACCTTCCGTCGTTAAAACTACACCGAATGGAGCGAATGCTTCAGATGTTAATTTCTCAACTTTCACTTTTTTCATCGCTAACCGCCTCTCCTAAAATATTTGTGTCAGGTCGTTCGCTGTCACAAACTGGGCACCGATCTGCGTGAGGCCATCAATTACTTTTCCGAGTTCATTCAACGCGTATTGGCCACAATTGACCGTGATGAAGTCCTCAGGAATCACAGTGGCTTCACCAAAATTATAGCTTTTCTCCATCGGCCAGAATTCCCAGGGGTGGATGTAATAAGCAAGTACTCGTGCCACGTCTTTTTGGTCGCAGAAATCAAGGTATGCTTTACTGCGCTCGAGAAGGTATTCCCCGCCTTTAGTACGGAACAACGGCCACTGGTCACGATCACGCTCTAGGCCAGGATCCTTGCTCTCCATCACCATATCAGCAAAATTTGGCACTTCCAGCACCTTGCTGTCCCCTTTCTTAGTCCAGTCCGAGCGCGATGGATAGTATGGTTCAAACTGCTCGCGATAGAAATACATCGGATAGGTGACATCGCACTTAAACCCCAGATCTTCGAGCGCATTTACGACGATAGTAGACCCCCATAAACGGGGACAGCGAAAAGAGGTTGGAACAACACCAGACGCATCCTGCACCCACTCTTTGCATAATGAAATGCGAGGTTTCACCTCGAATGGTAATAATGGTTTGATACCCGGGATCGGGAAGAGCTCGTCTCCCAATGTCTCATGGTAAAGGGAATGGCATCCAACTTCATTATCACTTTCTGCAACCATCTTGGCAATGTCTGGATTCTCCCTGGCACAATCGCCAGTGAAGAAGAAAGTACCTTTAACACCTTTCTGTTCAAATAGGTCCAAGAGAAGCGGAGTGCCGTGTTGTGTACCTTCATAAAAAGGCGTAAAACTACCCACATCCGTTTCCATATCAACACCAAATAGAACATAGGTCGGCTTCATTGTTTACCTCCGCTATTGTAAAAAGCCATCGCTTTAGAAATCCAATTCATACAGCGTGCCGATCTCAGGGCTCAATACTTCACAACCGTCTTCGGTGATCGAGATGCCTTTTTCCCAGCGGACCCCAAAGGAATCCGTCGCGATGAATGTGTCGACCTGATAGCACATATTCGGTTTGAATGGATAATCAGAGATTGTTTCCACCCACGGCGCTTCCACCTCGATCAACCCTGTTCCGTGCATAGGTCCGTACACGAAGTTCTTTTCATAGCCGTTATCTTTGAAATACTGGTAATATGCTTTTGCAACATCCGCAGCAATCACTCCGGCTTTCAACTGCTCTTGCGTCCAAAAATGCGCTTCACGGCCGAACAAGACCACGTCGCGCCGCTTTCCTTCAAGTTTCCCAAGAACAACGGGGTATCCGATCGAGGCAGAATATCCATCAATCTTGGCTGAGAGGTTCAGCTGCACAATATCTCCCTTTTCGAATTTTCGGTAACTTGAACGCGAGATCGCATGGCGTGTACTTGCCTCAGAAAAAACGTACATGGGCAAACCTTCATATTCTGCGCCTTGCTCATAAATCACCCGCTGAGCAACGCCAACCATTTGTAATTCAGTCATCCCAGGTTTGATCTCTTTGATGACCTGCTGGCTGGCGATCTCCGCAATGCGGTAACCTTCACGCAGGCAGGCTTTTTCAGCTTCTGACTTGATCGAGCGAAGTTCGATCATGATCGCATCTGCCCGAACAATCTCCGCTTCTGGGAAGGCAGCCTTTATTCCTTCAAGATGAACCACAGAGGTGTCTAACCAGCTAGCCACGCCGATGCGCAGTTTTTTTCCTCTAATGCCGATCGCATCAAATACATCATTGAAAGTTTGCGCTTTTAATTCCGGGTAGGCGGGGTCTGCGCCTTCACGATATTCTTTGAGAACAAAGATCTTATCTAACTTTGACCGGTCTGCAGCAAATTCACCGCTTTCGGGGCCGACCATCAACGCCGCATCCCCGTTCGGGCTGATCGCAACTCCCGAACGTTCAAACAAAGGCCAGAACCCTGAAAAATATCGCGGGTTGGCGTAATCCGCTTCATTTCCGTTGACGATAAGCGCATCCAGATTTTCCCTGCGCAGGATTGCTCCCGCACGCTGTGCTCGTTCTTTATATTCGTGTTTTGGTATACAAATTTCTCCGTGCATGTTCCATTCTCCTTTTTTGATAATTAATTAATCCCAGTGAAAGATCTCTTTCATATCTTCATAATAAATTTGTTGATCATGATTTTCAAAACAGGGCTTGGTATGACTCCACCACTCCTGGGTCACAGGATCTGCAGACATGCGTGCCATATCAGTATCAAAATCTTCTCCCACATATTCAAAATATGCGAACAAATCTCTGCCAAAAAGGTAAATTGAGTAATTGCGTAAATTGCATGAGCTGATCATCTTCAGCACATCTGGCCATGCCGCCGCATGCAGCCTTTTGTATTCTTCTACCTTTTCTGACCTTAACCGTGCATGCTGTCCAAATCGGCGCATACGCTTTAATCTCCCGGATACCCCATTGTGGTGTAATACGCCAGGTTTACCTGTCGGGCATCTAATCTTCCGTATTGCGCAATCACTGGCACGTCACTTTCAATTTTCATTGCATACTGGGTTGTCAGCGGTAAAACATGCTCCCCAAAATGATCGGGGTTATGGGTTTGAAAACATTTAACCCGTTCCGGTCCTACGATCAAAACGATATCGCGAACAGGTTCCTGATCCTCAAAATAGATTGTGAATTTAAGATGCGCTGTCTGTTTGTTTGGATTCATCACAATATATGACTCATGCCCTTTCATAGGGCTGTCACCTTGCGGTGGACGATCACCATCGGGAAAGAACCAAACTTTTTTTCCATTCATCAAAATCTCCTATCTATTCAATTATTCACGCTTTGTATTTGCGTCAATCAACACAACAGCGACAAGGATGGCGCCTTTGACAACCCATTGCCAATACGTGCTGATACCGACCAGAATCATCATGTTGCTGATCACCTGAAGGAAGAGCGCACCTATCACAACTCCGACAATCCTTCCGCGTCCGCCTGATAGGGACGTACCGCCTAAAACAACAATGGTCATTACATCAAACAGCAAGTTTTCACCAAGCATCACATTGCCAGATAGTGTCCGTGCCGTTAACCCAAGCGCGCCGATACCTGTCAGCACTGCGCAAATGATAAAAACAAAGATACCGACAAATTTGACATTGATACCCGATAGTTTGGCTGCCTCAATATTCCCACCAACTGCATAAATTGAACGGCCAAATGATGTATGTTGGGCGATGATGGACAGGATGACGGCAATGATCAACATCAGAATCACAGGGAAAGGCACCAATCCGACATAACCGGCGCCAAGGAAGTTAAAAGATTCAGGCAAACCAGAAATTGGTAACCCACCCGAATAGATAAAATAGATGCCTTTGATCACATTCATCGTAACCAATGTGCCAATAAAGGATGGCATTTTTCCGTATACCACCAATAAACCATTGACAAGCCCAACCACAACTGCCATTAACAATGCCAACACAACCGCTATCCATACCGGCAGGCCCATCGAAACTGCAAAGCCAGCAAAGAAGATAGACACCATACCAATAATGGAGGATATTGACATATCCATCTGGCCAGTCAGGATGACAAAAAACTCTCCCATCGCAATGATCGCAATAAAGGATGCCTGCCTGAGAACATTCATAATATTATTCGTAGTCCTAAAGGTTGGGCTGGTTAACGCGAAAATCGTTACCATCACAACAAATAGGATCAAGATCATCCATTCTTGTAAAAATGACGACCAACCGCCGGTATATCGTTTTGATTTGATTTTAAAATCGTTAATTTGATTCATGAGTATTTATCCCTAACAAACTATTTATGATGATTTCCTGCGTTTTCCGCTCGCCTTCAACCACATCCATTATCTCCCCCTCAAACATGATATAGACCCGATTACACAATCCGATCAGTTCTTCCAGTTCCGGGGAAACAAGAACAACCGCTTTCCCTTGCTGAGTGAGGTCATTGATGAGTTTGTAAATCTCAAACTTCGCCCCTACATCAATTCCGCGTGTGGGCTCATCCATCAGGAAAATGTCTGAATTCCTCAGCATCCACTTCGCGATCACGATCTTTTGCTGGTTGCCACCCGATAGTTTCTTCACATTTTGCCAGAGCGAGTAATATGACAGATCCATGCGTTGATTGTGATCATATGCCGCAATCGCCTCGGCTTTATGATCCTGGAAAACTTTCCATTTCTTAAAGAAAGCCATTGAGGGGAGGGTGGTGTTATCTTTGATATCAAACAACATATTCAACCCAAGCGATCTGCGTTCATCTGGCACCAATCCAATGCCGTGTTTGATCGCCTGGCGAGGATTCTTAATGTTTACCTCTTTCCCATTAATGTAAACTTTCCCTTTTGTAATCCGATGATTTCCAAAGATTGCATGCACCAATTCAGTTTTATAAGCGCCAAGCAATCCGGCAATTCCTACTACTTCACCCCTTCGAACTTTCAGATTGATATCCTGGAAAGCATCAGGGCCTGAAAGCCCTTTTACTTCCAGCAACATCTCACCAAATTTCTGATTGATCGGCATGTACACTTGTTTGAGTTCCCGCCCGATTATCATTTTGATCAACTTCGGTTTATCGATATCTTTGACAAAACCGGAATGAATATGTTTTCCATCACATAAAACTGTATATGTATCACATGCGTCAAGCACTTCATCCAAACGGTGCGAGATGTAAATAATACCCATCCCGCGCTGTTTCAGAATATTAATAATGCGGAAAATATTTTCGATATCTTTTTCCTGCAATACTGCTGTCAACTCGTCAAGAATCAGCACCTTGGATTCATTTATTACAGCTTTTGCCAATTGCACGATCTGTTGGTCAGCAGTTCGAAGCATTTTCACCGGAATTTGGAGATTGACGTCGCATTGCAGGAATTCCAAAACCTCAGCAGCACGTTTCCTTAATGTCTTCCAATCAATAAAAGGACCTACCTTTTCATAGTGACCGATGAAAATATTCTCCAACCCGCTCATCTCGCGCATCAATTGAAATTCCTGATGGACAATCGCGATACCGCGTTTTTGTGATTCACGGATAGAGTAGGTGTGCAAGTTTATCGGATCACCATCGATGATCAATTCACCGCTTGTCATGCGGTTTTCTCCGATGATACATTTTGCGAGAGTAGATTTCCCTGCGCCATTTTCCCCTACCAGGCCATGGCACTCTCCGGGCAGAAGCGTAAAGCTGACATCATCAAGAGCCCGTACCCCAGGGAATTCCATTGTACAGTGTTTTATTTCAACCAAAGGCCCCTTTTGTTTACGTGATTCCATTGATTCTAAAATTTCCTTTTCATAAATATTGATCTGCAATTTGCCCCTTATAACCAGAGCCAGCCTAACGCCTCAATACCAGAACAGATGATGTCATCATCCTGCGCTTCTGGATGGCGAATATTATGGATCAGCCGCTTCATCTCATGGTATGGGAACATACTGCTTTTAACACCAGTTAGTGACACTGGATTTATGTCAAAGAACATCTCTTTAGCAATATCAAAATCCTTTTCATTCAACAGCAGTACTTCATCTAGTAATGCATCTTGCTTTACGGGATTTTGTTCATCCTCATAACGCAATGCTGCAAGAACCAATTCATAAATAACCGCATTCCGCCGTTCCGCATTATCCCACTTATCAAAATGCGGTAACCAAGGCCGCAGCTTTGGATCATGATAGGCAATTTCCCGCAGTTCATCAATCATCTCCATCAGACGAGGATGGTTCGTTTGTGCCTGCTGGATGGCAGGAATATCATCATTGGTCATCTTATTTTTCTGGAAGGGAAATGGCGTTGAATAGAGAGGGATCTGACTTTCATGGATAGTAATCATATTTTTCATCACGTACAGGATCTTCTCACCCAATACTGGACCAAAGTTCAATTCCGCTGCCCGCTGGAAGAATTCTTCCATATCCATCATGGAACCCCACCCATAGTTTCCATGCGCAAACAAATGCATGAATAACCCGTACCACTCGAACATAAAACCATTAATGCCATGCACACCCATTTTTGTGCTGCCCATGTGTTGCTCGATATCACGTTCAATTACCTGCACATTTGCTTCATCTTCATAACGGATCACATTAGACGCAAAAGTGCGATAAAGGCGACCCATCGTCGAGGTAATCGCGTTAGATTCAGTATCACGTGCCCAGATACGATGGCGTCCAAATGCATCACACCACTTTGGGAATTCTGTTTCTGGAACATAAAGACCAGGCGCCCAGAACAAGCAGATGTCATCTGGCATGGATTCAACGGTTTCTTTGAGAAACGCTGGGTCCTTCTCCAAAGGCGGCTGCCGAAATGCTCGGATGCCTACTACAGTTTCCGGATTGACTGCCCGCACAGCATCATAGATTTGATTCAATAGCCATAGGTTCGCTTTGTGTTTGGCTTCACCAGGTGACTTAGTCGTGCCATGCCAGCGCTCTTTGCAAGCTTCACATTCACAGAACCAGAATCCTTCTTCGCTTTCCTCTAAAGTATAGCCATCAAAACCCAGTTCGGCGATGTGCGCCATACAATCAACGATGTATTTTACATTTTCCGGTTTACTGAGGCATAAGGAATCGAAATCATTCAGAAAACTACTGGATTTCGGTGGTGTCATTCGCGCTTCGGGATGGGCGATACTGTATGCGCCATTGTACGAATTCAAACCAACATACGCAAACACATTCACTTCCAGCTTGTGTGCCAATTCTATGAATTTTCCAAGATATGGTTCTTCCAAATTTGGGTGTGTATATCGGACTGTCAACCAGCGCCTGTTCTCTGCATTCCAGATCTTGATCGGGACATTGCGGAATACAGTCTCCGGATATTGCTCCAACTCGAATGGCCAGTATCCATACATTAATAAATTGAATTGATTGATCTTATTATCCAGGTTGATGTTCAAATACTCCACCCATTCATCAAACCCCCATAACTGGCTATCAAAACCAATACGCCCATAACCCGCATACCAAGAAAATGTAGGAGCAATTGCTCTGACAGGGATCGAAGGCCAATCTGTGATTTCACAGCATGGCAGAGAAAAAACACCAGCGCTTTCCGCAAGCAAGACTTTTAATGACGTCACGCCATTGATAAATCCTGCTTTCTGTTCAAATAACAATTGCGCGCCATTTTCTTTAATCGTGAGGCGATAACCCTGGGATTTGAACAGCTCATCCTTATCAGTTTGAATTCCATTGAGATTGTTCAAAACCTCGATGGATATACAATCTTCACCTTCACAATTGTCAGTGCTGATCTCAATTTCTGGATAATTCCAAAATCGCATCTGTGCGATCTCAAACAGTTCCTCAGAGTTCGTTATTTCTGACGAGAAAATAAATACAATATTTTTGAAAGGTAGTGAAATTGTGTGATCATCACGCAGCTGTTTCGGTTCAGGTAATAAATTTATCATCTCTCAATCCTTTCATACACAATCGAAGTGATATGGGCGAAGCCCCCAACTTCGCCCAACATTGGTATTTTTAGAATTTGATGCTTCTTTTAGAGCCAGCTCCAAGTCTGCCAATCATAATCCGCGATATTGTCCGGAGTGATTTTTTCGGGTTGCGGAAGTTCGTACTTTAGGGGAACCTCTTCACCCAAAAACAACGTGCGGTACATTGCATCAGTCGCCTGGTAACCAAGCACAACCGGATCCTGCAGTACTTCACCGATCCAGGCTTCATTTCCTTCGGCAATGTATGTCAGGACTTCTACCGCACCAGCGATACCGATGAATTTAATCTCAGTGCGATTTGCAGCTACTGCTGCATTGTAGGCACCACGAACTTCTGCATCATTGTGCCCAGATACGACATCAATGACTGGTTCGCGCTGCAAAACATTTTCAACCAGGGTCTGCGCGGAATCTGCACTACCAGCGCCAACATCACCTTCAACGATGATTTTTGCATTCGGGAATGCCGCAAGAATAGTCTCGGTGAAACCATCGACACGGTCCTGTGATACCTGGCCGGAAGTTGGGCGTGAAACAAACATCGCTACCGGGTCATCCTTGCCAAGCGTGTTGAGGTAGTCGACTGCAATTTCACCAGCCGCAACGCCGAGAGCTTTCATGTTGTGTCCGACATAGGTTTCCCAGACAATGTCATCATCACTGGCGGGTTGTTGTTCATAATCACCAATAACAAAGGGAATTCCCTGCGCAACATAATCTTTCATCATCGGAATGGCAGAGTTCGGATCTGCAGGGAACAGGATGACACCTTCTGCCCCGGCGGTGACCAAGTTTTCGATGTTATTCAACATTGTCTGCACATCCGAGCGTGAATCCTCAAATTGAAATTCAAAATTCGCCTCAGGATTATCGGCTACATACTGATTGCATCCATCGATCACACCCAGGTACCAGGTGTAAGCCGATAGTTCCATAATTGAAACACCAATCTTTTTCGGTGCTTCAGCTACCGGTTCTTCTGCGGCTACTTCTTCAGCAGCGGATTCTTCTACTACTACTTCTTCCGCGGCAGGCGTTTCTGCTGCTGGCTGGCATGCTGTGAATAGCACACTGGACAACACCAGAATTGAAACAACAAGCATTAGTTTCTTCATGATTTTTTTTACTCTCCTATTATTTTTTCTAAGTTTGACTAAGTCTGGTAATTCTGATCTCTTAATAGCGTGCACCTCCTTTTGCTCACAATCATTAATTAAACAACCGGCTACTTTTATTGAACCCACAGGATTCTCGAATGATGATTTCAAGTGGCAGCCGAATAAGCCGGCTGGGCGCTTTGTTACCTTTTGCAACTTTTTCCAGCAGCAATTGAGTCGATACCCGACCAAGCTCATACCAAGATGTACTAGTGGATGTCAGCGCTGGATTCAATAGGTCTCCATACTCGACATCATCAAATGAAACAAGGGCGATATCATCAGGGACCGCAAGGTTTTTGTTCTTTAACACAGTTAGAGCTCCCATGCTCATAGAGTTATTAAAACCAAACACAGCAGTCACATCTGACCTCTTACGCAAAACCTCCCTCATCGCTTCAGCGCCGCTGTCTTTTGTCCATTCCCCATGAAATACAAGGGATGTATCTAATGGAATTGCTCTATCATTAAATGCAGCTTGAAAACCACTCAATCTTTCTATTGAACTACTTTCATTCATTGGGCCTGTGATGACAGCGATTGCGGTATGGTCCAGGTCAAGAAGGTGATTGGTAAGCTGATAGGCACCGATATGGTTGTCTGATGTGACCAGGTCGATATCCAGATCCCCCAGTTTGTTATCCATTGCGACAAAAGCAATATTTTTCTCCTTGATGATCTGCCCAACATGGTCGATGATCATCTGTGAACCGGAGGATGCGATGATGATCCCCTCCATTTGGCGGCCGACAAAAAATTCCAGCGCTTTTTTCTCACGCGCTGGATTACCGTCCGTATTATAAAAAAGCAACTCGTAGTGAGCATACTCAGAGGATTGAATGTAGTTATACGCCGCCTTAAGCGCATTGCTAAAAAACGGGTTTGATATATCCGGAAAAATAAAACCAATCGTATAAGTTCTTCCGTATTTTAGTCTGCGTGCATCGGCGTTTGGTTCATAGTTAAGCCGCCGAATCGTTTGTTGCACTTTTTCTTTTGTTTCATCATTGATATATTCATAATCACGGATGACACGTGAAACTGTGCTAATAGAAACCTTTGCTGCTTTCGCGACATCTTTCAAAGTAACTGATTTATCACCCATCGTTTAGCCCAATCAATAATTTCATATTTTCTATGTTTCGCAGATAATATTTTGACAACGTTATCATACTCTATTAAAAAAAATTGGCAACGTTGTCAGATACATCTAAAAAAAATCTGATATTGCGGATATTTCTTTGTTTAGGTTCTATGGAATCATAACCTGCTACGAATTTTGCGGCTATTAATTATCCGACTAATAATATAACATTAATCTTAAGGATTTCAAAGAATTTTTAAGGTTCATTTACTGGTATGCGATGTCACCTGATTACAATCATTATCCTTTTCCTTAACATACAACTCCACCTGCCTTTTATTGATGGCTAAAATAATGCGTGAAAAGAGGGAACCAACCAACTAGCCAATCATCATATCCATTTTTCTTACCACCTCTACAGGTAAACAATCTACACTTTTTTCTAGTTCGGGTATAATCTGTGCTGTTCGGGGCGTAGCGCAGACCGGTAGCGCGCACGGTTCGGGTCCGTGAGGCCGGCGGTTCAAATCCGCCCGCCCCGACTTCCTTTTCCGGGTATCCTTCACCACTTTTATTCTTGTTTTCATGCTTCGCATTGGCCGGCGGTTTACTCTAAAGAGTACAGGCAAATCCGCCCGCCCCGACTGCTATGCAAGCGTTTACAAACATCCAAAGATCTCATGATCGCGCTCAAGCGCAAGCCGTCGATTCACTCTAAAGAGTACAGGCAATTCAGCCCTCCTTTTCGATATGCAACAATACTCAATCGGATTTTCTTCCACCTGCCATAAACAAACTTGCAATATACTTAAATAAATATGACTGATAAAAAGAAGATCCTGATCCTGACCTCCGACGCGGGCTTCGGGCACCGCAGCGCATCCAACGCGTTGCAGACCGCGCTCGAACAACAATACGCGCATCAGTGCGAGGTGACGATCGTCAATCCGCTGGATGATCCGCGCACACCCGCTTTTCTGCGCGATTCCGAAGAGGATTATATCCGCCTAATCCAGAAAGCGCCGGAGATCTACCGCCTGGGTTACAAGGCCAGCGACGCGGAGATCCCGAGCGCGATCATTGAAAATGTGCTGATCCTGGCGCTATATGAGGTGATGGGTGAGATCGTGCGCACGCACCTGCCGGATGTGATCGTATCCACCTACCCGATGTACCAGGGCGCGCTGAGGGCGTATTTTGACCTGAACGCGGTATGCGTGCCGCTGATCGTGGTGGTAACCGACCTGATCACCGTCCACCGGCTGTGGTTTGAGACGGGTGTGGATATGTGCCTGGTGCCGACCGATGAGGTGCACAAACTGGCGCTTGAAAACGGGATCAAAGAGGAAAAACTGCGTATCACTGGCATTCCCGTCTCGCCGCACCTGACCGATAACCAGCACACAAAGCAGGAATTACGGCAACGCCTGGGATGGGATGCTGAATTGCCCACATTTTTGGCGGTCGGCAGCCGCAACGTGGACCGGCTGGCGGAAGCGTTGCATGTTTTCAACCACTTCGGACTGCCGCTGCAGGTGGCGGTCACTGCCGGCAAGGATGAGGATTTACTGAAAAAATTGAACGCGATGGATTGGCATATTCCCGCGCATATCTACGGGTATGTGGACAATATGCCGGAGATGATGCGGGCGGCAGACGCAATTATCTGCAAAGCGGGCGGGCTGGTGGTGACGGAATCACTGGCTGCGGGACTGCCGATCATGCTGGTGGATGTCATCCCCGGGCAGGAAGAGGGCAACCGCGATTTTGTGGTTCAAAATGGCGCGGGTGTGATGGTGGAAAAACCGCTGCAGGTTTTAGAAACGCTGGCACACTGGATGCGCGACGACCGCAAAGGTTTGCGGAAAGCAGCCGAAAACGCACGCCGGATCGGTCGTCCCCGGGCAGCCATGGACGCTGCTGACCTGATCTGGGAAGCCGCGCTGCGCGGGCCCGGCGGCAAAGGCCCGATATCGGAAATTCGGCGCACGCGCCTGATCGATCTACTGACGCGCAATAAGATCAAGTGGAAAAATGGATAAATATAAACAGATCAAGCGAATATTGGAAGTGCGCAAAAATTTCTTAAGCGGATTTTATATCAGTTAAATTGATTCCTCGCTTTTCCCATTTGCCATTTCTATTGACAAATTGGCTAAATGTGGCGTTTCCGAGATGAATTCCGTTAGCTTCTTCGATTGAGATGCCCACCAATAAACTAATGAGCATGCGCAGGAAGTCACCATGGGAACAGACGACCACGCACTGGCCGGAATATTTCTCTTCTATCTCGGAGAGGAACTCGTTCGCCCTGCCGTGCACCTCGCGCAGGGTTTCGCCACCATCAGGGCGGAAATCCGCCAGCGGCAAACCGGCCTTGTCACGCGCATCAAACAAAGCCTGTGCGGGCTGGCCATCGAGCACGCCACAGTGCCATTCGCGCACAAGTGGGTTGATAGCTACAGTAAGATGATGATGACGGGCGATCTCAGCGGCGGTATCTTTGGCGCGAATGAGGGGGCTGGAGATGATCGCGTCAATGTCCATATTATTCAGCGCAGCAGCAACCATACGCGCCTGCTGACGACCAACCTCGGTCAGTTCCCCATCGCTCTGACCCTGCAGATATTGCATTAAATTAGAAATGGTCTGCCCATGGCGGACAAGAATCAACTCAGTCATTGAACATTATTTACCCGCAAGCTGTTTTTCAACCTGCTCAAAGAATGCGGACGCCATGGCCTCGACCACGCCATCTCGCGCGCCGAACATGAGCTTCTGGCCGACAGCATTAAGCGGGTAGGCGAAAACATAGATCTCGGTTTCGTTCTCACTCACACTGGTAAGCTGGATCTCGAGTTTGCTGCGGTCGCCGAGGTAATCACCAAACAATTTCTTATCCATCTGCGCATGCAGCAAGCCAGATTCCTGATTTTCCTTGACCACTTTGCCACCCATGAAAGTCACGCAGTGTTTGGTGGACTGGAAAACAACGCCCAGTGGATAGGCAATGGTGTGTCTGTATTCTTTTTCATACGGCATCTTGAATCTCCTCAATTAACACTTTTTCTTTCAGTAATTGTACTTCCTGCATTGCAGGCATACTTGTTCCAGTCTTGCTTGCGGCAGCAGACCCCGCGGCAATACCCCAGGCAAAGGATTCCGCCATATCCATGCCATTGACCAATCCAAATAATACACCTGCCAGCATCGCGTCGCCAGCGCCGACCGGGTTTGCTTCTTCTATTTGCGGCGGATAGCCATATAGCACCTTATTCGAATCGCTAAAAAGTGACACGTCCCTGCCTGCCGAAATGACTACCAGCGCCACACCATTTCCGTGGATATTCTCTAGCATGGCAAGCAAATTCGCGCGTGATTTGCCGGTGATTCCTGTGAGGGAATTTGCCTCAAACACATTGGGTTTGATCAGGTAGGGTTTGGCCTGCACACCCGCCATCAGCGCATCTCCGCTGGAATCGAGGATGGCTTTGCCGCCTGCGCTTTGGATGATCATGATCAAAGTGCGATAGAAATCGGCGGGGATGCCAGGCGGGAGGCTACCAGCCAGCACCCAAAAGTCGTCTGTTTTGACCCGCGATTCTACTTTTTCCAATAAGAGATCGCATTCTGCAGCAGAGATGATAGGCCCGGATTCATTGACCTTGTAGTGGTCTACCCCACCTGTTTCAACAATTGTGGTGTTGGTACGGGTCTCATGCGCTATGTGCACAAAATCAGTGGCGATGCCGAGTGAAGCCATCCCTTTTTCAAGAAAAGCGCCAGCGTTGCTGCCGATGAAACCCAGTGCGGTATTTCTGACGCCCAGCGTGGTGAGCATCCGCGAGACATTAAAACCTTTACCGCCATAATCAATATGCACTTCGGAAGCGCGCAAAACTGTGTTCGCGATCAAATTCGGAACAACGTATTCACGGTCAACCGCGGGATTGAGCGTTACAGTGTAGATCATACGGCTCAATTATTCCTTGAGCTGGTTGCCGAACTGCTGCCATGCTAACAGCAACCCCAGGCCAATTCCGGAAATGAGTGTTTCTGCGATCACTAGCGGTTGGCCGCCTAGGTCGTAAGCTGTTTTTCGAAGGGTAATCGATAGCATAAAGATGACGAAAAAGAAAAAGATGGTAATGAAATCGAAAGCAAGTTTCTTGAATGGAAAACCCTTACGCCAGGATCGGACGATAACTGTCAAGAGCGCTGCGAAAACGCTAAGCATGAAAGCCATCGCAATGTCTGGTTCACTACCAGGTTGATAAAATAGTCCATAATACAAACCCAAAGCGCCTCCCACCAGCCCGTATTGGACCAATTTGCCCCTGAAAAGTTCTTTTCTGGTTTTCGACATATTAAGCTCCTCTCCAAAAAGCATTGATCATCGCCTTTTCAGCTGCAGATGTCCATAGATTATTTTCACCCAAGGCGGCCGCGATAGTTGGGTATTGATCATGAAGTTGGTCTAATCCTGTCAACGGAAGGCCAGAGACCTGCGGAAAGATGATGATCTTACCCGCATATTCATTGCTCATCATGGCATTAAGGCCATCGACAGCCGCTTCCATACCGCCAATCGCTGCGACTGAGCGATTAGGATTGAGCTTACCGCTGAGCGTCTTCTGCATAACAATTTTTTGGTCTTCCAGCGAAGAACCCGATGTACCAGTCAGCTGCAGGTTATGCAGGTAGAGCGGCGAGAGATCAATTCTAATTATTGTTTCGACCGGAACACCGGCAAAGAATACCAGCATGCCATCCGGTTTGAGCAGACTGGCAGAGGATTCCATTAAAGAAGCTACCGGCACGCACACAACCGCATCATCGGCTAACATTCCGCCATTCTTCTCTTTCACGAATTCCGCCAATGGCTGGGTAGAGGATTCAGGATTAAAACCATAAAAACGTTTTCCCCTAGATTTTGCCAAAGGAGAAATGATACTTTCCAGCACTTGCAGACGGAGATCATTGATCTCGGTCGCTATGATCAGTTCAGGCCCATCTTTATCTTCAACCGCACGCTGAACATGCATCTGACCCATTGGGCCGCCAGCACCAATGATCACAGCCACACCACCAGGTTTGAGGTCACAGCGGTTGCGAACTTCGCCATAGGCCTCGGAGATATCGGTGCTGCTGGTGCCAAGATAAGCAGTGTAATGGTAATGCAAACGTCCTGCATCGACAGAAACGGTTCCGTCGAGCGGGTTCTGTCCAACAATATTGAGCGTACCGCGGAAAGCGATCAGCTTGCCAACTTCGCTGACCAGATCTGCACTGGCAGGCGCGAGCAGGATGATGTCGTCAAAACCCTTACCGCCGGTATACTCCTCGGAGAATGCCTCAAAATCCTGCGATGTGAGACTGTCTACAGTGATGATTTCAGAATTTGTTGCTTCTTGATATATAAGACTTTTGAATGCCACTGAAACATCCGTAAGAAATATTCTGGACGGCGCGTCGAGGCCAACAGAAAAAGTATAAACAGTTTCATCATCAGGAGAGCCAATGATCCACATGGTCCCACCGGGTTTGGGTTCGAGCCGGCGGCGCTGGGTATAAGCAGCGTCTACACACGCCCAGGGTTCGGTCAGGGCAGCCTCCGCATAACCAATCTCGGGTTCCACAGGCAGGACATAAGCGCCATCGTCTGCATTGAGCACTTCCGGCCCAATGAGATGATACTGAATCAACCCGCCCGGAATCGTATAACCATAGGCTGTACTGCGCTGGTTATGATAAATGTCAGGCTGGATCGCGAGGCGCTGACCACGATGATAGATATCATTAAGGTTCTTGCCCACCTTGATAATTGTAAAAGATGCTTCATGGCCGACGCGGGTCGGTTCTTTAACCAGATCTCGGTTATAAAGCTTGGCATGATTGCCGCCTAGCTTTAATAATTTGACATCCGAGAAACATAAGCCAACCGCATCCACTCGCACAAGTAGTTGGTCATCGCCCGGTTGTGGAATGGGGAATAATTCAGGTTTGCCATCGCGGCCGATATTTTCCGTGCCAGCTGCGTACATATTCCAGGCTAAAGTCTCAGCGGGGAGCGGATATTCAAGATCTTGATAACGATCAAAATAGTCTGTCATTTTTTTCCTATTCATCCAATGAAAAAAGGATATACAGTGAATAGCAATGCACTATTATCCACATCGGTTGTAATTCGCTAATCAAAACTGCGAGGCTGCTTGTTAAGGTATTCCAGAATAACCGCAGGATCGGTGGTATGTGCCAGCATATTGGCTGTTTCTTCCTCTTCGACCACTTCCGCCAGATTCTGCAGGATGCTGATGTGCTCGCCGTGAGTAGCGGCGATACCAACAACCAGGTAAGCAGTCATACCCTCCTGCCACTCAACACCACCCGGTACTTGTAAAACTGAAATTCCTGAGCGGTAGACTTGGTCCAAGTCATTAAATTGGCCATGGGGAATTGAGACGCCGTTACCAACAAAGGTCGACATGGTCTTTTCACGTTCCAACATGCCATCCACGTATTCCGGCTTGACGCAGCCTGCCTTAACCAACAGTTCACCGGCCTGTCGGATAGCGTCTTCTTTATCTGCAGCGGAAGCTTGGAGTTGAATCGTCTCGCGCGATAATATATCAGTCATGGTTAAGTCCTCTTATTAGGTCTTACATATGAAGTCCTCTGCAAGACAAATCCTACAGAATATAAATTTCTATCAAAAAAATAAAACGAACTATTTCTTCTTCTTTTCAGTGCCGATTATTTCCGCACCATCAAGGAAAGCCTGCGTAATTTCGTCAAAGATGGGGTCATTGAAAAACAGATCAAATCCGACAATGACAGCATCAGGGGCTTTATCGCGCGCCGAATCCATCAGCTGCTTGTGGCAAACGATAAACGGAGTGTCTGAAGGCAGAGTGGTAGTGGCGGAGTGTTCGATGGTGACATCGGTAATGCCGGCTTTGCGAAATTTCTTTTTGAGCGAGTTGACACTCATCAAGCTTGACCCGATCCCCGCTTCACACACCAAGAGAATCTTTTTTACATCTGAAGCTTTAATTGATTTCGACATTTTTATTCCTTAATATATCTATTCCTAATTGTACTAAATCAAATATCCGGACTTCTTTAGTAAAGAGTCTTCACTTCATGTGAAGACTCTTTTTGAATCAAGATTCTTTTTTAATTTACACTTCTTCCTTTACCGGGAAGCGTTTGAGCAAGATATAACCAGCAGCGAATGATGCTACCGCGCCGATCAATACACCCATCAGCACCTGGAAATGCCATCCTTTGGGTGTCATTGCCAGATAAGCGAAGATTGAACCGGGTGAAGGTGTTGCAACCAAACCAGCATCGGTGATCGTCCACCACAAGTCGGCCAAAATGCCGCCTGCGTACATCGAAAGGATCATGATGGGGTGGGCAAGTACGTAGGGGAAATAGATTTCGTGAATACCGCCCAGGAAATGAATAATGATTGAGCCAGGAGCAGATTCCTTAAGCATTCCCTTACCAGCAACCCAATATGCGACGAGCAAACCCAGGCCGGGGCCGGGGTTGGATTCGAGCATGAAGTGGATCGCGCGGCCGGTCTTTTCCGCAGCAGCAGCGCCGAGTGGGGCTAAAACGCCAATATTAAGGGCATTGTTGAGGAATAGTACTTTTGCAGGTTCAACGATCAGGTCGACCAATGGCAGCAAGCGGGCATCAATCAGCGCTTGAACCAGAGAACCGGCAGCAGCGCTTACACCATCAACAAATGGACCCACTGCAACCAACGCCAACATTGCGAACACGCCACCAAGGATGCCAATAACAAAGTTGTTAATGAGAAGCTCAAAACCGATCGGAATGACAGGTTCGAGTTTTTCATCAATTTTCTTTAACACCCATGCCGAGATCGGGCCCATGATCATGGCACCCAGGAATTGCGGGACGCTGGAACCGACAATTGCGCCGACAGTGGCGACCGCACCAATGACACCACCGCGGTGGCCATAAACGGCTTTACCACCGGTGTAGCCAATTAATATAGGAAGCAGGTTGACGATCATTGGGCCAACCAACGCGCTGAATTTCTCATTCGGCAACCAGCCGGTGGGGATAAATAATGCGGTGATCAAACCCCAGGCGATGAATGCGCCAATGTTCGGTACAACCATTCCTGCCAGGAAACCACCCCATTTCTGTACACGTTTCTGCATGATTTAACTCCTTATTTAATAATTTTGAATTTGATTGTTAAAACGAAATTGGATAAATTTGATATATTTTCTTAAAGCCTCCTTTCAACATTCTCATTTCTCGTCAAGGATTCTTTCAAAACAGCTTGAAAGATAATAGTTCGATCATGTTTCATATTTCCACAACCTACAATCACTCATCTTTCTAATCTTTCTTTGTAAGTACCAATAGTGGAGCACCTTTACTCAGGACGTACCTTCGTTTATTATCGTTTTATTTCGTATACTTTCTATATTAGCTTAATCTTTTCTAATTGTCAACATTTTATGTATAATATGGGTATGTCAATCAGACAGAAAAAATCAAAATTTTTGATTTCTCAGGCAAATAAATAGATCTTTAGAGAGAAAAAACCATGAAAGAACAATTATTCAAAGAAGAAAGATTGATGCGTATCATGGACAAGATTCATGCAGACGGCAAAGTTGTTGTAACTGACCTGGCGGATGAATTTGCGCTCAGCAAACCATCGATCCGTTTAGACCTGGCGGAATTGGAATCACGTGGGTTGATCGAACGCACTCATGGAGGCGCAATTTTTAAAGATGTTATTAACAACCGCTACATCGCGGTGAAGAACGATCTGGAGTTGCGTAAGAAGATTTATAAAGAAGAAAAGCAGCGCATTGGCCAGGCTGTGACCAATCTGATTCATGACGGAGATTCGATCATGATTGATGGGGGTAGCTCGACTTATTACGTCGTCAAGAACATCGGTGTAAGGCGTGGGTTAACGATCATCACGTCCACCCTCTCGCTGCTACCGCTGATGCTGGAGATTCCTGATGCGAAAGTCTACCTGACAGGCGGCTTGCTTCACAAAGAATTTGAGGACCTCATCGGAGAAATCTCTGTCAGCACATTGAGACGCTTCAAGCCCAACTATGCCATCTTTGGCATTGATGCTATTTCAATGGAGGACGGGTTGTTCTCGACAGAATCATCAACAGCGGAGATCAAAAAACAGATGATCGTATCCGGTGCAAAGTCGATCGTGGTTGCCGATTCATCCAAGTTTGGCAACGTCAGTCTATGCCACGTCGCCAACATCGAAGATGTCGATTATATGGTGACCGACAATAACATCCCGCCGGAATACATAAATCATATGAAAGACACGCACGTTAAGTTGATCACTGTATAGAAAAGGATAAAAATTAAAAAAGCACAATTTCAACCAGCGTACCCCGTTTTGAATATTTTTACAGCAGAAACCGAAGGTCAAAACCAAAATAGAAAAACAAGGAGAAAACATGGAAAAACTCAATATCGGTGTGATCGGATTAGGCGCGATCGGACAGCAGCATGTGCAGGCTATAGCACAGATAGAACGTGCGAATTTAATCGGTGTCGCGGATATCAACCGGGAGGTAGCTGAAACAACTGCCATCAAAAATAAGACAACGGCTTTCACCCAATACACCGATATGCTTTCAATGCCAGAATTGGATGCGGTCGTTATAGCTACACCGGATGAAATCCATACTGAACCATGCGTGGCCGCCGCCAAAGCTGGCAAACATATACTGGTTGAAAAACCGATTGCGACCACGATCGAGGATGCGCAAGAAATCATCGATGCTTCCAATAAAGCAAATGTAAAACTTATGGTCGGTTTTTCTCTACGGTTTAATTTGCATTACATGAGTGCAAAGAAAATGGTTGAGGCAGGTCAATTAGGCGATCTGATCAGTATCTTTGCCCGGAGATTGAATGTCGTTACACAGGCGGATCGCATTAACGGACGCTGCGGAGTGCTTCATTTCCTGGGTATCCACGAGTTTGATGTTTTGCGGTGGATAGTTGACAGCGAGCCGGTCAGCATTTATACCGAAGAATCCACATCTGTGCCCAAGAAATTCCCACAGGATAATGAAAGCTTCTCAATCATCCGCTTCGCTAACGGCGTGCGCGCCTGCGCGCATATTGGCTGGAACTTACCCACACAACACCTGGGCGGGCGCGATTTCAAGTTTGATGTAATGGGCACGAAAGGCGCCCTGTACCTGGATCAAATGCGGCAGGGAATCGAGGTTTATTCAGAAACAATATCCAAATTCCCTTCTGTTAGTTCAGGGCTCTACATAGAAGACCGCGCCTTCGTTGACTGTGTACTGGACAACACACCCTCACCTTCGACTGGCGCTGACGGTCTGGCGGCCCTAAAGATGGTGATGGGTGCTATCGAGTCGATCGAAACTGGTCTGCCGGTCGGGCTGGATTTATAAAGGCGGCACGATGCAGAAAAGAATGACTATTGAGCAATTTCTCGTTCAGGTGCAGGGGCAGCTAATCGCCTCATGCCAGGCGCTACCGGAAGAACCGTTGCACGGAACCGAGATCATGGTACGCATGGCGCGTGCTGCCAAACTGGGAGGCGCTCGCGCGATCCGCGCCAACTCGCCCCAGGATGTGAAGGCAATCAAGGATAACATCGGTCTGCCCGTGATCGGCATCTTTAAGGATTTCATCGCCGGATATGATGTGTATATCACCCCAACTATGAGGCACGTTATAGCGATAGCCGAAACAGGCGCGGAAGTGGTGGCAATTGACGCCACGCAACAGAAGCATCCGGACGGCGATCTGGAAGATTTTATCCGGCGCATCAAGGACGAAACACCCTGCCTGGTGATGGCGGATATTTCAACTTATGAGGAAGGAATGCAAGCCGCAAAATATGGCGCGGACTTGATCTCGACCACACTTTCAGGATATACATCATACAGCAAGAAAGTAGATGGGCCAGATTTGAAACTGGTCGAGCGATTAGCTGGAGATTGCGGCGCGCCGGTGATTGCCGAAGGAAAGTACCATACTCCTGAGCAGGCGGCAGCCGCGTTGGATCATGGGGCGGCGTCGGTAGTTGTAGGTGGGGCGATTTCTCGGCCACAGCAGATCACTGCACGATTCGTAGATGCGCTTAATAACCGCCAAAAAAATTGATTTCTCTCTGCATTTGACGCAGTGATGAGTTGAAAGAATAAACTGGAGGTGCGGCTATCGCAAATTATTTAATGGGTGTCGATATCGGCACTTATTCATCAAAAGGTGTGCTGGTTAATGACACTGACGGCGCGGTCTCAGCCGAGCACGTGATTGAGCATGACCTAAGCATGCCCAAATCCGGATGGGTTGAGCATGACGCGGACACAATCTGGTGGGGTGAATTCGCTGCTATCAGCCGCGATTTGATCGAAAAAAGCGGTATTTCAGGTAGCGATATCCGGGGCGTGGGCGTTTCCGGGATCGGAAACTGTGTACTGCCAATCGATGAGGATGGCAACGCGCTACGCCCGGGTATACTTTACGGAATCGACACCCGGGCTTCGGATGAGATCAAAGAACTTGAGAAAACGCTTGGTAGGGAGAGCATTTACAAAATCAGTGCTACACACTTATCATCCTCTGCCGCAGGACCCAAGATTTTTTGGATCAAGCGCCATGAACCAGAGATTTTCGCTAAGGCGCGCTGGTTTCTTAACAGTCATTCTTATGTTATTTACAAATTAACCGGAAAAGCGACGGTGGATATTTACACCGCAGGTGGATACGCCCCGCTAATTGATATGGCACAGCGAAAATGGCACCCACCCGCATCAGATTTAGTAGTACCGATTGAAAAATTACCAAAAATACTGCCCAGCTGCGCCATCGCAGGAAGGGTGACGAAGGCAGCCGCACAAATGACCGGACTGGCAGAGGGTACTCCGGTTGTAACAGGCGCGATCGATGCCGGCGCAGAAGCGATCGGTGCAGGAGTACAACACTCGGGCGATATGATGATCATGCTAGGCAGCAGCAATTCGCTGATCCTGATCACCGACAAATTGAAGCACACCCAGAATTTCTGGGGGTTGAATTGGATTCAACCCGGACAATATGCAGTTGTAGGCGGTATGTCGACTGTCGGAAGTCTGACACGCTGGTTCCGCGACCATTTCTCGCCTTTAGAATTATCACTTCAAGCCCAGAACGGTATTGATGCCTATACATCATTGACAAAACTACTGGACAATTCCCCTCCCGGGGCAAATGGGCTGGTCGCGCTGCCCTATTTCGAGGGGGAGCGCACGCCATTCTATGATCCAGACGCAAAGGGTATACTGGCTGGTCTGAACCTTAAACATACGCGCGCGGATGTGTACCGCGCACTGCTGGAAAGCGTGGGTTACGGCATTCGTCATAACCTTGAAAGTATGGCAGAGGAGGGCTTAACCCCGCAGCGATTCATTGTGATTGGCGGGGGCACCAGGAACATAGAATGGCTGCAAATCATCAGTGACATCGCTGGTATTAGCCTGCAGGTACCTGAAAAGCAGATCGGTGCAGCTTACGGCGATGCGATCATGGCGGCGGTTGGCACTGGCATTCTTGAGGACCTACGACACTCTACCAAATGGATTACGTTTGCGAAACAAGTAACACCAAGGTCAGCGTACACAGCGCATTACGACGCGCTATATAATATTTACCGTGATCTCTATAAATACACAGCCCCCCTGATGAGAGATCTGAGCAAAATACAGCACACAGGTGATGGGAAATAAAAAATGCATCAAATCCTGAAAGTGAAAGAACTTTTCACACCAATGGAAAGTATTTCTGATGCGATCATCGCATGGGATGAAAGCGGAATCATTATGTATGCAGGCGCAAGAGAAAATGCACCGGATTTGAAGGGTGAGGTTTTAGACCTGATTGAACTAACTGCATTGCCGGGATTGATCGATATCCATGTGCACGGCGGATGGGGAGTGGAGTTTGGAACTGGTGATCTTTTGGCTGGGCTGCAAACTTACAGTGAGAATGTAACCACCAGCGGGGTGACTGGTTTTTTACTGACTGTTTCCGGTCCCACACATAATGCCATCGTTAAAATGATCTCGGAATACGTACCTTTACTGGAAAGGACCTTCCCGGGTGCGGTCCCGCTAGGTTTTCATTTGGAAGGACCCTTTTTAAATCCGGAGCAACACGGCGCGTTCAACCCGAACTGGCTGCATAATCCTTCAATCAAAGAGGTGCGGGATTATATTGACGCAGCTCAAGGCTGGCTGCGACAGGTTTCGCTGGCACCAGAACTTGAAAACGCATTTGAAACAGCGGCATACCTGCGCGAGCATGATATCCGCGCGTCGCTGGCGCACACTTCTGCGGGTTATGAAACAGCAGCAAAAGCACTTGCAGGTGACTTTACACACGTCACACATACATTCAACGCTCAATCCTCCTTCCATCATCGCAATCCGGGAGTAGTAGGTGCTATCCTGGCATCGGATAACGTCAGTGCGGAGTTGATTGCTGACACCGTGCACGTACACCCGGGGGCGATGAAGGTGTTGGTGCGCTGCCTGGGAAGTGAACGTATCGTGCTGATCACAGACGCGATGCCCGGCGCGGGGATGGCTGATGGGGAATACACCTTGGTCGGGCAGCAGGTAAAGGTTAAAAAGGGTAAAGCTTATCTTCAAGATGGGACAATCGCTGGCAGTGTGGCAACACTCGATAAATGTATGCACAACATGGTAAAGACGGATGGTGTTTTGCCACTGGAAGCAGCCCGAATGGTGTCGCTCAACCCTGCAACTGTGATTAATATGGAGGATACTCTTGGAATTGTTGCGGTTGGGCGCAATGCGGATATTACCCTGATTGATAGAGATATGAAAGTGTGTTATGTTTTTGTTTGTGGACAGCAGAAGTATCCATGCAAGTAACCTAACCCTAATAATCTCCTATCGCTTCCGAAAAATAAATAATTGACAAATAACTATTTGGTAAGCAATTTTTCCCTGATCGCTTTTAAAATGGCGTCCCGAGCCTGGTCTGTGATCGAGGCAAGCACCTCCGACAACATTTTTCTGGTGTCTTCGTCCAGATCGGACACATTCTTGATGACTTTGCTGAGGTCCTTGAGGCCATCTTTCGGATCAATTGTTTTTCCCTCCGAAGCGCCCAGCACATCAAACAACGCATCGATGAACGCTTTGCGGCGCTCCAGGGATAGCTTTCCAAGCCACGCTTCAACAGTTTCTTCCAACAACTGCGCCGTATCGGATAACTCCCCGCCCGTGAACGCGGACCGTTCAACGCCCCAGGTGAGCGGGTTATGCTGGAAAAGGTAACGGGCAGAACTGGTGATCACTTTGCGTTCGCCAACCGTATCCAGCAGCACACCGACGATCGATTCCTCGGGCACATAATTGATCACCTTGTTCGCGCAATCGGAAAAAGAGGAGCGGGGGAGGAGCGAGAAGTTGAAGCCGGGACCATCGAAGCTGATAACGCGCGATAAACGGGAGCGGTCGATGCCTTTCAGGCGAGAAGCGGCATATACCGCCAGATTGCCGCCTTTGGAATGGCCGCAAACGGTCACTTTGCCGGAAAGAATGCTGACCTGGCGGGAGAGATAGTCACTGGCAGATTCCTGTGCGGGTACTTTTTCCATATACGCCAACTCAAAGTCTTCCTTCCATCCGATGAGGGTGCTGTCGGTGCCGCGAAACGCGATCACCTGATGGCGTTTAGCGTGCGGCAAATGATAGGTGAGCGCGGCAAACTGCTGCCCGGCAGAAAAATCAGTCTTTTCCGCAAAGCGGGACAATCGCATTTCGGAAAAGCGGGCAGACCGGGATGTGATTTTCAATATCTGCATCAACCCCTCATCCATGGAAGGGCTGACGGTGAGGTCAATATTTTCAGGATCGTCTTTGTGGGATGGATACTTCGAAAAATAGCGCCGTGCGGTTTCTTCCAGTGTAATCTTTTCCCTTTCATCAATGCCAGGGACGATCCCTTTGAAAGGCAGATAGCTGAGCATCGCCAGGATGAGCGCGTCGACATCATTGAAAGGGTCGCGCGAAAAACGCAGATCCGCGCGCCATTTGAGATAATCCAGCACTGATCCCATATCTATGCTCCAGCCATTTCTTGATAAGAATATAATTATTTATCGTTATTGTAAAACAATCTGCAATGTTGGCGTGAAAACGGCAAATTCGCGGATCTGCGATCAACATTAGTCTTTTTCCGCGCGGAACCCGTACTATAATATTCTCCTGTAAAATTAGAAACGAAATCATCTTAATTAGTCGAGGTTGCATTGGCGAAAAAAGTATTTGTCACAGGGTGTTATGACCTGCTGCACAGCGGGCACATCGAATTCTTCCGTGAGGCATCCCAGTATGGCGATGTGCATGTCGCGCTCGGGTCTGATAAAACCGTGTTCGGCCTGAAAGGGCGCACACCGGTCAACAGTGAACAAGAGCGGTTGTTCATGGTCAAGGCGGTGTCGTTTGTTCATGATGCTTTCATCTCACAGGGCTCGGGCATTCTCGATTTCGAAGCCGAGCTGCGCGCGATGCGGCCGGATTACTTTGTGGTCAACTCGGACGGATCGATCCCAGAGAAAGAAGCTTTATGCAAGGAGTTGGGGATCGCGTATGTGGTGCTGGAGCGCAAACCGCATAACGGCCTGGAAGCACGTTCGACCACAGCGCTGCGCGAACACGACTACCTGCCCTACCGGATTGAACTGGCTGGCGGCTGGCTGGACCAGCCTTATGTCTCGAAGTATTATCCCGGGCCGGTGGTGACGCTCTCGATTGAGCCCACATTGGCGTTCAATGACCGCAGCGGGATGGCCGGCAGCACACGCCATCACATGCGCGAGATCTGGGGCGACAAGATCCCGCCCGGCGATTATGAGCTGCTGGCGAAGATCCTGTTCGCGTATGACAACCCGCCCGGCACAAAGATCATTTCCGGATCGCAGGATTCGATCGGGTTGGTGTTTCCCGGGCTGGCTTACGCGTACTTTGACAACAGTTATTGGCCGGAGTACATTGAGCACCGCCTGGATGAACCGCTATTGACCTTCCTTGAACAATCGCTTTACCTCGTTCCGCTCGGCCCGCGTTATGATGATTTTGATGTGCTGGCAGAGACGCATATCAACCGCGAAAACGCCAAAGCGCTGGCAGACGCGACTGATGATAATTGGCAGGCCATCCTTGACCGTGATATTTACAAGTTCGGCTCCTCGCTGCGTGAGATGTTCGAGGCGCAGGTGGCGATGTTCCCGGCCATGCTGAATGACAGAGTGCAGACCGTGATCGACAAGCACCGCGATACGGCATTAGGTTGGAAGCTGACCGGCGCAGGCGGCGGGGGGTACCTGGTGGTGGCATCCGACAAGCCGATCCCGCAATCGGTGCGCATCATTGCACGACGCGAAGCGGAATGATTTTTTCTGGATTATAAAGATATCTAAAGAATACCGACGTGCCTGATTGAAATACACCCAAACGGCTTTAGATAAAACTGTCGTATTCGAAAGGCAGATAAGGTCGCTGGCTGATAAACCATTCCAATGGCAAATCAATAGATTTCATGATCTTCCCTGTGTCTTTAATCAATAATCCATCGGTAATCTGCAACATCCACTTCATTATCCAGGTTGAATACCTTCTGGCCGGAAGCCCTTGATAACCTGTCCCAAATTGCGACACCCAACCCTTTTTTATCCACTGAACGCATGATGATCACATTCAGATTTGCCTTGTCCAGGGATCGGATCCCCACAAATAGATTCTGAGCAATTTGGCTCATGTCCTCTTTGGGCCCGAGATTTTGGATCTGGATCGGTAAATCCGCAAAAAATGAAAGCTCCTCATCCGGTAACAGTAACCCGATCTGTTTATGATTAGCGAGCAAATACACGATGATTTTTCTCAAGTTATCTAGTGCAATCGGTGAGCCGCCAGAAAATATCACAAATTGGGTTTTTGGAGAATAATGCTTTGAAAGCATTCCAGGAGAAGGCATGCCCTCACCATGCATCGCATCGATAAATTTATCTGAATACGTGATGTCCGGGATCTTTTCTCTCAGCATTTCGATCGGCGTCCCGCCCGGCCTGAGGATGGTGGGTATCTTATTCGTCAGATCGAGAACCGTGGACTCCAGGCCGATTTCACAAATCCCCCCATCAATGATCAAATCAATTTTTCCATACAGATCATCAATCACATGTTGAGCGATTGTGGAACTGGGTCTGGTAAAGAGATTGGCGCTTGGCGCCGCGATCGGGGTTTTTGAGAGGTTAATTATTTGAAGCGGCACATGATGGCGGGACATTCGCACGGCGACAGTGTCCAGGCCTGCCGATACGTATTTGGCCACATTTTTATTGCGCTTAAGGACCAGGGTTAGGGGACCCGGCCAGAAATTTTCGGCTAATTCAAACGCAATACTGGGAACTTCACTGGCGACTTCTCCCAGTTGCTCAATTCGCGCGATATGAACGATGATCGGGTCGCTGGTTGATCTATTTTTAACGATATAGATTTGCTTGACTGCCTGATTGTTGTACGCGCTCGCGCCAATACCATACACAGTTTCAGTCGGGAAAGCGACCAGCCCACCCTCCTGTATTATTCCTGCAGCCAGGGACATTACCTCTTTATCCGGGTTACCTGGATCTACTTTGATAATCTTTGTGTCTATTGATGAACCTCTTTCAATATTTGTGTTTCGCAACCATTCAATCTCATCATTCTACTAATCGCAATTTTAACAAAAATAATTGAAATACCTATTTACACAACATTTCCCAAAACCTTTTTTAAGAATCTCTTTAGGCGAATTATTCGATCAAATTCTTCAAATGATTGATCTATCCTAGCAATCGTCCAGCAATCTCCGTGCCCCTTATTGCAAAACATATCAGATTTTTGTATGATAGTTGTAGATGTGATGGGATTCTTATCAGGAGAATATTTAGCGCAACCAAAAACCTCTCTGATACTTATTTCGATCCACGCTGTTTACTTTGATATTTAAATCACCATCGTAAGGAGGAGTGCATGATAACAAAAGAGACCTTGATCAGATTGACTGCGGGTGTTTTACTGCTCTCAATCGTGCTGGCTTGCACAGTTTCGCTGGATCTGGACGGCAAGGAAGCTGAAAAATCACCAGCGGAGCGGACGCTGGAAGCGCTTTATCTCGAGCAGACCGCTGCCGCGCTGCCAGTGGTGGACGCAGGCGGAAACACGCAACCTGCCGTTACAGTGACGCACACCCTCATCCCCGGCAACCCCGGCTCACCGGATGTGGAGAAAGATGAGATCGACACTTCCAACACCGCCGGAACGCGCACCGCGTTGGGCGATTCGTTCCGGCTGGGAAACTTTGAACGCCCCTTCAGCGAGGGCGATATGGTCTACCACCCCGAGCTGGATATCGTCAAACTGGAGCTCTCAGCCGGTGATGACTTTTATTATTTCACCTTCCTGATGAGCGGTTCCGGCACAGACGGCTTCGGTGCCGCGTATTATGGGATCGAGTTTGACACCGATTATGACGGACGCGGCGACTATCTGCTGTGGGCCAGGGGCACTGACAGCACGGATTGGGTGATCGACGGCGTCATGCTGCTTGAGGATGCCAATGGTAACGTGGGCGGCTCCAGCCCGGTGGTGCCTGACAAAAATCCCGGTGATGGGTATGAGCGCGTGCTGTTCGGGCCGAATGACCTGACGGACCCGGACGTCGCGTGGGTGCGCGTGAGCGGGAGCGACATACAGCTGGTTGTGAAGCGTTCGTATATTGACAAAAACCGCTGGTATTGGCGGGCATGGGCGGATGGCGGCATGATGGACCCAGCAAAATTCGATTACAACGACCAGTTTTCTGAGGAGCAGGCCGGCTCGCCCAATAAAAACAGCAGCCAGTACCCAATTGCCGCGCTGCACATGATGGACTCCACCTGCTGGATCGCCTATAACCTGGAACCAACCGGTACGGAACTGGGCGGCTGTGTACAGATACAGCCCACGCTTGCACCGGATCCGACGGATGTACCACCGTGTGATTGTTCACGCAGCTGTACCAGTTTTGGTTTTGATATAACGTGCTGTAATTATTGCAACTGCAGCTGGCAGGGTGTTGAATTTGGGTGTTATCCACCGTAAAGAGTGATCTGAAAGTGATCTTCGCCTGGCTGCTTTAATGCCGCCAGGCTTTTTTGGACATCTATTACATCATTATTTCGATGTAAACCCACTAAATAGGAGACATTACTTTCTTCACTTGTTTGGTGCTGTGCCAAGACATTGTATCCACTCCATGGGCCGATCTCGACAGCGGCTTTATCAAGCATAATCGGGATTATAAAGCGAATAGAATCATGCACCTGCGGCAGATTTTCTTTGAGGGCCTGAA